>Ga0137396_10000357_pt1 | contig 20923 bp, 22 predicted proteins | sample czc16metaG_FD_108284 | JGI IMG/M metagenome (GOLD analysis project Ga0137396, IMG submission 108284) | Vadose zone soil microbial communities from Angelo Coast Range Reserve, California, USA - czcobulk3.16 metaG | ecosystem: Environmental > Terrestrial > Soil > Vadose zone | place: USA...
TCAGCAATTTTGATGGGCATGGGCGAGCCGCTGAAACCCAGAAAAATGGAGGCGGCGGGCGGCTGTAGCATGATGTCCGCGCCGATTCCTTCGATGCGCTTGGCGGTTTCGGTGAGAAGGCCAGAAGTGAGGCCGACGATCAGCACCACGAGGGCAACTTCGACGGCGACGGCCATCACGCCGACAATGGTGCGCAATGGGCGATGCAGCAAATTGCGGACGATGAGTTCGCCCATCATCGCGGCTTCTCCTCCGCGATCTCGCCGACGCGTACGAGGTCGCTGCCGGGTGGCTGCTCGAGCTTGAAGCGGTCGAGGGGCAGGTCTTCATTCAGGGAGAGTTTGGTGACTTGCAAGTCGAGGCGGTAGTCGTCGTGCGGGCGGTCAATACGGAGCAGACGCGGGAACGCGTTTACAGCGGTGGGCGTTGGCGACACAGGAGTTTCCTGGCCGCTGATGAGCGGCTGCCAGTCCGAAACGCGCACGTCGGAGAGCAGAGCGCCTTTGGGGCCGAAGGTTTGCAGGCGGGAGACCTGCAAATCTGCGCGATCGAACCAAATCTTGCGGAGGATCTCGGTACGGTAGCCGCCGCGCAGCACGGTCAAGACGTAGTAGCGCGCGGTCTCGTCGTTGAACTCTTCAAACAGCACGCTTTCTTCTTTGCGGACTTCGGGCCACAGCAAAGCATCCAGCAAATGGTGTGGACGCAGATTCTCGATGGGCTTTTCGCTGATGCGCTCCGCAGCCACCGAGCCGACGAGAAATTTGTTTTTCGAGGGGATCCAGACACGAAACGTTTCGCCGTCGCTGGCCATGTCGAAGATCGTTTTGCCGATGACGGGCGCCTGGCCAATCACGCGGATTTGCGCGGGGCGCTGCGCGAGGAGGAAGGCTTTCACCTCGTGGTACTCCTCGATGACGCCGCTGTACCTTGAGCCGGCGGTGGGCTTTAGCTCGACGGTGGCGTTCACACTTTTCACGAAGAGGGCGATTTCATCGTATTTTTCGAGCAGTTCGTCGCGGGTGGCATCGCGGACGACGGCCTTGGCCCGCGGGGGCAATTTTGTGATGGTTTTGATGTGGCCACGGCAGCCGCAAGAAAGCGATGCCAGTGTCGCCCAGACCATCCAAGTCAGCACACGTATGTTCAATCCGGCCGTCCTCATCGATCCAAAGAGAGCAATCTAGCAACCAGAGGAATGCGCGTCAAACCGAGCAAGTGAGTCACGGTTTTCAGTGAGGCCGCGCAATATATACGTCAAATTTCTGCACTACCGGGCGAATGCGGCGGATGACTTCGGTGGGCCAGAGGGTTGAGCTGAGGAGGGTCACCCAGCCGTCTTCGGGCTCGCAGACGGCGCAAAGGGCGTAGCGGGCATACGCGGGTTGATAGGCATCGAGACCGCGGCGCGAGAGCTCCTTCTCGAGCTCGGCGTCGCCGTCTTGCGCCGGATCGCCAACGCGTACGCCGAAGGTTTCGCCTTCAAAGCGCTGGAAGAGTTCCGCAAGCTGCGTTTCACCGGGCTGCGGCAGCACCAAACAGCGCTCGGCAGCTTCGCGGTAATGGATGTCGTGAAGCTTGCAAAATTCGCGAACGCGTTCGAGATGGCTGAAGAAATCAAGGGCATAGAATTCACTCGCAGCGAGAGCGGGAAAAACGGCGGCCCAAATAAGCGCTGCGTCTTTGCCGCGGACGGGCTCGTGGCTCTCGGTTTCGAGCAGCTCAAGACCGACAGCTTTGACGTCGGCGCCAAGGTCGAGCGCTTCCACGTCGAGGGAGAAGGGCGGCAACTCCAACGCGCTGGGATCGAGCGGCGGTCTGCCGGGGGCGCTCATACCTCGGATTCCGTCCGGGGAAATTTCGCCTGGAAATCCGGCGCTTGCTTGCGGACGTCGAGCCAATCGAAGAAGGCGTCCGGAGTTTCGAGCCAGATGCGGAACCAGTTTGCGATTTCGATTTTCTCGGCGCGCTTGCTGGGCTCGACCTTGGGATTGCGAGAAATCATCTCGGCGCGGCGCTTGCCGAGACGCGCCACGTTTAAGACGCGCTCGACAGCGGCGCGCTCGCCATGGGCCTGAAATTTGCGCATCAACTCGTCGAGACGCATGATGCTGAGCTCTGCATCCTCGAGAGTCTTGAAGTGCAGCAAATCCTCGAACTCTTCTTCGTATTGTTCTTCGGCTTCTTCTTGTTGTGATAGCACGACGCGGAGACCGGCGCTTTTCAAAACGTCGGCGATATAGTCCGTTCCGGTTTTTGCCTCCTCGCCGTGTTCGGCGATCAGGCGACGGCGCAGTTGCTCAATTTCGGCAGGAGTAAAGTTCTGGGCGCCGATAGCTCGCGCGGCCTGCAGAATCAGAGCTTTCTTGGTGCTGAGCATTTCGTTCATTGGGCCGCGACCTGCTGCTGCTTGGGATGAGCTTTGTGCTTGCCTTGGGATTTCTTGGCAGTCGCGGCGTGCTTCCTGGGCGCCTTCGTTGTTTGTTTGCGAGTTTGTTTGTGAGCCGCGGGGAGAGCGGGTGGCGGAGTGGGCGGGTCGGCCGGCAATCCCGCGAGTAGACGGCGATATTTCGTTACGTTGCGATTGTGTTCCGCAAGCGTGGCAGCGAAAAAGTGGCCACCCTGGGTATTGGCTACGAAATATAAGTAATCCGTTTTCGCAGGATCCAGGGCGGCGCGCAGCGAAGCCTCGCCGGGATTGCCGATAGGGCCGGGCGGCAGGCCTGGATGCACATACGTGTTGTACGGCGACGGGAAATGCAAATCCGCGCCGGTGATCCTGCCATCGTACTCGCCAGCGTCTTGCATCGCGTAAATCACAGTGGGATCGCACTGTAACGGAATATTTTTCCGGAGTCGATTCTCAAAGGCACCTGCCACGAGCGGGCGTTCCTCGCGCTTGGGGGTTTCGCGCTCAACGAGAGAAGCGAGGGTGACGACGGAGGCCACAGGGCGGCCATGTTCCAACCCGGTGGTGTCGCCCTTGCTCTCCGGCGGAGCGATACGTTGCCATTCTTCCTTGAATTTGCGAACCATCTCGGCGGTCATATCTGTTGGAGTTGGATGCCGGGGCAGGAAATATGTCGCAGGAAACAAGAAACCTTCAAGCGTTTTGGCGCGCGGGGCAATGTCGCGAATCAACTCCGGATTCTGCGCGGCGGCCAAGAAATCGCCGGCGGTCATCAGTTTTTCGACTTCCAAGTCATGGGCGATGTCAAAGATGGTCTCACCTTCACGAACGGTGAAGGCTTGCTCGTAAATGTGACCGTCGGCAATCTGCCAGAATACATCGTGACCGCTGATGGCGTGGTTGAAGAAATATTCGCCGGCTTGCAAGCGGCGGCGAGGATGGCGCCGTGCGTAAACCTCAAAGGCGAACGCGCTGCGGATCACGCCGTTTTGCTTCAGCAGGCGCGCCGCGGTCCTGCTGGAGGCCCCGTGCGGCAGATCGACAAACACGCCTTCCGCGGCAAAGCCTTGATATGGCTGTTCGATGCTAGACCACATCCAAGCCGCTGCTCCTGCAACCGCGAGCAGGAGCAGCACGGCACCGAGTGCTAGAGTCCTTTTCAATTCGGCCCAACTCCTTTGCGTCGGCGGCGGTTGATAACCCTCACCTATCAATTTTGCCCGTTTTCGCAGCGTTATCGGATTCTGCGATTATTGCCAGAGCCAAATTAGTTACGCTCCCACGTGGCGCAAAAACGGAGTGCGGCTGTGCGCCCCATGTAGATTAGATGTCTTCTGGGGTGCTTTTCGTCGCGCGCCAGTGCTCCAAATATTCCTTCAAAATTACGGCCGCGGCCACCGCGTCCACAGAGGCTCTTGCCGGCTTGTTTCTGCCTTTGGCGTGCGTTTTCGCATCATGCATAACCCGTCCGGACTGCTCCTCCAGCAGGCGTTCCGCCTCCCAACTGGTCAGGCGCTCGTCGAGCGTGTCCACCGGCACGCCCAGTTGCTTGCGCAGGCGCGCGGCGAAGCGGGTGGCCTCCTCCGCCATTTCACCTCGCGTGCCATCGAGACGCAGCGGAAGCCCAACGACGATTTGGCGGACACCGTGTTCGCGCGCAAGTTCGCGCAACCGCCGCATGTCTTCATTGCGATTGACGCGCTCGAGAGTGAGGAGCGGCCGCGGGAGCCGTGCCTCCGTTTCGGCAATGGCCAGGCCGATGCGCGCGCGTCCGTAATCGACGGCCAGAATTGATCCAGTCGTAATGCCCGGTTTGGTACGCTGTGTCTCCGTGGCCATCCCTTCGTTACCGTTTGCGGCCTCTAGTGCCTTTTTGCCAAGGCCCCCAGTAACCGAGTTTCTCCATTTTTTCATCGAGATGCGTCTCTTTCAGCAGCCGCTCCACTTCGGTTCGCGATAGACGCTTGCCGAGCGGCTCCGTGCGGTCGGCGATACCCCACACGGTGACTGCAGCGAGTGCGGTGTTGATTTTGAGTTCGCGGATGTCGACTTTGTCGAAGGTGTCGGATGCCGCGTGATAATTGGGCAGATAGTTGGCCTCGTCCTGCTCGGCGACGAGTGTGGGAACTCCTTCGAGAAAGAAGTCCCAATTGTCCGTGCCGATGTCGCCGTCGAGTGTGTGATGGGTGATGTCCCAGGAATCGAGCGGCTTGAGGATTTCGCGCACGCCGGCCTCGATGTCGCCGCGTCCGGTCAGCGAATACCCTGTCACACGCCCCACGCCAGAATCGAAGACGACCACGCCGCGAATTTTATCCAATTCCGCACGATGTGCCAGGGCGTATTGCCACGAGCCGTACATGCCTTGCTCTTCTCCGCTGAAGAGCACGAAGCGAATGGTACGCCGCGGAACCAATCCCGTGGCCTTGATGGCGCGCGCCGCTTCGATTGCCAGGGCGGCGTTGCACCCATTGTCGAGCGCGCCGGTGCCAAGGTCCCAGGAATCGAGGTGCGCGCCAAGGATGACCGCTTCGTCAGGCTTCTCGTATCCACGAATTTCGCCGACCACGTTTTCCTGCTCCGCGGCGCCGCCGATCTTGTTTGGCATGCTGAACCGGACGCGGACCTTGCCCGGATAAGCGGCGATCGTCCGGGACAGGCGGATGGCGTCTTCACGGGCTACAACCGCTTGGGGAATCCGTTCCAGCGTGGCATCGCCGGTGTTTGTGTGCCGGTAAAGCAGCAAGCGCTCGCGAGCGCCCATCCAGAGAATCGCGGCCGCTCCGCCTTTTATGGCGCGCTCGATTACGGGCGGTGGTTGTGTGTACTCGCTGAAAAGGTCAGCCCAGGTGGACCCAAGATCGGTCGAGGCGAGAAGCATTGCGCCCTTTACGGCGCCGCCCACTCTCGCAAAATCGTGCTCGTTGCCGTAACCGATATCGACCAGGTTCGCTTCGATACCGCCCGCGGGCGTGGCGGGCGACCAGCCTACGGCGACCGACCGGACTGGAAACTTGACCGGGCCAACCAATTCCAAGCGTGTTTCGCCTTCGCTCCAAGTCAGCGGCAGCGTGTACTTCTCGGTGTGCACGTCCACGCCTTCCGCACGAAAGGCGGACACGGCCCACTCTACCGCTTTGGCCATCTCTGGTGAACCTGTGACCCGGCCGCCCACTTCATCGGTCAGGCGTCGCAGATTTTCCGCGAGCGGCGAAGGTCCCATCACCTGGGGCAGAATTTTCGATGCCGCCGCGGCGCACGACACTTCGGTGGCTGAACACGCCGCGGCTCCTTGGCCAGCCGCCGGCTTCGCCAACGGATCCGTCTTCGCCGCGGGCAATTGCTGGGAGTAAGCCGAAGCCGCGAAGTAGGCAAGGAAAAAAGCAGCAAACAAAGCAAACCGCATGGTCTATACCTCTGGAAAGATTCCGACCGTCACAAAATAAGGTTGGGGCACGAAGTATACCGCATCGCCCGGGACCCTGTTCTGAAGGCCAAGTGACTCTCTGGGCGTAGGGCACAGAAAAGCGGATCAGAGACTGGCTTGTGGAGCGATGATGCTGGTATCGGCCCTCCGGGAGGCTTGAGATGAAGAAAAAGCTGCTCATCGCCGCGGGATGTATTGCTGGGATCGTCAGCGTGCGCGTACTATTCGCTGCGCCAAGTTGGTTCAAAGAGCGGCGCGAAAATCGGCAGTTTATTGCCGTCAACAATTTGACGCCGGAACGATTGGTCGCGCGGTGCGGGCCACCCCTCGAAGACCAAACCAAGAACCTGTATCCGATCATCACACGGGACATGAACTACAAGACAGATAGTCGGGGAACGATCGTGTTCAAGTTCAGCAAAACGGCGGAGGAGTCCAGCAACTGGGTATTCGTGTCCATGCAGGATTCCAACGGCGCCGCAGATTTAGAATCCCCGAGCGCGAAGATCTCGGCACTTTCGTGCTTGGATTCCAAGAAGTAAGCAAAATCGAAAAAAGCGTTTCGGGTCTCGGCTTCAACGCAATTCGTGTAACTGCACGTCGAATCCATAGCCGCCGTACTCGTCCGCACCGTGGAAATCCCTCCCCAGATGGTAAAGTGAATAGCGTTTACTGAAGGACGAGCGAGATTCTTGATGGGCGACGACTACTTAAAGGCAGCGGTGGAGATCGCGCGAGAGGCCGGCGCGATCTTGCGCGAGGAGTTCGACCGCCCGCCGGAGATTTCGTACAAGGGCGATGTCGATCTGGTGACGCAGGCCGACAAGCGCTCGGAAGCGGCCATTGTCAAGCGCTTGACCCAGTATTTCCCCGAACACGCGATAGCCGCCGAAGAAGGAACGGGGCACGAGAGCGCTTCTCATTCAGAATTCCGCTGGCATATCGATCCTCTCGACGGCACGACGAACTTTGCGCACTCCTATCCCTGTTTCTGTGTCTCGATTGCCTTGGCGCAGCGTGACACGGTAATCGCCGCGGTCGTCTTCAATCCCTTTTACAATGAACTGTTCGCCGCCGCGCGCGGCGAGGGCGCAACGCTGAACGGCAAGGAGATCCACGTTTCAAAAGTGGCCACGCTTTCGACGAGCCTGCTTTGCACCGGCTTTCCGGTGCACAAACGCCTGGCCAATCCCAACATCCATTACTACTGGGACTTCACCTTGCGTTCTCACGGCGTGCGCCGCGATGGCTCTGCTGCCCTCGACCTTGCCTGCGTGGCTGCCGGGCGCTTCGACGGCTTCTGGGAGTTCGGTCTGCAAAAATGGGACACCGCCGCGGGCGTGTTGCTGGTGGAAGAAGCCGGTGGGAAAGTCAGCGATTTTTCCGGGCAGCCGTACCGGCTCGGCGGGCCGACGATTTTGGCCACCAACGGAACCATACACGAGGAAATGCGCAAGGTGGCGCTGGAGATTTCGCAGCGCGATCCAGCCTCTCCGCGGCGCCGATAAATTGTTTTTGTCGCGTCGAAACTTGCATCACCCGGGGCCCACTCTGGATGCCCCGCAACGGTTCCCCGTTACACTGCGTCTGAGAAAGAGACTCTACGATGCGCCGGAGACAATTGTGCGAACGATCCTGCTGTTGACACTCTCGAACATCTTCATGACCTTCGCCTGGTATGGCCACCTCAAGTATCGCAGCGAAGCTTTGTGGAAAGTGATCCTCGCTAGTTGGGGCATCGCGTTCTTCGAATATTGCTTCCAAGTTCCGGCAAATCGCATTGGCTCGTACGAATTCACGACCGCGCAACTCAAGACCATCCAGGAAGTGATCACGCTGTCGGTATTTTCGGTTTTTTCCGTCATGTACCTGGGCGAAAAGCTGAAGTGGAATTATGTGGCGGGATTTGGCTGCATTGCCCTCGCCGTTTTCTTCGTATTTCACAAATGGTGAGCGTTCGTCACGCGATGCGGTGCGGCGCCCAGGCAACCATGTCCTGCCGCTGCGCGAAATGCAGAAGGGGTGGACCATCGGGAGTGGTTAAGCCCGCAGCTTCGGCCACTGAGTTCCGCGCGATTTTTGCTTCGGCGGGTTGCAGCAGCCACGGCGGATGATGGATTTCGCCGCGATAGACACGCCCGCCTGATGCCGCCGAATACAAGCAATAGCGCTCCGTCAGGAAGTGCGCCAGCGTTCCCTGCCGCGCTTCGGAGAATTCGCCTGCGGCCCGGTAGCATGCCGCAAAAGCAGCACCAGGAGCGCCTGAATGAGTGCGCTCGCTTTGATACTGAATCCAGCCGTCGACTTCATTGCACCTCATGCGCGCACGGAAATAGGGCAGGTAAAAAGACAGCCGAGCCGCGGCCACGGCTACAGGGTTCGCAGCATCCAGACTGAAGAACCAAACGCCGGGCTTGCCTTGCGCCGTCACATAGGTCCGAACGTTCAATTCAGGAAACGCGGAGAGCCATGGCAGCGCCGGCGTCCAACGCAATCGCACTCCCGACATGCGAAACGCCACAACTCCGAGCCACGCCTGCCCCTCGAATGTGTCGATTTCAAGTTCCGCTGGAACGTGAGGGCGCAGCTCGGCCTTATCCACCTTCCAATGTGCAAACAGAAGGTCGTGCCACGACTGCGCCATGATCCACGGCTCGGACGGCAGCGTCCACGGCCGATGCGCAGTGCGATCAAATATGGAAGACATCAAATGCAGCGCGCGACTCTCGACAGCTTGGCCCGTTCAATATACCCTTCGGAGGCGCCAAAGAATCGAATCCTCTGGATTACAAATCGTTCAAAAGCTTCAAATCAGAGCGAAGGAGAGATAGCATGCAACGCAAAGCAAGTGCTGTCTGGCAGGGCGACCTCAAGACCGGCAAAGGCTCGATTTCCACTGACAGCGGCACCCTCAAGCAAACGCAGTATTCCTTTAGCACGCGTTTCGAAAACGGTGTAGGCACGAATCCCGAAGAGCTGCTGGCAGCCGCACACGCGGGATGCTTCACGATGGCGCTCTCCGCGCAGCTTGGCGGCGCCGGCTTGACCGCGCAGAAGCTGGAAACCACGGCAACCGTAAGCCTGGAGAAAGTTGGTGACGGCTTCAGCATCACCAAAAGCCATCTCGACCTGGTGGCCCGCGTTCCTGGCGCTGACAAGGCAAAATTTGACGCCGCGGTGAAAGCTGCTGAAACCGGCTGCCCCGTTTCCAAACTTTTCAAAGCGGAAATCTCCGTCAGCGCACGACTTGAATCCTAGGCCAGCGTTTTGGTTGCCGAGCCGACGAATTAATGACTTCCGTGACTCCAGCTCCGGGCGAGTTTTTGGCGGGCGTTGCGCTTTTTCTCATCGTAGTCTGGGACGCCTTTGAAGCCATCATTCTGCCGCGCCGGGTGACACGAAAGTTTCGCCTGACCAGGCTGTTTTTTCGGTCTACGTGGGCAGTTTGGAAATTCGTGGTGAACCTGGTGCCTACGCGGAAGCCTCGTGAAGCATTGCTCGGCTTCTACGGACCCCTCTCGCTGCTGCTGCTAATCGGAGTCTGGGCCATCGGCCTGGTGTTCGGTTTTGGCTTGATGCAGTACGGCACAGGCTCCGCGCTGATTTCCACGGGCGCGCAACCCGGTTTCTGGACTGACCTCTATCTGAGCGGCACTACATTTTTCACGTTGGGGCTCGGTGATGTGGTTCCTCGCTCGGGCTTGGCGCGGGTGCTTGTGGTTGCCGAAGGAGGTTTCGGTTTTGGTTTCCTGGCGGCCATCATCGGGTACCTGCCGTTCATCTACAGTTCCTTCTCCCAGCGTGAGGTGAATATTTCGCTCTTGGACTCGCGCGCCGGCACTCCTCCGACCGCCGGAGAACTCCTGCGCCGCCACAGCTACGAGGGCGGCGAGGATGCCTTGCGCGAGCTCCTGAAAGACTGGGAATTGTGGTCCGCAGAGTTGATGGAGAGTCACCTCTCCTATCCCGTTTTGGCGTACTTTCGGTCCCAGCACGATAATCAGTCGTGGATCGCTTCGCTAACCGCGATTCTCGACACCTGCGCGCTGCTTAAGGTCGGCATTGATGACGCCTGCACGCGCCAGGCAGAGCTTACGTTTGCTATTGCCCGCCACGCTGTCGTCGATCTCTCACAAGTCTTCGGCACAGAGCCGAAAGCACTTCCGCACGAACGCCTTACAGCAGCGGACCTGAGCCGCATTCGAGACACGCTCGCGCAACATGGCTTGAAATTGAAGGATGGCGAGGAAGCGGACCACACGCTCACCGCGCTGCGCGGCATGTACGAGCCTTACATCTTCGCGCTGGCGACTTATTTGAATCAGTCTCTACCGCCCTGGATTCCACAGAAAAAAGGAAAGGACAATTGGCAAACCACAGCGTGGGGCGAATCGGCGGGCCTTGTGGAAAAGAAGACGGAAGCGGTAGGCGTCGACGATCACTTGTAACCTGGCGCGGCCTCCCGACCGCGCTACTCCTGAACAGCACCTTTCAAAAGTTCGAGCCCGCAATTCAATGGAGAATTTAGATGAAAGCGATTCGCATACATCAATTCGGCGGCCCTGAAGTCCTGAACCTGGAGGAAGTCCCCACGCCCAAACCAGACACGGGTCAAGTGTTAGTGCGTGTGCGCGCCGCCGGCGTGAATCCCTACGATACCTACATGCGCGCCGGCACGTACGCCATCAAGCCGCACCTGCCGTACACGCCAGGCTCCGACGCCGCCGGCACCATTGAGGCCGTCGGACCTGGCGTAACCAAGGTGAAAGCAGGGGATCGCGTCTACACCGCGCAGACGTTGACAGGAGCTTACGCCGAATATGCGCTGGCGCTCGAAGATCAGGTGCACCGTCTCCCGCAAAACATTTCGTTCGAGCAGGGCGCTGGAGTTTGGGTTCCTTACGGTACGGCTTACCATGCGCTGCATCACTTCGCCAAAGCACGGGCCGGAGAAACGGTTTTAGTGCACGGAGCAAGCGGCGGTGTAGGCACGGCGTCGCTGCAAATTACCCGGGCTATTGGGTTAACCGTGTTTGGCACCGCCGGCACCAACAAAGGACTAGAGCTGGTGAAGCGTGAAGGGGCGCACGAAGCATTCAATCACGCCAAGGCTGGATACCAAGACCAGATCATGAAAGCGACCGGCGGTCGAGGAGTGGATGTCATCCTCGAAATGCTGGCAAATGTGAACCTGGGTGGCGATCTCAAGATGCTGGCTCTGCACGGCCGCGTCATCGTCATCGGCAGCCGCGGCGATGCCACCATCACGCCACGCGACATTATGTCGCGTCGCGCATCTATTCTGGCATTCAGTTTGTGGGCGGTTCAGCCCGCGGAAATCGGGGAAATCCACGCTGGGCTGATCGCCGGCATGGAAAACGGTACGCTCCGCCCCGTCGTCGGCAAGCAACTGCCGCTCGCGGAAGCGGCCCGCACCCACAAGGAAATCCTGGAGCCCGGCGCCGCCGGCAAGATCGTCCTTGTCCCCTGAATCACTGCACCGAGCCTGAGCTAAATGGATGCTGGCGGAGTGCAGAGCTCGTGTCGTTGACTGTTTCGGCCTCCGCCGTATAATCGATGGCGCCGCAGCCAGACACCAGCTCGGACTGTAGGGACCCCTCGACGTGTACACACTCCTTCTCACTTCGGCGTTGCTCGCCGCGCATACCACAAGCGTCGGCCAGTATTGGCACAAAATCACCGACCCTACTTTTAGGGGCATTTATCACGTCAACGCCTTTGACCTGGCGATGATGATCCCCTATTTCCTGGTGCTTTTTGTTCTGGCCACGTACGGCTTGCATCGCTATTGGCTGGTCTATGACTATTACAAATACGCGCGAAACATTCCCGGGCCGCCGCCAGAAGCGACGCGCTGGCCGCGCGTCACTGTGCAGCTTCCCATTTTCAATGAGCGCTACGTAATCGAGCGTCTCGTCGAAACGGTTTCCCGCTTCGATTACCCGCACGAGCTTCTTGACATTCAGCTTCTCGACGACTCGACCGACGAGACGGAACAGGTCGCGAGCGGGTGCGTCGCGCGTTTCGCCGCACAGGGGCTCCCGATCACGTACATTCACCGCGCCAACCGCGATGGCTACAAGGCCGGAGCTCTTGAGAATGGCTTGAAAACCGCGCGCGGCGAATTTGTGGCCATCTTCGACGCGGACTTTATTCCTGCTCCCGATTTTCTGCGGCGCAGCATCCCTTACTTCCAGAACGCGAAGATTGGCATGGTGCAGGCGCGCTGGACCTACTTGAATCGCGACTATTCGCTGCTCACGCAGGTGGAAACCATCCTGCTCGACGGCCACTTCGTTGTGGAGCACGGTGCGCGCTCGCGCCGCGGCACCTTTTTCAATTTCAACGGCACCGCCGGCGTTTGGCGCCGCCAAGCCATCGATGACGCCGGGGGCTGGGAGCACGACACGCTCACCGAAGACACGGATCTCTCCTATCGCGCGCAGTTGCGTGGCTGGAAATTTCTCTACCTTCCGGACATTGAGTGCGCTTCCGAGCTGCCCGTTGACATGAACGGGTTTAAGGCGCAACAAGCACGTTGGGCCAAGGGCCTGATGCAAACCGCGAAGAAAATTCTGCCGCGCGTGATGAAGTCCAATGCGCCGTGGCACGTCAAAGCCGAAGCCTTCTTCCACCTGACCGCCAACATCAGCTACCCGCTGATGGTGCTGCTCTCCACCATGCTCTTGCCGGCCATGATTGTGCGTTTCTATCAAGGCTGGTTCCAGATGCTGGTGGTCGACCTGCCGCTTTTCCTGGCATCGACCTGCTCGATCTCCAGCTTTTACCTCGTAGCGCAAAAGGAGCTGCGCCCCAAGAGTTGGTGGCGCACTTTCCTGTACATGCCTTTTGTAATGGCCACCGGCATCGGAATTTCCGTTCGCAATGCGCAAGCCGTCATCGAAGCGATCATAGGCAAGAAGAGCGAGTTCGCGCGCACCCCGAAATACAAGATCGAAGGCAAGGGTGATTCATTCGTGGCAAAGAAATACAGAAACAAGGCCGGCTGGATGCCCTATGCAGAAATCCTTCTCGGCATCTATTTCTCCTTCACCGTGCTCTACGCCGTCTTCAACGAAAATTACGCCACTGTGCCGTTTTTGCTGCTCTTCGTGTGGGGATATCTGTACACCGGATTCATGTCCCTGGGGCAAACCTACTTCGCGCACCTGCGCTTTGGCGTAAACGCGCCGGAAATGCGCCCTGCTTCCTCCGGCGCTCCCAGTTTCTAAATCCATCCAGATTAAAAGAAATCTCCGGGAATCGCGGGTGGGGTGTATCGCGATTCCCGGAGGTCTGCCGAGCGTCGAGCTTCCTTCACTGAGCCGTCGCAGCAGAAGCGGGGGTATATGGGGCACTCACTGGGGAAATTCGAATGGATCGCTCGCGCCTTGTCGCCGCCATGGCATACAACACGATGGAAACAATGCCCGCAAGCAGCATCAGGGCAACGCCCGCGTCAACAATCGCCATTCGCGTCACGCCCGCTTCGAGCGTCGCATCGCTGCTGTTCGCGAGCGTCAGAACGCTCTCCGCTCGTGCCGCGTCTTTCGCCACTTCCGGGCGCGGCGCTGCCTTCACGATCACGACTTTGCTGACCGCTGGTGTTCCCGGGCTTATGTCGAAATAGGTGGGATCCATGTCCTGCTGCGCGCGGGCCGAGCCTGCCATCAACAGCGCGGCTCCTAATCCCACCATCAACATCTGCATCCGAATTCTTTTTTGAAGTCTCATGTCGCCCTCCACTTCGCCTCTAAGACCCGTGAGATGTATTAGGAGGTTGCAACTCTGTTGCCAAGACCGTCGCGCGGCTCAAGGCGTCCCGGTGTTGCGACAAGTCGCTGATCTTGTGGGACTTAAGAAACGGCCTAAAGCGAAATGACCTGGCAGACAGGCCTTCACGCACCCCACGCGCTCTCTCTTCAGATATGACCGCCTATCTCTTCGGATAAAGCCTCGCCAGTGGTAGCCTCCAACGCTTTGGGGCTAGAATACGCAGCAGCTTGGCGGCTCCTCTCGCTACTGCGACCCGGCAAGGCCTATTGTGCAACCTAAGCTCTTAGCTCTCAGCGGTCCCCTGGGAAAGTCGGAATTCCGCTTCTCCGCACCGTTGTCAATCGGCCGAGACGCATCCAACCCAATTTGTATCGACGATCCGGCCGTCGCTCCGCTCCACTGCAAGATCGCGCGGCAGAATGACACCTTCCTGCTCACTGACCAGGACACCGCCTCCGGCACGTTCGTCAATGGCATTCCGGTGAAGCAGCGTGTCCTGGCCCCCGGGGACCAGATCGCTGTCGGCAGTTCCCTCTTCCTCTTTCAAATGGAAGGCGCTGTTGCCGCGGCAATCAGCCCAGTGCAGCTCGACGACGCCTCCCCGGCCAGCGGCCAGGAACAGCAATTGCGGCACCACGAGCTGCTCTATCTACACCCGGAGTCGCTGGCTGCCTTGCCGCAGTCCGCGCGGCTGGACCGCGCGCTCAGTACGCTTCTAAAAATCAGCACGGCGATTGGCTCAATCCGCGACGTCGAGTCGCTGCAATGGCAACTGCTCGGCATGATCTTTGACGTCATACCCGCTGAACGTGGCGCCATCCTCCTGGCCAACGATAGCGCCGCGGAAATCTCTTCGCCCGTGGCCTGGGATCGCGTCTCCGGCCCCGATCATCCCGTGCACGTCAGCCACTCGTTGGTCCGGCGTGTCGTCAAGGACGGCATCGCCATCCTTGACAACGAAGCCTGCGTGCCTGATTCCCCTTCGGGCGACCTCGCTCCAGCGGTGCGCTCGCTCCTCTGCGTGCCGCTTGCGGTTGCGGATCGCGCGTTCGGAATCATCTATCTCGATTCGGCAAATCCCGGCGCGGCTTTCACAAAGGATGATTTGCAGCTTCTCGCCGCCATCGCCGGCGTTGCCGCCATTGCCATCGAGAACGCCAGCCAGTTCGAGCGCCTGGGCAGCGAGAATCAGCGCCTGCGCGCCGAGATTAGCCTGCAGCACGACATGGTCGGCCAGAGCCCGCGCATGCGCCAGGTCTACCAATTCATTGAGAAGGTCGCTCCCAGTGATTCCACGGTTCTCATCTACGGCGAAAGCGGCACGGGAAAAGAGCTTGCCGCGCGCGCCATTCACAAAAATAGCCAGCGCAAAGATCAGCCGTTCATGGCGCTGAATTGCGCCGCGCTGACGGAAACGCTTCTCGAAAGCGAGCTGTTCGGACACGAGAAAGGAGCCTTCACCAGCGCGATTTGTCAGAAGAAAGGGCTGCTGGAAGTCGCCGAAGGCGGTAGCGTTTTCCTCGACGAAGTCGGCGAGCTCTCTCTAACTCTGCAAGCCAAGCTGCTCCGCGTCCTTCAGGAGCGCGAATTCGTCCGCGTCGGCGGCACGCGGCCCATCAAGCTCAACGTCCGCTTTCTGGCCGCTACGAATAAGGATTTGCAGAAAGCCGTTCGCGAAGATGCTTTCCGTACCGACCTGTTCCACCGGCTGAACGTAATATCCTTCACGTTGCCTGCTCTGCGCGAACATCCTGACGACATCCCGCTGCTGGCCGAGTATTTCGCCGCGCGCTACGCCAAACGATGCAATCGCGATGTCCAAGGGATTTCCGCAGAAGCCCGTGCCTGCCTCGCCCAATACGACTGGCCCGGCAACATCCGCGAATTGGAAAATGCCATGGAGCGAGCCGTGGTCATCGGCTCATCCAGCTTCATTCTTCCCGAAGATTTGCCGGAAACGTTGCTCGAAAGTTCGCCGGCTTCCACTGTCGCGCCAGCCCAGTATCACGATGCCGTCCGAAATCTAAAGAAACAGCTCATCCTCACCGCCTTTGAGCAAGGCGGTGGCAACATCACGGAAGCCGCCAAGCTCCTGGGCCTAAACCCCAATTACCTGCATCGCCTAATTCGCAACTTGGATTTGCGCCTGGCCCTAAGGAAAGACGCCAAAGTCTAGTCGCGCCCCCCTCACGCCGGGCTAAGCACAGACTGCATGCATTTCACCTCGCTTTCCGACTGTAGGTACTATGGTGAATCAGCGATGTCACCGCCTATAATCCCGCAGAATAGGACGCACGATTCAAAAAGGGATTCATTATGCGCGTACACAGATATATCCGTTGGACGGCAGCCCTCTTGGCCGTCTCCCTTCTATCTTGGCCTGCGTTCTCTCAGGAGACGGACCACTACAAGAGATTTAGGGACGCAAAGTGGTACGCGCGACAGATCCAATCATTGCGGGACGAAGTTGCCAAGATCGACGCCGACCTCAAGACGCTGGTGGAAGCACGCAAATCGGGCAAGGGCATAACCGACGCTGTCGCTTTGGACCAGGAGCCGGAGGGAGTGACGTCTGAAGGCCAAATGGAGGTACTGCGGAAGCGACGCGGTGTATTGCTGCGGCAGATTGACGCTCTGGAAGAGCAAGGGAGACACAATGCCATTGTTCCGGGAGACCTGCGTAAGGACTACGGCCCGGAAGAACCTACGACCAGCGCGCGCAAGCCCAACCGCGAGGAAAAGGACCTGGAGAACGCGCTGGCACAAGAGAAAGAGCATCTGGAGCATGCCCGCAAGGAAGCAGAACTGCTACGCAGGGATCAGAAACTCAAGGCGCAACAGGAATACTCGAATCCCGAGCCGCCATCCCGGAGAAATAAACCATCGGGGCTTGTGGGGATAAGCACGCGCTTGACTGAGAAGCAGGCGGAGGCCAAGGAAGCGGAGCAAAAAGTTGCCGAACTCGAAGATAGGCTAACGGATTTGAGGCGGAACTCTCCCACTGAGAGTGAACCCGAGGCCGACGCTGCCGCAGAAAGTGAATCGGTGAACGCGGAAAATGACCGCGACCAAAAGGATGAGGCGTATTGGCGAAAACAGTTTGCTGCTATCGATTACAAAATCAGGACCGCGCAGACGGAACTGGACATTTTGCAGCGAGAACTTAACGTGGGGCTGGTGCAGTACGATCCCAATCCGGCAACAGCGATGAAAGAAAGTGTTACGAGGAAACGGATCAACGAACACCGCAAGGCTATAGACGACAAGAAGAAGGAACTCAGGGAATTGAAGAAACAGCGAGATGACCTAGAGGATGCGTTGCGGCATGCAGGTGGGCCTGCGGGGTGGGGACGCGAGTAAAGCCCACCGTTTGCCAAAAACCGCAAAGGGTAGAGTTCGCTCCAGAATCTGAACATCACCGAATTCTTATTGACACGGTAATCATCGCTCTGGTAGACTCTTTCTGTTCAGAAGTGCGCCTCGCCTCCCGCGAGGCTCCCCAAAAAATCCCAAACCTAATCTTTCTTTCTGGAGAACTTCCATGTCCACCAATCGCTCCAAGGACCGTTCCTGATTGTGTTCCTTCACCCTCACCGACACCCGCCACCGCCGCTCTTTGGAGTGCGGCGCAATAACTCTCCGTGCGCTCTGTGCTCCGGTCTCCGTGCCCTCTGTGATAAATCTTTTTCCGCGCTCTCGACCCTCGCCTATCTCGGCCAAACCCTCGTCCAAACCCTGCACCTCGCTCAGGACGAATACATCAACGCCTAAGGCACCGATTCCTGGCGCGAAACCATCCGCACCTCTCATGAACAGTCTGCCGATCACATCTCGCGCGATCCCCAATCGCCGCCTCCAGAATCGGCTCCAGAGTCTGTGTGACCTCTGGTTTTCGTCAGGGCACGGCTTCAGCCGCTGTGGGCGTTACTTCAAGTTGCCACACTGACGCGCCGGCCCCTACGCGCGAACTCAAGAAACCGACCCACGCGCATCACCTACTTCGGGGTAGTGTCCTAATTCGAGGAAGTGAACGCCACCGTTAAGGAACTGCTCGCCGGAAATTTCGCCTGGAAGATGGCGTGATCAAATCGCGGCGCGGCATATCAAGCCCATCTAGTGCAAATTGAAGTAAATATAATATAAGATAACTCCATGGAAGCGATTCGATTGTTTAGCCTGTTCTTCTCTGCGCCCTCAGATGTCACTGAAGAGCACGTGATTGTTCGGGGTGTGATTGACGATTGGAATATCCAGCACGGGCGCGCCTCGGGAGTTCGCTTGGAGTTGGTCCACTGGAAAACGCACACTTATCCTGCAGCCGGGGGGCGGGCGCAAGCCATCATCAACAAGCAGGCTTTTGACAAGTCCGACGTTGTAGTTGGCATCTTCTGGTCAAAGTTTGGAACACCGACGGGCCGGTATGGGTCTGGGACAGAGGAAGAACTCCACCGAGGAATCCGCAACGGGAAAAGGGTCATGGTGTACTTCTCGCGTCGCGCGGCTCCAAAGATGAAGCCGCTAGAGCATGCTAAGATCGAAGCATTTAGAAAAAAGCTGGGCAAGAAAGCCTTCTATTGGGAATATAGCGATGTCCAATTATTCGAGCGTGATTTCCGAAATCATTTGGCCATGGTCGTGCCGGAGTTGCAAAAACAGCACAAAGTGAGAAAATAAGGGTGTTATGGCAGAGAAGAACGTCTTCAATACCTCCGTCGAGGGCGACCGGGCCAGCGTCTTCAATAATACGGCTGGCAATCTAACCATCAAGACCGGTGGCAAGTCGAAGGGCAAAACCGCGTATCCGGCGGGTTCCATCGGCGCGGATTTGATCAGACGAAATTATATCCGGTATCTTGTTGAACGCTATAATCGCTACAAGCAGGCCGATGCGAGTTTCGGCAAGGCGACAGGCAAGTTCGGCTATGCGATCATTTTCAAGAATGTCGAGAGCAAGTTCAAGGCCCCCACCTACTTCATCCCTGTGGAGCGCTTCGAAAAGCTCGTCGAATACCTTCAGGGACGGATCGACCAGACCATTCTCGGTAAACGCAACACGGCGCAGGCACAAAGGAATTATGAGACGTTCGATGAATTCCGATCTACGCAGTTAGAGACTGGAGATCAAGCATCGGCCCCTCGCTAACTACCTTTAGAATCAACACTTGCAAAAGTGTATCAAAACAAAGCACTTTAACTACCTTTAGAATGAACACTTATGAAAAAGGGGGGGAGGGGGGTGCGAGTCTGTTGGTACAGACCGGGCACATCCCTGACACGCAACGCACTGCCACACGCCATTCTCGTCGATCCAGGTGTCGCCGCGGCGCTCTGGCCTCAATGCGGCGCGCCAGCCGCGCTATCGAGAAACGCTTCCACGACGGGCAAAAACTCCGCGGTCTTCTCCACCGGCGGGACGTGGCCGCAATGGTCGAAGCTCACCAATCTGGCCCCCGCGATTCCTGCTGCGTATCTTTCGCCAGAGGTGATCGGCAGCAGAGTATCCTGCTTGCCCCAAACGACCAGCGTCGGCACGTGAATCTGCGCCAGCCTGTCGTCAAGCCGTTCGGAAGCCAGGCTTGGATTGCTCAAAATGGCTCGAACCGTATAGCCGTCATGCTTTGCAAGCTTGTCGGCAAAGCTTTTTTGCAGAGCCTCATCTGTGACCCAGCTCGTATCGTAAAAAACTGCTTCCAGCAATTTGCGCATATCCGCCAGCGTGCTCGGATTCAGGTTTGGAATCGGCTTGTCTTGTTGTAATCCCGCTGCGTCAACGAGCACAAGCTTTTCGACGGGAACCATGTGCGCGCCGCCGGAAATCTCCACCGCGTACAGCGCGGAAATCCACCCGCCCAGCGATTCGCCCATGAAGCTCGCCTTCTCCACCTTCAGCAAGTGCAAAAACTCGTTCAGAAAATCCACGTACGTCTGGATCTTATAGTCGATCAGCGGCTTGTCTGAGCGCCCAAAGCCAATCTGGTCCATCGCGATCACGCGATATTTTTTCGCGAGCGGCGCCACCACCCGGCCCCAATCTCCGTCCTTGCTGCTCCCCAGCCCATGCACCAGCACGAGCACCGGACCCGAGCCCACATCATCCCAGTAATGAATCGTCTGGCCGAAGACAATCGTGGTCTTGTCCTCCGGCTGCTTCGCGGGAGCTTGTCCGAAGCAAGGGACAGCAAAAAGTGTGAGGGCAATTGCAAAAAATGCTTTCCGACGCACCGGCATGATTCCTCCCGTCTCGTGCGGCCTTCTATGTAACACAGCCCTGCCCAGCCACCAACAGGCAAACGCGACGTTTGCCCGCCTGCGGCCCGTTTGATACAGTGCCAGTACCGTCCGCAATAGCAATCGAGGAGGAGGTCAGTGGCCATCTCGCAACAGCTGCTCCAGATTCTTGCCTGCCCTTTGTGCAAGACCCCTGTTAAGCCGACGCCGGACAATGCCGGCTTGAAGTGTCAAACCTGCCGGCGCGTCTATCCTATTCACGACGACATCCCCGTGATGCAGCTTGAAGAGGCGACTATCGCCCCTGAGTAGCGGGTGGATATAAACCGCGATTCGCTTTCTTCCATGCCTAGCAAAATTAAGACTGATGCCGACCGTCTGAAGCGCCTGATCCCCCGCCTGCGTGGAAAACACATCGGCGTCCTCGGCGACCTCATGCTGGACCGCTATCTTTGGGGCACCGCCTCGCGCCTTTCGCCGGAGGCCGCCGTTCCCGTCGTCGATTTCGTTGAACAGAGCGAATGCCTGGGCGGGGCAGGCAACGTGGCCGCAAATCTATCAGCTCTCGGAGCACGCGTGGAGTGCTTCGGCACCATCGGAAATGACGAACCTGGCGCGGCCTTGCGTAAATGTCTGCGCGACGCCGGCATCGTGGACAAAGGTGTGCTCGCCGACCAGCGGCGCGTGACCACCGTCAAAACGCGCATCATCGCGCGCCATCAGCAAGTCGTGCGCGTCGACCGCGAGCGCCGGGAGCCCCTGCGGCCGGAAACCGAAGAGCGGCTCTTGCGCGCCTTGTTTAGTACGCTCAAGCATTTCGACGCCCTGATTCTCGCCGACTATGACAAAGGCCTGGTAACCGACAATTTCGCCGAGCGCGTTCTTAGCGCGTGCCATCAGTTGCGCGTAGCCGTTTTCGTCAGGCCCAAAACTTCGCGCCTCTATGCCTACCGTGGCGCGCGCGCCATAGTCTGTAATGCGATGGAAGCGGGATTCTTCGTGACCCGCTCGCTGGGAGACGAAAAATCTGTGGAAGAAGCCGGACGCGCCCTGCTCGCGCA
>Ga0137396_10000360_pt1 | contig 20909 bp, 27 predicted proteins | sample czc16metaG_FD_108284 | JGI IMG/M metagenome (GOLD analysis project Ga0137396, IMG submission 108284) | Vadose zone soil microbial communities from Angelo Coast Range Reserve, California, USA - czcobulk3.16 metaG | ecosystem: Environmental > Terrestrial > Soil > Vadose zone | place: USA...
AACCGCGACGCCGGGACCTCGGCGCGGCTCGCGAACACGCCCGAGGCGAGGAGAAACGCGCACACCGGCTCGTCCGTCCCGAAGGCGGCCTGGGCCGCCCTGTTGGTGAAGCCCGCCTTCCAGCCCACGACGCGCTCCCCGCGCGCCACCAGCGCCTCGCGGAGGCGGTCCTGGACGGCGTACGCCTCGGCCGGAGCGAGGGCCTTCCGCTCGCTCGGCGGCGCAACCGCACGGTGCTGCTCCCGCGCCGCGAGCAGCTCCCGCACGAGGACGTCGCTCACGCGGCGATGCCCTCCCGCACGCCTTGCAACACCTCGCTGGCGCGGCCGCGGATCACCAGGTCCGCGCGCGCGTCGAGGGTCGTCGGCGCGAGATTCACGATCACGAGGGTCGCGCCTGCGTGCTTGGCATGCACCGGCATGTACGCGGCCGGATAGACGACGAGGGACGAGCCCACGACGACGAAGAGATCCGATGCCCGCGCCCGCCGCTCGGCCTCCGCCGCCTCCCGCGCCGCGAGCCACGCGTGAACCTCGTCACGCGCGTAGGCGGCGCCGCACGCGAGACAGCGGGCGCGCGTGGCGTTGCCGTGCAGCTCGATCACCTTCTCCGCCGGGAGCCCCGCCGCCTGGTGGAGGTTGTCGATGTTCTGGGTGATGCAGCAGTCGAGCCGGCCCAGACGATGGAGCGCGGCGAGTGCCTCATGCGCAGGATTCGGCCGTGCGGCGCGAATGACGGGATAGGTGACGCGGCCGAGCCGCCAGTATCTGCGGCGCCCCTCAAGGCGGGCCCGGGAGAAAAGTTCGGCGAGGCACGCGACCTGCGCGGCGTTGCCGCCGAGACTCATGGGACTCTCCACCGAACCATTCAAACCGCGCCGTCCAGCCTACAGCCGGAGTCGGGCGCGGCGCAACCAGAGGATGGACCAGCCGAAGACGAGCGCGCACGCCGCCAGGAGAACGGCGTTCAGTCCGGGAGCCTCCACGGTGCCGAGAACGGCCGTGACCAGAGTAAACAGCGCGTTGTTGAGCACGTGGCAGCTGATCGCCGGGAGCGCGCTCCCCGCGAGCTCGGTGATCCAGCCGAGATAGAGGCCGAGCGCGAACGCAAGCGCTGCGTGGATCCACTCGAGGTGCAGGAGTCCAAAGGCGACACTCGTGACGAGCACCGCGGGCAGCGGGGTGAGGCGCTGGCCGAGTCGGGTCTGCATGTAGCCGCGGAAGAAGATCTCCTCCGCGCTCCCCGCGAGCACGCCGATGACGACCACGGCCAGGAACAGCTCGGGCCCGACGGCGCCGCTCAGTGCGGTGCGGATCGTGACCAGCGCGCTCTTTTGGCCGAGACCCGCGAGGAGGGTCAGCGAGTCGAGCGCCTGGCCGAGCGTCAGCATGCCGACGACCATCACGAGGAGCATGCGCCCGCTCTCCCATCCCGGCGTGAGCCTGAGCAGGAGCGGCTCGAACGGCCGGTTGAACGCGAGCACCGTGAGGAGGAGCGCCGTCGAGGACGCGGTGCCGCCGGCGATCAGCCCGGGGAGGCCGTCGAAGAGCGCCCGGTCGGGGGTGTCGGGGTAGAGGCTCTTGAGGAGGCTCGCGGCCACGAGGGACAGCGTCACGATGGCGACGAACGCGATCAGGTAGGCGGCGAAGACGGGCCAGAGGCGGGGCGGCCCGACCGGGTCCGGCGCGCCGGACTGGCCGGCGGGGATCAGTCGAGCGCCGGGCGCCGCGCGACCCAGCCCGCCGCTCGCTCGTAGGCGTGACCGAGCCGGAGCGTCGTCGCCTCGTCGAACGGACGGCCGACGACCTGGAACGCGAGCGGGCGCCCGTCGCGCGAGAATCCGCAGGGCATCGCGAGCGCAGGCAGGCCGAGCCCGTTGAACGGCCGGGTCAGGCGAGAGAAGCTTCCCATACGACGGACGATCTCATCGGGCGTCCCCGCCTTCGCGGCATCGAGGGCCGGTGCGGGCTCGGGAATCACCGGCACCACGAGCACGTCCGCCGCGGTGAAGGCGCGCGCGACGAACTCGCGTGTGTAGCGGGCGCGCAGGCGCAGTGCCTGGAGGTAGTCATGGGCGGAGATGTGGAGGCCGACCTCGAGGCGTGCGCGCACCGCCGGTCCGAGCTCGTGCGGCCGCTCGCGCACGAGCCGCGCGTGAATGGCCGCGGACTCGGCGCGCGTGATGACGTTGCACACCTCGACGAGCGGCAAGGGATCGGGCACTCTCATCGGCGCCACCTCGGCGCCCAGGTCCGCGAGCACCTTCGACGCCGCGCGCACGCCCGCGTCCACTTCGGCGTCAAGCTCCTCGAAGTAGTAGTTCTCGGGGAGGCCGACGCGAACACCCTCGACCGGCGTGTCGAGCACCCGCTCGTAGTACGGGACGCCGCGCCGGCTCGACGTGGCGTCGAGCCGGTCGTGGCCGGCGATCGCACCGAGCAGTAGCGCCCCGTCCATGACGGTGCGCGCGAGGGGCCCGACGTGGTCCATCGACCAGGAGAGCGGCATCGCCCCGGCGCGGCTCACGCGCCCGTAGGTGGGCTTGAGACCCACGACGCCGCAGCACGCGGCCGGGAGCCGGACCGATCCGCCCGTGTCGCTTCCGAGGGCGCCGACGACGAAACCCGCCGCGACCGCCGCCGCGGAGCCGCTCGAGGAGCCGCCGGCCGCGTGGCCGCGCTTCCATGGATTCTGCACGTCGCCGTGGTGGGGGTTGTCGCCGAAGGGGCCGAGCGCCAGCTCGGTCATGTTGAGCTTGCCGAGCGTGACCGCGCCGGCCTCCCGGAGCCGGCTCACCGCGGTGCACTCGCAGTCCGACGCGAAGTACTCGCGCGTCTTCGTCCCGCACGAAGTCGGCAGCCCGCGCACGCAGAAGAGGTCCTTGTAGGCGAGCGGGATCCCGTGCAGCGGGCCGCGGGAGAGACCGGCGGCAAGCTCGGCCTCCAGCTCGCGCGCGGCCGCGACCGCGCCCTCCGCGTCCACGGTGATGAAGCTCCGGACCGATGGGTCGAGCTTCTCGATCCGCGCCAGGCACTCGCGCGTCACCTCGACCGGCGACACCTGACGCGCGGCGATCGCCCGCGAGAGCGTCGTGATCGTCCAGTCAGACACTGTGCTCGCGCGCGTCGCGGACGTCCGGATCGTTGTCAAGGGCCGCGACGAACCCCGACGGCTCCTCGGCGAGCGCGAGTTCCCGCGCGAGCCGCGCAATGGCGGCGGCGAGGTCGGTGGCTGCCGGCGACCTGCGATCGGGCTCGCTCATGCGTGTGCGCGGAGGGAATGATAGCATTGGCACGTGCTCCGCGCGCTGGCTCTTGTCGCGCTGCTCCTCGGGCTTCCAGAAAACGCCGACGCGCAGTCCGCCTGCGCGCCCACGCGCGCCGACATGCTCGGCCCGTTCTACGAGCCCGGCGCCCCCGAGCGCTCGACGACCGGACGCGGGTTCGTCGTGAGCGGCATCGTGCGCTCGGCAAAGGGCTGCCTCGCCCTGCCCGCGGCGCGGCTCGAGTGGTGGTCCGCGACGCCTTCCGGCGAATACGACCGCGAGCATCGCGCCACCCAGGACACCGACGGCGGGGGCCGCTACCGCTACGAGACGAGCGTCCCCGGGCGCTATCCCGGGCGACCGCCGCACGTGCACGTGCGCGTGAGCGCGCCCGGCCACCGCACGCTCGTCACCCAGCTCTACCCGGAGCACGGTGAGACCGCGCTGCAGATGGATTTCGTCCTGACGCCGGATTAGGAGATCGCACGGTGACCACGCGCGCCGCGAACATCCTCGCCGCCGGCCGCCGGCGCCGCCTGCTGCTGGGCGCCTGCGCCCTCGCGGGGGGCATCGTCGGGCTTGCCGTCCTGCTGCTCGCGGGCGGGGACCGCGGCTGGCGTCTCCTGCTCCTCGCGCCGTTCTGGTTCGGCGCGCTCGGCGTCTTCCAGAGCCTCGGCCGGACTTGAGTGCGGCTCGCCGCGCGCGGCGCGCGCGAGACCGACGCCGGTGAGGAGTCCGTCGCAGACCCGTTCCTGGTCGCGCAGCTCAGGCGCCAGGCCCGCGAGGTCCACGTGCAGGCCGCGCTCGGCGCCGTGGCGCTCACAGGACTCGCGCTCCTGATTCCCTCCTAGACGCGGCCGAAGGCGGCCGGCAGCGGGCTCTCGAAACTCACGCGCCGACCGTCCGGGTGGACGAAGGTGAGCCGCGTCGCGTGCAGGCACACGCGCCGGAGCGGACTGCGCCGGCTCCCGTACGCGACGTCGCCCACGATCGGATGGCCTGCCGCGGCGAGCTGGGCCCGGATCTGGCCGCGACGTCCGGTCACGAGCACGAGCTCGAGCGCCGTCGTCCCCGCGCGCCGCTCGAGGACCCGGTAGCGCGTGATCGCCTCCTTGCCGCGCGGGCCATCGCGCGTGACCCTGACGCGCGGCCGGCCGGCCGGGTCGAGCCGCGCGCGGAGCGTTCCCTCGGCGTCCCGCACGCGGCCCTCGACGACCGCGACGTAGACCCGCTCCGGGGCCCGCGCCGCGAACTGCGCCTGGAGCTTCCGCTTCGCCACGGGCGACTTCGCGAACACGAGTAACCCCGAGGTCTCCCGGTCGAGCCGGTGGACGATGAAGATCCGGTCGCGGCCCGAACGGAGCTGGCCGGCGACGTAGTCCATCAGGAGCCGATAGGCGGTCCGCTCGCGCTCGCGCGCCGTCGCGATCGTGAGGAGCCCGGCAGGCTTGTCCACGACGAGGATGGCCTCGTCCTCGTGAACGAGCGTGAGCGGCGCGGGAAACGGGGGCGGCGGCGGCGCGGCGAGCTCGACGCGATCGCCAGGCGCCACCGGGACGTCGCCGCGGCGGACGATCGCGCCGTTGACCCGGACGCGCGAGGTTTCGAGCCACCGTTTGAGCCGGCGCCGGGACGCGCCCGGGTGCAGGGCCGCCAGGCGGTCGCGGAGGATCAACCCCGCTCGCCGGGGTCGTCGACCCCGGCCATCGCTAGTCCGACGACTTCCGGATGTCGAGCATGGTCGGGAGATCCGGCGACGGGCGCGCGGCCAGCTGGACCCGGTCGATGCGCGTCATCCGCTCCACGATCTCCTGGATCCGTCGCGCCGCCTCGAGGGTCTGCTCCACACGCGGAGCGAGCTCGCCCTCCGGCCGCAGCCCGGACAGGTTGGCGACGATGACCGCGAGCGGGTGGCTGATCTCGTGGGCCGCGGCCGCGGCCAAGTCGGCGACCGCGCGGAGCCGCACCGCCTGGCGCTCGGCCTCCTCCGCGCGCTTGCGGTCGGTGATGTCGATCGCGAGCGCCTCGACGAGGCCGTCCGCCTCGCGAACGTTGAGCAGCACGGCGAGGGGAGCCCCGTCGCTTCGCGTCCACGCGACCTCGTGGTTGCTGATCACCACGCCCGGCGCGAGGGACGCCACGAGCTCCTGCCAGCCCCCCGGCTGGGAGAAGAAGTCCCTCGCCGAGCGCGCGAGGACATCTTCGCGCGAGCGGTACCCGAGGAGCTTCGCGAACGCGTCGCTCGCCTCGACCAGCCTCCCGTCGCGTTGGGCGCGGAAGACGCCCGCGAGGTTCCGCTCGACCTGGAGGCGGTAGCGCTCTGCGGACGTCCGAAGCTCCTCGGCGAGCGTCGCCAGCCGCGCCGCGGCCTTCTCGGCCCGCGCCCGCTCGTCCACCTGCCGTCCGAGCTCGACGGCCACCGCCTCGGCACGCCGCTGGGCCCGGAGCATCCGCTCACTCACCGAGCTGATCAAGAGGCCCACGCCTAGGAACAGCACCATCCCGACCCAGTCGCCGCTGTCGCTGATGCCAAGCGAGTTGATCGGGGGGAGCCAGTAGTAGTTGATGATCAGCGACGCCACGATCGTGTTGAGGAGCCCCGGGCCCAGGCCGCCGAACCAGGCGCTCAGCATGACCGCCGGATAGAACGGGAGGAGCAGGTGGATCGGCGCCCAGTGGGGCTCGAGCAGCTTGCTGACGATCGTCGCCACCGCGGCCCAGCCCAGCGCCAGCAGGTAACGCCGCAAGATCACCGCGGCCCCGTGGCCTGGGTCACGACTTCAGGCCTCCCCCAGGAAGTCGTGGCGCGGATTGAACAGCCGGACCAGGCGGAGCTTGTCGGGACGCATCAGCGGGCGCCGCGCGGGGCGAAGATCCTCGTCTTGAGTCGGCGCGGTACCCAGGCGGCCAGGACCCGCGCCGCGCCCGCGACGCGCTCGAGTGACTGCGGGCTCCCGGGCCAGTACTTCAGCACGAGCGCACGGTCCACGACGTTGAGGATCCCGTCCACGACGATCGCCGCGACGAGGACGTCGTCCAGCGCCCCGAGGAACGGGATGAAGTCCGGGATCAGGTCCACCGGCGATACGAGGTAGAGCACGGCGGCCGCGATCGCGACCTTCGCCGCCGTCGGCAGCACCGGGTCGGCGGCGAGCCGCGCGATCGTGCGTACGACGTCGGGCAGCGCGCGAAAGAGCGTCCGCATTACGGGAGACTCTCGGCCACCAGCTCGCTCACGTCCTTCACCTGCAGCGTCTGCTCGGCCTCCTTCACCTTGCGGCCCAGGTCCACCATGGCCAGACAGAACGGGCAACCGGTGCCGACCATGTCCACCTTGGCCTCGAGCGCCTCCTCGACGCGAATCAGGTTCACGCGCCGCTTGGCCTTGACCTCCATCCACATGTGGCCACCGCCCCCACCGCAGCAGAGGCCGCGCGCACGGTTGCGCGGGAGCTCGACCACGCGGAGCCCCGGCACCGCGCGGGCGACGTTCCGCGGCGCCTCGGTGATCCCATTGTACCGGCCGAGGTAGCACGAGTCGTGGAAGGCGAACGTCGCGTCGAGCGGCTTCGTCGGCCGGATACGCCCGGCGCGCAGCAGCTCCTCGATGAGCTGAGAGTGGTGGAACACGTCGTAGTTGCCGCCGAACTGGGGGAACTCGTTCCGGATCGTGTTGAAGCAGTGCGGGCAGTGCGTGACGACCTTCTGGAAGCGGTACCGGTTGAGCGCCGCGACGTTCTCCTGCTGGAGCGTCTGGTAGAGGTACTCCTCGCCGAGGCGGCGCGCCACCTCGCCATGGCAGCGCTCCTCTTGCATGACCGCGAAGGAGACGCCCGCGGACTTCAAGATCTTCACGACGGCCCGGGCGATCGCCTGATTGCGCCTGTCGTAGGAGGCCGAACAGCCGACCCAGTAGAGGTACTCGACCTCCTTGCCGGGCTCGAGGATCGGGACATCGAGTCCCTGCGCCCACGCGAGCCGCTCGCCCGCCGGCAGGCCCCACGGAATCCCCGCGCGCTGAATATTCTGGAGCGACTGCGGCGCGGTGGATGGGAGTGCCCCCTCCGAGAGCGTGAGGTAGCGTCGCAGGTCCACGATCGTGTCCACGATGTCGATGAACGCCGGGCACTCCTCGACGCACGCCATGCAGGTCGTGCAGGCCCACAGCTCGTCGGCCTTGATCAGCTCGCCATGGATCGGCCCGGGGAGCCCGCCGTGCATGTGGCGCTTGAGCTTGACGATGATCTGCTTGGGAGAGAGCGCCGTGCCCGACATGTACGCCGGACATGCGGCCTGGCAGCGTCCACACTCCACGCAGGCGTCGAAGTCGAGCCGTCGCTTCCAGGAGAACTCCTCGAGCTTCGAGACGCCGAGGCTCTCGCCCTCCTCGATGTTCTCGATCTTTCGGATCTCGCCCCGCGGACCGAGCTTCGAAAAGAAGACGTTCAGGGGTGTCGTGACCAGGTGCATGAAGTACGAGAACGGGATCACGGCAACGAACGCGAGGGAGAGCGCGGCGTGGAACAGCCACACCGAGAGATGGGTCCCGCGAAGCGCGCCGGCCGACATGCCGAGCGCCAGCATGCCCTGCCCGAGCGCGTATCCGACCGGCGACCAGGGGCCCCATGCCGGCTGCGCCACGGCCAGCCGGCACGCCTCGAGCACGAACCCCGACACGTTGATCACGAACAGCAGCGCCAGCACCGCCGCGAAGCGCGGCGTCGGGTCCAGACGGTCGGGACGCGCGACGAATCGGCGCCAGACCGCCATCCCGAGGCCGATCACGAAGCAGAGGCCGAAGAGGTCGAGCGTCGTCTCGTAGAAGAGATAGAAGCCACCCTTGAGGAGCTTCATGCCGAACAGCGGCAGCGTGATGTCCCAGTCGATGGTCGCGAGCACGGTGCCCATGAACAGCGCGAGGAACCCCCAGAACATGGTCGCGTGCATGACGCCGGGATACGCCTGCGAGAGCACGCGCGCCTGGCCGAGCGCGTGTGTGGCGACGAGCCCGAGGCGCTCGGGGATCCGATCGAAGCGGTTCTCGGGGAGCCCGCGCCGCCAAAGACTCGCATGCCGCCAGAGTCCCCAGGCGAAGATCGCGACGGCGACGACGCCGCCGACGTAGAGACCGATCTGCGCCCACGCGGGAACGTTCCAGAACGTGTCGCGGAAGGGTACGGACGCGCTCATGAGGATTCCAACCTTAACACAGGCAGAATCACGACGGGCGAGGGCTAGCGCGTCAGACTCAAATCCGCGCCCGGCTCATTCGCTTGGCACCCCTGAGGATCTTTTCCAGGTAGTAGACGGACCGCTCGATCATCCCCGCGAGGCTCGGCCCGTATGCCATCAGTCCTCCTGCCTCGACGAACTCCCTGATCTCATACATCGCCGGCAGGCGGCGCGTCGCCGCGAACTCGGCGATCCGGTCGCGGCCACGGAACGTCGCGGGATCGGTCAGGACGATGAAGGCATCCGCGCGGTCTCGCGGCGAGGCCAGGAGCCAGAGACCCAGCGCGACGGCGGTGGCGGCCGTTCTCCGCATCACACCCTCCGAAGCGGTTCAGGCTTGGAAGGCCGCGCGGAGAATAGCACGAGCGACCGCGCGAGAGTATGCTTTGCCGGTGGACATCCCGGCGCGCGTCTGGCTCGAACGCTTCGCGCTGCTCGTGCCCGGCCCGGCGGCCACGCGGTGGCTCCTGATCGCTGATCTCGTGTGTCTGGTCGCTCTCGGTCTCGCCGTGCGAGCACGCCGCATCGCCGTCCCGATCGCAGTCGGCGCAGGCTTCCTCGCGCTGAACCTCCTCGCGATGCTGCTCAACGACTTCTTCCTGGGCCTCGCGCTGTTCCATCTGGTGGTCGGGACGACCGCGCTGCTGCTCCGCAGGCCCCGCTGGCTCGGCGCCGCGACGCTGGCCCTCGCAATCACCCTCGGCATCCTCACCTGACGAGCGTCACATCTCCTTGTGGCATTCGCGGCACACGGGCTGGACCGTCGAACGGGAGATGAAGCGGTTCCGCTCCTCGCCGTCCGTGGTGTGCGAGGGATGGCAGCGAATGCACCGTACGTTCACCGAGTCGTGGTCGCGGATCGCGTGATAGTTGATCTCACTGTTTCCCTCGCTCTGCGGCTCGGCGCCGTAGCTCGCCCCGGTGCTCGGAGCTGAGGCGCCCGCCGTCGCTCGGACTCTGGGCGCCAGGATCGGCGTGTGGCACTGGCGACAGTCCGCGTCGCCCAGCGCGACCCGCATGCGCGCTGGTTCGGCGTAAGCGCCCACGACGAACCGCAGAGTGTCGAAGCCGGCGACGGTCCACACCGTCGCGCGCGTCAGCGGGGTGGCGCCGCCGTGACAGGCGATGCAGCCGACGGTCGAGTCCTTCCGATAGTGGAACCCGGCGAGGTCGGTGGACGTTCGTGCCGTGAAGCGCTTGAACTTCTCTTCGTGGAGGTGGCAGGCGACGCAGAAGCGGTCGTCGCGCTCCTTGACGGCGAGGCCCGCCAGAAAGAGGCCGGTGACCACGAGGGCGCCGACACTGCTCCCGGCCCACAGCGCGAGCCGCCGGGCGAGTGGGCGAGCGATGGCGGAACCTCGCCGATTGCCGCCTAGTGGACCGTGACGGTCACCGGCTTGGCGAACATGACGCGCGCCGAAGGTCCGCCGGGGCCTCCGCGTGGGAACACCTGGCCAGTCGGCGTCGTCACCGTCCCGACGGACGACGCGCGCTCGGAGCCGAAGTGGAACACGGCGGTGATCGTATAGGTGCCGGCTTCCTGGGGCGCCTTGACCGTCCAGACGACCTTGCCCTCGGCAAACTTCTTCGCGGCGAGGTCCGACTTTTGATCGAAGATGAGCGCGCTGTTGAGGTTCTTCCGAAGCCCGGGCGCGCGGCCGTCGACCCACTTGGTCTGCTCCTGACCGTCGCTTCCCCAGGTTTTCGGCGGGCCCACGATGACCCAGCCGTCGCCCTGGAGCGGCCGGGCCTGGAAACGGAGATCGGTGTCGATCAGGAAGACGCCGACGACGCCGGAGCCGCCCTTCACACTGACCGTGACCTGCGCCTCCTGGCCAGGCCTCAGGCTCGTCGGCGCGTTGAGCGTGACCGACGCGTTCTCGTCCATCAGCTTCACGTCGGCGAGCAACTTCTGACGGTCCGCGGGCGCCATCTCCTTGTAGGGGCCGGTGCCCTCTTCCAGGGCCTTGTAGTGCTTGGTCTCCTTGATCTGGCCGGCGGCAAAGGCCTCCGGCTCGTTCCGGAGCTGGTCCTTCGAGAACGACGAGTGGCAACCCGCGCAGGTGGGCGCGAGGTCCGTGACGTTGCGTAGCGGCCCACCCGAGTACCCGTAGACGGCGGCCCCGACCATCGCCTCCAGGAGAGCCACGAACCCGACGATGCTGACGAGTCGCTTCAGCCGTGTCATTGCGTCCCCCTTCTCCGTCTCGGTTCCCTGGCTGAGTTAACCACTCATGCCTTCTGGGGGTTCCCGGCCGAGGCGGCCTCTCCGCTGGGCCGATCGAGGTGGGCCTCCATGACGAGGGCGTCCTCGCCGGTGTCGTAGTAGTAGCCGCGCCTGAGCCCGATCACCCGGAAGCCGAAGCCTTCGTAGAGCGTGCGGGCCTCGGTGTTGCTCGGACGCACCTCGAGTACGACGAGCCGGAGCCGCCGCTCGCGCGCGTCCTCGAGGATGTCCTGGAGCAGCATGCGGCCGACCCCCTGGCGGCGGTGCGACGGGTGGACCGCGATGTTGGTGATGTGCAGCTCGTCGGCGATTTCCCAGAGGCAGAGGTAGCCGATCGCGTGGCCATCCTCTCGCATGACCCAGCAGCGGGCGACGCGGTTCTGCTGCATCTCGTAGATGAACGCCCCGCGCGACCAGGGCATCGAGAACGACGCTCGCTCGATGGCGAGGACCTCGTCGAGGTCCTCCGGGCACATTCGCTCAACGGACCGCGACGGCACGGCGCTTCAGCTCGGCCTCGGAGGGCCGGAGGTAGATCGGGACGAGATCCGCGGCCGCGACGATGTCCCCCGCCGTGAGGCGGGCGTGGCCCAGGAGCGCGACGCAGGCCGGTGAGGGGACCTGATGAGACGGCGGCGCCAGGCGCGCATGCGGCGACGCGATCAGGCCGGCGCCATCGCCCAGGAGCACGGTGGGCTCGCCGAGCCGCTGGGCGAGGTCCGCAGGCGCCACGGCGAGGTACTCCCACTCGCGCCGCATGGCGCTGCCGTCCCAGCGGTAGCGCGAGGCGTAGACCTCGTTCTTCCGCGCGTCGAGGACGGGGCAGACGGGCAGGGCCGCGAAGGGGAGCGACGCCGCCATCGCGTCCAGCGTCGGCACCGCCGCGATCGGGATCCCCAGGGCCAGCCCGAGGCCCTTGATCGCGCTGATCCCGACCCTGAGGCCCGTGAACGACCCCGGGCCGACCGCGACGGCGAGCCCCTCGAGGTCGCGCGGCGTCCAGCCGGCATCCGCGAGGAGTCGATCCACCGCGACCATCAAACGCTCCGAGTGGGTGAGGCGCACGTCGAGGAGATACTGCCCGGTCACGCGGTCACCGTCCACGAGCGCCGCACCACCGGCGAGTGCGGAGGTCTCCACGGCGAGCACGCGCATACGCCGAGTGTAGCAATAAAATGCGATAATGCGCCGGGAGGAACCGGATGAGCGCGTCGCCCAGGAAGGATCCGGTCGCCGTCGAGGCCGAGGTCCGCGAGAAGATCCACCTCGAGATTCTCAAGCGCACCGGCGCCTACCACGCCAACGACCACGTGCTGCTGCCCTCGGGCCAGCACACGATGGAGTACATCGAGAAGACGCTGGTCACGACCGAGCCGTCGTTCACCGAGGGTCTCGGCGCGGTCATCGCCAAACACTTCGCCCCGTGGCCAATCGACGTCGTCCTGTCGACCGGGCCCGGCGCGCTCATCCTCTCGCATTGCGTGGCCCGCGCACACCCGTCGCGGCCGATCGTGATCTACGGTACCAAGGGACTGTCGGGGGGAAAGCGGCGGGTCACGCTGCCGGTTGAGTTCCAGCGCCTCGTGCGGCCGGGCTCCAAGGTCCTGCTCGTCGAGGACCTTGTCAGCACCGGCTCGACGCTGAACCTCTTGATCAACCTGGTCGAGCAGCTCAACGCGCAGGTGGTCGGGATCGGTTGCCTATGGCGGCGGACCTCGGTCGACGTCGGCACCAGGCCCGTGTTCAGCCTGGTGAGCCGGGACTTCCCGACCTACGACCCGGAGGACTGCCCGCTCTGCAAGAAGGGCGTGCCGCTCAACGAGGAGTTCGTGCGGCGGCGCCACGCGCGCAAGCCGTCTTCCGTCCAGGAGCCGAAGGCGCCCTAGCCCGCCCGGCGGCGTTACGCGGCTTCCCAGAGCCCTTCGGCGACGCCGGCGGTCTTGTAGGCGTCGCGGATCCGGTCCAGGTTCTTGGTGAACAGGAGCCCGATCTTCGCGAACGGCTCGAACACCGGCCCCTGCCCGTCGACGAGCGGGAAGCTCACCTTCGGCAGCTTCTCCCACTGGGTGCGGAGCGTGTCGGTCACCGTCTGGAGGCTCGCGTGGAACTCCTCCCGCTCCTTGGCCGCGCGCTTCACGATGGGCGTGATCAGGCAGTCGAACGTCTCGCGCGCCTTCGCCGCGCCCCCCGCGGCGGCCTCCGCCGCGGCCTCGGCGAGCGGCACGACCTTGACGCCGAGCTCGCCGAGGAAGCGCTCGAGCAGCCGCCCGACCGAGTCCTGGAGGAGCAGGGCGGGGAGCCCGACCGTCTTCAGGGCGCCGTGGCCGAGCTCGCGCGCGTCCGCGTAGAGCTGCGCGCGGAGCCACTCGACGTGGGCGCGGTTCTCCTTGTCCTTCCACCACTCACGGAGCATCTTCTTGCCCCAGTAACGGATCGTCGCGTAGTACACATCACGCTTCAGGAGCTTCTGCGCGATGCCACGCCACGAGTAGAACTTCTCCATCGCGTTGATCGCGCCCATCTGGAGCTCGTACGGGCTGAGCCGCCGTGGCTGGTGGACGACGTGGTGGCCATCGTAGAACTGCCAGTTCTTGCTGATCACGTACTTCTCGCCGTGGTCGTAGAGCGTCTCGTAGTCGGGCGAACCCGGGATCGGCGTCAGGATCATGAACTGGACCGAGTCGATGTCGTGCTTCAGCGCGAACTCCGCGGTGGCGTCGAGGGTCTCGAGGTCGTCCTCGTCCGACCCCACGACGAACATGCCGTGGATTCGGATCTTGTGCGCGTGGAACCGCTCGATCGAGCGCTCGATCTTGGCCAGGTCCTGCTTCTTGTTGAAGAGCTTGAGCGTCCGCGGGTTGATCGACTCGAACCCGACGTAGACGTTGAAGCAGTTCGAGTCCCGCATCATCTGGAGCAGCTCGGGGTCGTCCACCGTCTCCGTCCGGACCTGGGCTCCCCACTCCGGCGTGAGCCCGCGCTGGATCATGCCACGCAGCAGGTCCTTCACCCGCTTCTTGTTCGCGGTGAAGATGTCGTCCGCGAAGAACGTGTACATGTTCCCCCTGTGCACCTCGAGCTCTTCGAGCACGCGCCCGATCGAGTGCGTCCGGAAGGCGTGGCCGTACATCCCGGGCACCGAGCAGAAGGTGCAGGAGAACGGGCAGCCGCGCGAGGTGGCGACCGAGACGACCCCCCCCGGCTTCCAGCCCGTGATCAGGTGGTAATCGGGGATCGGGTTCACGTCGAGGTTCGGGATCTTCGGACGCTCGGGGTTGTGCAGCGCACGGCCGTCCGAGAGATAGGAGAGGTTCTGGATCTTCTCGAAGCCCACGCCCGCCTGGATCGCGTCCAGGAGCTCCTGGAAGGCGAACTCGCCCTCGCCGCGTATCACGTAGTCGGCGTGCGCGAGTCCCTCCTCGGGCAAGAAACTCGTGTGCGTGCCGCCCATCACGGCGATCCCGCCCGCCTCCCTCACCTGGTCGGCGAGGCGATAGGACTGGGGCGCGGTCGAGGTGATCGCCGACACGGCGACGAGGTCCGCCGACAGGACCTCCGACATGTCGATCGGGTGGATGTCCTCGATGTAGACGCGGACGTCATAACCCTTGGCGCGCATGATCGTGGCGAGGAGGACCGAGCCGAGGCGCGGGATGCACACTCGGCTGTAGATGTGGAGGTGCGTCGACTTGGGCTCGACGAAGACGAGCTTCTTGAGCTGGCGTCTCATCGACGAGGTCTCCTCAAGCTAGCTGGGTTTTGGCGTGGCAATGGGTAGGGCCGTGACGCACCCACGCTACATCGCAGGCCGCGCGATGTCAATGTTGCCGCCGCGCGGCTCGCGCCCCATATCTGGGGGCTCCTGAGGCGTCCCGACCCCCACGGACTGGACTGCCTGCGTGACAGGCCCGGCCGCCCCCCGGCGCGCACCGACGCTGCCGAGTCGTCTGCCGATCCCAGTAAAATCTTCGCGTGACCGACCGGCGCGCCTACCTGCTGCTGCTCCTGGTCATCGTGTTCTGGGCCGGAAACTTTCCGCTCGGCAAGCTCGCGCTCGACGAGCTCGGCCCGGTCGCCCTGACCGCCGGCCGTGCCCTCGTCGCGGCACCGCTCCTCCTGCTCGTCGCATGGTTCAGGACGCCCCTCGGGCACCGGCTCACCCGGCGCGATTACCTCGCCTTCGTCGTCCTCGGGTTCACGGGGCTCGTCGGCAACACCACGCTCTGGTACTGGGGACTCAAATACACGACCGCGCTGAACGCGGGGATCCTGGGCGCGGCCTCGCCGATCTTCGTGGCCCTCACGGCGGCACTCCTCCTCGGCGACCGGCTGGGCCCGCCGAACTGGCTCGGCATCGCGCTGACCGTCGCCGCGGTCCTGATCACCGTGGCGAGGGGCTCGCTCGAGACGCTTCGGACCCTCGCGTTCAACAGCGGGGACCTCGTCCTCCTGCTCTCGCAGACCCTCTGGGTCACGTACTCGCTGTTCAGCCGCGCATCGGCCTCCCCGCTTCCGCCCGTCTGGGTGATGGCGGGCGCCAACGTCGTGAGCGCGCTCGTGCTGCTCCCGCTCGCGGCGGCGGTCGAGCCCTGGCGCTCGCCGCGCGCGGCGCCGCTCGGCTGGGCGGTCATTCTCTACGGCGCCGTGCTCGGGACGCTCGCTCACGTCTGGTATTACGCGGTCGTGCGGGTGATCGGCCCCGGGCGCGCCGCCGGCTTTCTGAACCTGATGCCGTTCGCCGTGCTCGGACTGACATGGCTGCTCGTGGGCGAACCGGTCCGCGCCTACCACCTGGTCGGCGCAGTCCTGGTGATCGCGGGCGTGTTCCTGACGCTGCGGCGGCCGGGCCCGGTGTGAACGAGCAGGAGGCGCCTACTTGGTCTTCGCGACCACCTTCGGCTTCGGGGGGGCCGCCGGTTTGGTCTTGTCGTCCTTGAGGAGACCCTTCACCTCATCCATGAACTGGGCGATGTCCTTGAACTGTCGGTAGACCGACGCGAAGCGGACGTAGGCCACCTGGTCGAGTTTCTGCAGGTGCTCCATCACGATCTCGCCGAGCTCCTTGCTCGTGATCTCCTTCTCATTACGCTCGTGGAGCTGGGCCTCGATCTCCGCGACCACGTCGTCGACGGCCTGGACGCCGACGGAGCGCTTCTCGCACGCCTTCAGGATGGACCCGCGGAGCTTCTGCCGGTCGAAGGGCTCGCGGCGGCTGTCGCGCTTCACGACGTGGGGCAGGACGTCCTCGATGTACTCGTACGTCGTGTAGCGGCGGTGGCACTTGAGGCACTCGCGCCGGCGGCGGATGAACTCGCCCTCGCGCCCGACCCGGGAGTCGACGACGCGATCCTCCGTGTGTCCGCAAAACGGGCATTTCACCGGCCGGACCCCCCTCTCACGCCCTCCGCTCCGGATAGAGCGGAAAGCGGTTCGTCAGCTCCTGGACCTCGTCGCGCACCTTCGCTTCGACCGACGCCAGGCCGAGGCTCGAGAGCACGCGGTCGAGCAGCGTCGCGACCTGGACCATCTCCGGCTCGCGCACGCCGCGCGTCGTCACCGCCGGGGTGCCGAGGCGGATCCCGCTGGTGACCATCGGGCTCTTGGTCTCGAACGGCACCGTGTTCTTGTTCACGGTGATCCATGCGCGGTCGAGCGCCTCTTGGGCGTCCTTGCCGCTGATCCCGCGGCTCGTCAGATCGACGAGGATCAGATGGGTGTCGGTACCGCCAGAGACCAGGCGATAGCCGCGCGCCAGGAGCGCCTCGGCGAGCGCCTTCGCGTTCCTGACGATCTGCGTCTGGTACTCGCGCCACGCCGGCTCCCGCGCTTCCTTGAAGGCGACGGCCTTGGCTGCGATCACGTGCATGAGGGGGCCGCCCTGCACGCCCGGCATCACGGTCTTGTCGAGCGCCTGGGCATGCTCCGCCCGGCACATGACCATCCCGCCGCGCGGCCCGCGCAGCGTCTTGTGGGTCGTGGAGGTGACGAAGTCCGCGATCCCGACCGGCGACGGGTGGAGGCCCGCCGCGACGAGTCCCGCCGGATGGGCGATGTCGGCCATGAGGCGGGCGTCCACCTCGCGCGCGATCTCACCGAACGGCTTGAACTCGATGGCGCGCGGGAACGCCGAGCCGCCAGCGATGATCAGCTTCGGCCGGTGCTTTTTGGCGAGGTCGCGCACCTCGTCGAGGTCGATCAGCTCCGTGTCCTTCCGGACGCCGTACGCCACGATGGAGTAGAACTTACCGGAGTAATTCACGGGACTCCCGGCCGTGAGATGCCCGCCATGGGTCAGGTTCGGGCCGAGCACCGTGTCGCCCGGCTTGAGCAGTGTGAAGTAGACGGCCATGTTCGCCTGGGCGCCCGAGTGGGGTTGGACGTTCGCGTGCTGGGCGCCGAAGAGCTCCTTGGCACGGGCGATCGCGAGGTCCTCGACGACGTCCACGACCTCGCAGCCGCCGTAGTAGCGACGGCGGGGATAACCCTCGGCGTACTTGTTGGTCAGCACCGAGCCTGTGGCTTCGAGGACAGCCTCCGAGACGAAGTTCTCCGAGGCGATCAGCTCGAGATTCCGGTGCTGGCGCTGCGCCTCCTCGCGGAGGGCCTTGGCGATATCGGGGTCGACATCAGCGAGCCGCAGCATCGTGCTCTCCGCGCGCGCGGTCGAGCGCGCCCAGCTTCTCGACGCGCCGGGCGTGGCGGCCGCCGGCGAACTCCGCGCCGAGCCAGGTCTCGAGGATTTCGACCGCCGCGTCCCGCGCCGTGATCCGCGCGCCGAGCGCCAGGACGTTGGCGTCGTTGTGCTCGCGGCTGAGCCGAGCCGTGTACGCGTCGGTGCAGGCGGCGGCGCGGACGCCGGCGACCTTGTTAGCCGCGATCGCCATACCGATCCCGGAGCCGCACACGAGGACGCCCCGGCTCGCCTTGCCCGTCGTGATGGCTCCCGCGACCAGGGCCGCGAAGTCGGGGTAGTCCACGGACTCTGGAGACTGGGTGCCGAAATCCACGACGTCGTACCCTCGCGCGATCAGCCAGGCCTTGAGGTCCTCCTTGAGAGGGAATCCGGCATGGTCGGCCCCGAGGGCGATGGCCGTCATAGGCAGACCATATCTGTAGGGGTCATGCCAAGTCAAGCCACCAAGATATCGGGCCCTCAGACGACCGCGTGGGCGCGCGCCGGAAACTCGAAGGTCTCGAGCACCGCGCCGCCGACGCCCTGCGCGACCAGGCGTGGCAGGTCGAGTCGCGACTCGGCCGCCAGAACGTCGCGCTCGGACATCCGCGTGGCGGGGTGCGTCGGGACGAACAGCGTGCAGCAGTCCTGGTCGGGTTCGATCGAGATCTCGAAGGTACCGAGGCGGCGCGCCTCGCCCGTGATCTCGAGCTTGTCCATGCCGATGAGCGGTCGCAGGATCGGGAGGCCGGCGACCTCGTCGATCCGCGCGATGTTCTCGAGCGTCTGCGAGGCGACCTGCCCGAGGCTCTCGCCCGTCGCGAGCGCCAGCACGCCGTGCTCCCTCCCGAGCGCCTCGGCGATCCGGACCATGAGGCGCCGGTACACGACCACCCGGGCGGGCGGCGGCACCGTGAGGACGACCTCGCGCTGGATCTCGCCGAATGGGACGAGGAGCAGGCCCGAGTCGTACTGCCATTCGGTGAGCCGCGCGACGAGCGCGCGGGCCTTGCCCTGCGAGGTCGCCGGCAGGTACGGCACGCTGTGGAAGTGGACGAAGAGGACCCGGCAGCCTCGCTTCATCATTCGCCATGCGGCGACGGGCGAGTCGATCCCGCCCGAGAGGAGCGAAGCCACCGTTCCCGAGGCGCCCACCGGGAGCCCGCCGGGGCCGGGCGGCTGCTCGATGTAGACGAAGGTCTCTGCGGGCAGCACCTCGACGTGGATCTCGAGCTCGGCGTCGTGCAGGTCCACGCGCGTGGGGACCCGCTCGAGCACGAACGCGCCGAGCGCACGGTTGAGCTCCACGGACGTCATGGGATACGTCTTGAAGGCGCGACGGGCGCTGATCCTGAACGAGGCGAATGTCCGCCCCTCGATGAGCCGGCCGACGACGGCCTTCATCGCGTCGAGCGTCGAGGGAACGCGGTACGCGAGCGCGGCGCTCGCCACGCCGCAGACCCGGAGCGCCCGGTCGCGCACGCGCTCGGGCGCCGGGTGCGCGTCGAGGTCGAGGAGGATGCGGCCCGAGAGCTGGCGCAGGCCCACGGCGCCGAGGTCGGAGGTGGCCCGGGCGAGGTTCCGCGCAAGGTGCCTGAGGAAGAGCGGGCGGTTGCCGCGCTTGAGCCCGATCTCGTGGTAGTGGACGATCACCGCGGGACGCAGGCGGGTCATCGCCGTGCGCGTCGAGGGGTGCGGCGCCACGGCACCGGCCGTGAAACGGTCTTCATGCGCGCCGCATCCTTGCCTCGAGGGCTCGCGCTCGTTCCAGCTCCTCGGGCGTGTTGACGTTCATGAACACGAGCGCCGGGTCGCGGTAGCGGCCGATCTCGGTCTCCGCGATCTCGACCACGCTGACCCCCTCGAAGAACTCCACGATCTTGAGCCGGCCGGCCACCAGGCGCGCCTCGATGTGGGGCAGGCAGCTCTTGGCGTACGCGGCGTGCAGCGTCTCCCACTGGGCGCCGACGCGCGGGATCACGACATCGCCCTCCCCGGCCCGCGAAACGACAAGCCTGACGACGTCGGGGTGGAGGAACGGCATGTCGCACGCGACGGTGAACGCGACGTCGCCCGGCGCGGCCTTGAGACCCGAGTAGATGCCCCCGAGCGACCCGCGATCGGGATAGACGTCGCCCACCATCGGTAGGTCGAGGAAGGCGTAGAGCTCGGGCGTGTTGGTTACGACGAGGACCTCGTCCACCGCGGGCGCGACCGCGGCGACGACGCGCTCGACGATCCGCTGGCCGCCGAGCTCCATCAGCGCCTTGGGACGTCCGCCCATGCGCGTGCTCTTGCCTCCCGCCTGGATCACGCCCGTGATCCTCACAGCCGTAGGACCCCCTGCCTCACGATCCTCGGCGGCTCCATCGTCGTGTCGAGCACGGTCGAGGGCTCGCCGCCCGGCGTCCGCCCTCCGTCGAGCACCAGATCAAGCCCGTCTCTGAAGTATGCCAGTACCTCCGCCGCGGTCGTGGCAGGCGTGCCCCCGCTCGCGTTGGCACTGGGCGCCGTCACCGGCCCTCCGAACGCCGCGACCAAGCCGCGCGCCACGGGATGAGGCGAGACGCGCACCCCGATCGTCCCGGTGCCCGCGGTGACTTCCTCCGGCACGCCCGCACCCGCCCGAACGACCAGCGTGAGGGCGCCGGGCCAGTGACGCACCGCGAGCGCCCGGGCCGCGGGGCCGAAGACGCCCACGCGCTCGGCCATGGCGAGTGAGTCGACGAGAACCAGGAGTGGCTTCGTCTCGGGTCTGCCCTTGAGCTCGAAGACGCGCCGGACCGCGGCGCGGTCGAGCGCCGGGGCGGCGAGACCGTAGAAGGTCTCCGTGGGAAACGCCACGAGCCCACCGCCGCGGAGCACGGCCGCCGCAGCCTCGAGAGCCCGACCCTCGGGCTGCCGCGAGTCCACGGACACGATGCGGGTGGGCCGCGCCGTCACGTCCCGTGCTGGGACGACTTCAGCTTGTCCGCGACCCGGCGCGCCCGCTCGTCCACCTCGGCGGCGAGCGCGGTCCGATACGCCGCGAGCCGTTTGGCGAGCGCGGGATCGCCGACCGCGAGGATCTGGGCCGCCAGGAGCCCGGCGTTGGCGGCGCCCCACTCGCCGATCGCGACCGCCGCAACGGGCACGCCCTTGGGCATCTGGGCGATCGAGAGAAGCGCGTCGAGGCCGCCGAGGGGCGTCGCGGCGATCGGCACGCCGATCACCGGCAGTGGCGAGAGCGAGGCAAGAAACCCGGGGAGCGCCGCTGCACCGCCGGCGCCGGCGATCAGCACCCCGATCCCGCGCGTGTGGGCCGTCGTCGCGTATTCCCGGGTCCGGTCGGGGGTGCGGTGAGCGGACGCGACCACGACCTCACTCCCGACCTCGAGGGCGTCGAGAACCTTCACCGCCTCGAGCATCACGTCGAGGTCCGAGTCGCTGCCGAGCACGATGCCGACGCGCGCGGGTCCCTTCACGTGGGTCTCCTTCGTTGACCGATATCGGTGCGGTAGTGCATGCCGTCG
>Ga0137396_10000362_pt1 | contig 20899 bp, 20 predicted proteins | sample czc16metaG_FD_108284 | JGI IMG/M metagenome (GOLD analysis project Ga0137396, IMG submission 108284) | Vadose zone soil microbial communities from Angelo Coast Range Reserve, California, USA - czcobulk3.16 metaG | ecosystem: Environmental > Terrestrial > Soil > Vadose zone | place: USA...
CAAGGCGCAACTGGACGAGACCTACGCCCGCTACCAGCGGGCGGTGGCAGACCACGAGAATTACAAGCGCCGGAGCCGGCAGGACCTGGTGGAGCGGACACAGTACGCCAACGAGCAGCTGGTGCTCAAGCTGCTACCGCTGCTCGACAATTTCCAGCGAGCGCTAGAGCACGCGCCGGAGGGCGTCGACCCCCAGTGGTTCGAGGGGATCAAGCTCATCGCCAAGCAGTTCGAGGCCATCCTGCAGGCCCAGGGGGTCTCCTCGATTCCGGCGGTGGGGGAGAAGTTTGACCCGACCCAGCACGAGGCCATCGCCAGCGAGCAAACCGACGAGCAGGAAGAGGGCACCGTCGTCGAAGAGATGCAGCGGGGCTACAAACTGCACCGCAAGGTCCTCCGGCCTACCCTGGTGAAGATCGCGCAGCCGCGTTCGTTGCAATAATCAGTAAGTGTCCCAAGTCAGAAGTCCATTGGAAATTCATCGGCCTGGGCAGCCGGGCGCCTGTGGCGCTGATGCCGGCGTTAGGGGGCCCGGCGGAAGTCGTCACCTATCGACGGATAGGCTCCTTCTTCCGCCACCCCTGCTGAGCCCGAATCCACCGGATCGAGCTGGCATCTCGGGCGCGGATGCGGCCGATCCGGGCGTCGTCTCCTGCGCGCGTTCGGTCACGCACCGACGGGGTGCGCTCCCTCGCGTGCTCGTCGCCTCCTTCGGCTCGGCACGCCCCGCATCCCGATCTGCGACGCCCGACCGGTGGATCCGGGCTTGGCACCAGCCGCCGAGGCCGCGACCTTCTCAACGGACCCCCGACTCGGGACACTAGCTGATGGCGATTAAGCGGGACTACTACGAGGTCCTCGGCGTTGGTCGGGCCGCCACCCAGGAAGAGATCAAACGCGCCTATCGCAAGCTGGCGCTGCAATCCCACCCCGACCGCCACCCCAACGATCCCGTGGCCGAAGCTCGCTTCAAGGAGATCAACGAGGCCTACGAGGTCCTGAGTGACGGCGACAAGCGCCAGCGCTACGACACCTTTGGCCATGCCGGGACGCAGGGCATGCCCGGCTTCGACTTCGGTGGGTTCGGCGGGGTCAACGAGATCTTCGAGATGTTCTTCGGCGAACGGGCCGGGCGGGCGCGCACCGGTCCCCGACCGGGGGCCGACTTGCGGATGGACCTGGCGATCTCGTTTGAGGAGGCCGCCTTCGGGGTGGAACGCGACCTGACCATCCAGCGGGGACAGGCGTGCTCCGCCTGCAAAGGAACCGGCGCCGAGGCGGGCACGTCGCCCAAGACCTGTCCGGATTGCCGCGGAACGGGCCAGGTCCGCCGCGCCACCCAGTCCATCTTCGGCCAGATCGTGAACGTGACCAACTGCCCCCGCTGCCGTGGGGAGGGGTCCATCATCGAAAAGCCCTGCCGGGATTGCGGCGGCCGTGGGCAGGTGCCCGGCGAGAAGACGGTGCGGGTCAAGATTCCGGCGGGGGTGGATACAGGATCTCAGATGCGGCTGGCCGGCGAGGGCGAGCCGGGCCCCCGGGGCGGCCCGAGCGGTGACCTGTACCTGGAGATCGCGGTCAAGCCCCACCCCGTGCTGCGGCGCAACGGGACGGACGTGATCTATGAGTTGCCGATCAGCGTGGCCCAGGCGGCCCTTGGGGACCGGATCGACGTGCCGACCATCGACGGCCCAAGCAGTGTCACTGTCGCCCCCGGGACCCAGTACGGCACCACCTTCCGCTTGCACGGGCACGGTATTCCCCACCTGCGCAGCGGCCGGCGGGGGGACCAGATCGTGTTTGTTCGAGTGGTAATTCCGAGGAACCTGACCGAGGCGCAGCGGAAGGCGCTGCAAGAACTGGGTGGCGTGACCGGAAAGCCGCAGCCGATCGAGAAGGGATTCTTCGATCGGTTCAAAGAGGCCATCGGGTTTTAGATACACCCTCCCCTACCCCTCGCTGGAGGGAGGGGACGACAAGCCCTCCTGAAGAGAGGGGACGACAAATTACACTGACGTACCAGTGATCGATCTCGACCGGCTGCGTGAGCGGCTGGAGCGCTGCAACGAAGAGGAAGCGCGCGAGTACTACCTCCACGGGGCCGGCCTGAAGCAGGAGCTGGCGGTGGGACCGATCCTGGATACCTACGCCGATGCCTTTACCCCCGATACGGTGGCGGCGGTCCGCCGCGCCTGGGCCAGTGCCGGCGGAGAGGAGCAGACCCGGCTCCGCTTCCTCTATCAGAACGTCGCCGGCAACCTGCTCGGCCGCCGGGTCGGGTCCCTGCGTGACCGAATCGGAACCGAGGAAAGCTCGCGCACGGTCACCTTCGACGGCGAAACCATCCCGTTTCCAGCCGCGTCCGTCCGAGTCTCCAAGGAACCGACCCGAGCTCGCCGGCAGGCCCTGGAGGACGTCCGGCTGCGGGTCGTGGCCGAAATGAACCCGCTCTATGCGCAGGCGCATGCGATCGCCTGGCAGGTGATTGCCGAGCAGCTCGAGCCGGCCGGGTACGCCGCCTACTACCGCTCCACCAAGGCCATCGACCTGGAGGGGATGGGGCGCATGATGGAGCGTTTCCTGGCCGACACGCGCGACCGGTATTACCGGGAGATGGACGCCTGGTGCCGCGAGGGGCTTGGCGTCCCGCTGCGCGACGCGCGCCGCTGCGACGGTGCCTGGTTGCTCCGCCTGCGCGAGTACGACGGCGCGTTTCCTAGCGACCGGATGGTGTCCACCCTGGACCTGACCCTGCGCGGGCTGGGCATCGACCTGCACGCCCAGGACAACGCTCACCTCGACCTGGAGCCGCGGCCGCTCAAGCGGCCGCGTGCCTTCTGCAGCCCGATTCGGATCCCGCAGGAGGTGTATCTGGTCGTGCTGCCGCGGGGCGGCTATGACGATTACCGGGCCCTGTTCCACGAAGCCGGTCACCTGGAACACTTCGCGGGCACCGCGCCGGAGCTGGCGTTCGAGTACCGCTGGATGGGCGACAACTCGGTGACGGAGGGCTATGCCTTCACCCTCGAACACCTGATGCTGGACCCGGGCTGGATCGAGCGCTACACGCCGGTGGGCGATCCCACCCACTACCTGGCCCGGGCGCACCTGCTCCTGCTCTTCATGCTGCGGCGGTATTCGGCCAAGATCCTGTACGAGCTGGAGCTGCACCGGACCGCCGTGGTGCCGGCGGCGATGGCCAGCCGCTACGTCGAGCGGTTCACCGATGCGGTCGGCTTTCGCTATGCCCCGGAGGAGTACCTCGTAGACGTCGACGAGGGGTTCTACTGTGCGCAGTACCTGCGGGCGTGGTTCTTCGACGGCCGGCTCACGGCCTGGCTGCGGCGGCGGTTCGGTGCCGAATGGTGGGCGGAACCGGCGGCTGGCTCCGCCCTCAAGGCGCTCTGGGCCGACGGCCAGCGCCGGCCGGCGGACGAGCTGGTGGCCGGCCTGGATGGCTCCACGCTGACGCCCGAGCCGCTCCTGGAACGGATCCTGGCATGGTGATGACGGTCACCCGGCTGTTGTTCCTGCTGGGCCTGGTGATTGCGGCCCTGAGCCTCCTGCTGGGACCCGCGTGGCGGGGCTCCTTCTACCGCAGCTGGCTGCGCCCCCGCCTGGTTGCGTTCGGGATCGGTATGGCGCTGATCACGGGCGTGATCTATGCCTTCAAAGTCGTGAACGTCCTGCACCACTGATGGGCCGAACCTACCGGGTGACCTTCGTTCGAAGCGGCGTCACCGTTGAGGTGGACGAGGAGGAGCGGGTGCTGGTGGCGGGCCTCCGTGCCGGGGTGGCGCTCGCCTCCAGCTGCCGGCAGGGGATGTGCAAGACCTGCATGGTGCCGGTGGAGGGCATCATCGACCAGAGTCAGGCCTACATCATCTCGGACCACGAGCTGGCGGCCGGCTACGCCCTGATCTGTGTGGGTCGCCCCCGGAGTGATCTGCGGGTCGACGCTTGATGCGCTTCAACGTCATCGACCTCGTGATCGCGGTCGCCATCCTGGTGGCGATCGGGAACGGCTACCGGCGCGGGTTCTGGCTGTCGCTTTTCCAGTATCTGGGGCTGCTGGCCGGGGTCCTGGTGGGCGCGGCGCTGGCCCCGGCGGTGGTAGACATCTTTCACATCAGCCGGGGTGCACCCGGCGCCGTGGCGGCATTCATCGTCCTGGTGGTGGCCGGCTCCCTGGGCAGCACGATTGGCTTCCGGTTGGGCAGTCCCATTCGGGTGCGCTTGCTCTACGCGCCGGATCGGGGCCGGGTCGATTCGGTCGCCGGGGCCATCTTCTCGCTGATGGCGGTGCTGGTCGCGTCCTGGTTCCTGGGTCTCAGCTTTGCGCGAGGACCCACACCCCAGGTGGCGGGGCTGATCCAGCGATCAGCCATCCTGCGGGCGCTCGACGGGATTGCGCCACGCCCGCCGGCGTTTCTGGCCCGGGTGCAGCAGATCCTGGCCGGTGTGCCGTTCCCGTCGGCCTTCTCCGGGTTCGAGCCGCTGATCTCGCAGCCGCTTCAGATTCCCAACTCCGCCGACACGCCTGGGATCCGGGCCGCGGCGGCAGAGACCCTGCGGGTGGTGGGGCGTGGCTGCGGAGGCCTGGTCTTCGGGAGCGGCTTTCCGATCGGAGGGAACCAGGTCCTGACCAATGCCCACGTGGTGGCAGGCACCACCGGGACCCACGTCGACACGCCGACGGGCGGCGCCTTTGCGGCGGTGGTGGTCTTTTTCGATCCCGAACGGGATGTCGCCGTTCTGAACGTCCCCGGCCTGGGTGAGCCGGCCCTCATCTCGGCCACGGGCGCGCGAGGGACCCAGGGGGCGGCGATTGGCTATCCGGGGGGCCGCGGCGAGACCGTCTCGCCGGCGGTGGTGGACGGCCAGGTGCAGGCCGAGGGCCGTGATATCTACGGACAGAACCTGGTGGTTCGCCAGATCTGGATCATCCAGGCGCATGTGCAGCCGGGCAATTCCGGCGGTCCGCTGGTCGACCGCGATGGCAGCGTGGTGGGCGTGGTGTTCGCCACCTCTACCAACCAGCCGAACCAGGCGTATGCCCTGACCAACGACGAGGTCAGCCCCGACATCCAGAAGGCGGTGGGGAAGACCCAGCCCGTGCCGGTGGGGCAGTGCGCAGAGTGATGCGCTGACCATGACCCCCCTTCGGGAGGGGTCGAGTTTGGACACGGCGCCCAAAGATCGGGCCTGAATTTCTCGTCCTCGATACATGTTCGGGTGATCCCTCGCCGGGTGACAATGCTTCGTCATGACACCTTTGAAGATTGATTCCGGCGACACGGCATGGGTGCTCGCCTCGGCGGCGCTCGTGATGTTGATGACGCCCGCGCTGGGCTTTTTCTATGGCGGCCTGGTCCGCCGCAAGAACGTCCTCTCCACGATCACGCACAGCTTTTTCATCCTCTGTCTCATCAGCGTGCAATGGGTCCTGTGGGGCTACAGCCTGGCCTTTGGGCCGGACAAGTGGCACATCATTGGCGGACTGGAGTGGGTGGGCTTGAACAACGTCGGGTTCACGCCGAACGCCGACTACGCGCCCACGATTCCGCATCAGGCGTACATGGTGTTCCAGATGATGTTCGCGGTCATCACACCGGCCCTGATCACCGGCGCGTTTGCGGAACGCAAGCGGTTCAAGGCCTTTGTCCTGTTCTCGCTGTTGTGGGCCACCTTCGTCTATGACCCCATCGCGCACTGGGTCTGGGGCGCCGGCGGCTGGCTGCATAACCTGGGCGCGCTGGACTTCGCTGGAGGGACGGTCGTGCACATCAGCTCGGGGGTGTCCGCCCTGGTGGCGGCCCTGGGGCTCGGACGCCGCCTCGGGTTCGGCAGCATGCGCATCGAGCCCCACGACGCCACCATGACCGTCCTGGGCGCCAGCCTCCTCTGGTTCGGCTGGTTCGGCTTCAACGCCGGCAGCGCAGTGGCGGCGGGCCAGCTGGCGACCAGCGCCTTCGTCGTCACCAACACCGCGACGGCGATGGCCGCCCTCACCTGGTTGACGGTCAGCTGGTGGCACAAGCGGCAGCCCAGCGCTCTGGGTGCGGCCGCCGGCGCGGTAGCCGGCCTGGTCGCGATCACGCCCGCCTCCGAGTTCGTCAACGTCATGGGCGCCATCGTGATCGGCTTCGGGGCCGGCGTGGTCTGCTACGCGGCGATTCAGCTGCGGGAACGGCTGAAGGTCGACGACGCGCTCGACGTCTGGGCCGTCCACGGCGTGGGCGGCACCTGGGGCGCGCTGGGCACCGGTCTGTTCGCCACCGTCGCCATCAACTCCGGCGCCGCCAACGGCCTCTTCTACGGTAACCCCAAGCAGGCGCTCATCCAGCTGGTCGCCATTGGCGCCTCCTGGGCGTGGGCTGCCATCGGAACCTTTGCGATCCTCAAGCTCGTCAACCTGATCACCCCGCTGCGGGTGGACGAAGAGGAAGAAGCGCTCGGACTGGACCTGTCGCAACATGGTGAACCCGCGTACGCAGGCGCGGGCGCCTCACTCAACTAAAGGAAGGAGGAACAAGGATGGATCCGACGACGATCATGGCAGTGGTGGCGTGTGCCATCGTGTTCATCGGCTGGCTGGGGGCGCCGAGCCGGGTGGCCAAGGCCAAGGCGGTTCAGCCTCCCCACGACTCGGAGGTCCGCGAGCCGGTCCTGGAGGCCGTTTAGTTAGGGCTTCGGTTTTGTCGCCAGGGGGAGGGTGAGCGTGAACTCGCTCCCCTGGCCTTCGGCGGAGGTGACGGTGATGTCGCCCCCATGCATGCGGGCCAGCTCGCGGGCCAGGTAGAGCCCCAGGCCCGTCCCGGCGATGTGCCGGTGTTCGTCGTGCACGATCCGGCCGAACCGCTTGAACAGTCGAGGTAGGTCCGCGCCGGCGATCCCGATCCCGTGGTCCCGAACGCGGACCCGGGCGAAGCCCTTGTGGCGCGAGACGGTGCACACGACATCGGTCCCGCGAGGTGAATATTTGAGCGCATTGTCCAGCAGGTTGTGCATGATGGTCTCGGCCCGGAGTCGATCGACCAGCGCGTAGAGTGGCCGGGCCGGGGCATCCAGCACGATCCGCTGACCAGGCAGCGCCATGGGCTCCAGCGCAGCCACGGCTTGGCGCAATACATCGACCACGTCCAGCCGCTCGAGGCGTAGTTGGAGCCGGCTGTCCTCCAGCCGGGCTGTCTCGAGCATCCGGGTGAGCAGCACGTTCATCTGGTTCACCTTGGCCAGCATGATCGGGACGGCACGATCTAGCTGCGGCGGCAGCCCGCCCAGCGAACCATCGGCGAGCAGGGAGAGGTATCCGCCCAGGACCGACAGCGGTGAGCGGAGCTCGTGCGAGGCCAGGCTGAGGAATTCCGACTTGGCCTTCTCCAGGGAAGCCAGCCGGCCGGCGTAGGCACGCAGTCGCCGTGCCTCTTGTTCATCGCGTTCGGTGACCATCCGCTCGGCGCGTCCCCGCTGCCAGACGATCGCGGCCACCCCGGCCGCCACGCGTAGCACCCATGTGTGGCGCTCCAAGAGGGTCTTCGGTGGGCGCGGATCGAGGGCGATGACCGCCCCCAGTCGGTCGTCGCCGGCCCGCCAGGGTACGGCAATGGCGGTGGCCGCGTCCAGCGGCTGAAGGAGGTCGCGATACGGGGTGAAGGCCGGGTCGTTCGCGATGGGCCCGGCCAGGATGAAGTCCTGGAAGACCACCTGCTCGAGCAAGGCGGTGCCCGTCGGGCTGCAGGGGATGCGAGCCCGGGTCACAAAGGCATCCGGAAAGCCATAGGCCATCGGCTGCCACCGGAGCCAGGCGCTGTCGTTGTCCCGGATGAGGAAGGCCACCCGGCGGGCCTCGATGAGCTGGGCAATGGCCCGAGTCAGCTGACCGAAAAACACGTCCAGCTCTACCGGATCGTCGGCGGGGATGGCGTCGAACAGCCGGGCCAGCAGCCGGAGGGCGTCGGATTCGGCGGGCATGGCATGCAGCAGCCCGGCGAGGTACGCCAGCGTGGTCCGCTCGCGGGCCACCATGTCGGGCTGCCTGAGCAGCGGCGACCCAAGCATAAAGTGAGTATATCACTATAACGAGACATGATACCGAGGTACGCGATATGCGACCGGCCAGCGTGCCAGCGGCCAGCTACGATCAGGTGGAGCGTATGGAGTCTCCCGGGGTGCGGCAACGTGACACCGACGAGGCCGGGAAGCCGGCCGAGGTGAAGGTCGTCCCGCCCCCGACCGAAGAGCCACACCCAGAGCAGCGTTCGTCGCGATGGCTGCGCTGGGCGGCCACCCTGCTCACCATCTTCCTCGCCTATCAGCTGCTGGTGATCACGGGTGGCATCTTCATCCGGCTCTTACCGATCGTCCTGCTGGTGGTCTTCGGAGCGCTGCTCGCCTTCCTGCTGGCGCCGCTGGTGCGGCGCCTGGAGTCGGTTGGCCTGGCCCGGACGCCGGCGGCGCTGCTGGTCTATTTCGCCATCCTCATCCTGGTGGTGGCCACCGCGTCGCTGCTCTCGGTGCCGGCCAGCCAGCAACTGGCGAACCTGGTCACCCGCACGCCCCAGTACGTCGAGCAGGCCCGGGCGGGTCTTGGGGCGCTCGACACCTGGGCGATCCAGCATGGCCTGCCCAACCCCGGCCTGAGCAATGTCATTCAGCCGGGCGCCCTCTCGGTCGCCGTCGCCGGCAGCGTGCTGAGTGGGGCGGTGGGGATTGTCACGACCTTCGCCAGCTCCATCCTCAACGTCGTCATCGTGTTCGTCATTGGCTTCTACCTGCTTCGCGATGGGCTGGCGCTGCGAGGCCGGTTGCGGCAGGCGCTGCCCGTGCATTACCGGGGTCGGTACGACTTCGTGGTCGACGCGCTCTCGTTCGTGGTGGGTGGCTACGTGCGAGCCCAGGTGACCATGGCGGTCATCATCGGGACGCTGGCCGGGGTCGGGACCTGGCTTTTGGGAGTCCCCTATCCCGTGGTGATCGGGATCACGGTCGGACTGCTGGAGCTGATTCCGATCGTGGGTGCCCTGCTGGGCTCGGTGCTGGCCATCGCCATTGCCCTCTTCACGTCAGTGGACCTGGCCCTTCTGGTGATCGGGTATTTCATCGTGATTCACTTCCTGGAGGCGTATGTGCTGGGACCGCGGATCACGGGCGTGCGGGTGAACCTCCATCCCCTGGTGGCCTTGCTGGCCATGCTGGTCGGCATCGAGATTGCCGGCCTGCTGGGCGCCCTGTTCGCGGTGCCCATCGCCGGCCTGGCGAACGTGTTCGTGCGAGCGTTCTACTTTGACCTTCGCGCCCAGAACCCGAGCGCCTTCGGCGCGCTCCCGACTCCCGGCTCGCGGACTGGCGGCTGGCGGAAGGTATGGGCCCAGCTCCGGCGGCAGAAGGAAGAACGGAAGGTTCTCTAGTCCTCGTTCCTCGGTTACCTGGCCGGGGTCGGTTGCGGGGAGACGTCTTGCTGCTGCTGAATCTGCATCTGCCCGGCGATCAGGTCCGGAGCCCGGCCGTTCTCGCGGATGAACCCCATGGTCACGATCATGGCCACGGTCAGGATGGTGCTGACAATGAGCAGCCGTTGCTCGCCCCGGCCGGCGTTGCCCCAGCGCACGCCGCTCAGGCCGCGGACGTACCAGGTCACGGCCGCGATGGCCAGCAGCGTATAGGCCATCAGGGCCAGCACCTTCCAGGGGATCATGGCCCCCAGCGGGTTGATCAGCCCGCCCTGCCAGAACGGCCGGTCGAGACCGGCGGCCGCCACGTCGTCCAGGGTCCAGGCGAGGTGGTGGGGGAGAGCCGCGAGCAAGGTGGCCAGCACCAGCCCACCGGTCATCAGGCGGAGGAGGCTATGGCCGGGAGCGCCATCGGTTCGCAGTCGCCGGGTGAAGTAGAAGGCGGCCACCAGGAACATCAGGCCCAGCAGGGTGATCTGCCACACGAACACGGTACTGAGCGAGCCGCGCATCATCTTGTACCAGCTGGCGTACGTGTGCAGCTGGATCTCCTTGGCGTAGGAATAGCCGACGATGGGCTGAAACAGCGTCATGCCCACCCCCCAGAGCAGGCCGAAGCTCCCCGCCCAGTCGTAGAAGGCCCGGTCTTCGACGGTCCTGGCGCGCAGGAACTTGATGGCGCAGAAGCCGGCGACGGCGAAGCCCACGTAGGCCAGGTTGCCCACCGTCCGATGGACGGTCAGTGGATACGACGTGGGATTGAGTGCCAGCCGGATGGGGTTGCTGGGCGGCGTCGGGGTGAGCATATAGCTGGCGACGATGTCGATCATGTAGACCTGGATGAAGGAGGCGATGGCCAGCAGGCCGCCCATGGCCATGTGCAGGGCCTTGAAATTTCGCAGCGGATCCCAGGTGTAATACCAGAGATAGGCCAGCGACACCTGCATGATGAAGGCCAAGGCCTCGATCACCAACGGCCACCACGCGATCCGCACCATGACGCTCCAGAAATGCCCCCAGAAACCGACCAGCAACACGGTCATCACCAGGATGGCGACGGTGGCGCTCACGCTGAAGTAGTAGGTCATGAAGCGAGCGATGCCGTGGGCCAGGCGGTCGTAACGACGACGCTGCCGCATGTAGCCGAGGAACTCGATCGCCGGCCCAAGCTCACCCGACCCGCTCACCAACCCGGCCAGCAAAATGTGGATCGAGAAGCCAACGCCGATGGCCGCCCGGGCGGCGATCAGGTTGCCGCCCTGGGGGGCCTGCGACGGGAGCGCGACGTCGAGGAAGGGGAGGAGGTGGATCACAGGTTGAAGAGCCTCCCCGAACCCAGCAGGGTCAGGATCACGACAAAGAGCACCGCGAAGGCGCCCGGGATCATCACCGCGGGCCGTTCGAATGGATTGCGCTCGGCGTCGCGATCGATGAACGGCAGCAGGAGGAGGAGGGCGACCCCGCCGGCCGGGAGCACCAGCACCAACGGGATCAGCTGCTGGGGGACCAGCACCAGGAGTTCGTCCAGTGGCAGGTAGAACCATTCCGGGACGGGGGTGTACGAGGTGGTGGCCGGGTTGGCCGCCTCCTCCAGCGGCGCTCCGATCGTGACCGCCAGGAGGAACACGACGGCCACCAGGACGACCGAGACCAGCCCGTCTTTGAAGGTCTGGTAGGGATAGAAATCCTCTGTCTCCAGCGGGGCCGCCCAGAGCTCGTCGGTGGGCACGGCCGGGTAGGGCGGCTCGATCCGGCGCTGGGTGGGCGCGGGTGGGGTCTCGACGCCCTCGCGGGCCCGGTACGCGCCGCGGTAGTTGACGTACGAGCCGAACTCGCCGTGCTTGCGGAGCAGCGCCAGGTGGGCGCCGATCAGCGGAAAGAGGATGGCCGGCAGCAGCCAGACATGAATCCCGAACGTGCGGACCAGGGTTACTGGCCCCATGGTGTCGCCCCCGCGCCAGAGCGCCCGCAGGAACGACCCAATGATGGGTGTGTACGACGCGATGTTGGTCACCACCACGGCGGTCCAGTAGGCCGCCTGGTCCCAGGGCAGGAAGGCGCCGGTGATGGCCATGGCCAGGACCAGGACGAAGAGCCCCACCCCGGTTACCCAGTTCAGCTCGCGGGGCCGCTTGTACGAACCGGAGAAAAAGGTCCGGACCATGTGCAGCCCAATGACGAACAGCAGGACATACGCGGACCACAGGTGGATGCCACGGACAATCGAGCCGAAGGCGTCGTGCTGTCGGACGTAATTCAGGCTCTGCCAGGCCTCGGTGACCGAGGGGACATAGAGGAGCGTCAGGAAGATCCCGGTCACCAGCTGCAGGAGAATCAGTACCAGCGTGGCGCTCCCCAGCGTGTAGAACCAGGCGCCCCGCACCGGCACCGCCTCGTACAGCCCCTTGCGGAGCAAGCTCCGGACAGAGGCGCGCTCGTCCATCCAGTTGTAGGCGGAGGACGCCCAACCGCGAAGCTCGCTGATCAAATCTGCTCGGTGAACCGGTTCTGGATGAAGAGGACACCGTTGCCGTCGATCCGATGCACGAACTCGGGCAACGGCTTCGGCGGGGGCCCACCGATGTTCAGGCCCGTCCGGTCGTAGAGGCCGCCGTGGCACGGACACAGGAACTGGCCCAGGTCGGGCTGCCAGCGGACCGGGCACTGCATGTGGGAGCAGACGTTGGACAGGACCTTGTAGCCCTGGCCGACTCTGACCACGTACACCGCCACGGGCACATCCGGCACGGGCCAAGCATTCTGGGGGAAAGTCACGATGAACTTCTGCGGATCGGGACCGGTGACGTCGGCGACGTTGCCAACCTCGCGCTCGACCACCCGCTCCCGGCGGAATAGCGGCGAGATCAAAAAGCCGACGATCGGCACGGCCAGCGTTATGGTGACAGCGCCCGCCACCACCTGGGTCCCCAGGATGGCGAACCGCCGGCGGCTCAGCCGGCGGTCAGGAACTGCCATAGGTGAGGAACCCATAGAGCACGCCCGCGGTCCCAAGGACGAGGACCAGCAGTACCACGGCCACCGCGCCGCCGATCAGCCAGGCGATCAGCGTCGAGCCCCCACTGCGCAGCCATCGGCGCAAGCTGCGGGCCGTCAGCCAGATGAGGAAGAAGCCGAATCCCAGGATGATGACTGCGATCAGGGCGAGATAGAAATACGTCTGCAGAGGGCCCATGGACTAGAAACCCCCGCCCGTCACGGGTAGTACCCCTTGTGTGGGGCTTCGAAGATCCCGTAGCTATCCGATTCTTTGAGGACGCCGTAGACCGTGTAGTCGCTGCGGGCGGTGGTGCGGATCACCCCCATTAAGAGGAAGAGGAGCATCGCCGTGACCCCCGTAACGGCCAGCACCACCTGGCCGCTTCGACGCAGATCCTGCATCGCCAGCAGCTTTCGGCCGGACCGCCAGGCCAGCCAGTGGAGCAAGCTCAGGACGACCGCACCGGCGAGGAAGATGTAGCGCAGCCAGAAGAGACCGCTCGGGTAGAGGGGCGCGGGCGCCATGGTCAGGAGGGCTGCCACCGTCACCAGGCCGGTCACCAGCGGGGCGACCAAGCCTCCCCGTGGGCGCGACAGCCAGAAGTAGAGGTTGCTGCCCACCAGGAGAATGGCGATGAACGTCGCCTGCAGCAGCCACAGCCACGCGAACGGGCCCTGCAGCGAATACTTATAGGCGCCCGGTGAGGCGTTTTTGATCGCCTCCACGAAGACAAACCCGAGGACCACCTGCACGGCCAGCGTGGTCAGGCCGACGACCAGGCTCACCCGAGCCACCCAGTGGGAGAACCAACGGGTTTCGGGGGATCGGCCGGCCGCCGCGTACACAGCGGCCACCGCGGCAATAAAGAACGACGCCCACGAGATGTTGCCGACGAATCGGTGGGCCAGCTCCGGCCAGTAGCTGGCGTTGAAGAACGCGCCAATCCCCTTCCCTGGCGTGAGGAGAAAGCTGTCCAGGGCCACGATGATGACCAGGAAGATGTGCTCGAAGGCGGCCGCGCCATACCCCATCGCGATGTGCAGGCCCTTGTGGCCGGCAAAGCGGTCCCACCGCAGACCGTATGGAAACAGGAGCAGCAGCACCAAGAACCAGATGGAGAACGCCACCACCGAGGGCCAGAAGAAGAGGGTGATGAGGGAGACGAAGAAACGTGGGTAGAGGCCGGTGACCGCCAGCACGGCGAACGCGCCCAGGGTCGCCCCCAGGCTGAAGACCCGGACCAGGACGGTGGCCAGGGTGCGGGCATAACGTTCGAACCGTGCGTCACGCCGGATAACGCCGACAAGCTCGAACGTCGGTGCCAGGACCAGGGCTCCCATCGTCCAGGACCCGAAAATGATGTGGACCAGGAACAGGCTTCCGACAACCCACCGGTTCCCAAGGACGGGGATCTGCAGATTGGGCTGGTTGAGCGAGAAGTCACCGGCCAGCGGCGACAGACGCGCCAGCATCGCGCGTCAGCCGGCCTCGGCGATGCGGCGCCCCAGCAGCCCGGTCAGCGCGAGGGAACCGACGATAAAGCCAAAGCCGTCCATGAAGGCTTCCCAGGGAGCCAGGCTGGCTCCCGCACCCAGGCTTCCCAGCAGCGCTTCGTGCAGGTAGGTGAAAGGCAGCAACCGCGAGATGACGACCATCGCTGGCTGCTGGGGCGAGACAAAGACGCCGGAGAGGTAAAAGGCCGCCAACAGCGGAATGATCGTGTACAGCATCACCTCGGCCGGCGCGCGCGAGAGGGTGCTCACGAATGCCCCGAGGAGGTTGCCGGCGAGCATCGATGCGGCGACGGTCACGACCAGCGCCGGCCAGAAGGCGGCGGCCTCAGGGTGGCGAAGCCCGAGCAGGACGAGTAGCGGTGTGAACTGCAGCACATCGATGGCGGCATACACGCCCAATCGCTCGATCAGCAGCGTCCCTGGGCGGACGGGGAGCAGCCGGTAGCGGAGAGCCAGCCCGGATGCGCGTTCGCGACTCAGGACCGCGCCGGTGCCGAGGGCAGAGGTCAGTCCCACCAGCATGGTCAGCGCGATGGCCGCGTCCGACGCGGGGACCCGGCTGAAGAGGAGTGGGATCCCCAACACCACCGGATACGCGAGCTTGATCGCCAAGGCATGCCGGCGCTGGGTAAACTCGACCAGCTCGCGCTGCCAGACGGTGCTCACCAGCCCGGCGCTGCTCATGGACGTCGCTGCGAGCCCCTCCCCTGCCCCTCTTCAGAGGGGAGGGGGAAGGAAGCCCGCGCATCCCCAGAGGGGAGGGGAGGCTCAAGCGCCACCCCGGTCAGTTTGAGGAAGAGATCGCCGAGCGTAGGTTGGCGGACACGCAGGCCGCTGACCAGGTCCGCGCTCCCATCCAGGATCGCCAGCACGGTGGCGGGGTTGGTGCCGCGGGCGAGCATGATCTTCAGGGTCGTGCCCCGAACGTCGACGGCCTCAACCCCCGCCAGGTCGCGGATCTCATCGAGCGCGATCGGCGAGTGCACGTCGAGCTCCAGCTCCTTGCTGCCGCCGAGCTCGGCCAGGAGCGACCCGACCAGACCGTCCCGGACGACTCGCCCTTCATGCAGGAAGAGCGCGCGGTGACACAGCCGCTCTGCCAGGTGGACATCGTTGGTGGCGAGCAGGGTCGCAGTGCCGGTCAGGCTCAGCAGCTGGAGGCGCTCGATCAGGTCGAGCTCGGCGCGGTAGTCGAGGGCGAGCGTGGGCTCGTCCAGGAGCAGGACTTCCGGCCGGTGGGCCAGCGCCTCAATCAGGTTGAGCTTGCGCTTCATGCCCAGCGAGTACTCGCGAACCACTTTGTGGCGCGCCTCCCACAACCCGATCCAGTGGAAGAGCTCCTCCAGGCGGCTGCGGGCGGTCTGGGCCGAGAGGCCGAACTGCCGGGCAAAGAACCAGGCGTTCTGGTATCCGGTCATCTCCTCGAAATGCGAGGCCTGGTCGAGCACGACCCCCAGCCGGCGGCGGACCGACGGGGAGCGCCGGTCGCGGCTCCCGAACCAGGCGACGGTCCCCGAGCTTGGGGCGTCGGCCGTGGCCAGCACCCGCAGCAGCGTGGTCTTGCCGGAGCCGTTGGGCCCCATCAGGGCCACCAGCTCGCCAGGCGCGAGGGTCAGGCTGATGTCGACCACGCCCGTGCCATTGCGGTACAGGCGCCAGACCTGCTCGGCGCGCAGACTAGGCGCGGAAGCCGTACCGGCCTTCGTGGAAGTCACCGCTGGTGATCCACTTCTCGATGACGCGGTCCATGACGTCGGAGGTGACCCGTTCCGCCCCTAGCTCACGGGCATTGCCCTCAATGGCTTCCATCACCTGTCCCTTGACGAACTCGGGCATGTTCTCCAGGCGTTTCTCAGCGGTCGGCTCCCAGGGCATCGTCAGCCCTTTGGCCTGCAGCGCCGTGGAAACCTCGCCCCACATCTCGAACTTGACGTCCATCACGTCGGGCGTGATGACCGGGCCCAGCTCCTTCTTGAAGGCGGTCCACTCCACCCGCCAGCGGCTCAGCTCGCGACAGTACGAAGGGAGCTCGGCCAGCCGGGCCTCGGCCTCTGGCGTCCAGACGAAGTAGTGCTCGAACGTCTTCGGGCTCAGGGGGTGGCCGTATCCGATCTTGATGCCCAACCGCTCCAGGAAGGCGGCGTTGATGGCTTCGCTGGTGCGCGCGGCTCGTGACTCGGCGGCGTGCTGCGCCAGCTCGCGGGCGCGGGCAGGCTCGAACTTTTCGGTGGCGATGATCTCGACCTCGTTCAAGCGGCGAACCCCGTCCTCGGTCCATCCCGGCGACGGGTCGGACCCATTGCCGTTGCCATGCGCTTTCTTTCCCGCCTCCGCAACTTCGGGGGCGTACGCGCGCAAGGCCTGGTTCATCAGATCGCGGGCGTCCGCCAGGCCGCCTTCGGCGACGTCAACGGTGATCGTCTCGGCGTGGATTTTCCGGGCGAACTCCTCGACCTTGGTCTTGGCCAGGGACCGCATGAATCCGGCCGGCACGCGGTCCAGTCGCTGGGCGGCCTCGTCGGTCCAGGCCGGGCCCGCGCCGGGGCTCGCCACCCAGCCGCTGGCGGCCGCGGTGGCCGACGCGACCTCGGGCACTCGGTCGCCTACTGCCTCGGCGACGGGCGCGTACGCCTCGTCCAGATTGGCCTGGGCGAAGTCGCGGGTGATGCTGGGCAGGCGGCGCACCCGCGCCAGCTTCTCGATGCGGGCCTTCACCCGGCGCCGCTCGTAGCCCTTGGGAATTGGGGTCAGGACTTCCTTCGCCTCGGCGGTCCATTTCACCTTGAAGCCGTCGAAGGCCTCTTCCTCGGAGATGGCGCCTTCGCGGCTGGCGGCCGCCGCGATGGAGGCCTTGTCCACGGGCTGGAACTCGGTGCCGGCGCAGACCGGACAGGCGGCGGGCCTGACGGAGCGCGCGGCGCGGCCGCACCGGCGGCAGATCCATGTCTGGGTCTCGAGCTGAGTGACACCGCCATTGGGGGATCGTGCCGGCTCCACGCCCATGGCCCGGGCTGCGTGCTCGGGCATCACCTCACCGACCGCCAGGTCGATGATCGAGGAGCTGACTACGGAATGGCCTCGCTCCAGGGCGTACCGATTGATGGCCGTTCGGGTGATCCCGCGGAAGGCGGCCGGCACCTGCTCCATGCGGGCCTCGGCCTCCTCGGTCCAGACCACACTAGCCTCCGCCTGCTGGTCGACGGGCGGCACATACGTCCGGCTGGAGAGCAGCACGCTGCAGGGCGCCAGGCGGAGCAAGTTGTCGCTGTTGCTGCCGATGTCCATGGAGGCCGCGGAGTGCACGCCGATGCGGCCCATCACCAGCAGCCAGGGCGGGTCTTGCCGGGCGTGCTGCAGCACCTTCTTGAAGGCCTTGCCATCGAGGAGGGTGGTCTTCAGCTCGACTCCCTCCTCGGCCGCGATGGCCGCGGCCACCCGCAGGTGGGACTCGTAGATCTTGGCCAGCCCGGTGTCGATGATCTCCTCGTGGAGCTGCTCCTGCTCCTTGAAGCGGAAGATCTTGGACGCCTCCGCCGACAGCACGTCGACGATCCCGTTGAACATCGCGTAGTGCAGGTAGGGGTCGTAGACACCAACCGCCTCCACCCGCTTGCCCAGGATCTTGCCGAGCGCGATGGCGGTACGCAGGCCGGCGAAAGATTGGGGGCTCCCGTCGATCGCCACCAGGACGCGGTCCGACGCATCCTCCCGGAATGGGTGGGGCTCACGGACCACCAGGGTGTCGACCTTGGTCCGCCTGATCACGCGATCCGTCACGCTGCCGACCTGGCTGTCCTTGACGGCGCCCATCCCCAGGGCGCCCATCACTACCAGGTCGTAGCCGGACTCGGTGATGTCCTGGACCAAACACTCCCAGTTCTTGCCGTCGAAGGTCTTGTACAGGACCGGCACGCCGGCCTTCCCGGCGGCCTCCTTCATTACGTCCAGGTAGGAGTCGGAGATCAGTTGCAGCCCGCGGGTGATGAGGGAGTCGTGGATCTTCCGCTGCCGCTCCAGTTCCTGCTCGTCCTGGTACTCCTCGGGCAGGGTGTACTCCATCTGCTTGAAGCGGACGTCGTGCATCCGGGCCGCATAGACGTGGCAGCCAGTGAGTTCTGCCCCAGTCGCTCGAGCCAGCTGGACGGCGACCTCCACGGCGCCGTTGGAGTGGTCGGAGTTGTCGACTGGGACGTAGATCTTCTGGTACATCACGACTCCTTTTCCTCGTAGGTGGGCCGGAGCAACCATGGAAGCGTCGGCTCCCCATAATGTGGGCGGCAGTTCCAATCATATGCCTCCCCGAAGGTGCTTACAGGGCGGGCGTAATCCCCCAGGTGCTGGTGAAGGATTCGCCCCGCTGGAGGGTCCGGAGGCCGAGCCCCGAGCGGAAGGCGTTGGGCGCCGCGGTCATGGGTTCCAGGCCGAGGCTGCGCCGGCGGCGCTCGGACGCCATGCTGTCGCCGGTGAACGCCATGACGTAGGGGTAGCCGGCGTCCATCCAGAGGTCGAGGGCCGGCCGGCCGCTCGGGTGCCGCAGCCCGATCCGGACGCGGCCGTCGGGATCGGGTTCCAACCCGGCATAGGCGGTGTCCAGGTGCAGGTCGCTGATCGGGTGCGGCTGGCGAAAGTCCAGCGGCTTGCCGTCAACCGCCGGGGCCCGCCCGCTGGGGATCAGCCGGTCGTCCACTTCCAGGAAGCGGCGAGCCGGGATACGCAGGATGGCGTCGTCGACCAGGTCGGTCCCAACCGTGACGTACGGGTGGTGGCCGCTGGCATAGGGGAGCGGCCGGTCGCCTGCGTTCCGCCCGGTGGTGCGCACCTCGAGGCCGCCGTCGGCAAGCCGGTACATGATTTCCAGGTCCAAGGTGAACGGGTAGCCCTCCTGGGGATGAAGCCGCAGGCTCATCAGCATCGTGCTCGGGTCGACCTGGCGGGCCTGCCAGTTCATCCACCGGGTCAGGCCGTGGATGGCGTTCTGCCGGTCTGGCTCCGTCAGCGGCGTCTGATAGTCGTGGCCGTCGAACGTGTAGCGACCATCCTGCAGGCGGTTCGGCCAGGGAATCAGGGCGGCGCCCCTGGCGAAGGTGCACATCTCGTCCAGGGCATAGCCGTCCAGGATCCCGCGGCCGGCCACCTCATAGGTCCGGATTCCCCCGCCGACCTCGGTGATGATGGCCTGCTGATCGCGCCAGCGGATCTCGTACTGCTCGCCCGACGGTGGCAGGACGGCAGCCTGGTCCGGGCTGACCATAATGGAATCATCCATGGCTACCCTGAAGCTTGCCCTATTTGGCGCGCCGCGGGACGAGCTGGCCAGGACCGTGGATGGCGAGGTGCCGGAGTGGATCGAGCGCCTCTACGTCAGCTACGGCACGACCGCCGAATCGGCGCCCGCCAGCGCATCGGTGCGCGCGCTGGGTGAGGACCTCGGCTTTCGCATGCGCAAGCTGGCCGTGCTGCTCGACAAAATGGAAGCGCTCGGCTGGCGCATCGAACCCAGGCAGTGGGACCTGCTGGCGCACACCGAACTCGATGAGCTCGCCGCCCAGGCGCAGCTGGAGGCGGCGGGTGTCTGGATCATCGCCAGACTGCACGCGCCGCTCGACGCGGAGGGCAACGTGCGCTGGAATCACGGTCTGTTCGCGTGATCGCGGTTGCCGGCAGTACGGGCTTCGTCGGCCGCCACCTGGTTCGGCGGCTGGCGGGCCAGGGCACCGCAGTTCGCGGGCTGGCTCGCGACCCGGCTGCCGCCAAGGCGTTGTTGCCAAGCTCCGTGGAGATCGTGCAGGCCGACCTGTTGCAGCCCGACACGCTGGGGCCAGCCCTCAGTGGGGTGGACGTGCTGGTTCATTGCGCGGCCATCACGGCGGACCGCAAGGAGGCCTACCGCGGGGAGTACGCCAGGGTAAACGGGGAGGGAACCCGCAACCTGGTCGCGGCTGCCCGTCGTACGGGTGTCAAGCGGATCGTCCTGCTCAACGGGTTGGGGACCAAGCAGGGCGCCGACCGCAGTTACATGCGGACCCGTTGGGAGATGGCGGAGGCGGTGCGGGGGAGCGGACTCCCCTGGGTGTCGCCGCAGCCCTCCATTCTCTTTGGCGACGGCGCTCCCTTTCCGGCGGCGATCGCGAAGCTGGCGCGCGGCAGTCCGCTGGTACCCATCCTGGGAAGCGGGCGGACCAAGCTGCAGCCGCTCTGGGTGGAGGACCTCTGCACCTGCCTGGCGCTTTGTGCTGAACGGTCGACGTGGGACGGCCGAGCCATGGATCTGGGAGGCCCAGAACAGCTGGCGTACACGGAAGCCGTCAGGCTCATCCTGGCGGCGGCCCACCTGCGCCGGCCCATGCTGCCACTGCCCTTGCCCCTGGCCAAAATCGCCGCCCAGGCGATGAGCGTGCTCCCCAACCCGCCGCTGGTGCCGGCCACCCTGGAGTTGTTCGATTTCGATAACGCGACCGAACCGGATGCCGTCCAGAAGATCTTCGGGTTCGCGCCGCGCAGCATGCGCACCCATCTGCAGGAGCATGGCCTCGACGGCTGACGGCGCGGGATTGCGCGAAGACGACGTTGATCCGGATCCGATCGTCCAGTTCCAGCGCTGGTTCGCCGACGCCCGAGCGACCGGCGATCCGCTGCCCGAAGCCATGAACCTCGCCACCGCCACCGGGACCGGGGTTCCGTCGGCAAGAATGGTCCTGCTGAAAGGCGTGGATGCCCGCGGGTTCGTGTTCTTCACCAACCACGAGAGCCAGAAGGGTAAGGACCTGGCTGAGAATCCGAGGGCCGCGCTGGTCTTCTACTGGGGGAAGCTGGGACGACAGGTGCGGGTCAGCGGCACCGTCAGCCGGGTGAGCGCGGAGGAGTCCGACGCCTACTTTCGGAACCGACCGCTGGAGAGCCGGTTGAGCGCCGCCGCGTCGCCACAGAGTGCCGTG
>Ga0137396_10000363_pt1 | contig 20898 bp, 18 predicted proteins | sample czc16metaG_FD_108284 | JGI IMG/M metagenome (GOLD analysis project Ga0137396, IMG submission 108284) | Vadose zone soil microbial communities from Angelo Coast Range Reserve, California, USA - czcobulk3.16 metaG | ecosystem: Environmental > Terrestrial > Soil > Vadose zone | place: USA...
CCAGCCGTCGAACATGACGGTGGACGAGGGTACGACGGCGAACCAGACGCTGGACGCCACGGACGCCGACGGGCAGGCGCTGACGTTCTCGCTCAACTCGGGGCCGGCTTTCGCGACGGTGACGACGACGAGTCCCGGCGCGGGAACGGCGACGGGAAATCTCCACTTGGCACCCGGATTCACGGACGCCGGGGCGTACTCGGCGACAGTTCGGGTGACCGACGGGACGGCGAACGACGACAAGTCGCTCACGATCACGGTGAACGACGTCAGTCAGAACCATGCGCCGGTCCTGGCCCAGCCGTCGGACATGACGGTGGACGAGGGAGCCACGGCGAACCAGACGCTGGACGCCACGGACGCGGACGACCAGTCGCTCACCTTCTCGCTTCTCTCGGGGCCGTCCTTCGCGACGGTGACGACGACGAGCGGTGCGACGGGGAATCTCCACTTGGCGCCCGGGTTCACGGACGCCGGGACGTATTCGGCGACCGTTCGGGTGACCGACGGGACGGCGAACGATGAGAAGAGCCTCTCGATCACGGTCAACGGCGTGAACCGCCGGCCGACCGCGGATGCGGGCGGGCCGTACGCGGGCGTCGTCAACGTCCCCGTGAACTTCAACGGGACGGGATCTTCGGATCCCGACGGCGATCCGCTGACGTACTCCTGGGACTTCGACGCGTCCAACGGGACCACCGACGCGGACGCGACCGGTCCCAGTCCCGCGCACGCGTACGGGGCACCGGGGTCTTACACGGTGACCCTGATCGTCGCGGACAATGGCACGCCGGCGCTCACCGACACGGATACGGCCACGGCGGCCATTTCGGCCACCGGCTTCGTGGCGAACGCGTTCCTCACCGGCGGGAACCGGATCATCCGTCTCAACTCACCCAGGCCGCTCTGGTGCGTCGAGCTGCAGCCGGCAGCCAATTCGTTCAAGGTGAGCGACATCATCCCGGCCTCGATCCTCGCCAGCTTCGGGGGCGTGCAGATCCCCGCGATCCGCTCGAGGAGCATCGTGGGCGACGAGGATAATTGCGGCGTCCCCCTGTTCAGGACCTGCTTCTCGAAGGACAACCTCAAGAGGTTGTTCGCGAGCCTCCCGGGCGGGCGCCGGATGGTCGAGGTGCTCATCACCGGGAACCTGAGCAACGGCGGTTCCTTCCAGGCGGTCGTTTCGGTGGCCGTGCAGAAGGGCGGCTCGGGCGCTCTGGCGAGGGGTGACGACGGCGACAGCGAGAGAGACAAGGGGTTCTGGCACCACGCCAGCCCCAACCCGTTCAATCCGAGCACGACGATCACCTTCGAGCTGACCCGGCCCGGAAGCGTCAGGCTTCAGGTCTACGACGTTTCTGGACGCCTCGTGAATACGCTCACTGATGGGTTCATGGGAAGCGGACTTCACAGCGTGGCCTGGGATGGGACCTCGAGGCAAGGAACGCGGGTGTCCTCGGGCGTGTACTTCTACGTCCTCCGGGCCCCCGAGCGCACGGTGAGCAGCCAGCTCGTCGTGACGAAGTAAACGCTCGATCCGAACGGAAGTGCGAGCGGGGCGGCCCCGGCGGGCCGCCCCGCTTCGTTAGCGGCGGCGCTCGGCGGCGCGCACCAGGGTGAGGAGTGCGGTCTGTACCGGGACCTGCTCGCCGGCCGTCTCCGCGAGTTGGACGATCGCCCCCGTGATCTCCTCGATCTCGGTCCGGCGTCCCCGCCCGAAATCTTCCCGCATCGAGGAGAGATTCCCCGAGGTCTCCCGGAGTATGGCGCGCAACGCCTCGTCCGGGTCGAAATCGGGATCGACCATCCCGAGCTTCTTCCCGACGCACGCGGCTTCCCGCGCCGCGCGGCGCGCGATCTCGAAGAGACCCTGCTCTTGCAAGAGGACTCCGTTCGGGCAGCGCGCGAGCGCGGTGACCGGATTCACCGCCGAGTTCAGGATCAGCTTGCGCCAGAGCACCGGGCGCGCGTCGGGCCGGACCTCCGCGAGGAGTCCCGCCGTGGATCGCAGGATTTCAGCCACGCGCTCGGCGGATGACAGGTCGCCCGGGCGCCAGGGCGCGACCACGGTCGTTCCGCGCTCCGTCGCGTGCAGCAGGCCCTCGTCGTCCAGGTACGCTCCGAGCGAAGTCGCGCCGGCGAGGATCGGAAGGGCAGGCAGCGCCGCGTCGAGAACCTCCATATGGCCCCACCCGTTCTGGAGGGAGCAGATCGAGGCCCGTTCCAGCTGGAGCGACGCGAGCGACCGGGCGACGTCCTTGGTGTGGTAGGCCTTCACGCAGAGGAACACGACTTCGCTGCCCGGCAGGATCCCGAAATCGGCTCCCGCGCGGAGCGATGCGTGCTCGCGCTTCAGGAGGTCGTAGCGGGAACCGGAGCGCGTCACGACGCGAACGTCCGCCTCCGCCTTGAGAAACCGCGATGCGAGGAGCGTTCCCAACGCCCCGCCTCCGACGATTCCGATCGAATCCGCCAAGGGCTGCCTCCGCGAATGGGGCTCGTGGGTCCTGACCCACGACGCGAAACGGGCGCGGCTTGACACGTCCGGAAGCGGCAGTCTACACTTCCCGCGTCTCGATCCTCAATGGAACCTCGGCACCTCCCCACCTCGACCAGCGGATTGAAGCGGCTCCGCGGCGTCATTCTCGACTACGGCAACACGCTCGTACGGCTCGATCCGAGCGTCCGGTCCGCGCGCACCGATTACGCCGACGTGGTCGCGCGTCCGGGGGCGGAGCGCCTCCGAGCCTTCCTCGCTCGGGCCGGCGCGCTCGCGGACCGGCACGATGCGTTCGTGGACCGGTTTCTCGAGGTGCGCGAGCGAAACCGACGGCTCGCGGAGGAGAACGGAGAGGAGATCACGGCGCTTCAGTCGCTGCGCGAGACGCTTCTCGATCTGAAGCTCAAGGTCGGGGTGGGCGCCGATCTCGAGGCGGGGCTCACGGAATTCTTCCTGCCGGAGGTCGAGCTGATCCGTCCGATGCCGGGAGCCGAAGCGCTGCTCACGGCGTTGCGGGAACGAGGGCTCAAGATCGCGATGCTCTCCAACGCGACCCGCGGCCGGACCATCGCGGACGTGGTCGGGAGCATGGGATGGGCCGGATTCTTCGATCCGCTCGTCGTCTCGGCGGACATCGGAGTGAGAAAGCCGCGCCCCGAGGCGTTTCGGTCCGTCCTGGATCCGTGGAACCTGGACGCCGGGGAGGTCGTGATGGTAGGCGACTCCCTCTATCACGACGTCGGGGGCGCGCAGGCGCTCGGACTCATCACGGTCCACTTCGCGGCGATCCCGAACCCCTTCGACGCCGCGGTTGTCGATTCCGTGAGGCCGGCGTTTTCGGTCTCAAGCCACGAGGAGCTCAGGCGCCTCTTCACGTAAACCCGCTCTCCCCCTGAAAGTCCCCATGCTCGCCCGCGTCACCAGCTGCGCCACGCAGGGAATCCAGGGAATGTTCGTGGAAGTGGAGGCCGACTTGGGCGCCGGCCTCCCGACCTTCTCCATCGTCGGGCTGCCCGACGCGGCTGTCCGCGAAAGTCGCGAGCGCGTCCTCGCCGCCCTGCGGAATTGCGGATACGAGTTTCCCGCGCGGAAGATCACCGTGAATCTCGCCCCCGCGCACGTCCGAAAAGAGGGGGCGCGCTTCGACCTGCCCATCGCCGTCGCGCTCCTCCTGGCGTCGGGCCAGATACCGCGCGACACGTCGCTCCTCTCGGGAGTGTTCGTCGGGGAGCTCGCGCTCGACGGCACGCTACGCGCCGTGCGGGGGATCCTGGCGGTCATGGCGGCGGCGAAGCGGGAAGGGTTCGGTCCCGTATGGATTCCCCGCGAGAACTCCCGCGAAGCGCGCGCGATCGGCGGCGTTCCCATCCGGACCCTGGGCTCGCTCCGGGAGCTGCGCGGCGAGGAGCCTTCGGAGGATCGGGAGGCGCGCGGTGGGGATGCGGACGCGGGCGACGGGTCGCCCCGGCTCGATCCACCGGACCTGTCGGAGGTGCACGGGCAAGCTGTCGCGCGCCGGGCGCTCGAGGTGGCCGCGGCCGGGGGCCACAACATACTTTTCGTTGGGCCGCCGGGCTCCGGGAAGACGATGCTCGCGAGGCGCCTGCCGGGAATTCTCCCGCCGCTCGCCCGCGAGGAGTCGGTCGAGGTGAGCACGATCCACTCGGTGGCCGGGCGGCTTCCTCCCGGGGCGGGGCTGATCCTCGACCCTCCCTTCCGCTCGCCCCATCACACGATCTCGGATGCGGGCCTCGTCGGAGGCGGCCGCGGGCCTCTGCCCGGGGAGGTGAGCCTCGCGCACAAGGGCGTCCTCTTTCTCGACGAGCTGCCCGAATTTCACCGGAACGCGCTCGAAGCGCTGCGTCAGCCGCTCGAGGAGGGCTATGTGTCGATCGCGCGCGCCGGAGGAGCCACGGTGTTTCCCTCCGAGTTTTCCCTCGTGGCCGCGATGAACCCCTGTCCATGCGGATACCGCGGGCATGAGCGCCGCGATTGCCGATGCGCGCCCGACGCGATCGCGCGAACCTGGTCGAAAATTTCGGGTCCGATTCTTGACCGGATCGACCTGATTCTGGAGGTGCCAGCGGTCCCGATGGACGACCTTTTCGCGGTGCAAACGGGAGAGCCGTCGGCCGTTGTGCGCGAGCGGGTCGTTCGCGCCCGCATGGTCTCGGTGGATCGCAACCAATCGAATAGGCGAAATGCGGTGCTGACCGCGAGAGAGCTTGTGCGCCTTGCGCCGCTCGATCCCGATTGCCGTCGGTTGATCCGACGCGCCGCCGACGCCTTTCGAATTACCGCCCGGGGGGTCGTTCGCATCCGGCGAGTCGCCCGCACGATTGCCGATCTGGCGGGCTCGGAGGCCGTACGAACCGAGCATGTCGCAGAGGCCCTGCAGTACCGGTGCCGGCTTCCCGGGGGAGAACCCGGTTGACTTCGGGGTATGGAGCCGATAGCGTAGCCTGGCGTTGATGCACCACTTCTCACAACCACCCATGACCCCGCCCAACCACGTGTCTCGGAATCGGACCGCCCTCTGCGCCGTCATTGCAATTTCCCTGCTTTCGGGGACGGCCCGGGCGCAGTCCGAGTCCAAGAAAAGCGCGAATCCGGCCACCCGGCCGCGGTCGGCGCCGGGATCGAAGGTCACGACCCCTTCCGCCACGATCTCCGTCGAAGAAGCCCTTCAGCTAACGAAAAAATCGCCGAAAGATCCAAGTGCCTACCTGGCGCTCGGCGGCGCCTACCGCCGGGCCGGCCGCTACCAGGACGCGGCAAACGCGTTCAAGCAGGTGGTGGCCCTCGATCCCAACAACTCGTCCGCCCACGTGAGCCTCGGGGCGGTGTACATGGACCAGAAGCGCGCGGACGATGCCGAACGCGAATTCCGGAAGGCGCTCAAATTGAACCCCAGCGATCCCTCGGCCCACTACAACATGGGGAACTACTACATCGGGAAGGGCCGCCGCGACGACGCGCTCAGCGAGTTCCGGAAGGCCACCGAGCTCAGGCCCCCGCTCGCGGACGCGTGGGTCAGCTACGCGCTCATCCAGGCGGAGCTGGGCAAGACGGACGAGGCCGTGCAGGGCTACCGGAAGGCGCTCGGAATCGATTCCACGAGCGTGCGCGCGCTCACGAATCTGGGGAACGCGGAGTACTCGCAGGGAAAGGTCCCGGAAGCGACCGCGCTCTATCGCAAGGCGCTCCGGTACGACCCCAGAAATCAGGAAGCGAACTACAACATGGGCGTCGCGTTCGCGGACGCGCAGATCTTCAAGCAGGCGCTCTCCTATTGGAAGCGCGTCGTGGAAATCGATTCCACGACGAACGTCGCGGAGAGCGCGAAGAGCAGCGTCCAGATTCTGGAGGATTTCCTCAGCCAGCAGGGGAAAGTGATCCAGCAGGCTCCGACCGGAATCACGACGGAGAAGCATTAGTTCCGGTCGCTCCAGAGAGCTGGCGTTCGCCATGTCCCTAGGAGGCCCGGACTCATGCTGAGGCACCCCGCACGCGGCACCCAGGCCCTCGCGATCACGGTATTCCTTCTCTCGACCGGATGCGCTTCGCACGAGCGCCCCCAGGCGGCTCCGGAAGCAGGCGCCTCGGCTCCCGCGCCGCAAAAGACGCTCTCGCCGCAACAGCAGGCGCTGCACGACGTCGAGGCCGGAAACGAGCTCTTCAAGCGCGGGCTATACGACGAGGCCGAACACCAGTTCCGGCTCGCCCTCGAGGCGGACCCCGGGTCTCTGGAAGCGGTTGCGGGCCTCGGCCGCGTCGCGGTCCAGCGCGGCCGGTACTCGGAGGCGGTGCCCCTCTTGGAGAGGGCGACCCGAGTGTCGAGCCAGATCGTCTCGGCCTTCCAGGCGCTCGGAGACGCCTACGCGGCGACCGGGGACGTCGAGCGGGCCGCCGCGGCCTATCGGCAGGCGGTGGCGCTGGCGCCGGGGGATCTCGACTCCCGACTTTCGCTCGCGCGGTCGCTTACGGAAATCGGGGAGTACTCCGAGGCGGAGGATATCTGCTCTCGTGCCATCCGGATCGCGCGCGACGACCCGGTCCGACAGTCGCGGGCCCACCAGGGGCTGGCGGAGGTCTATTCGAGGCAGGGCAACAGTCCGGCGGCCATGTCCGCCTATTACAAGGCCGCGGAGCTGAATCCGCGCGACCCGGACGTGACTCGGGGGATCGCGAACTGCGCGATCCGGGCCGGGCTCTATGCTGAAGCGGCGGCGGCGTATACGAAGCTCTTACAGCTGGCGCCGCTCGATTTGTCGGCGAAAAAGCAGCTCGCGTGGGTAAACTTCAAGCTGGAGCGGTATCCGCTCGCGATCTCGCATTACGAGGCGATCCGGGATTCGCTCGGAACCGTCGATCGCTATTACCTCGCGCAGGCGTACGCGAAGTCCAACAAGGTGGACCGCGCAGTCGAGCAGTTCCGCGAAGTGGTTCGGCTGGACAAGGAGAACTACAAAGGGGTTTACTGCAACATGGCGTACGTCTACTACGACGCGAACCGTTACGAGAGCGCGATCCGGATCGCCAACGAGGGGCTCGCGGCCGACAGTACCAGCGCATGCCTGCACTTCTGCTGGGCCCAGGCGCTCGACAAGCTGGGCCGCCACAAGGACGCGATCCCGGCCTTCGAAGCGGCCCTGGAGGATCCCGCGTACGCCGATGCCGCGAAGCGGGAGCTCGAGCGGCAGCGCCGTATCGTGCGACTGCTCCAATCGAAGTAGCGCCCGCTCAAGGGCGGCAACCCACCACCGAGGAGGACTCGATGTTTTCGAAGAATGTGCGATGTGCGTTGTTGGGCGCGGCTCTTGGGATGTTCGTGATCGGCACCGCGTGGTCGGATGACGCGACGAGCAAGGCCCCGGCCGCGAAGCCGGAGGGCAAGCCCACGGCCAAGGCCATGAAGCCGGCCATGAAGCCGGCCGAGAAGCCCGCCATGAAGCCCGCCGACGAAGTTGCGATTCTGGACACGTCGAAGGGACGCATGGTCGTCGAGTTCTGGGAGAAGGACGCGCCGTCGACGGTCGCGAACTTCAAGAAGCTCGCGCGGCAGGGCTACTTCGACGGCACCGGGTTCCACCGGATCATCAAGGGATTCATGATCCAGGGGGGCGATCCCAAGTCCAAGAACGCGAACGCGTCCGACCTTGGAACGGGCGGACCCGGCTACACGATCAAGGACGAGTTCAACTCGCATCCGCACGTCAAAGGCGTCCTCTCCATGGCGAACACCGGCACGCCCAATTCGGCGGGGTCCCAGTTCTTCATCATGCACGGCACGTCGCCCAACCTGGACGGCCACTACACCGCCTTCGGTCACGTGATGGCGGGGATGGAGGTGCTGGACAAGATCGCGAACTCGGCCACCGGCCCGAATCCTTCGATGCCGGGGGAGAACTCGAAGCCGATGGATTGGACGATCCTCAAGAGCGTCAAGATCATGTCGAAGGCCGCGTACGCCACGATGGCCCACGCCGCGAAGAAGACCGAGGCCTCAAAGCCCGCGGCCAAGTCCGGCGAGATGAAATCGAGCATGGGAGGCAGCACGGGGATGGACATGAAGGCGGGTGAGACCAAGGCCCCGGAGACCACCCAGACCGAGGCCTCGGGGCACCCCGGCGCGGACACGGTCCAGAAGACGAAGGAAGCGACGCAGCCCGCTCCCGAGAGCCAGGGCGGCAACGAGACGGAAGGCGGCAAGTAAGCCCTCTCGTTATCTCAGCGATCCGGGGCCGAGCGCGGTTGCGCTCGGCCCCTTTGCTTTGTTAGCCTGAGGGCATCCCGGAGGTTCGCCCATGTCCCGCATCTACCTCGATCACAATGCCAGCACGCCCGTCCGCCCCGAGGTTCTGGAGGCGATGCTCCCCTATTTCGGCGAGCACTTCGGGAACGCCTCGAGTGTCCACGCGTTCGGTCAGGAGGCGAAGGGGGCCTTGGAGGAAGCGAGGGCTCAGGTGGCGGCGCTCCTGAACGCGACTCCGGGCGAGATCGTGTTCACGAGCGGGGGCACTGAATCGGACAATTTGGGCGTGATCGGCGGCGCGCGCGCGCTGCCGTTCAAGGGGCGCCACGTGATCGTGAGCGCCATCGAGCACGACGCGGTCCGGCACGCGGCCGACGCCCTGGAGCGCGACGGCTTCACCGTGACGCGCGTGGGGCCCGACGCCCGCGGTATCGTGGCTCCGGAGTCGATCGAAGCCGCGATCCGGCCCGATACGGCGCTCGTCTCGGTGATGGCCGCGAACAACGAGAGCGGCGTCGTGCAGCCGACCGCGGAGATCGGCGCGGTGTGCCAGAGGCGCGGCGTCGTCTTCCACGTGGACGCGGTCCAGGCCGCGGGCAAGGTTCCGATCGACGTTCAAGCCTGGCAGGCGACCATGGCGACGATCGCCGGGCACAAGTTCTATGCCCCGAAGGGAGTCGGGGCCCTCTACGTGAAGCGCGGGTTCAAGCCGGTTCCGCTCCAGTACGGGGGCGAGCACGAGAAGGGAAGGCGCCCGGGAACGGAGAACGTCCCCGCCATCGTCGGCCTGGGCAAGGCGTCGGAGCTGGCGTTGCGCGAGCTCACGGAGAGCGCCCCGCGCATCGCCCGGCTGAGGGACCGGCTCGAAGCGAGGGTGATGGAGCGCGTCCCGAACGTGATCCGCCACGGCGACGGCGCGCCGCGCGTTCCCAACACCTCGCACCTCTCGTTCGTGGGCGCGGAGGGAGAGCATCTGATCCTGTCGCTCGACATGAAGGGAATCGCCGTCTCGAGCGGCGCCGCCTGCAAGGCGGGCTCGTCGCATCCCTCGCACGTGCTCCTGGCCATGGGAGTGCCGCGCGAGATCGCGCAGTCCGCGGTGCGGTTCAGTCTCGGCCGATGTAGCACGGAGCAGGAGATCGAGCGGGTGCTCGAGATTCTACCCGCCGTCGTTTCCAAGCTTCGCGCCGCGTCTCCCGCCGCCGCTTCCTAGAAACTCCCGTGAAGAACTTCATTCCGGAGCGCCCTTCCACCGTCCTGGTCGCGATGAGCGGCGGCGTGGATTCCTCCGTCGCGGCCGCCCTGCTTGCCGAGCGGGGGCACACGGTGATCGGTGTGACGATGAAGCTCTGGTGCTACGCGGAAGGACCGAGCCCGAGCCGCGGGTGCTGCACCCTCGAGGCGATCGACGACGCGCGCGCCGTGGCGCGGCGGATGGGGTTCACGCATTACGTCCTGAACCTCGAGGAGGGTTTCCGCGAGCACGTGATCGAGGATTTCGTCGGCGAGTATCTCGCCGGCCGCACTCCGAACCCGTGCGTCCAGTGCAATAACTGGCTCAAGTTCGGTGAGCTGATGCTCCGGGCGGAGAGCTTCGGATGCGACTACGTCGCCACGGGGCACTACGCGCGGCGCGGGTTCGACGAGGAGGGGCGCGCGACGCTCGAGCGGGCAGAGGACCACGCGAAGGACCAGTCCTACGTGCTGTGGGGGCTCGCGCAAGCAACCCTGCGCCGGTCGCTTTTCCCGCTCGGGCATCTGTCCAAGGCCGAGGTCCGCGAGAAGGCGCGGGCCCTGAATCTTCCGGTCGCGGACAAGCGGGAGAGCCAGGACATCTGCTTCGTCGAGGGGAAGACCTACCTCGAGTTCTTGAAGCAGCGGTTTCCCGAGCGCGTCGCTGGATCCAAGCCGGGCGAGGTCCGGGACGCATCGGGCCGTGCGCTCGGAAGGCACGACGGCGTCCACTCCTTCACGATCGGTCAGCGCCGCGGGTTGAACGTCTCCACCGGGTCGCGGGTCTATGTGAGCGCGATCGACGCCTCGACCGGAACGGTGACCGTCGACCGGGGGGATGCGCTCTTGAAGCGCAGGGCGAAGATCGCGAGGGTGAGCTACACGGCCGGACCCCGCCCGGAGGGCGCGCGGGCGCTGCTCGGAAAGATCCGCTACCTCCACACGCCGGCCCCGGCGGTCCTCGCGCCGGGCGAGGGGGATTCCGCGACGGTCACCTTCACGGACCCTCAGCGCGCGATGACGCCCGGCCAATCGCTTGTCCTCTACGACGGCGACCGGGTCTTCGCCGGCGGCGTCATCGAGGAAGTGGCGGCGGAATGAGCGGCGGGGTCACCCCGTGAGCCCGGCGCGGAAAGCGCGCGCGACGCGGAGAGCGATGCTACCCCCTCGGGCCCCAAGGAGGGACCCGAGCCCTCGGAGGAAACCTCGCTCTCCCCGCCGGTCGCTATCGGCCGCGGCCTCCGCGATCGACGGCTGCGCGAACGTTCTCGACTTCGAGGCGCTCGCGCGCGGCCGCATGGAGCGGGCCTTTTACGACTACTACGCCGGGGGAGCCGAAGACGAGCTCACGCTCGCGGCGAACCGGGGCGCCTTCTCCGAGGTGTTCCTCCGCCCTCGCGTCCTCGTGGACGTGAGCCGCATCGAGACATCCGGGTCCGTGCTGAAGAGCCCCGTCTCCATGCCGGTCCTCATCGCGCCGACCGCGTTCCACCGCCTTGCCCACCCGGATGGGGAGCTGGCCACCGCGCGGGCCGCGGGCACCGCGCGCACCCTCATGGTGGCGAGCACCATCGCCACGTATACGCTCGAGGAGATCGCGCGCGAGGCGACCGGGCCGCTCTGGTACCAGCTCTACGTGTACAAGGACCGCTCCCTCGCCCGGAACCTGATCCAGCGGGCGGAAGCCGCCGGCTATCGCGCGCTCTGCCTCACGGTGGATACCCCGCAGCTCGGAAGCCGGGAGCGCGACGTGAGGAACAAGTTCACGCTCCCCGCGGGGATAAGGATGCGGAACTTCGATGACGCGGGGCTCGACGTGGCGACCCTGGGCGACAGCTTCCACTCCTATGCGCTCCGCCAGCTCGATGGCTCCCTCACGTGGGACGCGATCGAATGGCTTCGCGGGGAAACCAGGATGCCTCTCGTCCTGAAGGGGATCATCGCGGCCGAGGATGCCGCGCTCGCGGCAGCGCGGGGAGTCGACGGCATCATCGTGTCGAACCACGGAGGAAGACAGCTCGACGGGACGGAGGCCACGCTCCGGGCGCTCCCACGGGTGGTGGACGCGGTGGCGGGTCGGGCGGAGGTGTACATGGACGGAGGCGTCCGGCGGGGTACCGACGTCCTGAAGGCGCTCGCGCTCGGAGCGCGGGCCGTGCTGGTCGGCCGTCCCTGCCTCTGGGGCCTCGCGGCCGCGGGGGAGGAGGGGGTGGCGCGGGTGCTCGAGATGTTCCGCCAGGAGCTGACGCTGGCGATGGCGCTCTGCGGCTGCCCCGACATCGACGCGATCGACCGCTCGCTCATCGCGAGCGGCTGAGCGGACGATGGAGCCCGGATACCGGATGCGGGCATCATGGCGGTGGACCCTGATTCTCGCTGCGGCGTCGCTCATGGGGATGGGGTGCGGCAGAACCAGGCTCACAGAGCCCCGCCTTCCGCCCGGGGCCAATTACGTCGCGGACGGTCTGGCGTTCACCCGCCAGGACGCGACGCCGATTCCCATGGGGAGGACCTACGCGGTCTGCTGCTCCACGTGGGAGAAGGGATACATCGACCGGGAGACGATCAAGATCTTCTTCTACGACGCGACCAAGAGGAGCTCCTACTGGAAGATGTTCGTGATCCCGGACGAAGTCCTGGGCGATTCGGTGTTCACCTTTCCGACGCCGACCGCCGGGGTAGGTCCGGTCGCCATCTTCGTGAACGACGTGGGCACCGGCAACGAGGCGAGCGGCGAGCAAGCCGCGTCCTCCGGCACGATCACGATCCATTCCTTTTCGTGCGGACCTCCGACACAGATCGACGCGACGGTCGACGCGGTCCTGGCGAGCGAGTTCGCGGGCGGCAATCCCATCCGTGTGCAAGGCAGGTTCACCGCCACCGTGTACACGAATTCGATCGCATGCGTTTTCGGGTTCTGACGCGGCTCGCCGTGGCGGGTGGTTTCGCCCTTCTCCTGGGCTGCGCGGGCCCCGCGCGCGCGGCCGCGCCGGCTCGCGCGAACGCGGCCGCGCCAACGCCGAAGAAAGCCGCGCCGAAGTCCCGCGCCTCGAAGTCGGCGTCGCCCGCGGGCTCCTTCGTCGTCCCCGACATCAGCCGATTTCCGGGCACCTGGCTCTGGGTCGCGAGTGAGGGGCTCGTGGCGACGTCGACTCCGGAAACGAAGGGAGTCGCGCGCACGCTCGTCCTGAATCCCGACCTGACCTACGAGTTCCACCAGCGCCGGGACACGCGCGACAGCCTCCTTTGCCAGGGCCGATTCCTCTTCTCGGAACAGTCCGGATCCGGGCCCGGCATGGAGGCGACCGACTACCTCGATTTCGAAGGATGGCCGGAGCCCTACGAGCACCGCATGGGCGCCGACTTCGAGGGGCCGGACACGCTGTACCTCGTCGGCGACGGCTGCGACAACTGTCCCGAGCACACGTTCGTGCGGGGCCGGTCGACCCTGTTCGGGGGAGCGGTGAAGAGAGGCGAGCCCTTCCATCGGGATCTCTGGGACGGGCTTCGTTTCGAGCTGTCCCCGATCGACCTTGGTTGGGAGATCGCGATCCGGGACACGACCCGGCCGGAGGACGACCTGACGAGCCTCACGCCGCCCTTTCACTTCGTCCCGAATCCCCGATCCATCGAGGGCTGGCACTTCCGAAACAAGGCGAATACGGGTCCCAACCAGGGGGATGTCAACGCTCCGAGGACGATCCGCGATTTCATATTCTCGCGCGCGGTCGGCAAGACCATCCTGGCGACATCCTCGGATCCGGACATCGGGGATCAGGTCGCGCGCGTCGGAAACCAGGGTCGCGGCGTGCTCACGATCGAGGACCTGACCCTCGATCCTCCCGCACCCGGCGAGCGGGCGGGGATCGTATCCATGCGATTCACCGTCGCGATCGAGGAAGCACGGGGGGCGCGTCCGTGAAGCCTGGCGGCGAACCCTAGCGGCTCTGCGCGGCCGCCTGCCGGGCGAGGCCGAGCATCCTCCGCGCATCGGCATGCTCCGGGTTCGCGCGGAGCGCCGCCTCCAACGATTCGATCCCCTTCCCGACCTGGGATAGCGCCAAGTACACCGACCCCCGCTTGTATCGAAGCTCCGCCAGTTCCTTCGGGTCCTCCGCCTTGAGCGCGTGCATCTCGAAGGCCTTGTCGTTTGCCTGGAGCGCCTCCGCGTATCGGCCCTTCTTGTAATACACGGCCGTGAGTCCGTCCCACGACGTCACGTTCCCCTGGCGCGATCCGAGCTTGAAGAGGCGCTCGGCGTCGTCCCAGCGGTCCTGCTCCATCCGCACCCGGGCCAGGTTGTTGTATGCGCGGAAATCGCGGCTCACCTCGATGGTGTAAGACCACAGGCTCTCGGAATTCTCCCAGACCCGATTGTAGCGGGCCGTGCGAAGGCCGAAATACGACGCCAGGGCGGCGGTGAGCAGCACCGCGGTCGCGGTCCGGAGTGTGCTCGTCCTGAGTCGGGCGCTCACGCCGAGCACCCCGGCGGCCAGGATCCAGCAGAAGCCGAGGCTGGGCAGGTAGAGATAGCGGTCCGCGATGTAGGTCAGGACCGGGAAGAAGAGCGCGGGGAGCAGCATCACGAAGGTCCATCCCGCTCCCAGCGCCAGGACGCGGTCCCGCCTCCGGTAGCCGATCCAGAAAAGCGCGGGGAGGAAGAGGAGCCCGGCCAGGTGGATCGCCATGGAGGCGTCGAGCGCGACGCGGGGCGTGTCGTAGATCGGGTTCTGCCGTGGAATCCCGGTGAGGATGGCGAGGTAGTCCCAGGCGGCGTGGCCTTTCAGCACGACATACCGGATCGCGTCCCGCGCATAGGAGGCGTGCGACTTCGGCTGGACGATCCAGTTCACGAGCGCGATCCCGAAGCCGATCACCGCGTAGGGCACCTTGCTCGCCGCGATTCTGAGCCAGTAGCTCGGCCCCCGGGGCGGCCGGATCGAGACGAAATCGACCAGCACGAGGAAGAGCGGCGTCACGATCACGTTCACTCTCGTGAGCACGGCGAGCGCGAAGAGCGTCAGCGATGCCAGGTAGGGCCACTTCCGGAGGGTCCGTCCCTCGCTCGCCTTCACGTAGGCGTGGACTGCGGGGAGCAGAAACGCAGCCGAGAGCACATCCTTCCGGGCGGAGACCCAGGCGACCGCTTCGACGTGGGACGGATGCAGGGCGAAGAAAAGCGCCGCGATCGCGGCGAGCCAGAAACGCCCGAAGAGCCCCCGGACCAGCACGAACGCGAGCACCGAGTCGAGCGCGTGAAGCAGGATCTGCTGGAGATGGTAGCCGAAGGGCTTCAGGCCCCAGAAGCTGTAGTCGGCCATGTAGGAGACGAGCTGGAGCGGCATGTAGCTCACGAAGTAGGGCTTCGTGAAGATGTGGTGGAGATTCTCCGCGGACCACCCGCGGATCCACGGATTCTGGGTCACGTACCAGGAGTCGTCCCAGCTCAGGAATTGATAGCGGAGCGTGGGGACGTTGACGAGGATCGCCACGGCGGCGATCGCGGTGGCAGCGAGAAGCCATCGCGCGCTCCCGACCGGATCGGGGCGGAGCGGGGACCGCGCTCTTGGCCCCGTCCCGGCCTCGTCGCTCGGGCGCCGGTCCGGCGCGGCCGCGGGCGTTCCCTTTCGCTTACGACCCACCCAGGCGCCACCGCGCGAGCGGAACGAGCGGCATGAACCACCAGACGAGCGGGACCGAGACGAGCACCCCTCCCAGGAAGAGGAGCGGTTTCACGAATCGGGACCGGATCCCGAGCCAGTAAAGATACGCCTCGGCGAGCGGGCCGGCGAGAAAGCAGAGGTTCGCGATCGCGGCCCCCACGAGCCAGATGAGGAGCGCCATCGGCGTGAAGAACTCCCCCTTCATCACCGGCAGATGCGAAACGAGGAGGATCCCCGCGAGGATCAGGTTGTAGGAAAGGCGGAGCTTCTCCCATCCGCGAAAGAAGGATTTCAGCGCCTCCATTCCGGCGCGTGGCTCCGGGGCGGTCCCGGTCACGTCGGCGCTCCCTTCCGCAGCTTGCCCCGGTCCACCTTGCCGAGGTGCGTTCGGGGCAGCGCGTCCAGGAAGACCACTTCACGCGGGTGCTTGTAGGGATCGAGCCGCTCGCGCACGAAGGCCCTGAGCTCCTCGTCGAGACCGTCCCGGGGCCCCTTCGAAACGACGTACGCGCGCGGCTTGACGAGCCCGCTCGAATCGCGCGCACCGACGACGCAGACCTCCGCGACGGCCGGGTGCTGGAGCAGGCAGCCCTCCACCTCCTGGGGCGCGACCCACTTTCCCGACACCTTGAGCATTTCGTCTCCGCGGCCGCAGTAGGTCACGTAGCCCTCCGCGTCCTTCGTGATGAGATCCCCAGAGACGTACCACGCTCCGCGGAATCCCTGCATGGTCTTTTCCATGTGCTGCCAGTATCCGATCGCGCGCGAGTCGCCGCGGACCCAGAGCCAGCCGGTCTCGCCGTCCGGCACCTCGCGCCCCTCGTCGTCGCAGACCTTGATCTCGAATCCAGGCACGACCGTGCCCAGAGACCCCGGCCTCACGCGGCCCGGCCGGTTGGACACGAAGATGTGCCACATCTCCGCGGTGCCGAGCCCGTCGAGCAGCTCGACGCCGAACATCTCGCTCCACTCCCGATAGAGCTCCGCGGGCAGCGCCTCGCCCGCCGACGTGCACACACGGAGGGAGGAGAAGTCCTGCCGGCGCGCCTCGGGGTGCGCGACCATCTTGTGGATCATCGTCGGCACGTTCACCAGCACGGTCGGGCGAAAACGCCGGATCTTCTCGAAGAGGATCTCGGCGGTCGCCGGCTCCGGAAAGAGCGCAGCGGTGCCCCCCGCCGCGAACGGGAAGAAGAGGTTCGATCCGGTCGCGTATCCGAAATAGAGCTTGGGAACCGAGAGCGTCACGTCGCTCTCCGAGTACCCAATCACCTGCTTCCCGTAGCACTCGGTCGTGTTGGCGAAGGAGCGATGGGTCTGGACGACCGCCTTGGGCCGCCCGGTGGTGCCTCCCGAGAAGAGCCAGATCGCGGGGTCGTCCGGGTGGGCGGGAAACGTGTCGCGCGCGGAGGGTGCCGCGTTGAGGCTCTGGTCCAACCCTTCCTCCCCCGCGACCAGCACCGATTTCAAGAACGGGGAGCTCCTTGCCGCCGCCCGGAACGGCGCCGCCGATTCCCGATGGGTGAGGAGCGCGCGCGCGCGCGTGTACCCGAGGAGGTATTCGATCTCGGCCTGGGGCAGCCCGGGATTTACCATGACGGCGACCGCGCCCAGCTTGAGCGTCCCGAACAGGGCCCCCACGAACTCCGGCGCGTCGGGCAGGGCGAGCAGGACGCGATGCTCGGGCTCGACCCCCGCCGCGGCGAGCACGCCAGCGAAGCGGTTCGCCAGGGCCTGAACCTCGGCGTAGGAGCGCGTCCCGGATTCCGTGAGTAGGGCGGGGCGTCTTCCCCGGCCCTCGCGCACGCGCGCGTCGAGAAAGTAGTCGGCGATGTTCAATCGTTCCGTCGGCCCTGGGGTCATGGTAAGTTCGCTCGGCGCCGCCCCCATGATGGATGTCCGCCGGGCGAGTGGCAACCCCTGACGTGAGGGGGACTCAAAGGACTCTCAAGCGTGGCGATCCGCGACCTGGCGGACATGACATGGGAAGAGGTGCGTGATCTGGATCGCGCGCGCACCATCGCGATCCTCCCGGTGGGGGCGGTCGAGGCGCACGGGCCGCACCTTCCGCTCGCGACCGACGTGGTCATCGCGCGGGCGATGGCTCGGGCGGGCGCGGAGCGGATCGAAGCGCGCGGGCTCGGGGCGGTCCTCCTGCCTCCGCTCCCGTACACCGCGGCACCCTACGCGGCGGGGTTTGAGGGGACGATTTCGGTCCGGGGCGAGATCGTGACGTCGCTTCTTCTCGATCTGGCGCGCGAGCTGACGCGGCAGGGGTACGGCGCGCTCGCGCTCGCGAACGCGCACCTGGACCCGGCGCACCTGGACGCGCTCGGCGAAGCGGAGCGCCGCGCCCGCGAGGAGCGCCTGTTGCCCGTGATCTTCCCCGACGTGTCGAAGAAGCCCTGGGCGCTCCGGCTCACGGAGGAATTCCAGGGCGGCGCCTGCCACGCGGGACGTTACGAGAGCTCGATCGTGCTCGCGGAACGCTCCGATCTCGTGCGCGACAAGATCCGGAAGGAGCTTCCACCGAACCCATCCTCGATTTCACGGGCGATCCGCGCCGGGGCGAAATCCTTCGAGGAAGCGGAAGGGAAGCGCGCCTACTTCGGCTGGCCCGCGGACGCCACCGTCGAGGAGGGGCGCGCGTCGGTCGACGCGCTCGGCGCGATTCTCGCGGATGCCGTGACGTCGGCGCTGGCCCCCGGGAAGCGCGCGTGACCCCGCCGGCGCTCGCCGGACGGGGCGCGGTCGTGACGGGCGGCGGCCGGGGGATCGGGGCCGCCGTGGCCCGTGCCCTCGCGGTCGCGGGGGCCCGAGTCGTGGTGGCCGCGCGGACATCCCGCGAGATCGAGAAGGTCGCCTCGGAGCTGGGGGACCGGGGTACTACGGCCTGGGCCGTCGCGTGCGACGTGACCGACGAGGCGAGCGTGCTCCATCTCGGCAGCGAGGCGCGGCGGTTGCTCGGGTCGGTCGACATCCTCGTGAACAACGCCGGGGATTCTGCGTCCGCGCCGCTCCGGAAGATCGCGCTCTCGGACTGGGAGCGCATGATGGACGTGAACGCCACCGGAACCTTTCTCTGCACCCGCGAATTCGCGCCGGAGATGGCGGGGCGCGGATGGGGGAGAATCGTGAACATCGCATCGGTCGCCGGGCTCGAAGGGGCGAAGTACGTGGCGCACTACAGCGCGGCGAAGCACGCGGTCCTGGGCTTCACACGCTCGGTCGCGCTGGAGTTCGCGGGCACGGGAGTCACCGTCAACGCGGTCTGTCCCGGATACGTCGACACCCCGATGACGGAACGGACGCTCGCCAGCGTGGAAGCGCGGGCCCACGTTTCGCGTGAGGAGGCGCTCGGCCAGGTGCTCGCGTCGGCGGGGCAGGACCGGCTCGTGCGCGCCGAAGAGGTCGCGGCCGCGGTGCTCGCTCTGTGCGTGGGCGGAGACGAGCGGACCGGCCAGTCGGTCCTCATGAAGTCGGGCGGAGCCCGCCCCTCATGAAATTCGAGATCATCAACCCCGAGAGCCTGGGCGCCCCCAGGGGCTGGAACAACGGCCTTCTCGCTCCGAAGGAGGGACGTCTTCTCTTCATCGCGGGGCAGGCGGGATGGGAAGCGGAGACCCGCGGCGCGCCGCCGGATTTCGTGGCCCAGTTCGCGCGCGCGCTGGACAAGGTGCTCGCCGTCCTCCGCGCGGCGGGGGGGGAGCCGGGCGATCTCGCGCGGGTCACGATCTACGTCACCGATCTCAGAGCCTACCGCGCGAGTCTCAAGCCGCTGGGGGAAGGATGGCGGGCCCGGCTCGGCAAACACTACCCGGCCGTGACGCTCGTCGAGGTGAGTGGGCTCGTGGACAAGGGCGGGCTCGTCGAGATCGAGGCCACCGCCGTGGTCTCCGGGACGCGGTAGCGATGCCGCTGAAACCCAAATCCTTCCTCTACGCTCGGGACGCCGGGACGGGTGTCGCGACGATCACGCTCAACCGGCCCGAGCGGCTGAACGCGCTGACGTTCGAGGTCTACGCAGAGCTGCGCGATGCCTTCCCGGCGCTCGATAGGGCTCCGGGCGTGCGGGCGGTCGTGCTCACAGGCGCCGGCCGGGCATTCTGCTCCGGCGGAGACGTCGAGGACATCATCGGCGCGCTCTTCTCCGAGGACGCCGCGGGGCTGCGTCGCTTCACCGACATGACCTGCGACCTCATCCGGAACATTCGCCGCTGCCGGAAACCGGTCATCGCCGCGCTGAACGGCACCGTCGCGGGCGCGGGCGCGGTGATCGCCTCCGCCTGCGACATCCGGGTCGCCTCCGAATCGGCGAAGATCGCATTCCTCTTCGTGCGCGTCGGGCTCTCGGGCGCGGACATGGGCGCATCCTGGCTCTTGCCGAGGCTCGTGGGGCTCGGACAGGCGGCCGAGCTTCTGATGACGGGCGATTTCATCGACGCGAGGCGCGCCTACGAGATCGGCCTCTATCAGCGCGTCGTGCCGCACGAGCACGCGCTCGCGGAGGCCACAGCACTCGCGGAGCGGCTCGCGCGCGGCCCATCCGAGGCGATCGCGGTGACCAAGCAGGCACTGGAGGCGGAGCTCGGCATGGATCTCGATCGGGCGCTCGAGCACGAGTCCCTCGTCCAGGCCCGCCTGATGGAGCATCCGAATTTCCGCGAGGCGTACGAGGCGTTCCGCGCGAAGCGCGAGCCCAAGTTCCGCTGATGACGATCCCCGACCCCCGTCCGATCCGCGCTTTCCTCGAGGAGCGCCACGTCTCCCTTGCCTCCGAGGTCGCCGCGTTCGCATCCCGCGAGATCGCGCCGCGCCCGGAGCCCCGGGACGACGACTCTGCCCGGAAGGACGCCCGCGCGCTCCTGAGCCAGGTCGGCGCCGCGGGCCGGCTCGATCCGATCCGGAGCCAGGACTGGAGGGCGTGCTGCCTCACGCGCGAAGCGTTGGCGGCGGCCTCTCCCCTCGCGGACGCCGTCTTCGCGCTCCAGGGGCTGGGGACGCTCCCAATCCTGCTATCGGAGGAGGAGAACGCGCCCATGCGGGAGCGCTGGGCGGACGCGGCCATCAGCGGCCGCGCGATGGCGGCCTTCGCGATGACCGAGCCCGAGGCGGGCTCCGACGTCGCCGCGATGGGCACGACCGCGCGCAGGGACGGCGATTCCTACCGCCTGAACGGAGCGAAGACCCTGATCTCGAACGCCGGGATCGCGGATTTCTATACCGTCTTCGCCTCGACCGATCCGAAGGCCGGCGGGAAAGGCATCTCCTGCTTCGTGGTCCCGGCGGATACGCCGGGATTCAGGTTCGTGCGGCCGCAGATCCTTTCGGCGCCCCACCCGCTGGGCGAGATCGCCTTCGCGGACTGCCGCGTCCCGGCCGCGAACCGCCTCGGCGAGGAGGGGCGCGGCTACGCCCTCGGGCTTCGGACGCTGGACCGGATGCGCGCGACGGTCGGGGCCGCGGCCTGCGGCATGGCGGCCCGCGCGCTCGCCGAGGCGTCCACGCACGCGCGCACCCGCCGCCAGTTCGGAAAGCCGCTCGCCGAGTTCCAGCTCATCCAGGAAAAGCTCGCGCGGATGGCGATAGACCTGACCGCCGCGCGCCTGCTCGTCTATCGCTCCGCGTGGGAGGCGGACCGGGGCGCCCCACGCGTCACGCTCGAGGCGGCGATGGCGAAGGCGTTCGCCACCGAAGCCGCGCAGCGGATCGTGGACGATGCGGTGCAAATCCTTGGCGGCGCGGGC
>Ga0137396_10000364_pt1 | contig 20862 bp, 19 predicted proteins | sample czc16metaG_FD_108284 | JGI IMG/M metagenome (GOLD analysis project Ga0137396, IMG submission 108284) | Vadose zone soil microbial communities from Angelo Coast Range Reserve, California, USA - czcobulk3.16 metaG | ecosystem: Environmental > Terrestrial > Soil > Vadose zone | place: USA...
TCCGCTCCTCGACGGAGCCGCCTTCGACGAGGAAGCGGCCCAACCACGAATTCCAGGCGGCGCGCGCTCCTTCGCGCATCGAATCGAAATCCCAATTCGGACTCTCCGCGGCCAGGTTCGCCTCTGCGCCCTCGACGCTGACGAACGACAGCCCGACCTTCATCAGCACGACTTGCCCTGCCGTGGCAGCGTCGAACGTCAGGTATGCGCCCGACCGCGCGCCGGCGCTGGTGCGCGAACCGTCCTTGAGCGCGCCGCCACTCCAGGTGCCGAAGGCGGTGAACGGCCGGCTGAAGCGCGCCGCAAAGTACAGCTTGTAGTCGAAGCCGCCGCCGCAGTGGCCGCCCACCACCGAGCCGGTAACCTGATCGGTTCCGACGACGGTGACGCCGGTTCCCTTCTCGTCCGCGCGCGGAACGCTGCCGCCGGCGTTGACCATCACGGTAGCGGCCGCCGAGGGCGGGAAGGTGAAGCGGGCCAGGCCGGTCCGCGCGGTGACGGTGATCTCGACCCGAATCTTGTGCGCGTCGAGCGTCACCTCGTAAGAACCGGCCTGCGCGGTCTCGCCGGCGTGCGAAAAGGGCGATCCGTAGCTGTGCCAGGCAGTCCCCGGCGAGGTCCCGAGCGGACCGATGGTCGGCAATATCGGGAAATCCATCCAGCACGCCACGCCGCGGCCGCTAAAGTGGGTGACGCTGAATCCGTGAATGGTTCCCCCCGAATATCGATATCCGCCTGCCTGGCGCGTGGTATCGGGGCTCCACTGCACCATGCCGAACGGAAAGACCGGGCCGGGAAAGGTGTCACCGGCGCCGTTGTTGAGTCCGTAATCGAGTGCGCCTTTCTCGGTGCCGAGGAAGGGATTGACGAACGAGACCAGATCAGCGCTGGCACCCGCGCCGTGCGCGTCCCGCAGACAGAGCGCCATGACTGCGATCATCGACGCACGCGCCATCCCACCTCCCGCTCCACCGTGATCCCATGGCCACCGGCAAGCATCCGACGAAGGGCGGAAGGGCTCGGTTGGCAGACCCCCCTGGTCCGCGTCGAGATCCACCAGTTCTTCGTAGAGCCGGAGGTCGGCTTCTGGGCCGCGGACGTCTACGCGGTCGTCGATGCGACCGTCTCGGTCACTCTCGAGGCCGGCAAGATGAAGCGGAGGTTCAATGGGATCGGGAAGGTCACCACTCTCGTCTGGGCGGATGGCTCGTACCGGGAAGCCTTCCAGCTCGCCTTGCAAGACTTCCTGGGCAAGTGTGTGCCGGAGATCGTCCGATTGTTCGAAGCGCCCCGCGCGACGCGGGACGCTCCGGGGAGCATGTGATGCGCTCCAATGGCCGAATGCGGTCGGGATTGGCGGCCCTCTGCGCGGCGAGCCTGGTGGGATGCAGCAGCTTGTACAAGCTCAACCACATCACGACGAAGGACCAGACGGAGAAGGAATGGACCGCGGTTGCGAACACGGAATCCGCGCCTGGCGCGCAGCCCACGAAAGCGACCACGCCTCCGGCGACGCCCCAATGCAAGGAGCGCGCGTCCGCCGAGGAATTGCGCGAGTGCGAGCGGCTCAAGCGACCTGAAGAGGCCGCCCGCTGAAACGGGTTGGCTACAACGCATAATCCGCGCCCGCTGGGGTGAGCTGAATCAAACCGAGGGTCCAGGCATCCCACGACTCGACGCGGAGGGGAGTGAGAGACCGATGGCCCAGATCACGCTCAACGGAAAACCGATCCATACGAATGGCGAGCTCCCGGCGGTCGGCGCGAAGGCACCCGACTTCGACCTCACCGGCAGCGATCTGAAGGACGTGTCGCTCGCGGACTACAAGGGCAAGCGGAAGATACTGAATATCGTACCGAGCCTGGACACGCCCGTGTGCGCAACCTCAACGCGCAGGTTCAACGAGGCCGCCGGAAAGCTCCCGAACACCGTGGTGCTCGTCGTGTCGGCCGACCTCCCGTTCGCATCGAAGCGCTTCTGCACGATCGAGGGACTCCAGAACGTCGTGCCACTGTCGCTGATGCGCGGAAAGAACTTCGCGGAAGACTACGGCGTGTTGATCGAGGACGGCCCGCTCGCCGGAATCTCCGCCCGTGCCGTGGTGGTCCTCGACGAAAACGACAGGGTCGTCTACCGCCAGCTGGTGCCGGAGATCGGACAGGAGCCCGACTACGACAAGGCGCTCGCCGCCGTCAGATAGGGCTGCCGGTCGGGGAAGGACCAATCGTAGCAACACCGGGGGGACAGCTCTGGCCCAGGTGCGCGACCTGCTCGCGACCTAGCCCGCGGGGGTCTTGTCAGCGGCCGCGGCCCTTTGCCTGAGCTGATCGCTCGGCCTGATCTGCACCTCGGCGCGCCGGTTCTGGGCGCGGCCGTTGACGGTGGCGTTGTCGCCACGGGGCTCGACTGACCCATCAACCGAGTTGCTGCAAGTCCGTGATGTCGTTGGTGGGCGGCTCCGCATCCGGAACCGATACGGATTCGATCGGCGCGAGCATCTGCTGCTGACGCGCGAGATTCGCTTCAGCTCTGATGCTGAACCAGCTGAAGAGCGCGGCGATCACGCCGATGGCGAAGGGTGCGACCGACTTTGTCCAGATCTTCAAAGAGTCCATGATTGCCTCCGCGTCCCTCTAGAGCAGCCAGCGTGCCAGCGTGGAGGAGCGGTGGGACCCCGGAATTCACCAGAACAGGCACATTCAGCGCGTAGCGCATCTGCGGCGCTACGCGCTGAGCTCGCGCTGGTCGGCCTCACGCCCGCAAGAGCCCAGGCGGGGGTCGGTCGCCGAGTCCGCGTAGAGCGCTCGGCCCTCAGACCTCTTCCCAGCGGCCACTCTTCTCCGACCGGAAGAGCGCGTCGATCACCCGCATGTTGGCCACCGCGTCCTCCACGCCGTAGGGCAGGTCGATCTCCCCGCGGACGGCCCGGGAGAAAGCCTCGCCCTGGAGCGTGTACTGGTCGCACGCCGGGAGCGTTTCCGTCGCGACCGAGGCGCCGTCGAGCGAGGTCCCGTCGTCGAGCAGGATGCGCATGGCGCCTCCCGGCGGGGCGTTGAAGGGGATCTGGATCTCGATCCGGCCGCGGGTGCCGCAGATCTGCACGCGCTGGTAGGGCACGCACTGAGTGGACACGGTGAAGCCGAGCTGGCGGCCCTCGCCGAAGTCCACCAGGGCGCTGGTCATCCGGTCGGTGCCAAAGGCCGGGTCGCGATCGACGAGCGCCACAGCGCGCCGAGGCTCGCACTCGAAGAGGAATCGCGAGCCGACGATGGGGTAGCAGCCGAGGTCATAGAGGCCTCCGCCGCCGATCTCCGCTTTGTTCCGGATGTTGCCCGGGTCCGTGTTGAAAAAGGAGAAGAAGACCTGGACGGCGCGCAGCGTCCCGATCCGCCCCTCGCGGACCAACTCGCGGGCCCGCAGCCACTGCGGGTGGAAGCGGACCATGAAAGCCTCCATCACTTTCACGCCCGCGGGCACCGCCTGGAGCCGGCGCGCCTCGTCGGCGGAGAGCGCGATGGGCTTCTCGCAGAGCACGTGCTTTCCCGCCCGGGCGGCCGCGAGCGTCAGGGCGACGTGGAGGTGGTTGGGGAGCGGGTTGTAGACCGCCTCGATGGCAGGGTCCTCGAGCAGCGCCTCGTAGGACCCGTAGGCCACCGGGATCCCGAGCGCGTCGGCCGCCTTTCGCGCCGACGGCTGCGAGCGGGAAGCGATGGCCCTGAGATCGCACCAAGTGCTCTTCTGCATGGCCGGAATCACCTTCTCGATCCCGATCCGCGCCGTGCTGAGCACGCCCCAGACGACCTTCTTCATGCGGCACCCCCGGATGGCGTTCACCCGATCATAGCCTCCGGCCGAGGCCGGAGGAAATGCAGCCGGGTCCGGCTCGCGGCCGACCTCCTGGAGTGGCGGGATGTAGTCTCCTCCCACCGCGCTCTGGGCGGCTGTCAGCGTCAAGCCGATCGCAACCGAGCCTGGCAGACCGTGGCGCGGGTGTGTTACTTCCGGCCGCGGACGGAGAGGCTGGAGCGAGGGCGGGGCCGCGGCAAGACGGACCGTTGGATGCGGGCCTGATCCGGAGTTCGATAGGGGTCTGACATGCCCAGCGAGAAGGAGCCGGAACGCGGCGGGCACGAGGTACCGGGGAACGCGCGTCCGGGACCGGAGCCGGCGCCATCCACCACCGCGCTGGCATCGCGGTTCCAGCAGATGTTTCCAGTCCTTTCCCCGGCCGAGATCGACCGGGTCCGGCCCTTCGGCGAGGTTCGCCGGTTCCGTCCCGGGGAACTCCTGTATCAGGCGGGAAAACCTGGCCCTGGGATGTACGCGATCCTCTCCGGCCGGGTGGCGGTCGTCGCCCGCGATGCGTTGGGCCGGGCCCCCCCGATCGCCGCGTTCGCAGAGCTGGTCGGGGCCAGCGTCGAAGACATGGCGGAAGTGGTCCCGGGCGAGGTCCTGGCCGAGATCGGACAGCTCTCCGGAAAGCCCAGTGTGAGTGTGATCGACGCCCAGGCGGTCGGTGAGGTCGAGGCCATCGTCGTCGCGCCCGAAGGCCTGCGGGCGCTGCTCGTCGCCGAGGCCGAGCTGGGCGAGCGCATCCTGCGTGCGCTCATCCTCCGCCGCGTGGCCTTGATCGAGCTCCGTTTTGGAGGCCCGGTGCTCATCGGGTCTCTCAACTCCCCCGATGTGACCCGGTTGTCCGGCTTCCTGGGACGCAGCGGGATTCCCTTCCGGGTGATCGATCCCGAAGAGGACGCGGACGCCTCGTCACTGATCGTGCGCTTCGCCCCGAAGCCGGGCGAGCTCCCCATCGTCGTCGTCTCGGACGGCACCGTGCTCAAGAACCCAACCAAGCACGACCTGGCGCGGGCGCTCGGGCTGGTGGCAACGACCCTGCGTTCCGAGCCTTACGACGTGGCCATCGTCGGCGCCGGTCCAGCCGGACTGGCGACTGCCGTCTACGGAGCGTCCGAGGGCCTTTCGATCCTGGTCCTGGAAGCGCTTACTTTTGGCGGACAGGCCGGCGCCAGCGCGCGCATCGAGAACTATCTGGGCTTTCCCACCGGCGTCTCGGGGCAGGCGCTGATGGCGCGCGCTTTCACCCAGGCCCAGAAGTTCGGGGCGGAGTTCAGCCTGTCCACCGAGGTGAAGCAGCTGGACTGCACCTCCGAGAGCTCGGGGCCTGATCCGGTGCTCATCCTCGAGCTTGCCGACGGCCGGCGAGTGCGGGCGCGATCGGTGGTGGTGGCCACAGGCGCGCGCTATCGCCGTCCGGAGATCCCGAACCTGGCGCAGTTCGAGGGCCGCGGTGTCTCGTATTGGGCCTCGCCGGTCGAGGCTCGGTTGTGCCGCAACGGAGAGGTGGCCTTGCTGGGTGGAGGAAACTCGGCGGGGCAGGCAGCGGTATTCCTCTCCAGCCATGCGCGCCAGGTGCGGATGCTGGTACGCGGGCCAAGCCTCTCGAACACCATGTCCCGCTATCTGATCGATCGGATCGCGGCCTCGTCCAACATCTCGGTGCTTTGCGAGACCGAGATCGTGGGGCTCCTGGGCACGGCCGACCAGGGCCTGCAGGGCGTGCGGTGGCGCAATCGCCGCACCGGAACCGAGGAGGAGCACGCCATCGCCCACTTTTTCCTCTTCACCGGCGCCGATCCGGCCGCCAGCTGGCTCGCCGGCTGCGGCGTCCCCCTGGACGACAAGGGCTTCATCCGGACCGGCGCCGACGTGGGTTCGACGGAGCGTGTCCTGTTGCCGATGGAGACCGGGGTCGAGGGGATCTTCGCCGTGGGCGACGTCCGTTCCGGTTCGGTGAAGCGGGTGGGGGCGGCCATCGGGGAAGGGGCGGCGGTGGTCACCCAGCTGCACACTTTCCTCTCCCGGCGCGATTCGACGGCAGACGGCGCGAGGCGGGCGGAGGCGGCCCGGTCTGCCGCCCGCTCGGCCTGAGGAGTATCCTGGCGGATTGTTAGAGAGAGCGAAGAAGCTGATGAGAGGGCCGGGGCCGCCGTTCTCGCAGCGCGGTTGCCGCTCGTGAGTCAGTTCACCCACGGGGTGAAAGCGCGCGGGTCAAATGACTACGCTTCTGGGGTCCATCGGGCAAGGAACGGAAATGATTGCGTATTGTCTCCGGCATGCCGGGTGCACAACTGGCTGCATGCACGAGCGAGCCTTTCCACGGAGACCGACATGAAGAGACTCGAACGCGGGTTCACCCTGATCGAGTTGATGATCGTCGTTGCGATCATCGGCATTCTCGCAGCGATTGCGATCCCGAACTTCATCAAGTTCCAGGCCCGGTCGAAGCAAAGCGAGGCGAAGGCAAATCTCAAGGCCATCTTCACTGCGCAGAAGGCGTTCTTCCAGGAGAAGGATCGCTTCTCCTCGTTGACCGGGGAAGTCGGCTTCTCGCCGGAGCGCAACAACCGCTACGCCTACTTCCTCGCCGCCACCGGCCCGACGGAAGACCGTACGAGCTCGGTCATCACCAGGGCAACCACCTATACCGGCATTGCCGTGGATACCTTCAAGTACGGCAGCAACTTCTCGCAGACGTACGCCGCAACCGCGTGCGGCACAGCCGCTGGTGTGACTGCCCCGCCGACCCCGGTCTTCGTAGCCACCGCGCAGGGCAACATCGACGCCGACGCGACGATGGACCAGTGGAGCATTTCGAGCAACTCGCGGGTGTTCACCGCCGGCGGTAACTGCACGGCCGACACGAACAACCCGTCGGGCGACCCGACGAACGACCAGAACGACGTAAACCTGTAAGCAACGAGTGGTCGCGCGAACCGCCCAAGCGACGACTCCCGCCTCAGCCGATCCGTGCTAGAGGCGGTGGGGTGCACGAAGGCACGACGCCCTCCTCGATCCGTGCTCCGGCAGCACCTCTTGCCGGAAACATGCCCCGGACTCCGCCCGCGCTGCTGGCCGCTCTGGCACTGTTGTCGCTGCTCCTGCCCGTACGGTCCGCACAGCAGGCGATCTTCGCGGCGAGTTTCGCGCTCGCCCTGTCGACCTTCGGACTTTGGGGCCGTCTCTTCGGGCGCCTGGTGCTGGGCGTGCCTCGACTCGGGCCCTGCAGCGCCGTCTACCTTGGTCAGTTCGCCGTGCTCGCCGCAGCTGCCCCCGTGATGGCAGTGAATGGCCTCGCGGCCGGCACCGTGGGGAAGTCGCTGCCGCTCGTCGCGCTGGTCGCGCCGGCAACGCTTGCGCTCGTGGCCTCGAGCCTTCGTGCTCCACGGCCGCCGGTGCGGCTGGATCTGTTCGCGTTGCTTGCCCTCGCAAGCGTCGGGCTCGTGGTGTCCATCTATTCGGCCCATGTCTCGGCGCTCGGCCTGGACCTGCATGAGCACACGGCCTGGATCCGACAGATCGTCGCCCGGGGATACGTCCCTCTCGCGGAGCCGGGCACCGGCATCCTCGCCGACTACCCCCGCGGCTTTCATGTTCTTGCCGGTTTGTGGAACGCGGCCGGGCTATCGCTACCCGCCGGACCCTTCGCGAAGACAATGCCGTTTCTGCAAAACGCATTGGGCGTGCTCGCCCTCGGGGAGCAGATGGTCGATGCGCAAACGCAATGGATCCCCAATGCCCGCCGGGCGTGGGAAGTCGCGCTCGGTCTAGCGTTCTTCGCTTATGCGTTTCTCCTGATCCCGTTGGTGTATCCGGTGACGGACCTCCTCGGTACGCCCCGGTTCAGCAGTTGTGGCCTTCTGCTCCTGCCGGTCGCGCTGATCATGATCGCGCGGGTACAGCAATCTGCACGCGCAGCGTACCTGGCCCTCGCGGCCGCGCCTCTTCTGGCGGCGTGGGCGCTCGTCTGGAACCCCATCATCCCCCTCTTGCTCGTCGTGGTGACGGTCCCGATCGCGGCCGCGCTCCTCTTCTGGCTGCGCCCGCCGCGATCGGAAGGATTCTCGCGGCGAGGGAAGCTTGCAGCGTTCGCTGCCTGCGCGGCCCTGGGGTCGATTGTCCTGGTTCAGGACCCATGGGTCGTGAACCTTGCCGCCCAGCGAATCCCGGTCTGCCGCAGTCTCGTCGAGCGAGCCGGCTTGATCACGTTCGAAGAGGCCGTGGCCCTCGGGCGAGCGACGCCGCGGGAGAAGTCGGTACGCAACGCGGAACCCGCTCCGCCCTGTGGCGACGTGCGCTGCATCTTCGCACTGGCGGGGGCTGCCTTCCGCGACGCGCTCTGGCTGCCGCTGGTCAGTCTTCGCGCGGGAATGGGGGATCTCCAGCGGATCGCTCTTTCCCCGTCCGTGCAACAGCTGCGCGATGCCTTCAAAGGGTTGCTCCCCTTCCGCCCGACTCCGATGGCCGATTACGCTGGCCTCCCCTTCGTCTCTTTCGTGGCAGCGGGCGCGTTGTTCTGGGCATGGAGCGCCGTGCGGCAGCGGCGCCTGGACGACGCTGGATCGGGCGACGGGGGCAGGCTGCTGGTCAGCTCTCTGGTGGGGCTTGCAGCGGCAGGTGTCGCGCTCGCCTTCGCGGCGGGATTGGCCGCCGCCCTCAATGATCAGCGACACGAGTCGATCATCCTCGCCGGCTATCTCGGAGTCGCGGGGCTGCATGTTTCCCTCGGCTTTTTGTGGCTGCCGTTCTCGGCGGCGACGTTGGTACTGGTCGCGCCGCTCTTCGCCCGCCTGACCTCGCGCGCCCGCGAAGCCGGACCGCCGCGCTCGCGCCGTGCAATGGTATTGGCAAACGCGGGCCTCTTGCTTTGGATCGCGCTGCCGCTCGTGGCGCGCCTGAATCTGCACCGTCCCATTCAGCACCGCGGGTTCTGGGGCCCTCTCGGCATCGAGGATTTGCGGGCCCTCCGTCAAGTGGAAGAGGCGATTCCGGCCAGCGACGGCGTGATCGTCCCTGCGGAGCACGCCAACATCGCAAACTGGGAGCATTGGGTGCTGCCGTCAGGAGATACCGCCGCGCTCCTGCCCTACGGCGAACGCCGCTATCTCTTCAACGTTTATCTCGGGGCGAGCTATCCGCTCTCCTGGGGCGATCTCGACAAAAAACTCTGCAGCGACGACCCGGCAATCCGATCGAGCTTCCTCGATCGGACAGGCTCTCGCTGGGCGCTGGTGCGTGACTTGCGTGCCCCGGACGCGACGGCGGCGCTGCACCAACCGCGAATGTGCAGCGGCCGGATATCGCTCGCGGCACTTGGCGCCGAGCTTCCCGCCGTCCGCGAGCGACGAGGGATTTTTTTGTTCCGTATCCACCGCGATTCGGCCGGCTCGGCCCAACCTTCGCGATGACCCGCTGACAACGCTCCGGCGGCTGCGGAAGAAGTGGTAGAAAAGGGTCATGCGCGCGCTCGCGATCGTCCCGGCCTGGAACGAAGAACGCGACCTGGCTGGCGTGATCGGGGAGCTCCGCCGTGCAGTGCCGGGGTGGGACATCTGCGTCGTAGACGACGGATCCAGCGATGCGACGGCAGCGGTTGCCCGCCGGGCTGGCGCAGTGGTCCTTCGGTTGCCGATCAACCTCGGAATCGGGGGGGCGGTGCAGACCGGGTACTTGTGGGCCCGCGCACACGGTTACGACGTTGCCGCGCAAATCGACGGTGACGGGCAGCACGATCCGCAGTACCTGGAGGGGGCAGTGCGGCCCATTGTCGACGGGACGGCTGACGTCGTGATCGGGTCCCGCTATCTCGGCCCGGGGGGCTTTCGATCGTCCGCGCTTCGGCGCGCGGGCGCCCGGTACTTGTCCTGGTTCCTCCGCCTGCGTTGCAGGGCCCACGTCACCGATCCGACCTCCGGATTCCGCGTGGCCGGTCCTCGGGCCATCGAGCTCTTTGCGGCGCACTACCCGTCGGATTACCCGGAGCCGGAGGCGATCGCACTGGCGACCCGGCACGGTTTGCGCGTGGAGGAAGTCCCGGTAGTGATGCGCGAACGCCAGCATGGGACCAGCAGTATCGGACCAGCGCGCACGCTCTACTACTTGATCAAGGTCTCGCTCGCGCTGTTGCTTCTTCCAGTCGAGCGAAGCCGCAAAGTGGAGATCTCAGGATGAATCAGCCGCTGCTGCCGCTCGAATTGCAGGTCGTTGCCTGCGTCACGCTGCTCGCATTCCTCGCTTGGCTCCTGTACCTGGTACGGTTCAAGCGTCTCAGCCTGCGAGAGAGCCTGCTGTGGCTCGTATCGACCGCTGTGGTGCTGTTGTTTTCGCTGTTTCCGCGCCTGCTGTACGACCTGGCGCGAGCCATCGCGGTCCAAGTGCCATCGAACGCGCTGTTCGCGCTGGCGATCTTGTACCTCGCGCTCAACATTCTCTCCCTGACCATCGGTCTCTCGGGCGGCGCTACACACGTGCGCCGGCTGGCGCAGGAATGTGCGCTGCTGCGCGCGGAGCTGGACGCGATGCGCGTCAGCCTCGAGAAGCTCGGCGCATCCTGATCGCTGCCCGGCACCTCGCGCACCTCCAGTTCGTCCCAGATCTGATTCGCACCGTGTGGGTGACCGTCGGGTCTCCACCTGAAAGGCGCCGCGTTTCAGGATGTGTCGGTCTGGGGCGCGGGTGGAGCGCGGGGTGCAAATTGCTACGCTGGGAGGATTCGCGGGCGCGCCGGACCCCGGTGCTCTCGAAGATGCCCTTGTATGATCGAGACGCTTCACGAATACCGCGGCACGCCTCTCGGGATGACGGCCGCCGTCATCCTGGCAGCGGCCCTGCCGATCGCAGCCTGCCGGCCCAGCCTTGATGGAGGCCAGGCGATCGGGAGCGTCACGCTTCTGGAACAGCCCGACGGCTTGACCAACGCCAACACAGGCTGGGCCATGGCCGACTCCGCGGCCCTGCAATACGGCGGAGGCGTGTTGTCCCAGCCTGGGTACTCCACTCGAGGTTGGTATCCCGTCACGCTACCCAGCACCGTCCTTGCGGGCCTCGCGGCATACGGTGTCGACGGCGACCTCTACAATGGGACGAAGCTCCAATCCGTAGACTGGTCGCGGTTCACCGGCTCCTGGTGGTACCGGATGGAGTTCGTCGCTCCTGAGAGCTTCCGGGGCCAGCGCGTGTTCCTTCACCTCGACCGCATCAACTACCGGGCGAACGTCTGGCTCGACGGAACGCTGATCGCGTCCGCGGATCAGGTCGCCGGTGCGTTCCGCGTCCACGAGCTCGATGTTTCCGACGTGATCGTGCCTGGAGCGCACAACGCGCTCGCGATCGAGGTTTTTCCGCCGAACCTCGACCAGGATCTGGCCATCTCATGGATCGACTGGAATCCACCCGCCCCAGACGCAAACATGGGCATCCCCGGGGACGTCTACTTCTCGCGTACGGGCCTCGTCACGCTGCGCTTTCCGTCGGTCACTTCGAGCCTCGATCTGCCCTCCTTGTCGAACGCGGCTCTGACGGTCCGGGCTGAAATTGCCAACAACGCGTCCGTTCCGGTGACCACGACGGTGACCGGGACCATCGAGGCGGTGACGTTCTCCCAGGAGGTTTCGCTCGGCCCGCTCGAGACCAAGGAGGTGCTGTTCGCGCCGGGAAGCTTTCCCCAACTCGTCTTCCAGGGACCGCGCGTGTGGTGGCCGGCGCAAATGGGCTCCCAGGAGATGTACCAGCTCGCCCTCACCGCGAACGTGGGCGCCGAGCCGTCCTCGCGCGCGGCGCTGTCCTTTGGAATCCGGACGGTCACGTCCGAGCTGACCGATGCCCGCCACCTGTTGTTTCGCATCAACGGCAAGCGGATCCTCATCCGGGGCGCAGGGTGGTCGCCTGACCTGCTGCTCCGGTCGGAGCCGGTACGGCTCGAGTCGGAAATCACATACGTCAAGCATCTCGGCTTGAACGCCATCCGGCTGGAAGGACACCTCGAGTCGGACCTGTTCTTCGAGCTCTGCGACCGGCTTGGCATCCTGGTGCTGGCGGGCTGGCAATGCTGCGATGCCTGGCAGGGATGGGATCGGTGGGGACCGGAGCAGATGACGATCGCGGGTCGCTCCATGGCGGACCAGGCGCGAAGGCTGCGGAACCATCCGAGCGTCATCGATTTCCTCATCGGAAGCGACGCCGCGCCGCCGCTTGACGTGGAGCGGATGTTCGTCCAGTCCCTGCAGGAGAATAATTGGCCCAATCCGATCTCCCCGAGCGCTGCGGGCATCGAGACGCCGCTGCTGGGCGCCAGCGGACTGAAGATGACGGGGCCTTACCAGTGGGTAGCGCCTTCGTATTGGTACCTGGACACGCAAGGCGGCGGCGCCTTCGGCTTCAACACCGAGACCGGTCCCGGCACCGCGATCCCCAAGCTGGATGGCATCAAGAGCATGCTCGACCCCTTCGAGGAGGCCGCGCTCTGGAATGACGGATACGTTGCGCAATATCACGCCGGTGGCGGGTCCTACAGCGACGTCTCGATCTTCAACGAGGCGCTGAGGGCGAGGTACGGGCCGCCCGCGGACCTGGAAGACTACGTTCTCAAGGCCCAGGTGATGCAGTACGAGAGCGAACGCGCGCTCTTCGAGGCCTTCGGACGGAACAAGTACGAGTCGGCCACCGGGGTCATCCACTGGAAGCTGAACAGCGCCTGGCCATCGCTGATCTGGAACCTGTACGGCTACGATCTGGTGCCCGCTGGAGCGTACTTCGGAGTGAAGAAGGCAAACGAGATCCTCCACATCCAGTACTCGTACGACGATCGATCGGTCGTGGTGGTGAACGACGCACCAAGGGCAGTCACGGGTCTCCATGCCCGGGCCTCGATCCATGATCTGGATGGCTCGGAGCGGTTCTCCGCAGACGCACCGCTCGACATGCCCGAGGACGGCGTCCAGCGCGTCCTCGTGCTGCCCGACATCGCGGACCCTTCTCCGACGTACTTCGTGAAGCTCTCGCTCGACGACGCCACTGGACGGACCGTGAGCGACAACTTCTATTGGCTCTCCAGCACCCTCGAGGTCATGGACTGGTCCAACGACCGCTGGTACGCGCCTGCCACGCTGCAATTCGCGGACTTCACAGCCCTGGGCCAGCTTCCCATGACGTCGATCTCCGCCACCGGCTACGGCAGCCGCGATACCGATCGAGGCCAGGTACGGGTCGCTCTCTCCAACAACTCTCCGACCGTCGCGTTCTTCCTGCAACTCGAGCTCAGGCGAGGTGAAAATGGTCCTGAAGTCGCGCCGGTCCTCTGGGAAGACAACGACTTCTCCCTGATGCCGGGAGAGGCCCGGAGCATCGTGGTGAGCTATAGGGTCGCCGATCTCGGCGGCGCGGAGCCGGCGCTGCGATTGTCGGGCTGGAACGTGCCACGCACCTCCGTGCCGCTGACCTCCGGCGCAGTAGCCATGGCAAGGTAGTCGTCAGGGACCAGGACCATCGTCGTAGACCCACTCCAGTGGGTTCAGGTGTTCTGGTAGAAGCACCGGGTCGTCGAAGAGGCGAATTACAGCGACTGGAAACAACAATGAGAGTCTGTGCGAAGGGCGCCGCAGCTTCGTTCGCGGTCTTGTTTGCGCTGTTCCTTCCAGCGCCATGCAGGGCGGGGTGGAGCGCGATAAGCTTCGTCGTCGTCGCGCACGGGGACGACTGGCAGCTCTTCTTCAATCCAGGTCCTTGGAACAGCGTGCGGATGCCCGGCACGAAGTCGGTCTTCGTCTACACGACCGCCGGCGACGCCGGTCTGGGCATCGGTCCCGCCGACAAGCCCTATTTCGCAGCCCGGGAGGAAGGCGCGAGGCGGGCGGTCCGGTTCATGGCCAATCTGGATTCGCTGCCTGAGCAGGGAGCGCTCGGCGTGGCCCAGGTCAACGGACACACGATTGCCACCTACACCTACAAGAACACAATTTCATACTTCCTGAGGCTTCCGGACGGGAACCGGCTGGGCACAGGCTATCCGGCGACCGGCTCGGCTTCGTTGGAGAGGCTACGGCTGGGCCTCGTACCCACGCTGTCGGCAATGGACGGATCGGCGACATACGTCGGGTGGAACGATCTCGTGGACACTCTGGAAATGCTGGTTCGCGGCGAACTGCTGGGAAGCGGCGCGACGAGCTCCGGCCTCTTTTTCCAGGACAGCATGCCCACCCGCGCCCGCGGTGACCACTCGGATCACGTGAACTCCGGCCGGGCAATGGACATCGTTGCCGCGAGGATGCCTTGCTTGAGCGCGACGCGCTTCGTGGATTATCCATCGGCGCAGCTCGCCGTGAATCTCTCGCCAGCGGAGTCGGTCAACAAGGCGGCCGTGTTCGCCGTGACTGTCGGCGGAATCACCGACATGGGGCACGGCACGCGCTGGGTCAGGGGTTACATGGCGTGGCTGCACCGGACCTATTCGCGCACGACCCCAGCGGTTAGCTCGCGATGCTTCAATTCGGGCGCGCCCTGCGGACCTTCGACGTGCCGCGGGTGCTGCGACGTCGATGGCATCTGCCAGACCGGGACCACACCCACAGCGTGCGGGCTCAGAGGTAACGCCTGCGCCACCTGCCCCTTCGACGACAGACCCCTGTGCGTGAACCAGGCATGCTCGGGGTGCGGCGCGGGACTCTTCCTCTGCTGCGACTCGTCGTGCCGCCGGCATTGCACGGGGATAAGGTGCCCATGAGGGGAGGGAACAATCCATGAGCGCTTCCCAGGGCGAGGGCCGGGAAGAGGTGCGGGGTGTCAGCATGGCCGAGTTGAAGTCCGGCATCCAGCTGAGTGCAGGGCACCCCATCGTGTTGGTCGTCGACGGGCCAGCGTCCACGCTACCTCGGAGGCCGTCCGCAGACTCGCCCGCACCGGCAGCATCCCCGTCCGACGCCGTGTTGCGCGAGGCCAACTGGGTCGAGACCGATCTTTCCCACGGCGACTTGGCTGCCATCGAGGTGCTCGCCGACGCGGCCGAAGGGCACCGGGTGCGCATCACGGTCGAGGTGCGTCAGGGCGCCGATTGGGCGCCGCTCAAGACGCTCGAGGTCGCCATCTCGGGCGGAAGGGCGCGCGCCGAGTTCCGCGTTGAGAACCCAGTCCACGGCGGCGATCCATTCTCGGAGCTCGAGGCGGCCGAGTTGCGCTTCCACGCCGACCTGATCTGACGCGCTACTCTGCGTGTCCGTCGTTGTCGTGCGGCTCGGGGTCGAGGGACTTGTACCCGCCGTACGTCATGGCGAGGCGGCCCATCTCGATCGACCACCACTCGTACGATCCGATGTTCTCGAGGAAACCGTCCGGCTTTGCGAGCCACGCCTTGAGATCGTAGTAAGTCCCGCTCGTGCCCGGCCCCGTGTGGGGATCGCCGAGGTCTGTGCCGATGTACGGGAGCCGGTAGTACTTGAATGTCTTCTGACGCAGCTCGTTCTGTTCTGCGGTGCGTCTGTGGGTCGCGCCATCGGGCGCCGTGACATACTCGCGCAGCCGTTGCCAGCGTCCCTCGAGACCATCGGTGGGCATTGCCAGGGGCTGGTGATTCCAGTACTTCCCGTCGGGCCCCTTCCGCGACCGGTGCGGGACGTACTTCCAGTCGGGATTCGGCGGGAGTGGCCGAGGCACCAGCCGCAGCGCCGCCCAGCGTGCGCCTGCGCCGCCTGACTTTCCGCCAAACGGCGTCCAATAGTGCGTCGCCTCGCGCGGGTCCTTTCCGATCAGCGATGCGAAGAGCACGTCCCGGATGGACAGCGCCACTGCGCGGTAGCAAAGCGCGCGCGCGTCAACGTTTGCCGGGTCCAGGTAGTGACCGTCGCCGCGGGCGAAGAACTGGCCCACATCGATTCCTGCGCAGCCCGTCCCGATCGAGCCAAGCCGCAGGTTGCCAAGGAGCAGGTCGCACCACAGGCCGTACCGGCCGTCTTCGTCGTGGTGGATGCCCGAGAGCACCGAGGCCAGGTCCAGCTCCGCAGATCCGATGACCGTCGTGCCAAAGTTGCCCAGGTGGACGCGGTAGTGGCCGGTCGGGAACTGCTCCATGAGGTCCCAGCGCGGCGTCCGCATGTGACCGGACGAGAACAGATCGCTCAGAAAATGATCGCCGAACGCGTTGTACCGCAGCGCCAGCCAGAGGCTGTTCACAAGCGGGTAGGCCTTGGACCCCAGCAGCGGGATGATCTGCGGGTCGGAGGGCTGGCCCCGGTTCGCTGGGAGCCCACCGCCGGAGAGCGCCTCGTAGCCGCGCGCGTCGGCGCGATCGTAGTAGCGGCGCCCCTCAGCGGCAATCTCGCACGCGAGGCGGTGGTAGCGCTCCCATTTCTCCACCGCCTCGATGCCGAAGTGGTCCGGGTTGTTCAACGCGAGGCGAAGCACGCGCCCGAAATCGTGCGATTGCCAATCGTGGACCTTGTCGATGCGCACTTGCAGGATGCCAGGTCGCGCATCGACCTCGTCCTGGTGCTTCCAGCTCTTCGGGTCATCGAGCTTCTTGTGGTAGGCGTGCAAAACGCGATTGATTTCCTCTATGTGCGGTACGCCCGGATTATCGTCTGCGACCGCATCGCTATCGAGCAGCAATTCGTGGCCCTTCTGTACGCGTTCGCGATCGGCGAAAATTTTCGCATATTCCGGATAGAAATCGCCGGCGAGACCGAGGATGTCGCCGTAGCTGACCTGCGCTCCGTTCGAAAGCAGGAACACCAGCGGCCGGCCGCCGCGGTCATAAGAGGTCGACGGGTAAGGCGCGTACTTGCGCGCGACCAGCTCGTTGACCCAGGTATATCCCGTTCCCGCGCGGCCGCTCTTCAGGATGTCCAGGGACCAGGAAAAGGCCTTCTCGCCGATCTTGATGTGCTCTTGCGTATCGCACATGGCGCCTTGCCCCGCTAACAGCAGCGATGGATCTGCTCGTGCGTGGGTTCGATCAGAAGCTCGAACGCGTCGAGGTTCGCGGCGTGCGCGGCTGGAACGTCGAGCGGAATCTGGAGTCCGTCATGCAGATCCCGCAGGGTGACCGTCACCGTGTCCCCGGAGCGCGCTTTTGGGAGCTCGCGAGGGCTCTTCGACGTGCCGTCTTTCGGCAGCAGCACCAGGGTCATCTCGACCGCGCCCACGTTCTTCAGCTCGACGTTTCCTAACTGGTCCGCCACGAGAAGCAGGCGCCCGACGCGCCGGCCCGCGGTCTGCTGAACGGAATCTGGCACCTCGAGCTGCTCGCCCTTTCCGTCGAGCAGGGACATGGCGACGAACGGAATGTGCGCCACGTGGATGCGCAGCCCGATTCGCGCAGCTGCGCGCACGCGCGCAGAGGACGAAGTGAGTCGAGATTCCCCCACACGGACAGTGTCTCGCATCTGCCGGACCGCGGCAAGCTAGGGCGGGCGAGGTGCCTCGCGGGCGGTCTTGATGCGCGGATCCCAGCAGAAGACTCGTGAGTCCCCGGTCAGAGCGCAAAAGCCATGTTCGCCACCGGCGAGCTTTGCAGGCGGCGGCAGGTCCTGTACTGGGTCGAACCGCCAGTATCGCGGCAGGAGCGCGGTGTCGACGCACTGCACCGATCCGTTCGAGCCGACTCCACAGACCGTGTTGCCCGACGCGACGAGCTCGCGCAACGGCGAGTCCGATTTCGCTTTCTCGCCGTCGCACGTCACCGCGTCACCAGCGAGCGTGCAGAGTTGGTATGCCGGGAAGGTAATCGCGACGCCCTGTGTCCGCACTTCGAACGGCTCGGGACTCGAGGCACGCCGGCAGCGGAATGCGTCGCCGATACGCGCGCAGTACAAGTCTTCGCGGCCGCTCATCTCGATTGCGCCGCGCATTGCCGGATCAGGAGCCGGGGGCCACTCGCGCGGAACAAGTGCGGCGCCTTCCGCAGGGCCCCAGCAGATGGCGGCGCCATCCGCGGCGAGGGCGCACGCGCGCCGGCCGGCGAGCAGGACGCGCACGGCGTCGTGGACGCCCGGGATGCGCTGGCGGCGGTCGCGCGGGTCGGCCGACCAGACAAAGCCCCAACACTCGACATTTCCATTCCCGACCACCGCGCACGAAACGTCGTGGCCCGCGGCTACGTCAGTGGCGTCACGGATGAACGACACGACCGCCGGCTCCATGTCACCCTCGCGCGCCCCCGTGGCCCCGAAGCGGTTGGCTCCCCAACACACCACCCGGCCGTCGCTGCGGCGCGCGCAAGCGTGGTCTCCGACCGAGATCTGCACGTAGCGCGGCGGCGACTTGTGGGTGCACGCGAGCGCGAGCGTCGCGACCCAAGCCGGGAGGCGTCGCCCATTCCACCGCAACGTCACTCGGCGGAATACCGCGGCCGGACGCGAGGGGACCGATCCGGCGCAACGACTGCAGCACCAACAGGCATCATCGATGCATACACCCATTCACGGCCACGGCGCACCGCTTCGGTGTTTGCACGATTGCGTCAGCGCTCGATGTTCTCCTCGCTGATCGACCGTCGGGCGGTCATGTTGAACCGGCCGTCGTAAACGGGGCGCGCCCCGGTCGTCGGCCCCTGGTACTGGACGAAGTCGTACTCGGACGGCCCTGGCGCTGGCAAGTGCCGTGCTCCTTGTGGGATTGGCTCCGAGGTGTGGGCGCAGGTGAAACTTTTCTGCTGAGCGTCCACCTCCGCCTCCCCCTTACGCTCGCGTTGGATCTCCCTCAACCGCGCCTCCATTCGGATATGCCCGCTCTGATACATGATGAGACAAGGAGCCTCGCTGCACGCTTCGGCTAGCCGCGGCGGGAGACACCACCATCATGAACCGGATCTACTGCCTCCTCGTCGTCACCAGATGCAAGAGAAGCGAGAGCCGCCGCCAGCGCCCGCGAAGTGAGTCTTGCCACAGCCCTCCGGGGACGTGCCCGTGAGCGTCTGGGAAGACACTGTCGCGCGCCGATTGCGTGCGCTCCATCTTGGCAGCGTCAGGAACCAGATCTTTTCGTTTGCCGTACTTGCCACGCTGATTCCGACGCTCGTGACGAGCGTGGTGTCTTACCACCAGAACCGGGAATCGCTGACCGAGACGATCGCCGCAGAGCTACGCGGCGCGACCTCTGAGGCGGCCCGTGAGATGGGCTCATGGCTCGACGAGCGCCTCGACGCACTGCGGGCAGCGGCCAGCTCGTACGTCGTCACTGAGAACCTGAACAGAATCGAAGGAAGGGATGGCGAAAAAGCGCTCGGCCGTCTGCGCGCTTACCTCAATTCGCTCCGCGAGCGGTTCCCGGACCAGGAAGCTCTCCTGGTCCTCGATGCGAGCGGGCACATCGTGACGAGCAGCAGCGGCCGGACGGGGAGCGTGCGCCTTTCCCCAGAGGGACTGACCGGTCTGCGAACGGGCGAGGCGCTCGTTGGCGAGGCCTACTGGGATGGGGTGCTCGGCAAGGCCACGATCGTTCTCGCCGTTCCGATCCGCGAGGCGGACGGTCGGTTCCGCGCGGCCTTCGCCGCGAAGCTCAACCTGCATGCAGTCGCCGACATGTTGCCGCGCCTCTCCGCGCTCGACTCGGGCGAAGTCGCTCTCGTGACGGACCAGGGCAAGCTGGTGATCAGGCCCCGGGTGAGTTCCGCCGAGCTGATGCGAACGAAGCTCCCGGAAACGATGACGAGTGCGCTGTTCGAAAAGGAAGGCCAGACCGTGGTGTACAAGCGCGCGGACGGGCAGGAGGTGATCGGCGCCCTGCGACGGGTCTCGCGGCTTCACTGGGTAGCGGTGGCTGAGATCCCGCTGTCGCAGGCAGTGGGCCGGGTTGGCCGGCTGCGGAGCGCCACCGGATTGCTGATTGCCGCGCTCCTCGCGGTAGTCGGGCTCATGGCCTACGTCCTGGGATTGGTCATCGCCGGCCCCCTTGGGCGCCTCACCACGGCCGCGGCAAAGGTCGTCGCCGGCGATCTGTTGGTCGAACTTCCGGGGGGCGGGGTTGGTGAGGTGGGGTATCTGACGCGGGTGTTCAACACGCTGGTTGCGCGCCTGCGCGAGCGGGAGAGCCAGGCGGAGCTCGAGCGGCTCTCGGTCACGGACGCCCTCACAGGGCTCTACAACCGCCGGCACCTGATGGGCACGCTCGCGACCGAAGTGCAGCGGTCGCGGCGGCTCCGGCGCCCGTTCTCGGTGCTGTTGGCAGACGTCGATCATTTCAAGCAATACAACGACACGCACGGCCACCCGGCGGGCGACGCAGCGCTCGCGAGGATCGCGGAAATCCTGCGGAAGACGACGCGCGGCGTGGACTGCGTGGCACGCTACGGCGGGGAGGAGTTCTTCGTGATGTTGCTCGAGACCACGGTAGGAACGGCGGCAATCGTGGCGGAGCGCATCCGAACCCGGGTGGCGATCGAGGAGTTCGCCGGTGGGAGGATCACGATCAGCATCGGCGTGGCGGAATGTCCAAGCCATGGCGACACGCCGGAGTCGCTGATCGAGAGCGCCGACGCCGCCATGTACGAGGCGAAGGACCGGGGGCGCGATCGTGTGGTGGCCGCCGGCGGGCCGCAGGAGCATGAGAAGGAAAAGAAGAGACGGCGCACCAGGACGTCGCGGGCAGGAGGCACGTAAACGCGCTCGGACTTCCCGCTTCCAGCGGGACGAGCTGTCCAAACTACGACTCGTGAGGTGCCCCGGCGCGCTTGAGGTACTGGTGCGACCGGGCCCGGCTGCGGCGGCCGCCGCGCGGCGTGGACTGGCGTTGTATCAGTTAGACATGGCATGCTTCGCCGCCGGAAGGAGGGGTCGTGAGGTGCGGCGAGTGGACGCAAACCCGCATGATCCGTCCTACGACCTCATCCTGATCATGATCGTGGCGATCATCGCGATGGCCATCGCGCTCGAGTGGTACACCGCGCGCGGCCTGCTCGTTGGGGCGGTCAAGGGATGAGCGGGTCGAGGATCACGTCGCTCGAGGCGCTCGACGTCCGCTTCCCCACCTCGCGGACGCTCGCGGGATCGGACGCCATGAACACCGCGCCGGACTACTCGGCGA
>Ga0137396_10000366_pt1 | contig 20819 bp, 15 predicted proteins | sample czc16metaG_FD_108284 | JGI IMG/M metagenome (GOLD analysis project Ga0137396, IMG submission 108284) | Vadose zone soil microbial communities from Angelo Coast Range Reserve, California, USA - czcobulk3.16 metaG | ecosystem: Environmental > Terrestrial > Soil > Vadose zone | place: USA...
CGCTTTCAGCTCGTACTTGTTCGCAAGTATCCCTCCCGGAATCATGCTGAGGGCGAGGGCGAGAAACCCGATAGAGAATACGATGCCCACATCGCTCGGGGAAGCTTGGAGGTCTCGCAGATACAGTGGCCAGATGTAATTGTAGAGTCCTAGACCGAAGGTCCATAGGAACAGTGAGAGAAAGAGGAGCCGTAGGTCTCTAGGAAGACCTTGGACTGAGGCAAGTAGGTTCAGCCGGCTTGCCGTGACCAAGACTCATGGCCCGTTCCATCGCATTAGTATCGGATTGCCTGGTTTCCAGTCAAGAGATAACGCCTAGCGCGATTAGTATCCCTGATATGAAAAAGTATGAGCCGAAGGATAGGAGGACGACTCCTGCGATCAGATCTAGGAGCCATCTTGGAACTTGCATCAGGTAGTCATAGGAGAAAGCGCACACGACGATAAGGAGGACAAGGCTCACCAGTGCACCGACAAGGGTCCATTCTATGTTGAAGGCTCCGGCCGCTGCGAGAATGAGGCTTGCTTCAAATCCTTCCGTCATTGTGATGCTGAAAACTGGTAGAGAGTTTCTGATCGAGAACGGTATCTGACCTTCCGCGGTTGCGACGCCCCCGCTGTGCTTCCGGTCTTTCTCAACGACTTCGTCGCTCCATTTTTCCATCTTTGCCCTGAACGATTTGCCTCGGAAATAGTACTTGACGAATCCTCGCAGAAACCGATAGGAAAAGTAGAGGATTACAACACCTGGTACCAGGTTGATTAAAGCATCGGAGATTGTCTTTAGCGCAAGGAAAGCTTGCTCGACGATTAGAAACGTGACTATCGATCCGACGCCTCCCAGGGCAACGCCGAGTAGGACGTTTCTTCTACCGATCTGCTTTATTGTTGCAAGGGAGAGGATGGCAACCTCGCTGCCTTCTATGAGGACGGCCTTGAAAGCTAGGAGGAAAGATGCGATGATTACTACGTCTATTCCAGCCATCTCTTCTCCCATCCGATTATTGTGAACTGTTCTTCGGGTCTTCTCGGACTAGCGCGCGTTCATATCTCTAACGGTTGCGTGCCCCAGATTCAACGCTCCGCAAGTAGCTTGCAGGCTCAGACGGCAGGTCGACTATTCTTTGGGTTCTCAGGAAGCGGTCTTCTCGTCAGTTCTCTTGAAGTTTAGGGAGAGGGAGTTGACACAATACCGTAATCCCGTAGGCTGGGGGCCGTCCTCGAAAACGTGGCCTAGATGACCGCCGCATTGCTTGCACAGAATCTCAACTCTCTTCATAAGGAGGCTACGGTCAGATTTTTCTTCAACATTCTCCTTTTCTGCTGGGGACCAGAAGCTAGGCCAGCCTGTTCCCGAATCAAACTTTGTATCTGACGAGAATAGCGGTGCCCCGCACCCAGCGCAGACATACATTCCCTTCTCCTTGTTGTGGAGGTATTTTCCGGTAAAGGGCCGTTCAGTTGCCTTCTTTCTCAAAACCTGGTAGGATTCTGCGTCTAGCTGCCTCTTCCATTCTTCTTCGGATTTGTTCATACTAACTAGAGGATAACTGCGGTAAATATCCTAATCGTTTTTTTCCGCATCTTTGCTTAACGGTCGATCTGTTTGGGTTTCGCTGCAAGAATCTCACTTGGAGAGAGTGATCACAGAGCTACGAAGTTCGTTTGGAGATTCGTCCTACAAACGGATTAGCGATCTTTTCATCACCGATGCTTGTCTCCGGGCCGTGACCGGGATAGACGATGGTATCGTCATCCAAGCTGAACAACCGATGAGTTATCGAACGTATCAAAGTGTCGAGGTCTCCACCGGGAAGATCCGTCCGCCCAATGGACTGGTTGAACAGTGCATCTCCTGTGCACACGAAGCCCTGACTAACAAGGCTGATACTACCAGGAGAATGTCCCGGGGTGTGCAAGACTTTCACCTTTTCTCGCCCCAGAGTTATTGATTGTCCGTCGGTGATAAACTGGTCCACTTTGGGCGGTGGAGGAACACTGAAGCCCGTGAACTGTCGGACCCGTTCTTGCATCGACTCTAAAATTTCTAGGTCTTCCTTGTTGATCGCGAATGGAAGATTCAGGTCGTTTCTGATTCGTTCGACACCAAGAACATGGTCGAAGTGTGCGTGTGTGGCAATTATGAGTCTTGGAGTAAGACCCAGGTCTTTCACAAATCGGAGGATTCGTTCCGGTTCGTCTCCCGGGTCCAATATGATCGCTTCGCGTTCGGAGTGAAGAATGTAGCAGTTCGTCTGCAGCCTTCCGACTACTACGCTGTGAATTCGCGCCATGTTCGCGCCTCTGCCAAGATCATACTCCATTGATATGAATCCGCGACTGGACTGCGGTTGCCCCCTTTGTCCCTTGTTGATGGTTAGGTCTCATTCTGAGCTTGGTTTCCATGTTTGGAAGGCTAAAAGGGGTACAATCACGATTTGAGAAGATGATTGGACAATAGAGATGACAGGAGCGGGTGGGATTTCTCTCAGCAGTTCTAACTGGGAGTCGCACGAGAGAGTAATCTGCGTATATCTATGGACAGCCAAAGCCCTTAAATGGGTAGTAGCATCATGCGAGAATTATGAAGAAAATACTCGTTATCATGGCTATCGCAATCTCAATATCAATGCTAATGTCCCCAGTCGCCTTCGCCTCCTTAAACAACAGCGCCACCCCAAACTCGAACAATTTTCTATACTACCCCCAAAATTATAGAATACAAGTCTCGCCCGACACAGTGATCCCGGACGCTCTTCCATTCTGTAGAGCGAGCAGCGGGCTCACTCTAATATGCTACACTCCAACGTACCTACGGTCGGCTTATAACTTCCCATCAAGTCTTGATGGGACGGGCCAGACAATACTTATTGTCGACGCCTTCGGAAGCCCTACAGTCACCAATGACCTCGCAGTGTTTGACCAACGCTTCGGAATCCAAGCTCCCCCATCCTTCACAATACTATGCCCAACAGAAGGCTGCCCTGTCTCTGACTTTAGCGACACTCACCACGACGAGATCGGATGGGCCTTTGAAACTAGCTTGGACGTACAATACGCCCACGCTATGGCCCCCGGCGCAAACATAGTCTTAGTCGTCGCCTCCACATCCTCTGGGAACGCAATCAATGTGGCAGAAGCCAACGCAATCAGTCTCTACCCAGGCAGCATCATGTCTCAAAGCTTCGGAATACCAGAATTCCTTCTACACGGCAATAACGGTCAGGTCGACCAGGCGGTTAAGAACTATGTTGCAGCCCAGGCTGCAGGCATTACGGTCTTCGCTTCCGCTGGCGACACAGGCGCAACAAATGGCGGACCATTCGCTAACGCCCTATTCCCAGCTTCCGACCCGCTGAATACTGCAGTCGCAGGAACTGAGGGCAATCCCTACATCGCTCCTGGCACAGTATCAAGCTGCGCCGCCGGAGCCACTTGCAGCGCGGGACTAGCATCAGTCACGGGCCCATGCAACTCGGGCCGCGCATTTGGCATGCCACGATGCACACCAGCAGGCTACGGTGGAGAACAAGTCTGGAATGAAGCAGTGTTCAACCCCGGAGCAACTACTGGAGGAGCACCTAGCCTAATGTTCGGTGTTCCATCCTTCCAAGCAGGCGTGACCTACAATGGAGCAGCCCTCACATCTAGAAACACCGCAGACGTGGCTTACAATGCCGCCATAAACGGTGGAGTCCTCGTCTTCACCAGCTTCCTCGGATTCAACGCCTTCTTCTTCGTCGGCGGAACCAGCGCTGGCTCGCCACAGTGGGCGGCTATCGGAGCTCTGGCTAACCAAGCAGCAGGACGCGCACTGGGCACTCTAAACCCTGCAATCTACAAGATAGCTGGCAACCCAACCCTATACGCCAACGACTTCCATGACATAACCGTAGGCAACAACGTAATGACTGGAACCTCAGCAGGCTTCAACGCAGCCACCGGATGGGACCCAGCAACTGGTTGGGGCACCCCGAATGTCGCGAACCTGATACCAGATCTAGTAGCCAACGCGTAAAGTTCCCAAAAGAGGAGGCCTTACGCCTCCTCCGACCCCTTTTTTCTTGAGCTATCCTAGCGACTTCTGATTAGGAAGACTATTGACTCCGCGAAACGATCATTCGCCCGTTTCAGAGTCGCATTACCCGTCCGGAGCCTCCTCCGGAGAAAGCAGGTCCGGTAGAGACAGGAACGAACACTTCAATGCGATTGTTCCCGCTATCCACCACGTACACGCTTCCGAGGGCGTCGACCGCCACCGAGACCGGACTATTGAACAATCCATCCAATGTACCCGTGTTGCCCCAGGTCGCGACGAAGGTTCCGTTTCCCAAGAATTTTTCAAGTCGATTATTGAAATAGTCAGTAACATAGATGTTTCCGGAAGAGTCGGAGGCGATACCCTCTGGGCTTCTGAACTGTCCGTTCGTCGTACCAATCGATCCCCATGCACTAACGAACGTGCCCGTGGCAGAGAACTTCTCGACGCGATTGTTCCCAGTATCCGTGACAAACACGTTACCAGACGTGTCAACAGTTATTCCTGATGGATTCTGGAACTGGCCGGGTCCTTGACCAGCAATTCCCCACTTAGTGATGAACCCCCCGGTGTTGTTGAACTTTTGAACCCGGTTGTTACCGTTATCTGTCACGTATAGGTTGCCAGAGGTGTCAATTGCTACGTTCAAAGGATTGACGAACAGCCCATTGGCACTGCCGGTGCTGCCCCAGGAAAGCGTGAAGGATCCACTAGCAGTGAATTTTTGGATTCGGTTGTTCTGATAGTCAGCAACGTATACATTCCCTGATATGTCAACAGCCACACCCGTAGGGTTACGGAATTGGCCAGGCGCCGTTCCGTTCGAACCCCATGCCGTGATGAATGAGCCGCTCGTCGTGAACTTTTCGACGCGGTTGTTCAGCGCATCAGCCACATAGACATGCCCTGCCCCATCCAAGGCAACAGAGTAGGGATCGTCAAATCGGCCAGGGCCCGTGAAAGTAACGCTCCTGAGGAAGCTCCCAGTTGCCAAGAACTCTTGCACTCGATTGTTGAAGAAATCGCTTACGTAGACATTTCCAGACGCGTCAACCGCAACATCCACTGGGCTATTGAACTGACCGTTGCCGTTCCCATGAGAACCAAAAGCCAGCAATAGGCTGCCAGTGGAAGAGAATTTCTCGACTCTGTCGTTCAAATTATCAACCACGTACACGTTTCCAGAGGAGTCGACAGTAATTCCATGTGGAGAGGGGAAGTTCCAGCCAGAGACGAAGCTACCCGTAGTGCCGAATTTTGTGACATTGTTATTCATGTTGTCGCCGACATACACGAACCCAGTGGTGCTTGTGGCAATCCCATAAGGAGAGGTGAAATTTCCCTGTCCTGAGCCAAGCTTGCCAAAACTAGAAACAAATGTGCCAGAATTCCGGAAAATCTGGACGCGAGTATTTCCCTTATCAACCGCATACACATACCCGGTTCCATTTATGGCGATGTCATTTAGTGTCATGAACTGTCCGGGGCTTGAGCCCATGCTTCCCCACGAGGTCAAGAAGACTCCCGTGTTCGTGAACTTCTGAATATTGTTATTCGTAGAATCGCTGACGTACACGTAGCCGGACGGATCTAGCGCAATACCCTCAGGTTGCATGAATTGTCCTGGCCCAGATCCTTTGGACCCCCATGATGACAATAGTGTTCCATTACTGGCGATTTTTTCTATTTGGGAGTTGTGAAAATCCGCAACGTAGATGTTGCCTGAAGAATCAAGGGCGATGCCATTGGGTTCCATGGGTCCTCCCAACGATCCCCATTTCCCGGCGAAAGCGTACATGTCGGCTTGTCCAACTTGGACCACCAAAATACAGACCAGAAAAAGAAACAGAAGGAGTGAGGGACCTCTTCTGCGAAAATGACCTCTAGCAACCTTCACTTGAGGAGGCGCGTCCGAGGTGGAATGCCTTGGACCTCTGACGTAGGAGCTCCCAATAGCGATTCCAGCCTCTCCTCTTCCCGTATTATCGAAAATAGTGAGGGGCGGGAGTATTGCCATGCTCTCAGTCCCTTTAGATGGTCCTATCGAAGGATATGCCTTGCTAAATGCTCTCCGGTAGCTATACCGAAATATCCGAAGAACGCCAAAGCCTCCTCACTCCTCACTCTGCCATGAAGCTCTAAGAAGTTCAATTCAGTCGCGCATGAACAAGATGGTCTCGGTCACAGCCTTGAGATTGGACTGTGGAATTGGCTAGTTGTTCCAGAATGGTCTTGTTGCGATGAACTGGAGCTTCGCCTCGAGAAGATCCTTGTAGAATGCCTCATCATTATCATGCATTCCTGCAAGAACTCTGCTAGCCGTCTGTGGTCCTATTCCATACACGGATTGGGCGATTACAGCCCGTTTTCCGTACGAAATCACCAAATCCGCAGACCTTCTAGCTCTGGCCAGAACCTTCTGCTCGTTCTCGTCAAGATTCTCTTTGCTCCGCTTCTTTCTGAGGACGCCCGCTGCATAACTGCTGGACCAGAAGAGAGGAGCGAGGAGTTTTGACCCGCAGGTGGCGCATTGGGGGTGTTCAGGAAGATCGGCAATCATCAGTTCAGGGTTTAGGACTCCACAGTCGAAACATAGCATATCTATGACATGCCCCTCGATGGATGTGCGGAGTCTCGAGAGGTTGTCAGCTGCAACATTCTCCGGTGCTATTAGCTCTGGAATGTCTACGTGTCGGTAGAGAATATGGTAGGCTAGGGGCGTGGGCTTGTCCTTTGACCGGAAAAAATGGACCTCTTTCGAACCGTTCTTGACGTGCCTGAATATTTCTTTGACGCCATCGAAGTCAGAATGTTCCATTAATGCTTCTCTGATCGTCTCGTCGTAGATAGGAGTGAGTCGGAATCTCAGCATCAATTCCTTCATTGCGTCCCCATACATGAGCCGCCCTCGGTTCAGTGCTCCGAACCTTTCTGCGACGTGTTTCATGTGGAGTTGCCAAGGGAAGTGGCGATGGAGCACTCCATGGCAGGCCCCGCCAAGAACAGGTTCTTCGACTCCAAAGACCTGTTTTCTGAAGAGGTTTTCCAAGTCTAGGTCGGATGTGTCCGCTGTCATCTCGAAGAGAATCCGGTAGGCATCGGACCACCACATTCTGACGAGGCCTTGACGACGGAAGAGTTCCTCGATCACTTCTCCAAGTGTGAAGTTGAGTATGTCCCCGAGATGAGTGTGGAGTATGATGTATCGATCGAAACCTTCGATTAAGAATCGCTGGTCGGTTGGAACGGGTGCACCGGTGGCGTTGTGCGCTTCTATCTCTTCAATGACCCGTTTCAATCCGTAGGCGTCGGCTGGCCAGAGCTGCGCCAAGTTTTCAACTGATGTCGATCTTGCAATGTGTTCAGCTAGGAGTTGTTCTACCACGGCCCTGTAGGCACCGACCTTTGTCGCAAGTGCGCGCGGCACTGGGAGTATTTGCCCGTCCCATCCTGGGATAGCGGCTGTGGGATCGTTGATCGGAAGGACGTAGACGTTTCCGTCGTCCGTTATCTGTTTGATCTGCCAAACTCGGCCTTTGATGATGAAGTTGAGCCCGATCCTGGCGGTAGTGATCATGAACTCTTCCCCAAGAATCCCAACGTTTTGCTGGCTGGTGAGGTCTACAACCGAGTAGCGGCGCTCGTCCGGAATCATGCTCAGGTTCTCGAAATAATAGAGCCGGGTCCGAGAAGTTCGGTAGAGAGTTGTTCCCTCTCTCTTCAGGTAGCCCATCTTGCGCATGAACTCGATAACATGGTCGACAGGAGCGTCCTCGAGAGATTGGTATGGGTACGCTCGCTTGATGACGCTCTTCACGTGTGACAGTTCTTGTTTCCCTTCTGAGTCCATCAACAGCCCTGCAATCTGATGCGCGAGCACGTCAAGCGCTCCGTGATGGATCTTGGTTGGCTCTAGCCGTCCTTCTTTCGCTAGCTCGATGACTCCGATCGATTCTAGGAGGTCCTCGGTTGAGATGGAGACGAGAACTCCCTGCGAGGTTCTGGTCAAAGTGTGACCGGACCGTCCGACCCGTTGGACGAGACTGTTCACCTGTCTTGGTGACATGTATTGTACGACGAGGTCGACAGACCCGATGTCGATTCCTAGCTCAAGTGTAGAGGTGCAGACAAGGCCTTTGATTTCTCCGGACTTGAAAGCTTCCTCTGCTCGCACCCTCTCTTCTCTTGGGAGAGACCCATGGTGGACCATTATTTTTCGGTCCATCATGTTGAATTTGGAGCCCAGCAACTCGGCGTTTACACGGCTGTTGACGAAGATTAGGGTAGAATCGTGAGCTTCTACGAGATCGTCCACTAACGTGAGGCGTGCAGCTGCTTCAGGCGTCGTGTAGAGTCGTCGGGCTGTTTCCCGGTCCTCCTCGCCTGGGGCTGGGTACTCCACTCTGTACTTAGTCGACCTGCCTAGCGGGATCTGAACGACTTTGACAGGTTGAGCTCCTCCCAGAAACTGCGCAATTTCTTCCGGGTTACCGACGGTTGCAGAGAGTCCCACTCTTTGAAAACCCTCGATCCTGATCTCTCTTAGTCGTTCTAACCCCACAGTGAGCTGCGCTCCTCGTCGGTCACTGGCCAGTTCGTGGATCTCGTCCACCACCACCGACTCGACATGTCGGAGATGCTCTCTCATCCGTCTGCCAGGCAACACTGCTTGAAGCGTCTCTGGGGTGGTGATGAGAAGATCAGGAGGATGGTTCGCCATTCGCCTGCGGTCCTTGGTTGGGGTGTCCCCATGTCGGACCTCCACTGAGAATTTCAACTTCGCGGACCAGACCTGAAGCCGTTTGAGCATGTCTCGGTTTAGCGCTCTTAGCGGCGTTATGTAGATCAATGAGATACCTTGTCTGTTCTCACGCTGAATCATCTTATCGATCAATGGGAGGAGGGCTGCCTCCGTTTTCCCGGAGCCAGTAGGGGCTATGATCAGGACATTCTCTCCATGGGAGATGAGAGGTATGGCCTCGACTTGGGGAGGCGTTGGGGCTGAGATTCCCGTCTCTTGGAGTAGCCCTTTCAGTGGGGAGGAAAGGAGCTCGAAGGGCTCGAGAGCCATGAGTCCCACTTGGTCCTAGATAGATCGAGAGTCGGTGAAGATAAACCTCCTAGACGGGCAAAAGTGTCGATGGGCCTTTACTTTTTCTCGGTTATCTTCTTGAGAAAATCGCGGTAGCCTTGGGCCTTCATGAGCCCGGAAAGCTCCTTCTTCAAATCTTCTGGTCTGAGAATCGTTATCCATCCGTCTGAATACGGACTCTTGTTGACTAGTTCGGGTGCGTCAGAAAGCCCGTTATTAACTTCCAGCACAGTGCCTGAAATCGGGGAATAGACGTCCGCAACAGCCTTGACTGACTCTACTGTGCCAATGCTCTGCATGAGTCCGACTTTTGCCCCTGGCTTAGGAAGGTCAACGTACACTATCTCGTGAAGAGAATTCTGAGCGTAGTCCGTGACTCCAACTCTGCACTTGTCACCTTCTATGCGAAGCCATTCGTGTTCCTTGGTATAGTACAGCTCCTCAGGGACTGCGAATTCTCCTCTCAAGCTCGGGAACCAGTAGACAGTCACGTCTAGAGCGGGATGGCGTATAAATGTTCGAAAAAAATCGGGATAACCTAGATGGTCAGTCGTCTTGAGGTGATTTCTTCCTGAAGTATCCTCTGCGCCAAGCCACCGCAGCAAGGCCGACTGTTCCAACAATAGCCACTGCACCCGTAATTGTCTTGCCCTGCGAGCTTAGCCATGTGAGCTTCACTTCGAAGCTGCCCAGTCCAGTTCCATCCGCGCCTCCAGTTGAATGAACGGTCGCTTTGACCGCGTATACCCCGATCGGTCCTGCACTAGGAATTTGGTATTTCGCTATGAAAAGCCCAGGTGAGACTGATGACGCGTTGAGTGTAATCATTGAACCATCCGGCTTGATGAGTTGGATCTTTAGCTGAATAGCGGCTGGGCTTACTAGGGTCCCGCTCTGTGTCAACAGTACGCTGACTACGGCGGTGTCCCCCGGGAAATAGATGGTTCCGACTTCAATGTTGACTGTCAAGGCATTTGGCGTTGGAAGAACGATGAAAGTTGTGTTGACCTGTGCCAGCGTGTTGAAGTCTTGTGCTTTAATGAAATGGGGCCCTGGTTGTGCATTCGGGACGTCGAGGACGAACGTGAAGGATCCATTTGTGACGATAGCGGCTCCAAGGAACATGTCGTCGAAACTAACCGTTACACTTGTTTGGGTTTGGAAGACGAAGAAGAAGCCTGGGAAGTTCGAACCTTGAACAGTTACCCTTGTTCCGCTCGTTCCGCTGGACGGTGTGAGAGTGAGCGACGGAGCAAGTACCGATAGGGCAATGGTGGCGGAGTGAGAAACTACTCCGGCCGCCGTAACGGCAATGACATAATTGCCAGGAACGGTAATGGTAAATGCTCCTATAAGCAGTTTGACAGTTTGGGAAATACCAGACGACAGAAACACGAATGTCGTGTTTAGCTCTGTTAGAGGTCCGTTGGTCACGGAGGGGGTAACAATTGCAGACAGTGCAAGAGCGCCTGTGAAGCCCTGGCTTGTTAGAATGACCTCTGAAAAGACGATTGCTCCTCCACGAATCGCAAAACTGTTGGGAGTTGCGGTGATGGAAAAGTCGGGCACAACAGTGATGGCTAGGCGGACTGTGTGTGATAGAGAGCCGGCCGTTGCACTAACCACTATTGTGTAGTTCCCAAGCGATGTGGTTCCCGTCGTTGAGATTGTAAATTGCGACAAGGAAGTTTTGTTACTGGGCACGGAAACGGTCGCGGGATTGAACGACAACGTCAGCCCTGATGGAGTTACTGCTCCAGACAGGTTCACTTTCCCGGTGAAGTTGTTGAGGCTGACCACGGTGATCGATACGAGCCCCGACGAGCGTTGGCCTATTAGAGACTGGATGGGTGACGCGTTGAGGCCGAAATTGGAAGGAGGTCGGCCATAGATTCCGTTTAGGGAGAAGTGTGAAACCGGGCAGCATGCTCCGCTTGTGAGGTTGTCGTTGAATATTTCGACTGGGCTATAGGTTCCACCAATAGCCTTGTAGGTGATCGTGAAAAGCGGGCCGTTCAGCGTGGCATTGGGCGTAGCTCCTGAGATTGTTGCGGCCGAGTGGATGATGCCAGGCCCGTCTGAGCTTGTGCATCCAGTTCCAGCACCGTTGACGCAGTTGGCTAGCCCTGTTACCGTCGCGCTAAAGTTGGCCTGGAACAGGTTTCCAGCAATGGAAACGCTTTGGGGATTGATGACCGTTTGGTTTGTTCTGACCATAATGTTCCATGAAGTGAATGGCTGGGTATTGGCAACTTTGACTTTGTAGGTGACTGTCGTCCCTGAAGGTTGAACAGCCTGTCGGCTTGGGGATATGTAGAGTATGTTATCAGCGCAATGGAAGATCTGATTAGCAGAGTTTCCTCCACCGCTGCCAAAGATTCCACCGCTTACAATGAAGATCTGTCCCTTGTAGGAAATCGCCTCAACCTCGGCGGTCCGGGTTGGAATGCTCAGCGAACTATTCCAGGTATCTGACGAGGGGTTGTAGGCATAATTTGAGTTCTGAAGTCCAAGGTTGGTCGTGCTTCCGCCGATGACGTAGATTAGCGGACCACATACTCCTGCTGCAGGATCGACGAGCCCCGCCGGAGCAGGAGCGCCAGAGGTCCAAACGTCAGAGGTGATATCGTAAATGTAGGTGGTTGTGCTCGCAGTCGCCGTTGTTGTGAACCCACCGAATACGTAGATCTTCCCGTTCAGCAAGACTGTGTAAGCGTCTGCCAGGGCCGAGGGCAGCGGGGTGCCCGTGGTCCACGTGTTGGTGGCAACATGATAGATCTCCAAGACTGCCAAATCTCCTCCACCAGTAGGTGCGTCTGTTGTCCTCCCGCCCACAACGTAGATATTTCCATTGTAATAGACAGCCATGTGCTCAGTCGCTCTGGTCGTTGGCATTGATGCCAGACTATTCCAAGTGTTGTTCGCTGGGTTATAGCGCCAGAGATCGTGGCCTACAGTGCTGACGGGACGACCTCCGATAAGATAGACGAATGTACCATCCGTAACTGCGACTGTCTCGGATCTGGGGGAAGATGGTAGTGAGGCCTTCGCTGTCCACGTGTCGTTTGCTGGGTTGTATGCTTGGTTTGCCGTATTATCCCCTGTTGGGCCGAAGCCCGCGATGTAGTAGAATATGCCGTTCACCTCGGCGGCTCCGTACCCCTCTCTCGGGGTTGGAATTGGAGTACCATTCGTCCAAGAGGGTAAGGTCGAAGCGGACGGAGATACTGACCCGAGGACGAAGGGAGTTGAGAATGTCTGTTGCGACGAGAAGGGGTTGGCTGACTGAGTAATTGCCGGATTTATAACACTGAGTCGATGGTCAATCGAAGCTGGGACTAGTGATAGAGAAACCAGTAAGAGTAGTGGGACCACCAGGCCCAAGTTTCTAAGTTTATTCAACATATGGCTCACTCAGCGAACCCTTCTGAACCGTTGAGAAGCTGGGAAGCTTGGTCATCATCCTTCTTCTTGAAGAACCCTTTTCGCCAAGCCACCGCTACAAGTCCTACAACACCTGCGACTGTCGCACCACCTGCTATGTTCGAGGCATTGGAGCTGAGCCAGGTTGGTTTGACCTCGAAGCTGGCTATGGATGATCCGTCAGATGCACCTGTCATGTGAGCAGTTGTAACAAGCGTGTAGGTTCCCAGTGACCCTGACTTCGGGACGGTAAAGGTCGCTTTGTAAATGCCAGACGCCGTGAACAGGGCGGCAAGAGTTGTTGCTGACCCGTCGGGCTTTACTAGGATAAGCTGAATTTGGAGCCCGCTGGGACCCGCCTGGACCCCATTCAACGTCGATAGCACGTAAATGGTGGCAGTATCACCGGGGAAGTATATTGCGGCAGTCGTCACAGTAACGATTAGAGATAATGGGATCGGGAGTACTTGGAACGCAGCCGTTGCGTGTGCTCGCGAGAATTCGTCCACGACATTGACGTAGTGGGTTCCGGGTTGAGCGAGTGGAACGTCGAACGTAAAGTTGAAGGTTCCGGTAGACGTAGTGATGAATCCTGTGGTCATATTATCGAAGGTTACTTGGATGAAGTCTATTTGCCCGAAGAAGCTGAATTGAGGTACAGGGAATCCCGAGCCTTCAATTACAACCTTGGTTCCAAGACTACCACTGATAGGAACGAGCTTGAGAACTGGCGGAGGAAGGATTGTAACCTGTCCTCCTGATACGAAGTTATCAGCGGGAGTTGGATCGTCGGCGAGAAATACCCTCGCTGTAATCGTATGATTTCCGACCTGGACGCCTGTCGTGTCCCAGGGGATGGTGAAGAAGTAGATCTGGTGGAACCCGTCAAAATTGGGGAATAGCGTCGCGCCATTTATGGAGCCGACGACTTTCGAATCTTGGTACGCTGTCATGTTCACTGTCACTTGGCTATTTCCCGTATTCTCAAGTAGGATCGTGATTGACACTATCTGCGTGGACACGGCTCTTGTTGGATTGGGTTGGACAGAATCTATGGCCACATCATGTGGAGGTATCGGATGAACTGGGACTGTTAATGAGGTGGACGCTGACAGTCGTTCAGAATCGGTTACCGTGAGTGTAACTGTATAGTTTCCAGGTGCAAAGTAGCTGTGGGAGGGGAATGTACCAAAGCCGATTTGGCCATCTCCAAAGTCCCAAGACCAAAATGTCACGAATCCGTCAGCATCGGAACTGCGAGAACCATCGAAGAAGATGCCCTGCCCAACTACGGGGTTGAGAGGTGAGAATGTGAAGTTCGCGACTGGAGGGATGGCGGGGGGACCTGTTATTTGAATCACGCGAGACTGAGTTCCTAATAATCCAGCGTTGTCTTGTACGGTCAAAGTAACCGTGAAGTTCCCGCCATTCTGGTAGGTGTGAACTGCAGTCCCGCAGCAAGGGTTAGCCATGAAGCCGTCACCAAAACTCCACGTGTAGAATATGATAGTCCCGTCAGGGTCAAAGCTGGCGGTCCCATCGAAGGCAACCAGCTGCTTCGCCATCGGGTTGGCGGGGGAGAACGTGAAGCTGGCTACTGGAGGCTGATCCGGCGGAGCTGGATGAATTGTTATCAGCCGAACCTTCATTCCTTGGAATCCATTGTCGACATCGATTACAGTCAATCGGACTGTGAAATTCCCGAGGAACCTAGTATCACCCGGGCTGACGTACGCATGGAAAATAGACGTCACATTCGTTACGTCCGAACTACCATCCCCAAAGTCCCAGAGGTACAGCCGTATTCCTCTGCCAATACGATTGTCCGGGTCGAAACTTGATGAGGCATCAAAGGTCACTCCCTGACCCTGCGTGGGCATGGCGGGACTGAAAGTGAAATTTGCTAAGGGTCCAAGCTTACCCGTCCCAGCAACATTTGTAAAGTATCCGTCAGCTGTCCCGACCCCGATGTAGTAAGTTTGCCCCGCGGAATTCGTATTGACTAGGTCGGTCCAATCAGGTTTCTTGCCATTCACATCCTGAGCGAAGCCGAAGGTAGGTATCATTCCGGCGGCTAGGGTCAGCGGGCTCACCCCTGTGCCGGTGATGTTGAATATGATGTTCACAAGTGTTCCGCTGCCTCCGCTAAACGCAGCGGCCCTCCCCAGGCCGACGACGGCCAAGTATACCGCACCCGGACTGCTTGTGTCATTTTTGAGAACGGAGGCCTTGGTTCCAAACACTGTTGGCTGGCCGATTGCACCCGTGACGTCTATGGTAAGGGCCTTGAGGTAGTGGGGGTCATGGTAAAGCGCAAACTCAAAGGCATTGAAGGTTGGAGCATTAGTGACGTTGACTTGAACGATGAACTGGTGGTTTGGGGTCAGGGTCACGCCGGGGCAAGACACATTGGTAATGTTGAAAGACCCACAATCATGACTCCACACTGCGACGATTGGAGCACCACTTAACACAGCGCCGACGGTCAGAGTGTGAATGACCGAAGCGAATTTGCTATTTGCGTCGGTGACAGTCAATGTGATCGCGTAGGTTCCGGCATTTGAATAGGCGTGGGTTGTGGTGTTGCCGATACTTGTGGTTCCATCCCCAAAGTTCCATGCGAAGGAGTATGGAGGCGTGCCGCCGGAAGCAAGTGCATTGAAGGATACGGACTCTCGTACTTGGGGTGTCGGTGGGCTGATTGTGAAATCGGCTGAGAGGGTCTGGTTGCCTCCTAGTTGCATGAATCCGTTCTCTTGTATCCTTGACTTGGAGACTGTAGTGGTTCGAGTCTCCTGCGCGGTTACCTTGACGGTGAAATTCCCTGCCGACGAATACTTGTGCGTGGCGATGATCGATTGGCCGGAGGAGCTAGATTGGCTGCTACCATCTCCAAAGTTGAAGGTGTATTGGAAAGTGCTAGACCTGAGAATTGTGGGATATGTATTGTTGTATGCTACAGTCGACAAGAATTGTACCGTCTGCCCCGCCCTGACCGTTGAAGAGTTGGAGGCAACCACAACCGTGAACACGGCTGGAACTCCTGTGATATTGACCAAAAATGTTGTTGAAGCGCTGTTGGGACCGCTGACCTGGAATGGTGCGCTGTCGGTAACGGAAAGCGTGGAATTGTATACTCCAGCGTAGTTGTAGGACAATGCCACAGTTTTGTTCTGTGAAAGTGTGCCCTGCGGGATAATTACCGTGGGTTTGGAGCATACGCTGAAATCTGTTGAGGATTGGGCAGGACAGAGATTGTAGCTTCCTGAGTAGGAGGGGACTCCTCCAAGCCAGCTGCCACGAGCAGCACTACCAACTGTAGCAACTGGCAGCGTGGCTGGCGGGGATCCCGCTGCAAGCGGTAGGAGTCTGGTAACCGAGGCACTTGCCGTCCCGTTCGTGACGGTCAGAGTAACCCTGTTTACAATTGGCGGTGGGGCAGTGATTGTGACAGCTCTGCCCGTCCTGTCAATCTTGGAAATGTAGGTTGACGAGTCGACGCTGCTAAAGTCCCAGTTGTAAGTGAGAGCGCCTAGACAGTAGGAGCATGAGGCAGTCGCGGTGAAAGTCAATGGACTGCCTGGCACCTCGGCGTTTGGAGAAAACGACCATGACGCATTGAAGCTTGAAGGCGAAAAGCATGGCAAAGTGCAAGGAATTGCGGTCTGACCATTGAGCGCTTTGAAGATGATCTGAGTGCTGAACGACCCGTCAATTGTAAAGTGCGGATCGGCACCGGTGCTGATACCGACGGCGAACGTTATGATAGTTGTTCCAAAGTGGATAGAAGTGTGTCCGGCACCCACTACATCGAACCTCAGTCGGAAAAGCGTAGCGCTGTTTGTGTTCCCTGTATCGCCATTGGGGCCGATACGGAGGTTCTGAACCACTTGAGCGAGACGAATGACACCATTCATCCTGTCAGCCGAATTTACAAGCGTAAGAGTGCATTGAGGAAGCGCGGCGGGACAGCCGACGTTGCCTCCGAAAGTCAGGCCTGACTGGTCGAACGCGACAAAGTCTAGAATGCGAGGGTCATAGTTGAGAGTGATATCAAATCCGTTGATGGTTTGGTTCATGTTTGTGAAGATTACATCAGCGATGAAGCCCCCGCCAATCTGAGGACTAAGCGTCTCGGGGCTATCGGAGGTGAGAGGGTCAAGAGTGGCTGCAGCGTCACCGTCAACATCACCAGCCCAATGACATCCGGAGTCGATAACTCCGTCAGAGTCCTTGGTTGTTATCGGAGTCGGAAACGGATTGGGAGAGTCTGCCGAGGCCCCAAGGGCACAGTCAATCCCTAGATTATTGTTGGGACCAAGAGCACCTGATACTGGGCGGATCAGAGGAAGGATACCAGTGCCCAGGATGTGGGATGCAAAGGGTGATCCCAGGCTGAGGGTGAGAATAATAGTTGCTAGAATCGATCTTGAGGTGAGTATGCTTCTCACTTTGAGTCAAGACTCCTAGGAAAATAATTTGCGATAACAGTCTGCATGGACAATCTCAAGCTGTAAGGGGTCGCGCAAATAAGCATTTTTAGTAGACCACTCTCCGTTTCAATAAATCTTTCAAGTAAACTCATCTTTCGGTTCGAGCTTCCCTCCTTAACGCTAACGAAAGACTACTAAGAAGTGTAATACTACTCGGTAATTCCCTGTATGGCTCTGGGAATCTGGCTCCAGTTCTTGATTTTCACGACTCGGGGTAGTTCTGGAACGTCATGATTCCATGGCCTGGCGTATAGGATTCCGCGCTTTCCAACTGTTCGTGAGATAAGCGGCATAAGTTCTGGGGCATCGTCAATGTACACGTCATAGTCTAGGTGGACCTTGTCACGCATGCCCGGGACCCGGACAAAGTGGTCGTAGGGTATCAGGTGATGCTTAAGCCAGCTTTTCGCAGAGTCTATGGTTTGCCTGCTTCGACCAGTCACGACATCAAGTGATCCCAGCGGTCGCAGCTTAGCGACCTTCTGTGCCAGGTTCGGCTCGGTAGGTGGAATCGTCCCCCAGTCATCCCACGTCTCATCCAAGAGTTCGAAGAACTGGTCTCGGTTCATGCCGAACTTGGTCCATGATGCCCACGTGTCTAGATCGTCCAGCCCAAGCCTCGTTCCCAGTAGATCGTTCGCTCTCTTACACCAGGCCTCCATTGTTTCCGCCAAGACACCATCAAGGTCGACGGCAATCTTCAATGTCTTGGTCGGGTGCCGGGACAATTCCGTGTGACGATAGGTCTCCGTAGGCTTTAACCTAGGTGCGTCATTATGACAAACTATGCCCATGGAAATGACCGTCCTCGAGGGAATCAACACCCTACGGTCCGTTCGAAAGTTCAGGATGGACCCTGTTCCGGATGAGGTTCTCAAGAAAATTCTAGAAGCCGCTTCGAAAGCTGCTTCAGGAAGCAATACCCAGCCATGGGAATTCGTTGTGGTCCGCGATCCCAAACAAAAAGCACAGTTGAAGGATCCGATGCTAAGGACATGGCTGCAACGGCTCAGTAATAGCGGTATGTCGGATCGGATGAGAGTGGTCTATGATGAGGCTACTGAGATGCTTCGTAACACCGAGAAAGTGTCTGTCATAGTCTATTGCTGCGTCGACTTGAACCGTGTTGGCAAGAGTGAGGAGGTGAGGTATGCGAGTATCTATCCAGCGGTCCAGAACCTGATGCTGGCGGCTCACGCGCTAGGTCTGGCCACCTGCCTGACCGTTCACGGGTCAACCCCGACCCGAGGAGAGCCGGAGGTAAAGAGGATCCTTGGAGTCCCGGAGCATATCAAGATAGCCTGCCTTATCTATCTTGGTTATCCTGCGGTTCGCCTAGGTCGTCCTAAGAGAAAGCCCGTCGAAAAATTCTTGCACTACGACCATTGGTAGTTGTCAACGCAGTCCGCCTTAGGACTCTTTCACAGACCCTTTCGTTTTCGGTACGGTATATACCGGAGTCTTCGGAGACTATTCAGGGGGAAGAAGAATGCGCCTTTACTCTTCTCCCCTTCGGCTCCTTGTCTCCCTTGTCCTCGTCCTTACCCTACTTCCCGTGATTCTTCCAGTCAGGGCTTCGCCTGATTTCATCTTGACCACCGATATTCCCTTGCCTGTGGACACCGCCCATTCCACTAATACAAACATAACAGTCACGGCGGCCTACGGTTTCATGGGAACGGTAGTTCTGACGGATGCGCCTTCTTCAGGTTTAATTTGTGGCTCGATCAATCCGGGTAGTATTACGGGTTCGGGGATAGCAATCCTTTCATGCCATTCTTTAACACCGGGCCTGTACAATGTAACAGTGACAGGAGTGAGCGGATCAATCACTCATACTTCATATTACCCGGTCAACATAACCGCCGCGGCTCCCAGCCCAGCCCCGAACCCGGCGACGATACTGGGTTTGTTCCCGCCATTGCTCTACGGGGTTATCGGAACAGTCATCACCGTCGTTGCCGTGTCCGCCTATCTCGGGCTTCGAAGGAGAAATCTCCGCACCAAAACACCAACCTAACCCACCCGTACTCCCGTACTGTGAAAACATTCCGAACCAATCCAGCCTAGGCATTCTTCCAATAGCCTTGGAAGAAACAGGCGTCTCTCCACAGGAAGGCCAATCTCAGCGACAATGTTCGTCTAAGACTGGTGCTCCGTAACTATTTTTTCGCATAAGTATCTCTCGACCCACGGGAGGCCGAGTTCGCGCACCAGTCCTCACAGATTCGCCCGTTCCCAGTCTAGTAGTATCCGAATCCAACCAACTTGCTATCCGTCAACTCCCCCCGAAAGTCGCCCATTATCCGCCCTGATTCGCAATCTGAACAGGCACTCAACCTCCAAGGCTCCGGTCACGTGTGAAAAACACGGAAATAGCGGAGCCATCAAGCTCAAATTGCGCCCAGACCGGCTTGTCTCGCCCGGAATCAGTGTCAGACAACGGAAGTTCTAGAAATAAGGGGGTCTTAGCGAGAGCATCTCGCGACGCAAAGAGTGCGCTCACGGAAACCTGGACTGCCCAGCGGTCCAAGCCGATGATGAGACTTCTATTGTTCGCTACCCGTCGAAGTCTCTCTGTTTTTATCATCCTCGCCAAAAATGGAACCGGTATCCGAGAACATCGAATTTGTTTCTGTAGATGAGGACCCGAAAAGGGAACTGTCCGAGGGGACCTGCCAAGATAGCAATGTCGAGTCTTGCCTCGGTGCTGTATTCGCTGACACTGTTTTCGTCGCAGACTTTGGTTTCTTTCCTTCCTTGACATACACTATTACGATCTTGTATGACTCGTGGCAGCTCTTGCAACGTCCGACTTGGACGACTCTCTTGAGCTTGAGAGTATGAGTTTTGCAGCTGGGACAGTCGATGAAGCGACTTCGTGCGACTGGTTCTTCCTGTTTGATGGTCTTCATCTGCGCAAAGCCTTCAACTCGTGAATCTCGACATAGCCATTCTGTAACCAGTGTCGAAGACTAATCGTCACCCGTTCCTTTGATCTCCATGGCCAACTTTTTGTCGAGCTGATCTATCCGTGAGGCCGAAGTTCAAAATCGGAAAAAACGGGTAGTCCCATATTTCGCCCGCGTGGGTTTTGACACCCTTAAAAGTAACTTGCACAGGAAAACTGATTATCTAAGGAGAGGTTCGATGTCGAGCCAGCCAGGCAGTAGCGCTTTTTACGATAGGGCGAAGTCACAGACTAATCTTCAAGAGAAAATCATGCTCCTAATTCCAGGATTCCACGGATACAAAGAGAAAGAGATTCGCCGTGAGTCAGATAAGCTTCTCAGAAACCAGATTTACCAGAAACTGTCCAGCGCAGAAACGCAAGCGAAGGACACCTACAGGTCCCTGGTTAACCAAGGCATCAACGACACGTGGGACGACACGGACCATCTGATGGCCCGTCTCGATAGGGTCGTTGAACGGATCAATCATTCAGAATACGGATACGCCGGTTTCTTTGATGTAACAAAGGTCAAGGAACCTGACTTGGACCGAATGATGGACTATGACTATCAACTACTGCAGATGACCGACAGCGTAACAACTGCTATTCAAGGGCTCAAAGACTCTGTTGACAATGGACATGTTCAGGATACAAAGGGGAAGATCTCCGACGCGATGAAAGCGGTAGACGCTCTAGAAACCGCGTATAATGGACGCAAGGACGTAATCTTGGGAGTTCAGCAGTAATGCCTCAAGTCATAGAATGGAGAGGAGCAGGACCCGACGATATCGTCTGGCGATATCCAGTTGAAGAAATCAC
>Ga0137396_10000367_pt1 | contig 20814 bp, 17 predicted proteins | sample czc16metaG_FD_108284 | JGI IMG/M metagenome (GOLD analysis project Ga0137396, IMG submission 108284) | Vadose zone soil microbial communities from Angelo Coast Range Reserve, California, USA - czcobulk3.16 metaG | ecosystem: Environmental > Terrestrial > Soil > Vadose zone | place: USA...
AAGAATCGGAACGCGCATCGCCAATCGCAAAATGCTGGAAAGCTTGGTTAAGGCCGGCGCATTTGATTTTGTTGGGCGCGACCGCGCGGAACTTTTTGCCTGCATCGACGAATCGCTTTCCTGCGCCGCGGCCGCGCTGCGCGATCGCACCGTCGGCCAAGTTTCGTTGTTCGATGAGGAGACTCACGCGGCGACAACGCGAAAGCGCGTCGTCACGCCGTGGAGCGATCACGAAAAACTCTCCTACGAAAAAGAGCTCCTTGGGTTTTATGTGAGCGGACATCCGCTCGACGCATATGCCGATCTTTTCGCGGCGAAAAATTACCAGCCGATCAGTTCATTAGGCGATCTGGACGATCGCTCACAGTTCAGAATCGGGGGCGCGATCGCGCAGGTGGAAAAGAAATTCACGCGGAGAGAGGGCAAGCCGTTCGCGATCATGTGGATCGAAGACCGGACTGGCGCGCTTGAGGTTGTGGTTTGGAACGACGTTTACGTTGTCGTTTCTGAAATTCTTGTTCCCGGTCGAGTTGTTGAAGTTCGGGGAACCATCGATACCCGTGGCGATTCGTTGCGCGCGACCGCACAAAAAATTAAAGTGCCAGGCGCGAACAAACCAAACGGCGCTTCGAACGGCAACGAAACATCGACATCCACTGAAAGTGCGCCGGCGGTGCAGCTGCAATTTTCGCCGGCAACGACGACGGACGAATTGCGCGAAGTGCGCGAACTTCTGGCCAGCTCACCTGGCCAACGTCGGGTCCAACTTCTTTTCGATCGACCGAGTGGCGAACCGTTGCGGGTCGAGGCCGGCGCAGAATTGCGCGTTGAGCTGACCCGCGATTTGGAGCAGAAACTAATGCGCTGGTTGGTCACAACCAAATCCGAGCGGCGCACCGTCCCACTGGATACTGCGGCCTAACGACGCCGCCCGCGTTTGCGCGATGGGGAAGGTTGCGGCCGCGGACGCACGCCTACATTGAGGGCTTCGCCTTGTGATGTGGCGCCGGTGCAGAAATGAAATTCCTTTGGTGACTGATTAGCGATTGACGCCGAGGCAGCTCCTTTTTCTTTCAACGCCACTTTCCAATTGTTACCAAACAAATCGCCTTGGAACTCGAGCTGTTCGATTGTTGGCGCAAGCGTGACATCGACCGGCACGATCTCGATTCGGCGAACGCAATCCCGAACATTCGTGCTCGTATCGAAAATCGGAGTCGCACTCGAAATTCTCACGACGACATCCTTGCTGTTGCGAAAATCAACCTCGCCCTTCAACGAAAGATCGACATCTTTGGTCGCGGCATTCAGGAACTCGATCGTTCCGTGGTCGCCGCTAAAAGTCAGTCGTCCGCTTGCGCGGGTCAGATCGAGCGGCGCGTTTTGCAAGACTCCGTTGAGCAACTGCACTTCGCCGGTGATGCCCGGATGCTCGAGGTTCTGACTGAGAGAGATCGTCCCGCTCAAGATTCCTTCATTAAACATTGCCGGATGCAGAAATTGGGGAGCGCTGGCGAGGACGAGCGCGGGGAAATGAATCGTCGCCTCGAGCGGCGACGCCAGGAATGTTTTCCAGTCCTGGCCGATTTTTAATGAAAATTTCGCCGCCAAATCGACCGGACTCGATCCGGGTAGAGTGAAGACGACCTTCGTGTCCCACGAACCCGAAGAGATTTTAGTGTCAAGCTGGACTGGTATGGCCGCTCCGTTCGAGACGCCGCGACCAAGCAGAAAATATTCGGATGCGTCGCCGATTTTTGCTTCGATGCTGCCGGAGTAGTCGCTCTCGTGCGAGATGTCGATCGTGCCTTGCGCGCGGATGAAATCTTTTTTGCGCGCAAGTTCGAACTCCTCGAATTCGAGCGCGTCCGCCTTCAGATTTATTTTCGCCGTCAACCGGTCGATCTGTCTCCTGAATAAGGACAACGAGTTTCCGTTGGCGGTCAGAAATCCGCCGAGTTTGCGCTCGCGCGCGTTGAGCGTTCCTTCAATCGCGATCGCGCCGGCAAAATCGTGTGGGGCGGCGCCGAAAAGTTCAGCGAATTGCCCGAGATCAGTGATCTTTCCCAGAATTTGTCCGCGGAAATCGGGATTGAGCCAGTCGGCCGATTTGGAAGGGATTGCGCCTTCCCCGCTCATGCTCAATTCGTTTTTGCGCTGTTTGATGTAGAGCTGTTGGAGTTGGATCTGCCGATTGTAAAAAATCGCGCCGAGCATAATCACGTCGGCGGCGCGATTGTGCCAGCTCAGGCCGTTCAGTTCGGTCCAAACGGAGGCTGTTCCGAGCATTGGATCGCGCGGGTCGCCACGAAAGGTGAAATTGCAGGCCCGAAGCGAACCGCCGAGTCGATCGGTGAATCCAAGCGCTTCCGACGTTTGCGCGAGCGAAATGCCGCTGGCGGTACCGGCAACATTCCAAATCGAATGCTGCCCCGGCCATTCGTTGGAAATGCTCGCGCGAATTTTGCCGCCAAGGACGTCGAGATCGAATTGGAGATCGGCACGTTCTTTATCGAGCCGCGACAAGTCGATGATGATGGATTGAAGATCGAGGCCGCGCGCGAGATTCATCCCGCCGACGGTGAGACGATCTTCCTGCCATTTGGTCGCGCCACGCAATTGCGAAAAGGTTTGTCGCAGTAACGGCGATGTAATCGTGAATTCGCCGGCGGAGAAGTGCCCCGCTTCGATTTGATTTCCGGAAATCGATGCATTGCGCAGCAGGACGACGGTCGGACCGTTTTCGACTCTCAAATCGAGATGGCCAATATCGAAATTAGTCGGGAGCAGCGATTGCAACGCTGTCCAATTAAAACGGGCCGGCCGGGCGCTTTCCGAATAATCGCGCCGGATTTCAGCGCGCGCCGTTTTGATCGACAATGTCCGAACGCCGTCGCCGCGTCCGGTCAGGATTTTTGCAAGACTCGGATGAAGAATCGTCTGTTCGGCGTTGAGCTCGATTTGAGTTGCAGCGCCCGGCTTACTGGTGACCCGGATGCTCGCGATTGAAACCGGTCGCAGAAGGGGTGCGGAGATTTTGCCGAGCTCGATTTTCAACTGCTGACGATGCGCCTGCCAGTGCAACCAGAGGCGCAGCCAGTTGGAGACAACGACGGGGGCGAAGACGATCGTGCCCAGCGCCACCATCAAAGTGACGAGCGAGATCAGCAACAGACGATTTTTGGGCATCCGCGCCCACTGCTTTAATGGCAAATCCGCCGCTCGCAAAGCAGCTTCGCAAATTATCCTACTGGTTAGTGACCGGCGATTCGATCCGGGGCGCGTTGGTGAAGACAAGCTTCAGGGCCTGGCGCGCGTGGATTCGTTTGGTCAATTGACGCTGCAATTCCTTTTCCGCTTCCGCCGGCAAATCGATTTCCATGGCCTGACGCCGCGCCATTTCCGGAAGTTGCGCCAGTTCATTCTGGAGATCGGCGCCGGTAATTCGGTTCCAAAGACCATTTTCGAGGGTGAGCACGTCCACATTTTTTTCTTCGATCCCGACAATTTCGGCGTGCGGAAGTTGGATCAAGATTTCGTCGGGGCGCACATCAACCGCCACATCCTGGCGCAAATCGAAGCCCGCTTTGACTAGAAACGTTCCGCTCAGCTTGATCCGCTTGGAGCTGCCGGCCCAGCTATGCAGAAATTCGCGTTTCACCTTCAACTGACGCTCGAGAATCGCGAGCTCGGCGGTGGGCGTCGCTTCATCGACCACCGTCCGATTGTTGATCGTGATCCGCGGTTGCAAATGGGCGATGTCGATGAACGCGGAACGCAAATCTTTTCCGAGACGTTCCAGGTCTTCCCTTCCCTGACCGATGGTTCGGGCGGGCCATGTTTCTAAACGCCAAAAAATAAAAGCGGCCGCTCCTGCCAGAATCAACACGACGAATGTCAATGCGACTGGCCAGGAGAACCGCCCTGATGTTTCTGCCTTCAACATTGGATGTTGGATATTCGACGTTCGGCGTTGGGCGTTCTCTTCAATTCAACCCAAAAAAGTACCGCCCCCCACGCCCGATGGGCGTGAAGGGCGGCTGTTCCCCCCAGAACAATCTTACAAAATCTGTGGCAGCTACTAGCCGAGCTTAAAGGATGCCGCAACAAAAATTTCTATAAATATACAGGCTCTCTTAGGCGCCCTGGTTAGACGAAGTAAAGATGTCGATCTTAATGGTCGCTCGCTTCCCGTTTCCAGCCCGAAGAATCACCGAAAACTTGCGGAGTCTGACGATGCGCGTTCTAGTTTTACATGCGCAATTCGCGTCCGGAAAAACCGCGCAGTCTGGCCGGGTCTCTCCTGGTCGCGCACCCGAATATGCTCGATCCAAACTTTCGGCGGGCGGTCCTTTTTATTTCCGCGCATGATCCGGATGACGGCGCGATTGGAGTTATTATCAATCGGCCACTCGACAAAAGCGTGTCGGATTTGGTGACCGAGACACCACCGCAGAATCTGGCGGATGTTCCGGTCTTTTTCGGCGGCCCGGTTGGGAATAATCAGTTGATGCTGGCGGCATTCGAATGGCACAAGGGCGAAGGCCTGAAATTAAATCAACATTCGCTGAACGAGGACGAATCTGTCGCAGGCGTGGCAGATGGCCTGCCTTCGATTTTCGCGTTCCTCGGTTACGCCGGCTGGAGCGCCGGACAACTCGAGGCCGAGATGAAACAAAAAGCGTGGATCGTCCAAAAGCCCAGCCGCGCGGCTCTAAAATCGGAGAAGCTCTCGCGGCTTTGGTTCGACATCATGAACCGGCTCGGTCCATGGTACCGGATGCTTGCCGCTGCGCCGGACGATCCGTCACTCAATTGAGTGACCAGCGAAATATGGCGAGTGGCAAGTTTCAGATGTTTTATCTTGTCACTTGTCACTCGTCACTTATCACTTGCTGAGTGATCATCGGCGTTCCGAAGGAAATCAAAGAACAGGAGCAACGCGTCGGGCTGTTGCCCTCGGCGGCGGAGCTGTTGACGAAACGCAGCCACACCGTGCTGGTGGAAAAGAACGCTGGTGTCGGCTCCGGTTATCCGGACGAAGAATATAAGAAGGCCGGCGCGGAGATTGTCGATAGCGCGAAAGATGTTTTCGCCCACGCTGACATGATCGTGAAAGTGAAGGAGCCGCTTCCAGCGGAATTTCCGCTTTTGCGCAAAGGACAGATCTTTTTCACGTATCTTCACCTCGCCGCGAGCAAAGAATTAACCGAAGCGTTGCTGAAATCGCGCGTAACCGCGATCGCGTACGAGACAATCCAGGTGAACAACCGTCTGCCGTTGCTCGAGCCGATGAGTGAAGTCGCCGGGCGGATGTCGGTGGTGATGGGCGCGAATTATCTGGCGAAGCACAACGGCGGCAGCGGAGTGTTGTTAGGCGGAGTGCCCGGCGTGCGGCCGGGTCGCGTAGTTGTGGTCGGCGGCGGCACATCCGGCGTGAACGCCTTGCGCATGGCCAAAGGCCTTGGCGCTGATGTGAGCATTCTCGATATCGATGTCGAGCGCTTGCGATTTCTCGACCTCGCGATGGATAACCTGCACACCGTTTATTCCAGCCAAGCCAATTTAAATGAATTGATGCCGGAATGCGATTTACTCATCGGCGCGGTCCTGTTGCCGGGAGCGAAAGCGCCGAAACTGATTACGCGGGAAATGTTGCGAAAAATGAAACGCGGCAGCGTGCTAGTGGACATCGCCATTGATCAAGGTGGCTGCGCCGAAACTTCAAGGCCGACAACGCATTTGCAGCCGACGTATGTCGAAGAAGGCGTCACCCACTATTGCGTGGCGAACATGCCGGCGGCTTACGCGCGCACGGCGACGCAGGCGTTGACCAATGTCACGTATCGCTATGTTGAGTTGCTCGCCGATCTCGGATTGGACGAGGCGTGTAAAAAACAGCCCGCGCTGATTGGCGGGATCAACACCCGAGATGGCAAGCTGACTTGTCGGGCGGTAGCCGAGGCGCACGGACTGAATTACGAGCCGCCGTTGTAAATTGGACAGCCGAATTGCCTTCTTGCTGCGAAACATCATTTGACGGAGCTTTTCCAACTATGAAGAAATATATTTGCATCCTGGCAGGCGCCGCGCTTCTGGCGGCTTGTGAACAGAAAACTGAAACCGCGGCCCCGGCGGCAAGCGCTTCTCCCGAAGCGGCCACCAGTCCAACGCCCCAATCGACAACGCCGGCAGGGAGCTTCGCAAATCCTTCGGGAACGCCTTAAATAAGTAACAACCAAACACGTCCAACACCGACATGAACAAATACATCTGCCTCTTAATGGGTGCCGCGCTTTTGGCGGCTTGTGAGCAAAAAGAGACGACCGTAAACAATCCGCCTGCGGAGAAAACGGAGAAAAAGGAAACGAACACGACAATCATCAATCCGTCACCCGCCACCAAGACCGAAACGAAGACGAACATCAACATCAATACGTCTCCTTCTCCGTAAACGGCGACCCGATTATTTGCGAAGTCTTTCGTTCGCCACGGCGAACGAAAGACTTTTGCTGTACCGGCAAGTTGTCATTCCGAGCCCTTCGACTTCGCTCAGGGCAGGCTCGGTCGAGGAATGGAGCGAGCGGGGCGAGCGACATGGACCGTTGGGCCGCGAGGGTAGCGGCGAGAGAGTCGGGGGACGAACGAGTTCAATCTCTATTCCTGAAGGGGAAATATCTAGAGATGTCTCGACTTCGCTCGACATGACAGAACCGGTATGCCGGCAAAACGCTTCGCATTTCCAAAAAGCCGTCGCCTGACGCGGCCGGCGGAGTTCGAGCACGTCAAAAAAAACGGCCACGTGCATCGCGGTCGCCTGCTCGTGATTAGCATCGTTCCAACAAACGATGCCGATCCTTTTCGGGTAGGTTTTGTCACTTCGCGCGCACTCGGCTCCGCGGTTGTGCGCAACCACGTGCGTCGTCGCCTGCGCGAAATCGTTCGCAAACATCAACGCGAGATCGCTGACGGCGTATGGATCGTGACGATCGCGCGAGCGAGCGCCGGCCGCGCTAGCTATGAGCAGTTGGAAGCTGAGTGGTTGCGTCTGGCCAAGCGCGCTTCTATTCTAGCGACTCCATGCTGAGAATTTTACGCGCTCTTATTCGCTTTTATCAGCTTACGATTTCGCCGCTGCTCTCAATGCTGGGTGGACCAGGCTCCGGTTGTCGATTTGAGCCGACCTGCTCGCACTATTTTTTAGAGGCGGTCGAAACACACGGCATTATTTCAGGAGGCTGGCTCGGTTTAAAACGTTTGGCCCGCTGTCATCCGTGGGGTGGTTCCGGCCACGATCCGGTCCCGAAACAGATTTGCGCTCGAAGAGTTGCCAAGTCGCTGGTCTGTGAATAACGGGCGCCATCAATTTTATGGATCGAACCGCGTGGATCGTCGTTATACTTTGTGTCATCGGTTTGCTGACGTGGACATGGTGGACGAGCAAAAATGCACCGCCGCGTCCTGCGCCGCCCGCGTTGTCCCCAACACCGTTGCCGCTTGCAACCGCTAGCGCATCGGCGGCTCCTCTAACCCCATCTTCGCCGACTGCAGTCGCGGCTGCGACCCCGGCAGTTGAAGCGACTCCGGCGTTCGCGGAAAAATCCGAAACTTTACGAAATGACGACGTCGAACTTCGCCTAACGAATCGCGGCGGCGGCATTCGCGAAGCCGCTTTGCTCAATCACATCACGCAGGGAGACCAGCGCGTGGTCATAAATTCGAAAGATCAGTTGCCGATCGGGGCGCTGGTTGAGCAACCGGCGAATCCTCGGCTGGACGAGTTCGCGTTGAGTCGAGAGCCAGATGGCAGTGTGAAATGTGAGCGGAACGCCGACAACGTCACCGTTCGAAAGAAATTTTTCTTTCCGCCGAGCAAGGAAAAGAAAGACAACTTTCTGGCCGAGATGGATGTCGATCTTGTGAACGGCGGCGCCCAACCCTATTCGAATCCGGGTTATTTCGTCGCGCTCGGTTCAGCGGCGCCAACTCACCCGAAAGATTATTCGTATTACACCCGTCTCGTTTGGTGTATCGACGGCAAGGCGAAGGGAGTGGATGTTGGTTGGTTTGGCGAGAGCGGCGGGTATTTCGGGGTTGGTCAACGCGCCGCGCGGCCTTTTTATCAACAGGACTTCGCCAATGCCGACTGGGCCGCGGTGAGTAATCAATTTTTTACCACGCTCATTGCGCCGCTGACCGCGAAAGCCAACGGTGTTTGGGGCCGGCGTTTCGATATCTCGCTGGAACAAAAAACAGCCGGACTTGCCGGCGCGTTACGCATGCCGGGTTTTCAATTGCCGCCCGGCCAAACTTACAGTGCGCGCTTCGAAATTTGGGCAGGACCGAAACTTTATCATCGCCTCGCCCGGCTCGATCACAACGAAGCCGAGATCATGGATTTCGGAATGTTCAAGATTGTGAGCCAGTTCCTGCTCAACTTCCTCAATTGGCTCCACGGTTTCATCGGTTCTTACGGATGGTCGATTCTCGCGCTCACCGCCATTATTAAGATCGTGCTTTGGCCGCTCCAAGACAAAGCCAACCGCTCGATGCGACGGATGTCGCTCCTCAATCCAAAAATTCAGGAGCTGCGCGACAAATACAAAGACGACCCGACGCGGATGAACCAGGAAGTGATGAAGCTCTACAAGGATTATGGGATCAATCCCGTCGGCGGCTGTCTACCGATGATGATTCAGATCCCGATTTTCTTCGGGCTTTTCAAAATGCTCGGCCAGGCCGTCGAACTGCGAAACGCGCAATTTTTGTGGGTGCACGATTTATCACAACCGGACACCATCGCCTATTTGCCGGTGATCGGCTGGCCCATCAACATCATCCCGCTTTGCATGGCCGCGAGCCAGATCTGGCTGATGGCGATGACACCGAAGACCGGCGACGCTACCCAGCGGCGCGTGATGATGTTCACGCCGCTGATCTTTCTGTTTATCTGCTACAATTTTGCCGCGGCTCTGGCATTGTATTACACCACGCAAAACCTTTTCAGCATCGTGCAATTTTATTACAATAAACGTCAACCGCTGCCGACGCTGGAAAAGCGCCTGCCCGCCGGAAAACGAAAATGATGACGCCGAAAGAATTACTCGACACCATCCTTGGTTATCTCGGCTTTGTCGCTGAAATCGAAGAGTCGCAGAACGAAGCGGGCAATCTGGTCCTGCAAATTTACACCGAGGAAAGCCGCCGTTTGATCGGACGCGACGGCGAAACACTCGAAGCGTTGCAATTTTTGCTCAACCGCCTCTTGCAGACGAAGGACAAGGACGCGCCGAAAGTTGTGGTCGATTGCGAAATGTATCGCTCCATGCGCGAAGACCGGATCGTGCAGCGGGTTCGCGAACTCGCCGAGCGTGTGCGCGCGACCGGGCGATCGCTTCAGCTCGAACCGATGAACTCTTACGAGCGCCGCATCGTCCACAACGCTTTCAAGGACGATCCCGACATCGCAACCTGGAGTCCGTCCGATTCCGCGCGAATCAAGCAGATCACGTTACTGAAGCGGCAGGCAAAGAAAGAAACCGCACAGAACGCGTCGTCCTGAGCGCGAGCGGCAGAAAAGAAAAAATCAGCGCGCTGATTCCGGAAAGAAAAAGAACAACCGAAAGAATCGCCAGTCGCACCGATGGACTCTATCTGAATTCTTGCAATTAAAGTATCTGAAATACCTTCAGGTACAACTAGGGACACTTATTTTCGTCCGCCTCGTTGTGATGCTCGCAACCGTGCCAAACCGCTGTTTGTGGATCAAAGACGTAACAGAAAGTCGTCCAGTGAGAACAATGAAAAACGTCGTCGTAATCGATCCGACCGTGAACAAAAGCAACAATGTCTCCATGCTTGATGCCGTTAAAGTCTGTATCGCTCAGGGCCTCCGGGTCATAAGCGCGAAACAATACTATCGAAGTTCGCTCGCCGTTTGGTGAGATTAGGATGCGGTCGGGATTGCCTTCGAACATCGCTTCGTTCTCTTCGGCTTCAAAATTTGGCGTTGTGTCCTTGGGGGCAACCTCGAGAAAAAAATGAACCGAGGCATTATAAGCTGGTGTCTTACCGCTATTCTTGAATCGTACCGCAACTTTGAGCGGAGTGCCTACGACTGGAACACCAGAAACATCCCATGTTGTAACCCACGCTCTCTGGTCAAGCCGAGCGTTTTCATGGCCAAATACCAAGGCGTCCTTCGCTGCATTTGCGCTGTCCGTCGAAGCGTCGGTGGATTTCTTCATTTGTTCTAATTGACCGCTGTAAATCCAAGCTTGAACAACGATCACCACGATTACGCCCAAGCTGAAGATGCTGGGGACAATCAACTGAAGAAGAACTTCCCAGCGCTTAACAAAATCGCGAAAACGTTCGGCTTTACTTTTCAAAGGCATTGCTATCGCTGATCGTCATAGCTGCGCCGAGGCAAGCTGTAACGTTAAGGTTCTAGCGGGCCTAACGAGATTACAAGCTTTGAAGCGCGCGATCGAGGACTTCGAGAAGAAAGTCGGCGTCTTGTTCGTTGATGCACATCGGCGGCGAGAACCGGATCGTTTGACCCCAAAGTCCGCCTTTGCCGAGAAGGAGGCCCATTTCTTTGCAAGTCTCCATGACTTGAGCGCATTCTTCCTTGGCCGGCTCCTTTGATTGTCGATCTTTCACCAGCTCGATCCCGAGAAGTAATCCCTTGCCACGAACGTCGCCGATAATGTTGTGTTTCTCTTTTAGTTTGTTGAGACCGGCAAGGATTCGATTGCCAATCTTGAGCGAATTCGCTTGAAGTTTTTCGCGATCGATCACGTCGAGCACAGCGCTGCCTTGCGCGCAAACAACCGGATTGCCGCCGAAAGTGTTGAAGTGCGTTCGCTGCGCGAGCGCGGCGGCAATCTTCGGGGTGGTGACAACCGCGCCGAGCGGACAACCGTTGCCGATTCCTTTCGCCATGGTCACGATGTCGGGAATCACGCCCTGGGTTTCGAATCCCCAATAATGCGATCCGGTGCGACCGAATCCGGCCTGCACTTCATCGGCAATGCAAACGCCGCCCGCGGCGCGCACATGTTCGTAAGCGTGTTCCAAATAGTTGTCGGGAAAAACGACGCAGCCGCCCACGCCTTGAATCGATTCGGCGATGAACGCAGCGACTTGCCCCGGCGTGGCGAAGTCGATCAGGTTCTTCACATCAGCCGCGTATTTCTTTCCAGCATCGACATCGTCGCGTCCCCATAACCCGCGGTAGGGATCGGGCGTGATCGCGTGATGAACGCCGAAACTGTGCGGCACATTAAATTTCCAGCCGCGGTTGCCGGTCGTTCCCATGGTCAGCGTGCTGCCGCCGTGATACGCGTTGCGCAAGGAAATGACTTCGTAGTTGCCGGTGTAAGCGCGCGCCATCAACAGCGCGAGGTCGTTCGCTTCCGAGCCGGAGTTCGTGAAGTAACAAACCTTCAGCTCGCCCGGCATCTTGGAGGCGAGCTTCTGCGCGTACTCAGCAATGTTCGGATGAAGATAAATGGTGGTCGAATGCTGGAGCGTTTCGTTTTGCTTTCGCACAACATCGACAACGCCGGGATGACAATGCCCGACGCTCACGGTCACGATTCCGCCGAGCGCGTCGAGATATCGGCGGCCATGCTCGTCCCAGAGGTATTGCATTTTACCTTCCACAAACATGATCGGCTTTTTGTAGTAGAGAAAAATTCCCGGATTCAGGAATTGCTTGCGCAGTCGCAAGACTTCTTCGGCCGAAGGCCCGTCATATTTTTTCGGCTTGTGATCAAATGGCGGAAGCTCGGGAAGTTTCATGCTCGATCCTATTGTGCGCCAGAAGCCACTATCATGTAAACGATTAGGGCCGCTGAGACGATCGTGATGGCAATAGCAACAAACCAAACCAAGCCGCGATCCGTTTTCACAAGACCGGTTTCAATCTGACGATTGACCGCGTCATAACGCCACGCCGCCAGCAAAGTGAGGAGCGCACCGAAGCTAACCAAGCCAATGCCAATCGGTGACGCTCGGTTGAGGATGCGTTTCGTTGCGCCGTCATTCAGCCACGGTCCGAGACGAGCGAGTACGAAACCAAGACTGATCAACGCGATGTTCGTTCGTACCCAGGCCAGAAACGTCCGTTCATTTGCCAAATGCTCTTGCGCGCGATGTTCGGCTGGAATTTCACGATGTTGTCGCCGCTCAGCCATTTTTTATAACGCCGCTCCTGCGGTGGATGTCGATCTTTTGGTAAGGGTGCGCAGCGCGAGATAAACGACAAACGCAATCGCGAACCCGACGAACCAGGCGTAATCATAAAGCCGGACGAAAAATGGCGGAACGCTGGCGGGATCAACAAGCTTCACTGTGACATGAAATCCGGGAAGATTCGGCAACACTGCGACGATGAGCGCGAAGATGGCGACCAAACTGAAGCCGTTCGTGTAACGGTATTCGCTATCGGTCCGATAAAGTCCGGCAAGATGCAGTTGCCGGCGCCGTAAGACATAATAATCGGCGATCATGATTCCGCCGATCGGACCGAGCAACGCACTGTATCCGACGAGCCAGGTGAAAATGTAGCCGGACGGATCGGCCACCAGTTTCCACGGCATCATGATTATGCCAACGACCCCGGTGATCAGCCCGCCGGTTCGAAATGAAATCTTGTGCGGCGCGACGTGCGAAAAATCATTGGCCGGGCTAACCACGTTCGCCGCGATGTTGGTCGCGAGGGTGGCGATGCAGAGCGCGAGCATCGCGACGACGAGCACGATTGGATTCGTGAAATGGGTCAGCACATCGACCGGGTCCCAAATTGTTTGGCCGTAAATGATCATCGTTGCTGAAGTAACGGCGACGCCGATGAACGAATAAAGCGCCATCGTCAGCGGCAAACCAAGCGCTTGTCCGACAATTTGATCGCGCTGCGAACAGGCGTAACGCGAGAAATCCGGAATGTTGAGCGACAGCGTCGCCCAAAATCCGATCATTCCGGTAAGCGCGGGCACGAAGAAGGAAAAGAATTGACCGGCTTTCGGCTGACCGGATGCAAACGCTGATGGCTGCGCGAGGATCGGTCCGAAGCCGCCGGCATTTCGATAGGCCCACCAGAGCAACATCAAACCAAGCGCGATCAACAGCGGCGCTTTGATGTTCAACAGCCAGCGGATGCAATCGATCCCTTTGTAGACCACGAGCATGTTGATGGCCCAAAAAAACATGAAGCAGAGAAACTGGACGAACGTGATGCCGAGAACATTCTGCGCTGTGGCGGCAGGCGTCCCGCCTGCAATTGACGGCCAAAAAACTCCCATAATCTTGTAAATCGCGTTACCGCCGATCCAAGTTTGAATTCCAAACCAACCGCAGGCGACGAACGCGCGCATGAGCGCGGGAATGTTCGCGCCGCGCGTGCCGAATGAAGCACGACAAAAAACAGGGAAGGGGATCCCATAACGCGTGCCGGCGTGCGCGTTCAGAATCATCGGGATCACGACGATCAGGTTGCCGAGAAAAATCGTGAAGATCGCCTGCGACCAATTCATGCCGCCGCCAATGAGCGATGACGCCAGCATGTAAGTCGGAATGCAGGCCGACATCGAAATCCAAAGCGCGGCGAAACTGCCCACCCGCCATTTTCGGCGATCGCCCGGGACCGGCGCGAGATCGGCGTTGTAAAGATGGTTGTGTTCGAGCTCGATCGTAAGATCGACATCCGGCGCAAGTGAAGCCGATGCGCTGCTCATAGTGCGAGTTCAGCTGCCCGATGATTACAAAAACTTGACCGTTTTAAACGGTCAAGTTTGCAAGACCTGGCGAGCAGATCGTGCGTGCATGATCGCCCGGGGATAGTTGTGCTCATTTAGAAATGCGACGGCTCGCGTTTCAGAAATTGGCCACGGCCGAATTCGCCGACGAATTTTCCATCTCGCGCGGCGACTTTGCCGCGAACGGTGACAACATGCGGCCGACCCTGAATTTCAAAACCTTCGAACGAATTGTAGTCAAGATTCATTTGGTGCGTCTTCGCCGAAATTTTCCCGCGATAATTCGGATCGTAAACGACAAGATCGGCGTCGCTCCCGACCTGGATCGCACCTTTGCGGGGAAATAAGCCGAAAAGTTTCGCGGCTTGTGCGCTCGCGGTATCGACGAACCGCTGGATGTCGATCTTGTTTCCTTTGACCCCGTGCGTGAAATACAAATTGATTCGGTCTTCGAGCGATGGAATCCCGTTCGGGATTTTGGTGAAGTCGTCTTTGCCCATTTGCTTCTGGGTGAAATCGAACGGCGCATGATCGGCTGCCAAAGTTGAAACCGATCCGTCGGCCAGAGCTTTCCACATGATTTCCTGATTCTTTTTGTCGCGGAGTGGGGGAGACATCACGTTTTTGGCGCCTTCAAAGTTCGGCTCGGCGCTGGTGCGATCGAGAAGCAAATATTGAATCAGCGTTTCGACCCAGACATTCACTCCGCGCCCTTTGCCGCGGATCGCTTCAGCGAGCGATTCTTCGCAACTCGTATGCACGGTGTAAACGTGGGCGCCGGTCATTTCGGCGAACGTCATCAGATGATGGACGCCTTCCGCTTCAACGACTGGTGGCCGGCTCCAGTAATGAAATTCCGGCCCTGTTTTTCTTTCGGCCAACAATTTTTTCTGGAGCTCGAGAACAAGATCGGCGTTCTCGCAGTGCGCGGTAACGATGACGCCAAGTTTTTTTGCAAGCGTCAGCGCCGCGTAAAGTTCTTCGTCGGTAATTCCGAACGCGCCTTTGTAAGCCAGAAAAATTTTGAAGCTGCTCAACCCGCGCTTCACGATTTCTTTGAAGTCGCGCTCCGCTTCGGGATCAAATCGCGTGACGCCCATGTGAAAGGTGAAATCGCATGCGCTCTTGCCCTGGGCTTTGCCGAGCCAAAGCTCGAACGCGTCCAGCGGCTTCTCGGTTCGCGCCGGACAAATCATTTCGATAAACGTGGTCGTCCCGCCCACCAACGCCGCGCGACTCGCGGTTTCATGCGTGTCTTTCGCGAACGTGCCCATGAAGGGCAGATAAATGTGCACGTGCGGATCGATGAATCCCGGGAAAACATATTTGCCTTTCGCATCGACCACTTCGTCGGCCTTCACCTTGTCGATGTTGCGCTCGATCCGTGTGATCGTTTCGTCTTCGCAGAAGATGTCCGCGGTATAGCGCTCGTCGGTGGTGATTATTTCACCATTCTTAATTAAGAGACTCATGAAGACTGCCCGCGAAACACGCGAATGACGCTAATGACAGAGATTTCTAATCAGGAAAAAAGGAGAATAGGAAAAGAAGTTCTGAAATGGTCGGAGCTTCCTGCGTTCCTGCTTTCCTAATTCATCTTCCAAATTTCGCGTCAATTCGCGTGATTAGCGGGCTAATTATTTTTTCCACACGTCGCCGACGCCGTCGCCGAACCAACGGGTGGAAACGACTTTCTGCTGAGTGTAAAACTGGACGCCTTCTTTGCCCTGAATGTGGAGATCGCCGTAGAACGATTCGTCCCAACCGGTGAACGGAAACATCGCCATCGTCGCCGGCACGCCGATGTTGATTCCGACCATTCCCGCTTTGACGCGACTCTTGAATTCGCGGGCGGCCTTGCCGGAGTTAGTGAAAATCGCGGCGCCGTTTCCGTAAGCGGATTTGTTCGCCATCGCGATTGCTTGATCGACATCGTCTGCGCGCATCACATTCAAGACCGGTCCGAAAACTTCTTCGCGTGCGATCGTCATGTTGTCCTGGACTTGATCGACAATCGTCGCGCCCATGAAGAAACCGTTCGGCGCGTCTGGAACCTTAACGCCGCGACCGTCCGCGATAATTTTCGCGCCTTCTTTCGCGCCGCTTTCGACCAAACTGAAAACGCGATCGCGATGTTGCGCGGTGATGACCGGGCCCATGTCGGGCTGCGATTTCGCAACATCGGTCGGGCCAACTTTAATCGCGCGCGCGGCTTCAACCAGTGTTGGCAAAACGCGCTCGGCCGCTTTTCCAACAGCGATCGCCGTCGATCCAGCCATGCAACGTTCGCCCGCGCAACCGAACGCAGCGGTCGAAAGCGCTTCGACCGTGCGCGTGACATCCGCATCCGGCATTACCACGACGTAATTTTTTGCGCCGCCATTAGCCTGGACGCGTTTGCCGTGACGCGTGCCGGTTTCGTAAATGTGTTTTGCGACCGGCGATGAGCCGACGAACGAGATCGCTTTCACTTTTGGATGGGTCAGCAACGCATCGACACACTCGCGACCTCCGGGCACAACATTGAGCACGCCTTTTGGTAAACCGGCTTTTTCCAACAGTTCAATGATCAGCAATGCGGTCAGCGGAACTTTTTCGCTCGGCTTGAGAACAAATGTATTTCCGCAAGCGAGCGCGAGCGGAAACATCCACATCGGCACCATCGCCGGGAAATTGAAAGGCGTGATTCCGACACAAACGCCGAGCGGTTGCAACATCGTCTCGCAATCGACGCCGCGAGCGAGATTTTCCAGCGTATCACCCATCAACAACGTTGGGGCGCTGCAGGCGTATTCGATGTTCTCGATCCCGCGATAAGCGCTGCCGCGCGCTTCGGCCAACGTTTTGCCGTGCTCGCGCGAAACGCTTTGGCAAATGCGATCGAAATTTTCTTCGACAAGTTGTCGATAGCGAAAGAACAAGCGCGCACGTTCGACCGGTGGCGTATCCCGCCACGCTGGGAATGCCGCAGCGGCCGATTCGACCGCAAGATCGACATGTTCCTTCGTGCACGCCGGAACTTCGGCGATCACTTCGCCGCGCGACGGATTGTAAACCGGCGTTTTTTCGACGCCGGAGATTTCGCGCCACTCGCCGTCGATGAATGCGGGACAAACGGTCATAATCTAAAATTCCAAATTCCAAGCTCCGCCATCCAGAGAAAAGCCAAGCATCAAAATCCAAAATGTCATTTGCGAAGAATGGCCGCGAAAATCAGATGTAATTCCTTTGCTTCGCGATAGAGATCGAGGGCTTGTTGGGCAAGCTGCGGCTCAGAAGCGGCGATCAGGCGGAGAAAATATCGAGTCTCTTTCGCTTCCTTAACGCAACGGCCGATCGTGCAGCGGAAATCCTTTTTGGAAACGCGCTCGTTTGCTTCGCAGTAATTTGCGCCAACGCTGGTGCCGCATCCAACCAGCTGCTCAATCAATCGATTGTTCGTGGGGTCGTGCGGCATTGTTTTCGAGAATCGGACAATGGCCTCGCCAAATTGCGCAGTTCGTTCCTCCAGATCGATCGGATGTTCTGGTGCCCCGTCGTCTGGCGCTGCCTCATTTAGAAACAAAGGTCCGTTAGAGCGGGATTCGTACTTGAACGGCCTACGGCTTTTCGGGAATTTGGATGTTGGAGTTTGCAGTTTCTTAGCCTCTGGCTAATGCGTCCGACTGTTTTACGAAATCGTCACCGCTCCATTGATCGTCGGCGCGCACAATCTTTTTGGCGGCAGCAGCAGCATCGGCCGCGGCTTTGTCTTTTTCTTTTCGCTCCTTCTGCATGCGAACAAGCTCGGCGTGGGTCGTGAAATAATCGAGACTCTTGCCTTTGAAATCGGCCAGGGTTTCGAATTTGTGTTTCTCCATGAACGCGAGCAGCTCTTCGCACATTTTCTTGACCATGCCGTAGCCGTGCTTCATCACGCCGGTGCAAACCTGGGCCGTGTCCCCGCCTAACAAAATGAATTGCGCGGCATCGTCGCCGGTTTCGATTCCACCAATGGCTGATAAACTCTTGCCCGGAAATTCGCGCCGGATCATGGTCGCAATCTCCATTATCATGCGGAGCGCGATGGGCCGCACGGCTTTGCACGAATAGCCGCCGGGCGTGGTATAACCTTCGACGCTCGGCTCGGGGCGCAGGGTTTCCAGATTCACGCTCATCACACTGCGAATGGTGTTGATCGCGCTCACGCCTTCGCAGCCGCCGCGAAATGCCGCCCGACTCGGATCGGTAATACGGGTCACGTTCGGCGTCATCTTTGCCCAGACCGGTTTTTTCGCCGACTTCATCACCCAACCAACAACCTCTTCCACGATCTCGGGATTCTCGCCCATGGCCGCGCCCATTTTTCGCTCCGGCAATCCGTGCGGACACGAAAAATTCAATTCGAACGAATCCGCGCCCGCGTCCTGACAGCGCTCCACGATTTCGGCCCAGGCGTCCTTGTTGTATTCCTCCATGATCGACGCGATCAGGACGCCGTCGGGGAATTCGTCTTTGCATTTTTTAAATTCATCCATCCAAATCTCGAATTTCCGGTCGCTGATTAGTTCGATGTTTTCCCAGCCCACGACGTCCTTGCCATCCGCCCCCATCAATTTGGCGTAACGCGGGGTGACGTTGACTACCTTTGACGAATCGAGACTGATCGTTTTCGCAATGACCGCGCCCCAGCCCTCGCGAAACGCGCGCGTAATGACGTTGAGATTTGTCCCGGGCGGCCCGGACCCGATCACAAATGGATTTGGCAGTTTTAGTCCGTCGACAGTGGTGGCGAGTGTTGCCATAGCTAACTCCTTTGAAAAACCGTGCCTCTTTTAGCAGGTTAGGCCGCGAAATTCGATACAAATGTGAGATGGAAGATTACCCGATCCAACCCATCGCTTTGTCCGCAAGTTTGTCGAACGCGGTGATCGCCAGCTCGAGATGCTCTTCTTTCGTGTCTTCGATCTTATTGTGACTGATACCATGCAGACTTTGCACGAACATCATCACTGTCGGAACTGCGGCGCGCGCCACTTCGGCGGCGTCGTGCAACGGACCCGATGGCATTCGGTGCGGCTTGGCGCCGATTTCGGAGATCGCCTCATCGGCCATTTCGATCAGCTCATTATTAAATAGGATTGGCTCAATGTTCCAAAGCCGTTCCCACGCAACATCGACATCTCCTTTTTTCGCGAATTGTTCGCTCGCGCTTTTTGCTTCGCTCAACATTTGCTGGAGCGCTTTTGGATCGAGATGACGTTGATCGAGAGTGATCCGGCATTCTTCCACGACGCTGGTCACGATTCCCGGTTTAGTTGTGCAGGAACCGATCGTGCAAACGCCTTGCCCGCTCCGATTCGCAATCTCGTAAGTTTCCGGACTCATTTTCGCGGCGGCGAGAAATGCATCGCGCCGGCGATTCATGGGCGTGCTGCCGGAATGCGCGGCTTGTCCGCGAAAAATAATCGCGTGTCGTTCGACCCCGAAAGTTCCGAGCACCGTTCCGAGTGGAAGATCGAGATCAAGAAGCACAGGTCCCTGCTCGATGTGCAATTCGAGGTAGGCAGCCGCATTCTTCAGTTCTTTTCCAGAATCTTTAACTTTTTCAAAATCTATTCCGTGCTCTTTGAGTGCGTCGACCAAACGAACTCCATCTTTGTCTTTCAACCCGCGCGTTTCGTTCATGTCGATCTTGCCGGAGGCCGCTGATGAACCGAATAGACTTTTGCCAAAGCGCGCGCCTTCTTCGTCGGCCCAATCGACCAGTCGAACGGTCACTGGCGGCTTGCCTTTGTATTGCGCATTGACGCGGCGAAGAATTTCGACGCCGGCCATCGTGTTCAAACACCCATCGAGCCAGCCACCGTTCGGAACCGAGTCCATATGGCCGCCGACGAGGAGCGCCTTGTCTGATTTGCTGCGCAACGTTGCCCAAAGATTTCCGGCTGCGTCGGTGTGAACTTCGACGCCCGATATTTCTTCGAGCTTTTTCCTAAGCCAACTGCGCGCTTTCGCCCATGTCGGAGTGAAAGCAACCCGCTGCGCGCCATTTTCATCGCCGGTCAGCGAGCGCAATTCTTTCAGCTCGGCGACGGTGCGTTTGGGATCGAGCGCCACAAAACAAATGCTAGTGAGCGCCGCCGATTTGGTGAACCCAAATCTCGCGAACGAGTTGCGGCAAAATTTCGCCGGCTTGGCCGAGAAAAGAATAATCGGCGAGGGGAGTTAGCGGTGTTGGATCCTTGTTGATTTCAATCACGATTGCGCCGTGCTCTTTTGCACGACGCCATAAATCGGCCGCAGGATAAACAATGCTCGACGTTCCGATCGAAAAGAAGACGCCGCTCTCTTCTGCGGCGTCGACCGCAGCTTCGAGTGCATCGGGAGGCATGGTTTCGCCAAACCAAACAACGTCAGGACGCAAATTGCCACCGCACGATCGACATCGGCCTTGTTCGACATCGAAGTTGTCGTTCGGACAATCATTCTCGAAACAACGGAAGCGGTGCAGATTTCCATGCAGCTCGACAATTCGTTTGCTGCCGGCGCGGGCGTGAAGACCGTCCACATTTTGAGTGACCAGCAAAAATTCCGGCGCGCGTTTCTCGATTTCAACTAAAGCCAGATGGCCAGGGTTTGGTTCTGCTTTGAGCGCTTGCTCACGTCTTAACGCGTACCAATCCCAAACCAATTTCGGATTTCGTCGGAACGCCTCCGCCGTCGCGAGCTCTTCCGGTTTGAATTTGCTCCAAAGTCCAGTTTGCGCGTCGCGGAAAGTGGCGAGCCCGCTTTCGGCCGAAATTCCGGCGCCGGTGAGCGCAGCGATTTTCTTCGCGTTGCGCAATGACTGAATCAGAGAAGCAGGAAAATCCATCACGCAATCTGGCTCCAGAGGTAGGATTCGGCGCTACTTTCCCCTGTATTTGACTGCAGTTAAGCAGCTTACACCTGACTAATCAAGCTAACTCGCCGACTACTCTGGCTAGCTCTTTCACTGCTTTTTGCTGGCAATTTTGCTGGCAGCTGGAAAACGAAAAGCAAACTCGATAGTGGGTTCGAGCCCTGTAGG
>Ga0137396_10000368_pt1 | contig 20811 bp, 16 predicted proteins | sample czc16metaG_FD_108284 | JGI IMG/M metagenome (GOLD analysis project Ga0137396, IMG submission 108284) | Vadose zone soil microbial communities from Angelo Coast Range Reserve, California, USA - czcobulk3.16 metaG | ecosystem: Environmental > Terrestrial > Soil > Vadose zone | place: USA...
AGCCCCCCCGCGAGCCGCCGCCAAGGCCAGCTCCCAAGCCGCCCCCCACGCCAGCCCCTAAGCCGGCTCCACAGCCGGCTCCCAAGCCGGCCGCCAAGCCAGCTCCCAAGCCACCTCCCGTCACCGCGACGGAGGGGATGCCGTGGCTCGTGTCCCCCGAGGACACGGCCGCCGCGACGCGCCGACCCCCGGCAGAGCCTCAACCCAAATCTGCGGCCCCCGCGCCGCCCGCCCCGCCGCCCCAGCGGCCCAAGGCGCCGCCGCCGCCCCCGGTCGAGCCACCGCCCGCCGTGGAGACGACGACGGCGACGGGACCCGTGCCGCCGGAGATCATTCTCGTCGAGGACGATCCGGCGCTCGCGGAGCTACTCGAGTACGGGCTGCGCGCCCGCGCCTACCGCTTCCTTTCTTATCGCAACGGGAGTGAGGCGCTCCGTGAACTGCTCGCGCTCGACGTGGCGGGGACTCGCCCGGTCGTCCTGTTGGACGTGGATCTCCCCGGCCTCGACGGGTACTCGGTCCTCGACGCGCTGGAGCGGGACCGACCAGGGGCGTTCCGCGTCGTCTTCACCACAGTGCATGGCGGGGAAGCGGAGCAGCTGCGCGGCCTGGAAGCGGGCGCCCTCGACTACCTGGTGAAGCCCATCAGCTTGCGCGTGGCGCTCGAAAAGATCCGCCGCTGGGTGGGGAGGTGACGAGCCGCCAGTTCCTCGCCATCATGGTGGCGGTGCAAGCCGCACTGCTCGTCGCCCTCGTCATCCTCATCATTCTGAACCGCTGGATCCGGCAGCGGCGTCGTATCAGGGTCCACCCGCAGCGCGTGCTCGTCGACGCCGTGTTCCAGCGCTGGGCCCTGGGTCAGGCCCGGCCCGCGGAGGTGCTGGAGGGTCTGGGCAAGCTGCCGGTGCCCCTCGCGATCGAGGCGCTGGTCACCTGGTCCGCCCGTGTCGCCAACGAAGGGTGGCAGGAGCTGTCCCGCGCCCTGGAGCAGCAGTGGTGGGCGCGCGTCGTGCGGGCCAACTACCGCTCGATCCGCTGGTGGAAGCGCCTGGAGTGTGCGCGGTTCCTGTCCGTCGCGGCGACGCCGCGCGACGTCAGCCGGGTGCTGCGGCTGCTGCGGGACCGGCATCCCGCCGTCCAGATTTCCGCCGTCACCACCCTGGAGCGCGTGGACAGCGCGGTTCTGGTGCGGTCCGCGCTCGAGCAGCTCCCCCATCTGGGACCGACGGTGCAGGCCTATTACGCCAGCATGCTGAAGAAATCGCGGAAGGCCGTCGTGCAACACCTTCTGCATCTGTTGCGCCGGCTGAACGATCCCATGCTGCCCCACATCATGGAGTTCGCGGCGCGCCTCGAGGACCCGGCGCTGCGTGAGCCGTTCACGACGCACACGACGCATCCCGACCCGGAGGTCCGGACCCAGGTCGCCCGGGCGCTCGGCCACTACCCCCATCGCGAGTCGACCGCCGCGCTCGGCGTTCTCGTCCAGGACGACACCTGGACGGTGCGCGCCCAGGCCGTGCGCTCCCTGGGCATGATCGCCGACCCCGCCACCCTCACCCTCGTGCGCGACGCGTTACGCGATCCCCAGTGGTGGGTGCGGTTGCGCGCGGGGCTCGCGCTCATCCGGTTCGGCCCGGCCGGTCGCAACGCCCTCCTCGAGTCCGAGGTCGGAGCGCACGCGGAGGCCCGGGACATGGCCCATCTGATTCTCGGACTCTCTCAGCAGGCCATCGCGGAGTACGCGGCATGAGTGTACTCAGCGATGTGCTGCGCGCCACCGACGTCGTGATCCTCGCCTACTTCCTGGTGCTCAACTCCTTCTACGCGCTGCTGCTGATCCTTGCGGTCCCGGAGATCTGGGAGCAGAGCCGACTAGCCGAGGACGAGGACTTCCAACGGCTCATGCAGAGTGACGCGCTGCCGCCGATCACGATCCTCGTCCCCGCGTACAACGAGAGTGCCACGATCGAAGCCAGCCTTACGGCGATCCTCACGCTCGAGTATCGGAACTTCGAAGTGATCGTGGTGAACGACGGCTCGAAGGACGACACCATGGACCGCCTGCGGCACGCGTTCGATCTCGTCGAGGTGCCGCGCACCTATCCGGAGACGATCCCCAGCGCGCCCCTGCGCGCGGTGTACCGGTCGCGGACCCGCACCCGCCTGACGGTGATCGACAAGGAGAACGGCGGCAAGGCCGACTCGCTCAACGCCGCCATCAACGCGAGCCGCTTCCCGCTCGTCATCGCCGTGGACGCCGACACCCTCATCGAGCCCGACGCGCTGCTCCGGCTCACCCGCCCGTTCCTGCTCGGCCGCCGGATTGCCGCTGTCGGCGGGACCGTGCGCGTCGCCAACAGCTGTACCGTCCGTGACGGACGCGTGACTGACGCGCGCGTCCCCCGCCGCTTCCTCCCCGGCATCCAGGTGGTCGAGTACCTGCGTGCGTTCCTGTTCGGACGTCTCGGCTGGAACCGCCTCGGCGGGAGTCTGGTCATCTCCGGCGCCTTCGGGCTGTTCCGCAAGGAGTACCTGCTGGCGATCGGCGGCTACCGCCTGGAAAGCATCGTCGAAGACATGGACCTCGTCGTCCGCCTGCACCGCTACCTGCGGCAACGCAAGATCCGCTACGAGATCTCCTTCATCCCCGACCCGGTCGCCTGGACGGAAGTCCCCGAATCGGGACGGATCCTCGGCCGGCAACGAGAGCGCTGGCACCGCGGCCTCATCGCGGCGATGTGGGAGTACAAGACCATGCTGTTCAACCCGCGGTACGGTCGGGTCGGGCTCCTCGCCGTCCCGTTCTTCACGCTGGGCGAGATGCTCGCTCCGCTCGTGGAGCTGTTGGGATACATCGTCACGATCGTCGGCCTCGCCTACGGCATCATCAACGTGTCGTTCGCTCTGCTGTTCCTCCTCGTGGCATGGGGGTACGGGATGCTGCTGTCGCTGTGGGCGGTCGGGCTCGAGGAGGCAAGCTTCCGCCGCTACCGGCGCGTCGGCGATCTGTCGCTGCTGCTGCTCTACGCGACTCTGGAGACCTTCGGCTACCGCCAGCGCACCGTGTGGTGGCGGCTCAAGTCTTTCGCGACAGTGTGGCGGCGCCGCCAGGTGTGGGGCGAGATGGTGCGGAAAGGATTCTCGGCGCCCAGATGACCCTGCTGCTCGCGAGCCTGCTGCTGCAGCACGCCGCCGCGTGCGACCGATCGGCCGCGTCCGTCGCGGTCGAGCAGGGATGGCAGGCGTACCGGCGCGGGGCGATCGCGGAGGCCGCCGGTCGCTTCGCGGCGGCCGACTCTCTCTGCCCGGGCTCCTCCGCCGCACGGACGGGCCTCGGGTTCGTACGCCTGCGGCAAGGTGACGCGGCGGGCGCCGAGCGAACCTTCACTGCCGCGCTGCGCGGCGATTCGAGCGAGGCGGACGCGTGGTTCGGCCTCGGCCTGGCGCGCGACCGGCTCGGCCACCGGGCGGAAGCGATCCCGGCCTGGCGGCGGGCGCTCGCCATCGCGCCCGGGTACGGCGATGCCTTCGACGCCCTGCTCGCCGCCGGCGTGGACAGCGGACTGCCACTACCGCCCCGGGCGCGGCCCCCCGCCCCTGCGATCCCCGCCCGCGTGACGGGAGAGCGGTTCGAAGTGCGGGCCGGCGACGACTGGAAACCCTTCTACGTACAGGGCGTGGACCTCGGCGTCGCGCTCCCAGGACGGTTTCCTTCGGACTTCCCGCCTGACGACTCGACTTACACGCGCTGGCTCCGGCTCATCGCCGAGGCGAACGCCAACGTCGTCCGCGTCTACACCATCCTGCCGCCGGCGTTCTATCGTGCCTTCAAGGCATGGAACGACACGCACCCGGAGCGGCCGCTGTGGCTCGTTCACGGCGTGTGGGCGGAGCTGCCGCCGCACAGCAACTACGACGACCCCAGGTGGAAAACGCAGTTCCGCGCGGACATGCGCCGGGTGGTGGAGGTGGTGCACGGACACGCGGCGGTGGCGGCGCGGCCGGGGCACGCGTGGGGCCGCTACGACGCCGACGTCGCCGATCACGTCCTGGCGTACATCATCGGCCGGGAGTGGGAGCCGTTCTCGATCCGCGCGTACAATAAGCTGCGGCCCGGCCGCACCGGGTATGCGGGCCGCTTCCTCGCGGTCGATCGGGGGACGTCTGCGGACGCATGGATGGCCGAGCAGTGCGACTGGCTCCTGGTGTACGAGTGGGAGCTGTGGCGCGCAGCGCGGCCGATCGCCTACACCAACTGGCCGACGCTCGATCCCTTGCACCACGCCACGGAGGCCACTGCTGCCGAAGAGCAAGCGCTGCGCAGGCGGTTGGGCCTCGCCCCGAACGTGCGGCTCAAGGAGTACGACAACGACAGCGAGACGCTCGACGCGATGGTCGTCCGTACCACCGCCGCGAACGTCGCCGGCTACTTTGCATCGTATCACGCGTATCCCTATTACCCGGACTTCATCGGGCTCGATTCGGCATACGGGGCGGCGCGCTCCTCCGCCGGCCTCTCGCACTACTTCGGGTATCTGCTCGACTTGAAGCGCCACCACGCCGGTCGCGCGCTGCTCATCGCCGAGTACGGCGTGCCCTCGTCCCGTGGCCTCGCGCACCTGCAACCCGAGGGGCTGCACCACGGCGGCCACGACGAGCGGGAGATGGCGCAGCAGGACGTGCGCTTGACGCGGGAGATCCGGGAGGCGGGGCTCGCGGGAGGCATCCTGTTCGCGTGGCTCGACGAGTGGTTCAAGCACAATTGGATGGTGATCGACCTGGAGGCGCCCGCCGAGCGGACCCGGCTGTGGCACAACGCGATGGACCCGGAGCAGCACTACGGCCTGCTCGGGCTGTACTCGGGAGATTCAGCGCGACCGGAGCCCGGCGGCGATCCGGCGTCATGGCGGGCGCTCCTCGTGGTCGCCGAGAGCGCCGGCGCGCGCCTGCGCGTGGGGTCGGACGCCGCCTTCCTCTATCTTGCGCTGGAGAGCGCGCTGGGGATCGATTCGACCCGCTGGGCGGTCGGCATCGACACCTACCGGCCGGACCGCGGCCAGTTCGCCCTGCCCGGCGTCCCGGGCCGCGCGCCGACCGGAGTGGAGTTCGCGCTCGTCCTCAACGACACCGCTGACGCGCAGCTGCTGGTCACGCCGGGCTACAACCCTTACCTCGGCCCGCGACCCGGGATGCGGCCTACGGACCTCGACGCGTTCTACGACACCCGCGCGAGCGTCGACGGCCGCCGCGACGACCGCGTGTTCGACTCGCTGTTCGTCACCACCAACCGGCTCCGGGTGTCGCGCGCGGGCAGGATCTTCCCGGCCCGCGGTGTGAACCGCGGCCGCCTGCGGTTCGGCCGAGCGGCGGAGGTCTCGCTCGCCGACTGGTTCGTCGATCGCGGAGCCGGCATGGTGGAGGTGCGGCTCCCGTGGGGGCTACTCAACGTGACGGACCCGTCGTCGCGCACGGTGCTGGCGCGCGTCCGCGACCCCGGCCCGTTCCGCACCGTGGTGACGGACGGCTTCCGTTTCGTCGTCGTGGCGGTCGGGCCGGGAGGCACGGAGCGGGCTCGGCTCGTGCCCGGGCGGCCGTTCGTCTGGCCCACCTGGGAGACCCCCGTTTGGCACGAGCGGCTCAAGCCCGCATACTTCGCCATGCAGGCACTTTGGGGGTCGTGGTGATGCGCCGCGTGTTGATGCTGCTCGCGGCCGCCCTGATCGGTCGCGCGGCCGCCGCCCAGCTTCCCCAGGCGGAAGAGGCGTTCCGCCGGGGCGACTATCGCGCCGCCCGGGCAGGCTACGACGCCGTGCTGCGGCAGGACTCCACGAACGTGCGCGCCCTCTACCGGCTGGCGATCCTCGACAGCTGGGACGGCAAGCTGCAGCGCTCCCTCGAGCGCTTCCTTCGGCTGCGGCGGCTCGAGCCGATTGACGCGGACATCATGGTCGCCCACGCCCGCGTGCTCGCCTGGGCCGGCAGGAATCGGGAGTCGGAGCTGCTGTACGACTCGGTGCTGGCGCGCGCGCCGGGACGCGCCGACGCGCTGGCCGGTCGCGCCCGCGCGGTGGCCTGGGCCGGGGACCTCGACCGCGCCGAACGGTTGTGGCGCGACGCGCTGGCGGCCCACCCCGACGACCCCGATATCCTGGTGGGCCTCGCGCAAACCCTGTTCTGGAAGGGACAGCCCGAGCTGGCCACGAGCTACGTGACCCGCGCGCGCCAGCTCGCCCCGGAAGACCGCGCGGCCTCAGACCTCCTGAGCCTGGTGCGGGCCGCCCTGCGACCCGAGCTCGCCAGCGCCGCCAACTACGCGCACGACTCCGACAAGAACGCGTTCCTCGCGCACGATGCGTCGTACACTACGTCCATCAGCCCAGACCTGCGGGGCACGTTGACTGCGGGGTGGCGCCGCGCCACCGACCCCCACCCGCGGACGGGATTGAGCTACGGCGCGGGCGGATACGTGATCGCGCCGCTCGGCCGCGGCACCGTGCTCCGGGCCGGGCTCGGCGTGCGGCGGTTGGAGCCGGACAGTGGGAGGTCGCGCACGCCGCTGACCGCGCAAGTCGGTATCGGCATCCGCCCGGCGCGCTTCGCGTCGGTCAGCGTCGCCTACAGCCGGGGGCCCTTCGATGAGACCGCGCTGCTGATCGACAGCGGCTACGTGGTGGACGGCGTAGACCTGAGCTTCGATATGGCGCCGCGGGCGAGACTCTCGATCTCCGGCGGTGGCGGGGCAGCGTGGCTGTCCGAGGGAAACCGGAGAGTGGGCGGGGTGCTCGCGGTGATGGCGGGGCTACGGCCCGGCCTCGAAGCCGGCGTTTTCGCCCGCATGATGGGGTATCGCGAACGACCGTTTCCGAGCCGAGGCTACTTCGCCCCCGATCGCTTCAGCGTGCTCGAAGCACGAACGGCCTACACCTGGCGTCAGGGGCGCTGGGGGGTGCGCGCCGACGGCGGCGTCGGCGGCCAGCAGGTGGGCCGCGGCGCGCCGGGGCAGACCGAGTGGCACGCGGGACTCACGGTGACGCGCGGCTGGGGCGTGAACAACGAGCTGGCGCTCGTCGGCTCGGTGACGAACAGCGCCGCCGCGCAAACGGGGGCCGCGACCGCCCCCGGCTTCAAGTACGGGACGGTGGGGTTGAGGTTGAGACAGGGGCTATAACAAGGTCCCGCTACACTCGCGCCTGCACCGGGTCGTGGAACAGCCGACGCTGCAGGCCTGGATGTGTCCGCCACACGTACCACCCCATCGAGAGCACGGCGACGAGATTCCCGACGGCCACCGACCACCAGCCCAACGTCCCCAGCACCCATTCCGCTCCCACCCCGAGCGTAGCGACGACCAGGGCTTCGAGCACGATGAAGGTGAGCACCACGAGGAGCGCCATCGCCGGTACCCGCTCCACCTGCTCGGCCAGCGCAACCAGCACGACGCCGGCCACGACGAAGGCGGCGACGTGGACCACCGTGTACGTCGTGACCAGCCCCAGGGTGACCGTGACCGCGGCCGGCCCCGCAGCGCCGAGCAGCAGCGCGGACCCCAGCGCGGCCGGAGTCCGCAGCGGAGCGCCCGCCGCGAGGTCCAGAACGAAGAACCACGCCGCGACGGCGATCGCGCCGATGAGTCCCGTCGCCAGCCCCCGCATCAGCAGCGGATGCTGGCGCAGCATCGCCGCCCCGAACGGCCGCGGGTCCCGCTCCGCGTAGTGGAGGTAGCTCATCAGGACGAGTCCCGAGGCGATGTTGGCACCGAACACGTGCGGCCATGGGACCAGCCGGAGGAGCGGCACACCGGACAGGACGAGCCCTACGTAGAAGACGATCTCCTGAAGCACCAGTCCGAATGCCACGCCGAGCAGCAGTCGGTTGGGGGCGGCGAACGCAGCACTCACCCGCGCCATGATGACGCCCAGCAGCGCGAAGACGCCGAAGTGGAGCACCGTATACGCGGAGACGAGGCGGAAGGTGGGCTGGGGAAACTGGCTGTGCAGCAAGGCGCCCGCGAGCAGCCCGGGAGTCCGGAACGGCTGGCCGGCGACCACGTCCGCCACCAGGAACCAGAGCGCCACCACCGCCCCTGCCAGGATCCCGCCCGTCACGCCCTGGACGATTACCGCCTGCACGGGTCGCCTCATGATTCCCACCTCCTGCTGGAAGGCGGCTGCGGGCAATATGGCGAGTGTGCGGCGGCCAGGAAAGGCTAGCGCGCCGCGCGCTGCAGCCCGGCGGCCACGCGCTCCGCCGCGCGCATCACCCGCAGGATATTCAGACCCGCGACTTTCTTGACGTCAACTTCGGTCCACCCGCGCCGCAGCAGCTCCGCGATCAGATCGGGAAGCTTCGAGACGTCCTCCAGCCCGTCCGGCACTTCGGTGATGCCGTCGAAGTCCGAGCCGATCCCGACGTAGTCGATACCCGCCACCTGCCGGATATGCTCGATGTGGTCGGCGACCTGCCGCAGCGTCGCGTGAGGCGCCCGCGCGTCCCGCGCCCGCATCGAATCGGCGCGCGCAGCGGAGTCGGCCCCGGCGGCGCGCAGCGCGCGGGCCCAGGCGCTCATGCTGTCGCCATAGGCGCGGACCGCCTCCGAGACGAAGCCGGGGTTGAAATTCACCATCACGATGCCCCCGTTGGCCGGCACGAGCTTCAGGATCGAATCGGGGACGTCGCGCGCGTGGTCGGTAAGCGCTCGCGCAGAGGAGTGGGAGAAGATGATGGGCGCACGCGAGGTGTGGAGCGCGTCGGACATGGTCACGTCGTTCACATGCGACAGGTCGACCAGCATGCCGAGCCGGTTCATCTCGAGCACGACCTGCTTGCCGAACGCGGAAAGCCCGCGGCGCGTGGTATCGGTCGACGCCACGGCCCAGTCGAGGCTGCGCCAGTGGGTGAGCGTCATGTAGCGCACGCCGAGCCGGTAGAACATCCGCAGCGCACCGAGCGAGTTCTCGATCGCGTGGCCGCCCTCGATCCCGATGAGGCACGAGAACTTGCCCGCGGCGAAGTTGCGCTGCACGTCGGCAGCCGTGTAGGCCATCGCCATGCTGACCGAATACCGGGCGCAGAGACGGTGGACCAGATCGATCTGCTCGAGGGCGTACACCGCCGGATGCGGCCCCGAGTCCATCGTCGTCACCGGTACGTAGGCGGCCCAGAACTGTCCGCCCATCGCGCCGGCGCGGATCCTCGGGAGATCGGTCATCAGCTTCGGCTGCGACACGCTGAAGTCGACCGCGTCGAGGCCGCCGCGCGCGCGGATGGCGTCGGGGATGTCGTTGTGGCCGTCGATGAGCGGGACGGTGCGGAGGATGGCGAGCGCTTCGAGCCGGAAGGAGTCGGGGCGCGAAACCTGGGCGGTTAGGCGGTTGGTGCGATAGACCGCTAGAAGTAGCAGCGCGACGCTAACAGTCCAACCGCCTAACCGCCTAACCGCCCTCATCGCATGCTCACTCTGAACGTGGGACGCCAAAGCTGGCATCGCGCCACCCCCAGCACAAGATTACGTTTCGTTCGATGCTCCCCCCCGATCCGAAAGCCACGATCAGGTTCGAGCTGAACGGCGAGCCCGCCACGCTCGCCTTCGCGCCCCACAAGACGCTGCTCGAGGTGCTGCGGGAAGACGCGGGGCTCACGGGCACCAAGCACGGCTGCGAGCTGGGCGAGTGCGGGACCTGCACGGTGCTGCTCGACGACACCCCCGTGCTCTCCTGCCTGCTCCTCGGCCTCGCGTGCGCCGGCCGTCGCGTCACAACGGTCGAAGGCCTGGCGGCTGGCGGCCGGCTGCACCCGCTCCAGGACGCGTTCGCCGAGCTGGGGGCCGCGCAGTGCGGCTACTGCACGCCCGCGTTCCTGCTCGCGGCCCACGCATTGCTCGCCGCCGAGCCCCGCCCCTCGCGCGACGCGATCAAGCAGGCGCTCGCCGGCAACCTCTGCCGCTGCACCGGATACCTCAAGATCTACGAGGCCGTGGAGCTGGCCGCGGCGCGCCTGCGGGGCGAGGACGCCACGCCGGCCCGCGAGACCCTGTATGGCCACGCGTAAGAAGCGTCCGACCGTCCGACGGGCGGACTATCGCGTCATCGGCAAGGCGCTCCGCAAAGTCGACGCGACCGCGAAAGTCACCGGCGCCACGATCTTCGCCGATGACCTGTTCTTCCCCCGCATGCTGTACGCCAAGCTGCTGCGCAGCCCGCACCCGCACGCCAAAATCCTGCGCATCGACGTCGCCAAGGCGGCGCGGCTCGACGGCGTGAAGGCGGTGCTGACCGGCAAGGACCTCCCGATCCCCTTCGGCATCCTCCCCGTGAGTCAGGACGAGCACACGTTGGCGCCGGAGAAGGTCCGATTCGTCGGCGATCCGGTGGCGGCCGTGGCGGCGATCAGCGAGGACGTGGCGACCGCAGCCCTGGACCTCATCACAGTCGAGTACGAGCCGCTGCGCCCCGTCCCCGACGCCGAAGACGCCGTCGCCCACCCCGAGCCGCGGATCCACGACTACGGCGACGCGGGCAACCTCCACAAGCTCATCCACCTCGAGTTCGGCGACGTGGAGGCGGGCTTCGCCGCAGCCGACGTGGTGCGCGAGGACCTGTTCTTCTACGAGGGCAACACCCACCTGCCGATGGAGCAGCACGCGGCGGTGGCCCAATGGTCCGCGGACCGGAAGCTCACGCTGTGGAGCAGCACGCAGACACCGCACTATGTGCACCGCGCCCTCGCCAAGGTGCTGGAGCTCCCGGCGGCGCGAATCCGCGTCATCGCCACCCCCAACGGCGGCGGTTTCGGCGGCAAGAGCGATCCCTTCAACCATGAGATCGCGGTCGCGAAGCTCGCGATGGTGACGGGCCGCCCCGTGAAGATCACGCTCACCCGCGAGGAGGTGTTCTACTGCCACCGCGGCCGCCACCCCACGCTGATGTGGGTCAAGACCGGCGTGACGAAGGACGGCGCCATCACCGCGATGCACTTCAAGAGCCTGCTCGACGGCGGCGGCTACGGCTCGTACGGCGTGGCGAGCACCTACTACACGGGCGCGCTGCAGACGGTGACCTATCCGGTGGCGCGCTACAAGTTCCAGGGCGCGCGCGCGTTCACCAACAAACCCCCGTGCGGCCCCAAACGCGGCCACGGCACGCCGCAACCCCGCTACGCGCTCGAAGTCCACCTCGACAAGCTCGCCGAGCAATTGGGCGCCGACCCCGCCGACCTGCGATTGAAGCATCTGGTGCCGCCGAATTCCCTGACCGCCAACTACCTGCGGGTCGGCTCGATGGGGCTGGGCGCGTGCATCGAGAAGGTCGTCGCCGGCTCGGAGTGGAACCGCAAGTTCCGGAAGCTCCCCGAGGGACACGGCGTGGGGCTCGCCTGCTCGAGCTATATCTGCGGCGCCGGGCTGCCGATCTACTGGAACAACATGCCGCACTCGGGCGTGCAGCTGAAATGCGACCGCGGCGGCGGCGTGACGGTGTTCTGCGGCTCGACCGAGATCGGCCAGGGCTCGGATTCGATCCTCGCCTACATCGTCGCGGAAGTGCTGGGGCTCGATCCGTTCGAGATCGCGGTGGTCACGGCCGATACGGACCTGACCCCGGTCGACCTCGGGAGCTACTCGAGCCGGGTGACGCTGATGACGGGCAACGCCGCGATCCAGGCCGCCGAGCGCGCGAAGGAGATCCTCGCGGCCCACGCGGCGCGCAAGCTCGAGATCCCCGCGACGCGCATCGTGTTCGCCGACGGGCGGGTCTTCGACGCCGGGGACCCGGGGCGCGGGATGACGTTCGCCCAGGCGGTCGAGATCGCAGAAGCGGCGCAGGGGACGATCGGTACGGTGGGCTCGTACACGCCGCCGCGCAGCGCCGGCCGCTACCGCGGCGCCGGCGTCGGCCCCTCGCCCGCTTACTCCTACAGTGCCGCAGTGGCGGAAGTCGACGTCGATCCCGACACGGGGATCGTGACGGTGCCGCGCATCTGGATCGCGCACGACATCGGCCGGTCCATCAATGCGGCCGCGGTGATGGGACAGGTCGAGGGCTCGGTGTACATGGGATTGGGCGAGGCGCTGATGGAAGAGATGGCCTACCGCGGCAACCGCAACGTCGTCCACAAGATTCCCAGCCTGCTCGAGTACAAGAGCCCCACGACGCTGGAAATGTGCGACGTCGTCACCTATCTCGTGGAGGACCCGGACCCCAACGGGCCGTTCGGCGCCAAAGAGGTCGGCCAGGGGCCGCTGCTCCCGGTCCCGCCCGCGATCGCCAACGCGGTGTACGACGCGGTGGGCGTCCGCGTCGACGAGGTGCCGATCACCCCGGAGAAGGTGCTGAAGGCCCTGAAGAAGAAGGCCAAGGGGGAAGAGGGACGGGTCGGACCCACACGCTTCCCCGACATCGCCTGGCCGGAGCCGATCCGCGTTGCGCCGCCGTGGGAGGGGGGCGATGGTGGCGCGGTACCGGTTGCGGCGGCCGCGCCCGAGCGCCAGCACTAATGCTGCGACTCCCCCAGTTCACCTACCTCCAGCCCAACTCGATCGCCGAGGCGCTGCGGATGAAGGCCGACGCTGGTCCGGACGGGAGCTACGTCGCGGGGGGGACGGACCTGTATCCCAACATGAAGCGGCGGCATCAGACGCCGGCCACCGTCATTTCGTTGATGGGCATCGCCGAGCTGCGGGGAATGCGGAACGCGGAACGCGGAACAGCAGTGGGAGCGTCGATCACGCTGACTGCGCTGCACGTGGTGCGCGATCGTTATCCGGCTGTCGCGAACGCCGCCGAGCTGGTGTCGACCCCCTTGCTCCGCAACATGGGGACGTTGGGCGGCAACCTCTGCCTCGACACGCGCTGCAACTATTACAACCAGTCGTACGAATGGCGGAAGGCGATCGACTTCTGTATGAAGAAGGACGGCGCGATCTGCTGGGTCGCGCCGTCCTCGCCGCGCTGCTGGGCGGTGAGCTCCTCGGACGTGGCCCCGGTGATGGTGGCGATCGGCGCGGAGTACCAGCTGGTCGGTCCCAAGGGCGAGCGCTTGGTGCCGGCAGCCCGCTTCTATCACAACGACGGGATCAACTACCTCACCAAGCAACCCGACGAGATCCTCGCCGAGGTGCGGCTGCCCGCGCCCGACGGCTGGGACGCGGTCTATCACAAGCTGCGGCGGCGCGGCTCCTTCGATTTTCCCGTGCTGGGCGTGGCCGCGTGGGTGAAATACGAGGGAAGGGGGAAGAGGGAAGGCGGCCGGGTGACCGACGCCAGAATCGTACTCGGCGGCGTCGCCAGCTGGCCGCAGGAAGTGCCCGAAGCGGGAGCGGCTCTCAAGGCCACCGCGCTCGAGGACGACGCGATCGCGGCGGCGGCCGAAGCCGCGTACCGCCCCTCCAAACCCCTCGACAATACGGATTTCGAGCTGTCGTGGCGGAAGCAGATGACCCGCGTCTACGTGACGCGGGCGCTGCAGGAGCTGCGGGGCCGGCGTCGCGGATAGACGCCGGCCGCCGATTACTCGTGCGCCAGAGCGTCGACCTCTTCGGTCGTCCGCTTCAGGATCTCAGCGATCTTCTGCCGCACGGTGTCGTCACGCGCCTTCCAGCCGGTGCGATACACCTGCTTGACCAGCCGTCCCACGGCCTGGTTCAGCTCGGACATCGAGCCGCCCAGGGCCTGGTCCACGGCGTCCTTCACGCGGTCGAAGATGTCCTCCACCACGTCCTTGTGCTCCTCCAGAAACTGCCGCCCCTGGTCCGTAATCTCGTAGACCTTCTTGCCCTCGACGTCCTTACCAACCACGAGCCCTTCGTCCTCGAGCCACTGCAGCGTCGGGTACACGGTCCCCGGCGAGGGGGAGTAGCAGCCGCGCATGCGCTCCTCGAGCTCTTTCATCACTTCGTAGCCGTGGCGCGGCTTGTCCTTGAGGAGCTTCAAGATCACGTACTTCATGTCCCCGGCCTCGAACCACTGGCGGCGGCGCGGCCCCCGGGCCCAGGTGAACCCCCGCGGCCCGAACCCAAAGCCGAACCCTCTCCATCCGCGATGCATACCGTTCCTGCCTTCTGAAGATGTAACGGGACGATACTATGTCACGATATATCGTGTCAAGGCCGCCCCAAGCGCCAGCCGCTCCGCTCGATACATTCCCCGAAGCGCCCCCCGGTCGTCGCCCAACGCCGCGCCCTGACGAGGGACTCGGACATGTCCGTGCAGGTGACCCCCCACCCCGAGTGGGTCGTGGACCTGGACCGCGAACTCGAACCGCACCGGCTGGCCGTGCTCACCACGCCGGTCGTCGAGCACTCCGCGGAAAACACGCTCGACGAGCAGCGGATGCAGGATTTCCTGGTCGCGTTCTACCCCATCATCCGCGACTTCCCGCAGTGGCTGCAGCTGTTGCTGGATCGCTCCCCACCTGAGAGCGGCGTTTTCTTCCGCGATAACATCCGGGTCGAGCGCCGCCACGACGCCATGTGGCGCGCCATGGGCGATGCCTTCGGAGTGCCGAAGGGTCGCTTCCAGCGGCAGGAGCCAATGCTGGCGGCAGTGCGCGACTTCCACGACTTCCTCTCCGCCTCATGCCACGTGGCGTCGTTCGCCGAGGGGGTTGCGGCGACGAACTACGCGGTGGAAGGGGTGGCGCAGCGCATCTCCGAAAAGGCGCTGCGCGGCCTCGGCAAGAACGAGAAGCTGGGCCCGCGCGGTCGCTGGTGGCTGGAAGAGCACGCCAAGTACGACGACGAGCATCCGGTCCACGCGCTCGAGATCATCAAGGCCCGCGTGACCCGGGGCGAGGACCCGGAGGCGGTCACGGCGGCGGCGATCCATAGTCTCACCCTCATGCGCGACGCGATGCTGGAGTCCTACCGGCCATGAGCAAGCGGCCGACGTCGTCCTCGCGGGGCACGCGCGTCGCCGCGGGCGGCGAGGGAGGCCGTCCGCCGCTCGACCTGCTCCGCGTCGCCGCGGAGCTGGTCGCCAACCTTCCCGACGCCGTCGTGGTCACAGGCCTGGACCGTCACATCCTCACCGCCAATCCGGCGGCGGCGGAATTGCTAGGGCGGGCGCTGGATGAGCTGCCCCATCTCACCATGGACGAGATCATCGCCCCCGCCGAGCGCCAGCACGTGGCGAGCCGGGAGCAGCAGGCATTCGGGGGCGAGCCGCAGCGCTACGAGACGACCGTGGTGACGAGCGCCGGCGAGCTCCGCGAGGTGGCCGTCTCCAACTCTCCATTCACGGTGGAGGGAGAGCTGGTGGGCACCGTCGCCACGGTCCGGGATATCACCGATCAGAAGCGGGCACAGGAGACCCTCGCCCGCTCGGAGTCCCGCTACCGCAACCTGTTCGAGTCCGCCTCCGACGCCATTGTGACGCTGGACGCCAACGGCCGGTTCACGACCGTGAACCACGCGGCCGAGAGCATCTCGGGCTTCAGTCGCGACGAGCTGGTCGGCCAGTGGTTCGCCCCGATGATTCCCGACGACGACCTGCCCAAAACGCTGGCGCATTTCCAGATGGCCCTGTCGGGCGAAACGGGGCTCTTCGAGACACGGTTTTTCCGCAAAGATGGCGAGCCGCGGACCATTCAAGTCACCTACTCGAGCCCCCAGAAGGACGAGGAGGTGCTATGCCTGATCCGCGACGTCACCGACCAGAAGCTGCTCCAGGAGCAGCTCATCCAGTCGGAGAAGATGTCGGCGATCGGCCAGCTGGTGTCTGGGGTGGCCCACGAGCTGAACAATCCGCTCGCGGGCATCGCCGCGTTCGCGCAGCTGCTGCTGGCCGAGAAGCGCGCGTCGGCGGACCAGCGGCAGTCGATCGAGACGATTTACGCCGAATCGCGCCGCGCCTCCCGCATCGTCCAGAACCTCCTCACCTTCGCGCGGCAGCACAAAGCCGAGAAGGGACCCACCAGCATCCACCAGGTGATGGACGACACGCTGGAGCTGCGGATGTACGAGCTGCGGGTGCGCGGGATCGAGGTGCACCGCGAGTACGACGAGGGGATCCCGGACACGATGGCCGACCAGCACCAGCTGCAGCAGGTGTTCCTCAACATCATCACCAACGCCGAGCACGCGATGGAACAGGCGAAGCGGCAAGCGCACCTGCTCACCGTCCACACGCGCGGCCTGGGCGACACGATCCGCATCGAGATCGAGGATACGGGACCCGGGATCCCGGCGAACCTGCTCGAGCGCATCTTCAATCCGTTCTTCACCACCAAGCCCACGGGCCGCGGCACCGGCCTCGGCTTGTCGATCTCGCTGGGGATCGTGCGCGAGCACGAAGGGCGCATCTGGGCCGAAAACGCACCCGGCGGGGGCGCCCGCTTCGTGATCGTGCTGCCGCTCATTCGGCCACGGCGCACGGGCGAGTTCCCGGTCGTGCCGGCCGCCGGCGGCGGCGGCGAGCGGCTCCGCCTCCTGATCGTGGATGATGAAACGTCGGTGCGCGTGGCGCTGCAACGCTACTTCGACGGCCGCGGCCACGAGACGCACGCCACCGCCAGCGGCCGGGACGCGCTGCGGCTCATCGGAGAGAGCGCTTACGACGCGATCATCGTGGACATGCGGATGCCCGACGTCTCCGGCGAACAGCTCTACGAAGAGCTCAAGGCCCGCGATCCCGAGCACGCGAGCCGCGTGATCTTCACGACCGGCGACGTGATGAACGAGCAAATGCGCGCCTTTCTGGCGTCGAGCGGCCGCCCCCTCATCGCCAAACCATTCGAGCTGCCGGCCTTCGATCAGGTACTGCCCGCCGCCCGGCGCGCGCACTAGCAGCAGGGAGCGGGCGAAGACAAGGCCGGGAGCCCAAGTTGCGAGCTCCCGGCCTCAGCCTTTGCCCAGTCAGCGTCAGACCGACCGCAGCGCCAACCTCGTCTTCCAGTGCAGCGGCGCGGTCTTCCAGCGGAACACGCTCGGCTCCCCGCGCGCGCCCCGCGACCGGCGGCCCGGCAGCAGCCGGTGCTCTTCGCTCGGCACGGTCCAATTCAGGGTGAGCTTGCGCTGGTGGCGCATCACGTCGATGGCGACCGTCTCGCCCGCGTCGTACGAGTGCAGGATCCGCATCGCGTGCTCCGGCGTGGTCGCCTTGCGGCCGCCGATCGCGAGGATCACATCGCCCGCCTTCAACGGCAAGGTCGAATCCCCCGGCGCCCGGATCACGAGGACCCCTTCCTTTGTCCCGAAATACTCTCCGAGATCGGTATTGAGGTTGACGAGCTGCAGGCTGCACCACGCGTCCCCGAAGCAGATGCTGATCTCAGGGGCTGCCATCACTCCGCCCCGGGGCACGGTCATGGTCATGGGCGGCATCTCCATCCCGTGGAAATCGAACTCCGGGCCCGCGATCGCGAACGGCCCGCCGCCCTCGACTTCCTCGGCCACGAGCGTCGCCTGCTTCGCGTCGCTGCCGCGCCGGTACTCGATCTTCACCGTATCGCCCGGGTCGAGCGCGTGGGCCAGCTCCACGAGCTTCAAGCCGGGGCCCGATTCATCCTCGTCACCGGCGCGGGCGCTCCCCAACGCGGTCCCGTTGAACTTGGTGATCACATCGCCGGCCTTGAGCCCCGCCTTGTCGGCCGGCCCGCCCGGCGTCACCGCCGCGATGCGAGCGCCGATCTTGTCGGAGTCGGCATTGGCCGCCGTGTTAACGACCACACCGATGCGGCCGTGATTCTCGGTCGTGAAGTTGTAGGTGAACCCGCGCGGCCGCACACGCGTCCTCGCCCGCGGCGCCGGCGCCGGGGTCTCCTGCGCGGCGAGCAGCGCCGGGGTTCCGATCATGACAGCGACCAGTGCGACCAGCCACGTCCGCTTCATTGCGATTCCTCCAGGGGGCTCACAGCCCCACGTAATTGGCACGGGTCACCCGGACCTGGACCAGCTGCTGCATCAGGTCCGCCCGCTGCCGCCACAGATTCAACGCTTCCAGCTCCTTCGCCTGGCGCTCGGCGAGCTGCCCGTCGATCGCCGCGATGCGGTCTTCCAGCGCCGACGCCAGCGCCGCCTCGCGCCCGCTCATCACCCGTCCGTCGCCGCCGACCTGCTGCAGGGTCGATTCGAGCGTCGCCGAGCGCTGCTGCGCCTGCACCAGCTGCGCTTCGAGATCCGTCCCCCACGGCCGCACCAGCAGCAGGCCGGCCAGCACGGCGGCCGCCGCGAGGCTCCCGACGCTCCACACCCGGCGGCGCCGGTCGCGGCCCGCGAGCACCACGGCGCGCACCGCCGGCCAGCGATCGCGCGGCGCGCGCAGCCCGGGGAGCGCCTTGAGCTGCGCCACCCGCTGGTAGAGCGTTTCCAGCTCCGCCCGGCACACCGCGCACGTCTCGAGGTGCTTGCGCGCCCACCCCGACGCTTCGCCGGCCTGGAGCGCCAGCAGATCGTCCATTGTGCAGTGCATCATCCGACCTCCATCCCCGCCCCCAGCGTGCGACGCAACTTCGTGTGCGCCCGCGCCAGCTGGGACTTCGAAAAGCTCACTGATTTGCCCATCATCTCGGCGATTTCCTCGTGCGTGTACCCTTCGACGTCGTGCAGCCACACCACCGCGCGCCCCGTATCGCTCAGCTCCTGCATCGCGCGCTCGAGATCCAGCGCCTGGCCGACGTTGTGCCCGGCGTGGCCGGCCGCCGTGGCCTCGTCGAACACCTCCGTCTCCCGCACCTGCTCGCGCCGAATCCGCATCAGCGCCTTGGACGCCGCGATCTGCCGGATCCAACCCCACAGATGGCCCTCGCCCCGGTACTGCCCGATGTTGCGCACCACCTCGAGGAACGTCTCCTGGAGCACGTCCTCGGCGTCCTCGGCGTTGCGCAGCATGCGCCGCGCGAGGTTGTAGACGGGCGCCTCGAACGCGCGGTACAGCGCTTCGAGCGCCTCGAGGTCTCCGGTCTTGGCACGGGCGACCAGGACGTCCGGGACGGTGAGCGAGATGGTCATCTCCTGAAAACTATGATGCGCATGGGGAGAACAGGGTCCCAGCCGGCAGTTCCCGGTTCCCGGTTGCCGGCTTCCGGTAACCGGTTACCGGCGGCTAATTTGGCCCATGCCCGTCGACCGCCCCACATTGCACCTCTGGCTCCACCACTGGCAGGACGAAGGGGACGCCGCCTTCCTCTATACAGTCCTGGCGGCCCAGGAGCCGGACGCGCGCAAGCGGCAGATCTACGACAAGCTGGCCGACGTCGAGCGGCGCCACACCGAGCTGTGGGCCAAGCTGCTCGGCGGCAACGGGCACGCCGTGCCCGCGGCGGGTCCCCGTCCCTCCCTCAACGCGCGGTTCATGGCCTGGCTGGGCCGGCGGTTCGGTCCCGGCTATCTGCTGCCGCTGCTGCTGCGGGAGGAGGGGCGCGAAGTGCGCGGCTACATGGACCTGCACAAGAGCTCGAGCGGCGCGGACGCGCGTGCGGTGTCGCTCACGCTCGCCAAAGAGTCGGCTGAGCACGCGGAGACTCTCGCCGGGCTCGCGGGCGCGAGCGCCGAGCCGTGGCACCGTACCGGCTCGGGCGGCTTCGTGCGCAATGTGGTGTACGGGTTTAACGACGGGCTCACGGCCAACTTCGGGCTCGTGGCCGGCGTCATCGGCGCGGCGGTGGCGCCGCACATGATCCTGATCTCCGGGGTCGCCGGGATGATCGCCGACGCGCTGTCGATGGGATCCTCCGGTTACCTCGCCGCCAAGAGCGAGCAGGAGGTATACGCCCACGAGATCGCGATGGAGAAGGAAGAGATCCGGCTGATGCCCGACGTGGAGGAGGAGGAGATCGCCCTGGTCTACGAGGCCAAGGGGATCGAGTCGGCGCAAGCGCGGCGGATGGCGGCGGAGTTGATGCGCGATCCGGCGCGCGCGCTCGACGAGCAGGTGCGTGACGAGCTGGGCATCGCGCAGGCGCGGTCGACACCGCTCAAGGAAGGCTGGGTGACGGGCGTGGCAACGGCGGTCGGGGCCTTCATCCCGGTGGCGCCGTTCCTCGCGCTCCACGGTCAGGCGGCGATCTGGTCCGCGTTCGGGATCGCGATGGTCTCCCACTTCGCCGTGGGCGCGGCGCGCAGCTTCTTCACGGGCCGCGGGGTGATCCGCAGCGGCGTGGACATGTTCGTGGTGGGATTGGGCGTGGCGGCGGTGGGCTACTTCGTGGGAGACCTGGTAGCAAGAAACCTTTGAGTCAGACGACCAGGTTCACGAGTCGGTCCTGCACGTAGATCGTCTTCTTCACGGCGTTGCCATCCACGAATTTCCGCACCCCTTCTTCGGCGAGGGCGCGCGCGACGACCTGGGCCTCGGTCAACCCGCGCGGCACGGTGATCCGCCCGCGCAGCTTGCCGTTCACCTGCACCGCGATCTCCACCTCCTCGGCGATCGTGAGCCGGTCGTCGAAGGACGGCCAGCGCGCCTGGGCGAAGATCGAATCCTTGTGGCCGAGTCGCTCCCACAGCGCTTCGCAGAGGTGCGGCGCGTAGGGGGCGAGCAGAATGAGCAGCGGCTCGGTCGCGCCCCGGGTCGTCGCCGCCGGTCCCGCCTCGCGGAGCAGGTTCACGTATTCCATCATCGCCGCGATCGCGGTGTTGTAGTTCAGCGTCTCGGTATCCGCGCTGACCTTCTTGATGGTCTGGTGCAGCTTGCGCTGCACCGGCGGTGGGAGCTGGCGTGTGCCGGCGCCCATGGCTTCGTGGGCGCACGCCCACACCTTGTCGAGGAACCGCCGGATCCCGATGATGCCGGTATCGCGAAAGTCCCCGCCCTCCTGGAAGGGGCCGAGGAACATGAGGTACATGCGGAACGTGTCGGCTCCCCACTTCTGGAGGTA
>Ga0137396_10000371_pt1 | contig 20730 bp, 20 predicted proteins | sample czc16metaG_FD_108284 | JGI IMG/M metagenome (GOLD analysis project Ga0137396, IMG submission 108284) | Vadose zone soil microbial communities from Angelo Coast Range Reserve, California, USA - czcobulk3.16 metaG | ecosystem: Environmental > Terrestrial > Soil > Vadose zone | place: USA...
CCGGCGTCCGCCCTCCCGCGGTGGCGCCGGGCTCACGGGCCCCGGTCCAACCGAAGCCGGCAAGCGCCGGCGTCAGCCCACCCGCGGTGGCGCCGGGCTCATGGGCCCCGGTCCAATGATCGAGCGGCTGGACGACGTCAGGATGGACGAGGTCCGGCTGACGACGCCGATCGGCGAGGCGGACCTGGCGCGGCTGAAGCTCGGCGACGTCGTGTATCTCGACGGCGTGCTGTACACAGCGCGCGAGAGCGTCTATCGCCGCGTCGTCGACGAGGGTGTCGATTTGCCGGCGGCCGTCCGCGCCCTGACCAACGTGAACTTCCACTGCTCACCCGCGGCGACGGTGCGGCCCGACGGGACGTACGCCGTCGAGGCCGTCACCGCGACGGCGAGCTTCCGCTTCGGCAAGTCGATGAGCCGCTGGTTCGAGCGCTCGGGCGCCAAGATGATCGTCGGCAAGGCCGGGCTCACCGAGCTCGCGTATCGCGAATGGTTCGTGCCTCATGGCGCTGTCTACCTCACGACCGTCGGCTACGGCCTGGGCGCGGCGTATGGGCGCTGCATCAAGCGGGTCGTCGACGTGCACTGGCTCGAGCTCGGCATCGCCCAGGCGCTCTGGGTGCTCGAGGTCGAGAAGCTCGGCCCGTTCCTGGTCGAGGGCGATCGACAGGGCCGGAGCCTCTTCGCCCTGGCGAATCGTGAGATCAATCTTCGGCTGGACGAGGTCTATCGCGGGTTACCACCGTTCTCGATGGGCCGCTTCGGCGAAACCACCGCCCGCACCGACGAGGTGGTCTAGCCCCCGGGCTTCTCCACGATGAAGATCACGTCCGAGCCAAAGATTGCCAGCGCGCCGTGCCAGTAACCCGGCTGGACCCTCCGACGTAGAAAGGGAATAAAGCGCACGCCGCTGACCTCGCGCAGACGAAGGCCTGCGCGTTCGAGCGCCGCCACCTCTGCCTTCACGCTTCTCAGATCCCGTTCCACGTCATCGGCCCCGTCGAGATTGCGCCACGAGCGAGGACGGTGCCCGTGCCGAAGAAAGTGACGCCACAGTGTCTCGAGATAGGCCGTGTAATAGCTTCGGAGCGTGAAGGCCAAGACGCCGCCGGGCCGGAGCACCCGCGCCACCTCCGCGTAGACCGTCGACCGCTCCAGGTCGCGCAAGGTATAGAACGCGCAACAGACGCTGTCGAACTGGCCGGAAGAAAACGGGAGTGCCTCGGCGGAGGCCTGCACCAGCATGCGGTGGCCCTGGGCGGCGGCTGCCGCGAGCATCCGCGGAGCGATATCGAGGCCCACGACGTGTTGCACTTCCGCCCGAGCGCCGAGACGCCGTAGCAAGCGGCCAGTGCCACATGCCAGCTCGAGCACGCGGCCTCGGCAGGTCGCCAGCAGTGGCGTGTCGATGGTCGCGAGATATGCGCCCATGTAGTCCTGATCGACCATCCGGTCGTAGGCTTCCGGATCGGTGGTCAGCCACCGACGTAGCAGGTCCGGTCTCATGGGTCGCGTTCAGGATACAACTCGCGTCGGAGGACGGGAGCCAACGAAGATTTGACACGGTTGTGACCATTCACGCTCTCCCCCCGTCCATACTTCCCACGATAAAATGATGCAAGGCGACAAGCCGATGGAGAACAAGCCGTAGCCGTGCGTTGGCGCGCGTGCGTCGTCGTCGTGGTGCTCCTGGCGGCGGGCCTTGCGGCGGGGTCCGCCTCGGGCCAGGCCCTGCGCGTCGGCGCGCCGGCGCCGGAGTTGGCAGGCGAGCGCTGGGTCAACAGCGGGCCCCTGACCATGCAGGCCCTGCGCGGCCGGGTCGTGATGGTCGAATTCTGGACCTTCGACTGCATCAACTGCCGGAACGTGATCCCGCAGCTGCAGGGCTGGTCCGAGCGGTACGAGAAGGAAGGGTTCACGATCGTCTCGGTGCACAGCCCCGAATTCTTCTGGGAGAAGTCGTACGACCGCGTCGTCAGCGCGACGAAGAAGCTCGGCGTCCGCTACCCGGTCGTGCAGGACAACGACTTCGCGATCTGGAACCGATGGGGCGTTCGCGCCTGGCCGACGATGATCTTGATGGACCGCAAGGGCATCGTGCGCTACCGGCACATCGGCGAGGGCGAGTACGACGCGACCGAGGCGATGATCCGGCGGCTGCTCGCGGAAAGCGGGTAGCCGCCGGGGTGTTGTCGCCGTCCGCGCGGTTCTCGGCGCTCGCGCTCCTGGCGATCGTGGCGCCCGCCATGATCGTCGCGGTCCTGGGCTACGTCTCGATCCGTCAGTGGGAAGCCTCGTCCGAGCTCCTGTATCGCGAACAGGCGCGCGACATGGCGACGATGGCGGCGGAGAAGGTCGAGATGACCCTGCGTCGTGCGGAGGACACCTTCCTGGATCGCCTGCAGACCGCCCTGCAAACCGAGGGTCCGCCGGCACGCGCCGTCGACGCGCTGCTCGTCGACTCGCCGCTGGTCCGTCGGCTCTACCTCGTCGGCCGGCGCGGCGAGTTGCTGTACCCGCGCGCGTGGAAGGATCGCGACGCGGCCGTCTTCGGGCCGCTCGTGTCCGAGTCGGAGCCGAGGAAGCTCGAGCGAAGCGGCAAGCGCGTGGTGATCGCCGAGAACCAGATCTGCCTGGCGTGGCTCACCCGGCGCGGCGGCGAGCCGGTGCTGGTCGCCTTCGCGCGCGATCCCGACGCCTTGCGGCGCGAGATCCTCGAGACCACGCTCGGCCCGCTCGAGTCGCAGACCATCCTCGCCGTGCTCGATCACGAGGGTCGAACGGTCTACAGCCGCGCCCCGATCGGCGACGCCCAGCGCGTGCTCTCCGTGCAGTTTCGCGACGTGTTGCCCGACTGGCGGCTCGCCGTCTATCAGGCGCCGGGCGCGGCGCCCCGCCAGGCGGTCCGTCGCCAGGTGATGCTCTTCACCGGCGCCCTCGGCGTGCTCGTGGCCGTCATCGTGGCGGGGATCGTCACGACGTGGCGGCTGATGCGCCGGGAGACCGAGATGGCGCGGCTCAAATCCGATTTCGTCGCCAACGTGTCTCACGATCTGAAGACCCCGCTCTCCGTGATCCGGATGTTCGGGGAGACCCTCGAGATGGGCCGCGTGACGGACGAAGGCCGGCGGCAAGAATACTATCGGGTCATCACCCGCGAGGGTGAGCGGCTCACGCGCCTGATCGACAACGTGCTCGACTTCTCACGGATCGAGGGCGGACGGCAGACGTACGAGATGACGCCGACGCCGATCGAGCCGCTCGTTCGCGGAACCCTCGAGACCTTCGCGTATCCGCTGGCTCAGCAGGGATTCAAGGTCGAGGTGAGCGTGGCGCCGGACCTCCCCGACGTGGCGATGGATGCCGACGCCGTCGGCCAGGCCCTCGCGAATCTGATCGACAACGCCATCAAGTACTCGGCCGACGACCGGGCGTTGACCCTCGACGCCCGGATCGTCGATGGACGACTCGTCATCGCCGTGACCGATCGCGGACTGGGGATCGCGCGCGAGGAGCAGGCGAAGATCTTCGAGAAATTCTATCGGGTAGGGCGGAGCGACACCCAGGGACGCCGAGGCAGCGGTGTCGGCCTGGCGCTCGTGCGGCACATCGCCGAGGCTCACGGCGGTGACGTCACCGTGGCGAGCGCGCCCGGCGAGGGCAGCCGGTTCTCGCTGCGCTTGCCCCTCGGTCGGCCGTGATGGCCAAGATCCTGATCGTCGACGACGAGCCCGAGATCGTTCGCGGCCTCGAGGACAATCTACGATTCGAGGGCTATCAAACCAGTTCGGCGGCCAACGGCGAAGACGCTCTCGCGCGCGCCCTGAGCAGCGCGCCCGATCTCATCCTGCTCGACGTGATGATGCCGCGGATGAGCGGGTGGGCGGTCTGCCGGGCGCTGCGGGAGAAGGGTATCGATGTGCCCGTCATCATGCTCACCGCGCGGGGCGAGGAAGTCGACCGCGTCCGCGGCCTCGAGCTCGGGGCCGACGATTACGTGACCAAGCCCTTCTCGCTCCGCGAGCTGCTCGCCCGCGTCCGGGCGGTCCTGCGCCGCCCCGGTCCACGCGAGCGGTTCGAGGAGTTTGCCTTCGGCGACGTGCGGGTGCGCCCGCGCGTCCGCCAGGTATGGAAGGCCGGCCAGGAGGTGCGCCTGACGCGCAAGGAGTTCGATCTGCTCGTCTTCCTGATCGCCCATCGAGGCGAGGTGATCACGCGCGAGCGATTGCTCGACGAGGTGTGGGGATACGAGCGTTTCCCGACCACGCGCACGGTGGACACCCACGTGCTCCGGCTCCGGCGCAAGTTCGAGGCCGACGCCGAACGTCCGGTCTGGATCCTGACCCTCCATGGTCACGGTTATAAGTTCGCGGCCGTGTGAGATCCTTAGTTCGCTCAATTCGAAGGAGATGCCATGCTGATTCGACGCGCACCGCGGTTCGCCGCGAGTGAGATCACCGATCCCACGCTCTACCTGAGCCGCCGCGAGCTGATGTCGGGAGCCGCCGCGGCTCTCGTCCTGGCGCCGGGTCTGGGCTCGGCCGCCACGCCGGCCCTGCCGTCCCTCGCCGCCACACGCAACGCCGCGTTCAGCCTGAACGAGGCGCAGACAAAGGTCGAGGCGGCGACGACCTACAACAACTTCTACGAGTTCGGCGTGAACAAGGACGATCCCGCTCGGCTCGGCCACACGTTGCGCCCGCGCCCGTGGACGGTTCAGGTCGACGGCTTCGTTCAGAAGCCGAAGACCTTCGACATCGACGAGTTGATCAAGCTGTTCCCGCTGGAAGAGCGGGTGTACTCGCTGCGCTGCGTGGAGGCCTGGTCGATGGTGATCCCGTGGATCGGCTTTCCGCTCGCGTCCTTGCTCAAGCGCGTCGAGCCGACCGGGCAGGCGAAGTTCGTGGAGTTCACGACCCTGCTCGATCCGAACCAGTTTCCGGCCCAGAAGCCGGGATTCTTCGGCTTCTCGTCGCTCGACTGGCCGTACGTCGAAGGTCTCCGGCTGGACGAGGCGATGCACCCGCTCACGCTGCTGACCGTCGGCATGTACGGTAAGGTGCTGCCGAATCAGAACGGCGCGCCCGTCCGGACCGTGGTGCCGTGGAAGTACGGTTTCAAGAGCGCCAAGTCGATCGTCCGCATCCGCCTGGTGGGCGAGCAGCCCAAGACCGCCTGGGAGAAGGCCGCGCCTTCCGAATACGGCTTCTACTCCAACGTCAATCCGGCCGTCAGCCATCCGCGCTGGAGCCAGGCCGACGAGCGGCGCATCGGTGAGTTTCGACGGCGGCCCACGCTTCCGTTCAACGGATACGCCGACCAGGTAGCGTCGCTCTATTCTGGAATGGACCTGAAGAAGAACTTCTAGTGACTCCGGGGCGCCGGTGACGCGTCCGGCGCGCGTCGCGCTCAAGGTCTTCGTGTGGGCCGTCTGCCTGGCGCCGCTCGCGCTCCTGGCCTACCGAGCCTGGAACGACGACCTCGGCGCCAACCCGATCAGCTTCATCACCAACACGCTCGGCGACTGGACGCTGCGGATCCTGCTCGCGTCGCTCGCGATGACGCCGCTCCGCATCGTGTTCGGGCTCTCGTGGCCGATCGCCCTGCGACGACTCCTCGGGCTCTTCGCGTTCGCGTACGTCTGCCTGCACTTCGCGGTCTGGAGCGTGCTCGATTTCTTCTTCGACTGGCCGCGGATGTGGGCCGACATCGTCAAGCGTCCGTACATCACGATGGGCATGCTGGCTCTGGTCTCACTGATCCCGCTCGCGGCGACGTCGACGACCGGAATGATTCGACGTCTCGGCGCGCGGAGCTGGAACCGGTTGCATCGCCTCGCCTACTTCGCCGCGGTGTGCGCGGTCGTTCACTACCTGTGGCTCGTGAAGGTCGGCGTGAAGGATCCCTACTGGTACGCGGCCGCGCTCGTCATCCTGCTCGGCGTCCGCGCGGGGGAGTGGGGACGGCGCGTGGTGCGCCGACGTCGCGGTCGCGCCTCGGCGACGCCGCCGGCGGGCTCCCGGGCCGAAAACCCGCTTTCATGAGGGGACGCGCCGCCGTAGTATCTGTGGAACCATGAACCCCACGACCGTCTCGGTCAACGGCCGCCAGTATCGCGCCCCGACTCGTCCGGCTATCGTCGTCTGCATCGACGGGTCCGAGCCCGAATATTTCGAGCGAGGCCTCGCTGGACACACGACGCCCGCCATCGCGCGCTTCCGTCGGGACGGCGTCTACCGCGTCGCCCGTGCCGTCGTGCCGAGCTTCACGAATCCGAACAACCTGTCCATCGTCACCGGCGCCTCGCCGGCCGTCCACGGCATCTCGGGCAACTACTTCTACGATTCCGCGACCGGCCAGGAAGTGATGATGAACGACCCGAAGTTCCTCCGTTGCCAGACGCTCCTGGCGGCGCTGTCCCGCGCCGGAGCCCGCGTGGCGGTGGTCACCGCCAAGGACAAGCTCCGGCGCCTCCTCGGCCACGGGATGGACGGCATCTGCTTCTCCTCCGAGAAGGCCGACCAGACGACAAAGGGCGAGCACGGCGTCGAGCGGGCCACGGATCTGGTCGCGATGCCCGTGCCCTCGGTCTACAGCGCGGAGCTCTCGGAATACGTGCTGGCGGCCGGGCTCGAGCTCCTCGAGCGCGAGCGCCCCGACGCCATGTACCTCTCGCTGACGGACTACGTCCAGCACAAGCACGCGCCGGGCGCGCCGGCCGCGACGAGCTTCTACGCGATGCTCGATCGCTACTTCGACGCGTTCGACCGCGCGGGCGCGGTGCTCGGGATCACCGCCGACCACGGCATGAACGCCAAGTCCAATCCCGACGGCACGCCGAAGGTCGTCTATCTGCGCCCGTTGCTCGACTCGCTCGTCGGGCGCGGCCGCGCGCGCGTGATCCTGCCGATCACCGATCCCTACGTCGTCCATCACGGCGCGCTCGGCTCGTTCGCCACGATCTATCTCGACGACGCGGCCCAGACGAAGACCGTGGCGTCCACCCTCGCCGCGACACACGGGATCGCCGAGGTCTACGACAACGAGACCGGCTGTGCGCGCTTCGAGCTCCCGCGCGACCGGGTCGGCGATCTGATCGTCATCGGCGACGTTCACACGGTCCTGGGGAAGTCGCCCGAGGAGCACGACCTGTCGCTGCTCGAGGAACCGCTGCGCTCGCACGGCGGCGTATCGGAGCAGACGGTGCCGTTCGTCATCAACCGCCCGCTCGACGACGCCCACGCGCGGCGGATGGCCGCGGCCGGCGACCTGCGCAACTTCGATCTGTTCGACTACGTGCTCAACGGAGTGAGCTGATGCGGCGGCCTCCGGGCGCGGCGGTCGTCATCGCCCTGTTGTGGCTCGCCGGGTGCGCATCGGCGGGCGGATCGCGCCCCGACGCCATGGCGAAGCCGACCCGTGAGGTGCTCCCGAACGGCGTCGTCCTGATCGTCCAGGAGCATCGCGCGAGCGACGTCGTCGCGCTTCAGCTCTGGATGCGAATGGGCGGGCGCGACGAGGCCGCCAACGAGCTCGGTCTCGCCCACTACATCGAGCACATGCTGTTCAAGGGAACGCCGACGCGGCCGCCGGGGTCGATCGACACGATGATCGAGGGCTTCGGCGGGGCGAGCAACGCGTTCACCTCGTACGACACGACGCACTACGACTTCGTGGTACCCGTCGAGCACCTGCGCGCCGGCGTCGAGTTGCTGGCCGACCTCGCGACCCACGCCAGCTTCCCGCCCAACGAGATCGACAACGAGAAGAAGGTGGTCTTCGAGGAGATGAATCTCATCGAGGACGACCCGGAGAAGTTTCTGCTCCGGCGCCTCTATGAGGTCAGCTACTCGCCGCATCCGTATGGGCGGCCGCTGCTCGGCGAGCGAGAGTTCATCCAGAAGCTGACGCGCCCGGGGCTGGCGCAGTTCTATCAGAAGCATTTCGTGTCGAAGAACATGGTGCTGGTCGTGGTGGGCGCCGTGGACCCGGCTCGCGTACGGCCGATCGTCGACGCCACGTTCGGGCGCTTCGCGGCCGTGGCGCCACCGCCGCGCGAGGCGTCGCCGGTACCCACGCTGGACCGCAATCGACGGGTCGACGTCCCCCGGGCCGAGCAGCAGGCGTACCTCGGCCTGGCGTGGAAGACCGCACCGACGGGCAGCGAGGACATTTATGCGGTCGACCTGCTCACGTATATCCTCGGCGATTCGCCGAGCTCCCGTCTGAATCAGATCGTCCGCGAGCAGCTGAGGCTGGTCGCGAACATCGACGCGGGCTACGGCGCCTTCCAGCAGGCCGGGCTCGTGACCGTGACGGCGCGCCTCGAGCCCGGCAACTTCGACCGCGCCGAGGCGGCGATCCTCGAGGTGATCCGGAAGGTCCGCGCCGAGGGCGTGACGGAGGCCGAGCGCCGGCGCGCCGTGATCACCGCCGAGTCGAGCTACGCCTTCGACATCGAGACCGCCGAAGGATTGGCGAAGTCCTACGGGCAAGCGGAGACCACGTGGACCCTCGACAACGAGCTCGCGTATCTCGCGCGGCTTCGCGGGATCACCGCCGCGCAGATCCAGGCGGTCGCGCGAAAATATTTCGGCGACGACAACTACGCGCGCGTTCGGTTCGTGCCGGGAGGCGCCTCGCGGTGATCCGCCTGGCGCTCGCGCTCCTCGCCGTCGTCATCCTCATCCTCGACGCGCCCGCCGAGGCGACGGCCCAGACGACCCGCGAGCGTCTCGACAACGGGCTCACGGTGGTCGTGCGGGAGAATCCGGTGGCGCCGGTCGTCGCCGTCTCGCTCCTGGTCAAGACGGGCACCTGGTGGGAGACGCCGTCGAACGGCGGCATCTCGAATTTCCTGCACGCGGTGATGGTGAGGGGCACCACGAAGCGTTCCGGCGCCGAGCTGGCCGAGGCCATCGCCGCTCTCGGGGGCAAGATCAGCGCCTCGGGCGACGTCGATTATTCCGAGATCCGGGCCTCGGCCCTGTCGCGCTTCTGGCGCGAGCTGCTCGGGTTCACCGCGGAGCTCGCGCTGACGCCGAAGCTCGCGCCGGGCGAGCTCGACGGCGAGCGCGACTGGATCATCGGCCGGATCCAGAAGCGGCGCGACAGCGCGCCATCGCGCGCGTTCGACGAGTTCTTCGCGACGCTCTACGGACCTCACCCGTACTCGCTCCAGGTGCTGGGCACGCCGGAATCCCTCCGGCGCGTCGACTACACGGCGCTGGTCGGATGGTATCGCCGCTTCTACCGACCCGAGCAGATGACCCTGGCGGTGAGCGGCCAGGTGTCGGCCACGGACGTGCTCGCGGAGGCCCGCCGTCTCTTCGGCGAGCTCCCGCGTGGTGGGCAGGTCGTCGAGTCCGCGCGGCCGACTTCGGCGAACCCGGGAACGCGGCGGCTCATCGAGCAGCCCGCGCAACAGACGCAGATCCTCGCCGGCGGGCTCGCGCCATCGTTGAGCCAGCCCGACCACGCGGCGGTGAAGGTCCTGTCGACGATCCTGGGCGGGGGAATGGCGGGACGGCTGTTCGTCGAGCTGCGCGACAAACGGGGCCTCGCGTACACCGCCGCGTCCTACTACGATCCCGTCCGCGACCCGGGCGCGCTGATTCTCTATCTGGGTACCGCGCCCGAGAACGCGACAAAGGCGGAAGAGGGACTGCGTCGAGAGATCGATCGGGTTCGCACCGACCCCGTCAGCGACGACGAGCTCCGCCGGGCGAAGGGCTATCTCCTCGGTCGCTACACGATGGACCGCCGGACGAACGAGCGCCAGGCCTGGTACCTCGCGTTCCACGAGGTCGAGGGAGTCGGCCAGGATTATCCGGAGCGCTACCGGAAGGCCGTCGAAGCGGTGACCCCTGCGGACGTGCTCCGCGTGGCCAAGCAGTATCTGGAAAAGGTCACGACGGTGGTGCTGCGGCCGCGCTGACCGCTATTCGCTTCGTTGCGCGCGCGCTTCTTCGGCGGCCTTGATCTCGTCGGCAAACATGGCAGAGTTCAGCGGGCAGGGCGGCTTGTTCTCGTCGACGTACTGACAGTCGGTCTGGTTGCACTGCACGAAGTAGCCCTGCGGTCGTCCGAATCCGCCGGGCCGACGCAACCGGATCTCAACACTCTCGGACACGACCCCACACCAGAACTCACGGGCTCGGCTTCGACTCACGTCATCTCCTCAACGCGACCCGAACTGCCGTCGCGGTCGATCACTAGGGGGCTGGACCACCATACGACAGGCGGCGTGTCGATACAACATGTCTCTGTCTTTTTCCGCCGTGGCGGCCGCGAATTCTGTCGAACGACGGTCCGGATTCGGCTATAACTGACGTGACTCGCGAGCGTCCCGACATCGCCCACACAAGAGCCGCGTTCGAGAAGGAGGGTTCGTCGTCTTGCCTCGAGTCCTGACCGGTCGTCCCAGCCGCGTCGCGGCCCTGCTAACCGTGGCGATCGCGATGGTGGCGCTCGGCGGGTGCGGCGGCCTCTCGAGCTCGGTCAAGACCGAGCCGTCACTGCTGACCGTTGCCCCGCCTTCCGTGGCGAGCCCCACGGTGTTGGGCTCCGACCAGGAGTCGAACCCTGCGGGCGAGCGAGTCGATGAAACGACCGAGACTTCGGGCGTGCCGACCACCGGCGACGGCGGAGAGGGGGGCGCCGGCGAAATCGTGATCGCCCAGGCGCCGACCACGCCTTCCGAGAAGATCGATACCGAGACCGCGCCGGGCAGCGACGAAGAGGACAACGACCCCTGGGAGCGGTTCAACGAGAAAGTCTTCGAGTTCAACCGGCAAGCCGACCGCTTCGTGCTCAAGCCGGCGGCGAAAGCCTATAGCTGGATCGTGCCCGACCCGTTTCAGGTGATGATCGGGAACGGCTTCGACAACATCTCGTTCGTTCCACGGATGGTCAACAGCCTGCTCCAGGGCAAGTGGGGGGGAGCGACCCGGGAGCTCTCCCGCTTCTTGATCAACAGTACGGCCGGCATCGGCGGCCTGTTCGACGCGGCGAAGTACTGGGGAATCGAGAAGAGCCGCGAGGATTTCGGGCAGACGCTCGGCGTGTGGGGGGTGAGCCCGGGCCCGTACCTCATCGTGCCGTTCATGGAACCGATGACGGTGCGCGACGGGATCGGCCGGGGCGTCGACAGCTTCATGAATCCGCTCTCCTACGTCATCCCGTTTCTCTGGACCGGGATCAGCCTCAAGCTCGGTGAGATCGTCAACGACCGCGCCTTGAACCTCGAACTGTTCCAGGGATTCGAGGAAAGCGTCGTCGACTTGTACAGCGCCGTCCGACACGGCTATCTCCGACGTCGGGAGCAGTTGATCAAGGAGTAACGGTGGGGGGGCGCTTCATCCTCCTCGGAGTCGTCGCCGCGACAGCCGCCGGCTGCCTCATCTGGGCCGCGGTGACTCCCGGCGCCCGTCCCGCTCTCGCGAGCGCCGCCAATGGCGACGCCGTCAAAGCGGGGCGGGAGCTGTACGTCCGCTACTGCTCAACCTGCCACGGCGATACCGGGCGAGGCGACGGAGCCTCGGCCGCCTCGTTCGCGACCAAGCCCGCCGACCTGACCGACGGGCGTCTCATGAACCGGCTCCCCGACGAGTTTCTATTCAACGTGATTATGCACGGGGGGCCGGCCGAAGGCCTCTCACCCGGCATGCCGCCGCTTGCGGCGTATCTGAGCGACGCCGAGACGCGCCAGGCGATCGCGTACCTTCGGTCGATCGCCTCGCCGGCGTTTCGCCCGGAGATGGCGAAACCGCTCGTCTCGGCCCCTCACGCGCCTCGCCAGCCGATTCTCTTCAGCCACCTGATCCACGCCGGGTCGTTCCAGATCCCGTGTCAGTACTGCCACGCCGACGCGCGACGCTCGGAGTACGCCGGAATACCCTCGGTCGAGCGCTGCATGGGCTGTCACAAGATCATCGGAGCCCAGGACAATCCCGAGATCGCGAAGATCCACGATTACGCACGGCGCGGCCAGCCGATTCCGTGGGTCAGAGTCTTCAAGGTTCCGGAATTCGCCTTTTTCCCGCACCGACCTCACGTGCGCTTTGGACTCGAGTGTCAGACCTGTCACGGCCCGATCGAGCGAATGCGGGTCGTCGGCGCGGACACGGGACCCAAGCTAAGCGACGACCTGCTACGCCTCGTCGGTTTCCGACCGACTCCCCGTGCGCTGACGATGGGATGGTGCGTCGAGTGTCACCGTGAGCAGAACGCCACTCGCGGAGCGCACGCCCCGCTCGAGTGCGTCACCTGCCATCACTGATCGGTCCGGTCGGAAATTATCCGGAAAAGGCTCGGCTCGGAAGGAGGCCCGCTGAAGCTGTCCTGTCGGTAGGGGGGACTGCTTGCGATGGCTACCGCCGATGGGAGCGTGGCCGGTGGTAAGAAATTGGGCGAGGGCCGCTCTAGTTCCGCTATTTTATGACTATGGACAATATCCTGGTCGTCGACGACGAACGGAACATCCGCACGCTCTGTGCGCGGGTGTTGGCCGGGGACCAGATCGAAGTCCACGGGGTCGGCACTGGCAAAGAGGGGCTCCAGACGGCGGACGATGTGAGCCCGGACCTGGTCCTCCTCGACCTTCGCCTGCCCGACATGGACGGCATCGACGTGCTGCGCGCCCTCAAGGGTCGCCATCCAGAGACCGCGGTCATCATCATCACGGGCTTCGGCCAGATCCAGAGCGCGGTCGAGGCGATGAAAGCCGGCGCCACCGACTATCTCGAGAAGCCCTTCGAACATCTCGACAAGCTCAAGCTGGCGGTCGCGCGCTCGCTGGAAGAGGTCCGAGCCCGCCGCGAGATCCAGCGCCTCCACCGCCTTCAGGAGAAGGAATATCGAGTCGACCAGCTCATCGGTGACTCGGAGGGCACGCGCCATTTGCGAGAGCTCATCGGCAAGCTCGCGCGGAGCGAGGCGGCGACGATCCTGATTCATGGTGAGAGCGGCACCGGCAAAGAGCTCGTCGCGCGCGGGCTGCACTACGAGAGCGCGCGACGGGATTCGCCCTTCATGGAAGTCAACTGCGCGGCCATCACCGAGACCCTGTTCGAGAGCGAGCTGTTCGGACACGAGAAGGGGGCGTTCACGGACGCCAAGGCCGCGAAGAAGGGGCTGATGGAGCTAGCCGACCGCGGCACGCTGTTCCTCGACGAGGTCAGCGAGATGTCGCTCAACAGCCAGGCGAAATTCCTCCGGGTTCTCCAGGAGCGGGTGCTCCGGCGGGTGGGCGGGACGCGCGACATCAAGGTGGATTTGAGGATCATCGCCGCGACCAACCGTCCGCTCGAGATGCGCGTGAAGGACGGGCTATTCCGTGAGGACCTCTTCTACCGGCTCAACGTGATTCCGATTCACATCTCGCCGCTGCGCGAGCGCCGCGACGACATCATGCCGCTCGCTCGACATTTCGTCATAGACGCGAACACGCGCTTCCACAAATCGATCAAGGCATTCACGCCGGAAGCCGAGCGGCTCATGATGGGTTACCAGTGGCCGGGCAACGTCCGCGAGCTCCGGAATCTGATCGAGCGCCTCGTCATTCTGGGTAGTTCCGAGATGATCGAGCCTCAGCACCTTCCGGTGCAGTTCGCGACGCAGATTCGCCAGCCCGTCGTGCCCGAAACCTCGACGGACGAGCCCCGAACGCTCGCCGAAATCGAGCGAGCCTACATCGCGCAGATCATGCAGCGCGTGGAATCGAACAAGAGCAAGGCGGCGAAGATCCTGGGCATCTCACGCCAGACGCTTCGCAAGAAGCTGATGGAAGAATGAACGGTCGATCAGTCCATCGCCAGTGGTGAGTTCGTCGCCACTCCGGACCCGGAGTTCCGGATTGTCCCAACTAGTTGAAATCAAATTCTTTCCGGAATGGTGTCGCCGGGCTCTGTGAAATCTTGGCAACTAATCAGCCATTGAAGCCTGGACCCGGAAATCCCAAATTGACTGATTTGACCATGGTTTACATCTGTACGAACCCTTGGTCTCCCGTTTGCTACTTCTCCGTGCGGCGTTCGCACCAAAACGGCCAGGGGAGAGAATGATGAGACCGACGTTCAGAAAGCTGGAAGTCAAGGACATCGGCAACTTGGAGCGGCTCGTCGCCGAGAACGCAGAGGGCGTCGAGCCGGGCCTGAAGATTGTTGATTCGCGCTTGCTCCTGGGCCGGGCCGCGATCGACCTCGTCGGTCTCGACGCCCAGGGCTCCCTCGTGCTGATCGCACTCGACTTCAGCGCCGACGACGGACTTCTGCTCCGCGTGATGGACGCCTATTCCTGGTGTCTCGAGTACCCCGACACGCTCCGTCGTCTCTATCCGATGGCTCAGGCCTCCTCCCGGCCGCCCCGGATCCTGTTCATCGTCGAGAAGATGACCGATGCGTTCGTACGCCGGATCAAGCAGCTCAGCTTTCTCGAGATCGACTGCTTCGAGTTCCGCCATCTGGAAGTGAACGGCGCCTCGGTCGTGTATTTCGATCTGGTGGAGCACCTCCGCAAGATCGTCGAGTCGACGGGGGATGTGCAGCCTGCTGCGGCGCCCGCGCCCACCGCCGCCGTAGCGGCCCCCGTGCCGGCTGTGGCGCCGGTCATCGAGCCGCGCGTCGAGCCCGTGAAGCACGAGCCGATAAAGCCGGCGATCGAGTGGCCGACGCGTGTCGAATCGCGCGAGGCGCCGAGCGCGCCCAAGCCGGTCGACCCGCCCAAGGCGGTCGCGCCCGAGCCGGTTCGGATCGAGCAACCGGTGGTTGCCGTGGTCGAGCCCGAGCCCGTGGCTCCCGTCGCCGAGCCGAAAGTAGTCGTCGATGCCCCGATGCCGCCGGTCCACGAATTTCAGAGTGTGAAGCTCGTCACCGAGACGGTCGCCGTCGTGCCGCCCGCGCCCGAGCCGGTCGTGACGATGCCGGCCGAGCCTGCCCTCGAATTGCAGGCCATCGAGACGACGTCGACGCGGGCTCACACGAATGGGCATGTGCACGGGGCCGCCGTCGTCGCGCCGATGATCGAGACCGCCGCGCGTGTCGAGGTCCCCGCCGACGCGCCGATTGCCGCGCCGCCCGCGGTCGTCGTCGCCGCTCCAGAGCCGCCTCCCGCCCCGGTGGCACCGGTGGAACCCGCCCCGGCCCCCGTCCAGGCTCCGCCTGTGTGGGCGAAGCCCAGCGCGCAGCCCAGCGCGGCCCGGCCGCAGTTCTTCGCGCAAGCGGCCAAGGGCACCTCACCTGTCGAAGCCCCCGCGATCGTCGCCGTAGTGGCGCCGGCCGCCGAGCCGGCCACGCAACCAGCCGCGAGCAAGGTTGGGCTCGAAGTCGACGCCCGTCCGGAGCTCGAGTCGCTGAGCTTCCCGAAGGACGGTCTGTCGCGCCAGTGGCTGGAGTTCCTCAGTCAGCTCGGCGCGACCAAGTAACAGGAGCTCCCGTGACGACCACGATGGACGGCGAGACTCAGGTAACCGGCGGCGCGCCGGCTGAGCGGCTTCGCGTTCTCCTGGTGGACGACAACGCCTCCGTCCTCCGATTCCTGGCCTCCGCGTTCTCGTCGAACGGATGTCAGGTCACGACGGCCGGGACCGCCGAGCAAGCCCTCGAGCAGTTGAGCGACGATCCGTTCCACCTCGTGGTATCGGACATCAAGATGCCGGGCCTGAGCGGCCTCGACCTGCTCCGTGCGGTCAAGGGCAAGCAGCCCGGTACGCCGGTCGTGCTGATCACCGGGGTGCCATCGATCAATTCGGCGGTCTTCGGCCTGCGCCACGGCGCCTACGACTACCTGCCCAAGCCCTTCTCGGTCACCGAGGTGAAGGAGCTCATTCGTCGGCTCCGGCGGGACCGGGCGGAGGGTAACGGCAACGTGAACTATCCCGCGGGGCTGACGGAAGAGCTCGCCAGACGCCAGGGCGGTGTCGAGGCGATCTCGCGGATCGGCGAGGTCGCCCTGCAGGGTCTCGAGCCGAGCGTGTTTGCTGAGAAGGTGGTCGGGTACACGATGCAGAGCCTCCGGTGCGACGGCGCGCTCATGCTGCTGCGCGACCAGGGCGGCCAGTTCAACGCCAGCCGGAACGGCGAGCCGTCGATGGTCGGCCAGATCCTGACGCTCCTGCACGCCTCGTTCGGTGCCGTGGTCAAGACCGACGGCCGCGAAACGCTCGCGCTCACCAAGCGCGAGCACGGTTTCGAGGCCCTCGCCGCGATGATCCCGGGCGTCGGCGACGCGATGGGCATCCTCTGCATCGGCCGCAGCGCCGAACACGGCGCGTTCCTCCCCGACGAGAAGGCGCTCCTGCTCGGCTACGCGCAGACGACGGCGGTCGCGCTCCAGAAGCTGCTTCTGCGCGAGAACCTCGAGAAGAACCTGATCGACACGATCTCCTCCTTCGTCATCGCCCTCGAGTCGAAGGATCCATATCTCAAGGGCCACTCGGCCCGCGTGTCGCTCTACTCGGGCGAGCTCGCGACAGTCATGGGCGTCGCGCCGGCCGACGTGCTCATGATGAGCCGGGCCGGCATGCTGCACGACCTCGGAAAGCTCGTGATCATGGACAACATCCTCCGCAAGCCGCGCCAGCTGACCGAAGAGGAGTTCGAGCTGATCCGCACGCATCCCGTGGTCGGCGACAAGATTCTCAAGCCACTGCGATTCCTCGCGTGCGAGGCGAAGGCCGTGCGCCACCATCACGAGCGGTACGACGGCAAGGGCTATCCCGACGGCCTCAAGGGCGACGACATCCCGCTCATCGCGCGGATCGTGACGGTCGCGGACGCCTTCGACGCGATGACGTCCGACCGGCCGTATCGGAGCAAGCGGCCGCTGGCGGTGGCGCTCGAAGAAATCGGGCGCGGGGCGGGCACGCAGTTCGATCCGACCGCCGCTGACGCGTTCTTGACGATTCCCGTGATTCGACTGGAGGCGATCAGCCGCCATCTCGATCTCGGGTCACCGGCGATCGACTCGTCGATTTCGGCGCTGCTGGAGGTCAATTGACCGAGCCCTCCCGGCCGAAGATTCTCGTCGTCGACGACGCCGGCCCCGTCGTGATCCTCTGCGTCAACGTGCTGCAGGCGCTGGGATACGCGATCAGGGCCGCGAACCGTGGCGAGACGGCGCTCGATCTCTGTCGCAAGGAGTTGTTCGATCTCCTCGTGGTCGACTACAAGATGCCCGGCATGAACGGCTTCGAGGTCCTCGAGCAGGCGCGCCGGATCCGCCCGACCATGGCCTGCATGTTGATGACTGCTCACGGCACCCCCGACATCATCAACGAGGCGACTCGCCTCGGCTTCGACTACATCTTGTTGAAGCCCTTCACTCCGTCGGAACTCCGGGGGGCTGTCGACAAGGTCCTCGCGAGCAAAGCCTAGGAGATCGCGCGGTGCAGCCGAGTGCGCCCGCGATCCTGACGGCGGGAGTGGCGGGAACCATCATGAAGGCGATGCTCGATGCGCTGCGTGGGTGGCTTGATCGGCTCCTCTCGATCGGCTACGGCGTGGTGTACGACTACGTCTACCCGCGCTTCAGCTACTACCAGCGACTCCAGGCGGAGGTCCGCGATCTGGTCGAAGCTGCGGTCCCCGCGCAGGTCGAGCGGCGGGATGTCCGTGTGCTGGAGCTAGCCTGCGGGCCCGGCAACTTCACCTGCGCCCTGGCCGAGGCCGGCTTCACCGTCACGGGACTCGACGCCTATGCCTCGCTCGTCGAGGTGGCGAAGGAAAAGCGACGCGCGCGGCATCTGTCCAGCCTGGCCTTCCGGCACGGTGAGCTCACGCGCGGCAACACGTTCCGCGACGGTACCTTCGATCAGGTCGTCAGCATCCACTCGCTCTACGTTCACCCGGCGCCGGACCGGCTCCTGCGCGAGGCATATCGCGTCCTCAAACCCGGCGGTCACGCGGTGTTCGTGAATCACACGCGGCAGATCGGCCGGTGGTCGACCCTGCGCGACATCGCCCGCCGCGACGGAATGGGCGCAGCGCTCCATGGTCTTCTGTGGGTGCTCCCCAATTCGATCTTCGAGGCGGTGCGCCGGCGGGTCGGTCCTCACTACTGGGACGAAGCGACGTTTTCCGCCCAGGTTCGTTGTTCCGGGTTCTCGATTCTGGAGATGCGACGGACGTTTCTCGGGAACGCCAGCCTCCTGGTGTGGGCGCGGAAGAATACGGGCGGCTAAGTGAACCGCGGAGAGATGGCGCAACACCAATCGCAGCCTCTCGCCGACGTTTCGCCGGTCGCGGCCGTCGCGAGGGCGGGAGATCGTATGCCTTTCCGGGACGCGCTCGAGCACATGATTGCCGTCACCTACGGCGTCACCTACGACGCCGTGGTGACGCACTTCCCGCCCTACGAGGCGATGCTCGAGGAGATCGTCGCGTTCGTCGCCCGCTCGGCCTCCGATGCGACCGCGCCGCGGGCGACCCGCGTACTGGACGTCGCGTGCGGGATCGGGAACGTGAGCCTCCGGCTGGCGAAAGAGGGCTACTCGGTCGTCGGCATCGACGGCGTGAAGCACCTCGTCGAGATCGCGCGCGAGAAGAGCTCGCCGCGCGGGACCAACCTGACGTTCCAGCACCTCGACATCGCGCGCGACGCCTTGCCGGGGGCCGGAACCTTCGACGTGCTGGTGAGCATGCACACGCTGTACTGGCACCCGGACCCGACGGCCCTCCTCGACGCGTGTCGACGCGCGCTCAAGCCGGGAGGGCACGCGATCTTCCTGACGTACGAGCGCCCGGCCAGCCTCACGACGTTCCACGAGGTGAGGGTGGCCGAAGGTCTGGTCGCGGCGGTCCGGGCGCTGCGCTGGCTCCTGCCGACCATGACATTCGAGTTCTTCCGGGAGAACGAACATCGCTATCTGAGCGTGGCCGAGTTTCATGAGACTCTCGGCCGCGCCGGCTTCGAGGTCCTCGAGGCGCGCCAGACGTTTCTGTCGGGCCTGAGCCGCCTCGCGTGGTGCCGCGCGAAGTGAGCGCGGCCGGAGTGGTGAAGGCGTACGCGCCCCGGCGTCCCGAGGGCGTGCGGAGGATCGCTGGCGAAGCACCGGGGACCGCCCCGGACCATATGGCGAAGGAGTGGCGTTCGATGAACTCGCGCGTGAGGTCGCTGCTGGGGCTGTTCGTGCTGGTCGCACTGCTCGGGCCGACGGTCGAAACGAGCGAGGCGACGCATCGCGGAGGCGAGCCCCGACCGGATGCCGTCCTGTACGAGCTGGTCGAGCACGCGGAGCTCGGCGGGGGCTTCCGGACCGCGACCTCCGCGCTCGAGGGATGGGCCCGGCCGGGATCGCCGCTGTGCCCGACGGGCCTCCAGGAATACGCGAAGGCCGTGTTCGAGGTGGCCCAGATCCGAGTGAAGGTGAGTCCCCGCTGCAGGGTCGTCGCAACGGGCAACAGCACGATCGATCTGAGCAACGGCCGCGGCCACATCGACGGGAGCTTCTGGGTCGTCGTCAACAGCGACGCGACGAACCTCACCGATGCGCAGGAGCTCGTCGTCATGACCGGCGATTTCGCGGCCGACGTTCAGGTGGCGCCGGACCTCCTGACGATCGACATCCTTCCCGGGAGCACCTTCAAACCGACCAGAGCGATTCTGGCGTTCCCGGTTCCCGACGTCGCCTCGTTCACCGGCACGTTTCGCCTTCCGTTCACGGTGCATCACACCGCGGTCTACCAGAGCGAACGGGGCGCGCCGGTGCCGGTGCTGCCCAACGAGCGAGCGCTCGGTGATCCGACCGTGCGGGTCGAGGTCCACTTCGATTAACGCGGCGGAGCCGGCAGGGGAATGATCGCCGTGGACGAGATGCCGTCCGTGACGCGCAGGCCCGACGCCGGTAGGGCGCGTCGCACGGGTGTGGTCTCGCGGGGCACGCGCGTCTATCTCCGGACGCTGCGCCCCGAGGATCTGGTGTATCTCTCGGGGTGGGCGGAAGACCCGTTCCTCGAGCGGATGGTCGGCAGCGAGTTCTTGAACACCTACAAGCACGTCTACGACAAGGACCCCTCGTTCTACGAGGCGTGCCTGATGGATTCGACGCAGATCGTGCTCGTGATCGAGGCATCCCCGGAGTGGGCCGCGCCGCTGGGGCTGGCGCGTCTGTTCAATATCCATCTGCTCGAGGGCTACGCGTTCCTCGAGGTCATGCTGACCGACGCCAAGGCGATCCGCCGAGGATTTGGAGTGGAGGCCGGCAAGCTGATCTCGTACTATGGGGTCGACGTGTTGGGGCTTCGGCGCATCGAGGCCAAGGTGTACGAATACAATCGTCTGAGCGCCAACTCGCTGCGGCGCAACGGCTTCCGGCAGGAGGGCATCCTCCGCAAGGCCGGATACCAGGACGGTCAGTGCTGGGACATGCTCGTCTTCGGCATCCTGGAGCACGAGATCGATCAGCAGCGCACGAAGGACCGAGTCTATCTCCCTCTCGACGGTCCCGAGGGGGACGCGCGTGACGCTTCATAACTTCCTTCCGCTCCTCGCGCTGATCCTCAACGTCTCCCTCGCGGGGATCACGCTCCTCCGCAACTCCGGGAGCCGGCTGAACCGTCTGTTCACCTACTTCGTGGGCGGCATGGCCGTCTGGAACCTCGGCGTCTTCATGCTCCGCCGAGCTCCGGACGAGCCGGCCGCGTTCTTCTGGGAGATCGTGATCCACACGGGAGTCATTGCGCTCCCGGCGTTCTACTACCACTTCGTCCTGATCTTCCTCGAGAGCACGACGCG
>Ga0137396_10000372_pt1 | contig 20718 bp, 19 predicted proteins | sample czc16metaG_FD_108284 | JGI IMG/M metagenome (GOLD analysis project Ga0137396, IMG submission 108284) | Vadose zone soil microbial communities from Angelo Coast Range Reserve, California, USA - czcobulk3.16 metaG | ecosystem: Environmental > Terrestrial > Soil > Vadose zone | place: USA...
CCGAAGTGCTTCTCGCGCCCGGTGATGGACATCCGGTCGCACCTCGCGGAAGAGTGCCCCGATGTCGGGCACAAGGCGCACCCCCAGCGGGGCCACGATTGGGAGTTCCTCGGCCTGCCAGCCGAACGCGCGGGCTATGGGTACGTGTGTACAATCTGCGGCTTGATCAAGGAGGGCTCCCCGTGACCCGGCCCCCCCGATATCCCGTCGAGGTCCGCGCCCGTGCCCGCGAAGAGTACGCGTCGGGCCGGTACAACCCCGAGGTGCGCTGAATGAGGTACCGCAAAGGCGACGTGTTGCTCGTCACCGCCACCGACCACAACGGAGACAACCTGAGCGACGGCACCCGCATCACCTTCGTCGGCGTCTTCATCGGGCGCGAGGTGCGAGACCACCGCCGGTTCCTGAAACTCGCCGTGGTGTTTTACCCCGAGGGCAAAGGCTTCATCGGGATCGGCAGGGCCACGAACGTAATCGAGTCTGAGATCGTCTCGATCCAGAACATGGGGAGGGCACGACTGTGAGGGAACTCGCGGAGCGGATCGCGGTGCTGTTCGGATCGACGCTGATCGTCGTGTTCCTCCTCGTGCTGGTCAACTTTCCGTTCCCGTCCCGGACCGTGCTCGAAGCCACGGTGCTCGGGATCTCGTTCCTCTCCGCCATCATCATGTGGCACCCACTCGCCCGCCCCCGGGCGATCTGGATCGTCTTCCTCGTCGCGAGCGGCGCCCTGCTTTGGTGGAGGTTGCTGTGACCGACAAGGACGAGGGCGAAGACATGGAAGACGAAGAGCAAGACGAGGAACAACGCGACGAAGTTGTGAACGAGACCAAGCCCGAGTGGAAGATACCTCTCGGTACCGATGCGGGGCTGACCCTGAAAGAATCCTCGGAGGTGCGAGACGCGCTGAAGCAGGGGACGGACTCGCCCTTGTTAGACGATGAGGTCCCGACCGGCGAGTACGCGGGGCTGACGCGCCGCGAGGCCCACGAGAAGCACCACGCGACGGAGGGCGTCTTCCCGGAACTCACGATCCGCGATGAGATGGACCTCACGGAGAAGTTCCACGGCGAGATACAGCGCGGCCCTGACGGCGAGTGGCTCCGTGACGCGAAGGATCACGTTCTGCCCCGGGTCGGAATCGACCGCTCGTTGCCGATCTTCGACACGCCGGTCCCGTCCGGGATGTGGCAGGGGTTCACCCGCGCCGCGGTCCTCACGGCCGGAAACGGTGAACCGGAGGACGTTCGCCCGTTCATCGAGCGGGAAATCCTGCCCCTCGTGCCGACGGTCCCAGAACGCATGGTCCCCGCGGCCCGCGAGATGATCCGCGATTACCTCTGCGGCGTCTTCGTCGACGCGGAGCGGGAGATCGCGTCGAAGACGAAGTACGGCACCGCGATCAACGACGATGGGGACGAGTTCGATGACACCCTCAAGGAACTCGACGTGGACCTCGTCGACACGATGCTGATAAATCAGGTGCTCGCCGGCAAGATCACGTTGGACCAAACGGTACAACGCGAGACGGTGTTTGCAGCCCGTTTCATCGCCCTGCTCGTCAGCCGGCGTGAAGCCGTCTCTGCCCCGGCGAAGAGCAGACCTGAGCCGAGCAAACCCCTTGGTGGTAGCGAATCCTCCCGTGGCGAAATCCGTGACGAGTTGGTGAAGTTCTACCGCAGCGGCGGTGTCCCTGTACAAGCGTGGAGGCCGGGCGACCTCTTCGTCCTCGGATGCGACAAGTCGTTCGCGTACAAGGTGTACCGGAAGAACAAGTGGCGGGAGTTCTGATGCCGCCGCACGCTCGACAATACCCACCGGAACGCATGGCGAAGTTGTCGCTCAAGGTTCCGAGGGCGCCCCCGAAACGCGTGATCGTGTTCGTGGCGACTTGGGCGGGCCGACAGTGCTACGTGAGGATCGCGTACACGGACCGCGCCTACCTCCGCCTCGGCGACCTGTCCTACGCAATCCCGTTCGCGAAGGCCTTGCTCTACACCTTGGAAAGCGTGGACGAGAAGAACCCGGTGACCAAGGATACAGAGTCATGGCTGCACACCGCATTCGCCGAGGAACGTTACTGGGGATCGTGGTTCGTCGCCTCCTCGAACCTCGTCGGCTTCATCGAGCACCTCCGCGCAGGGACTGACGCGAACCGCCCCATCGACGTGCGCCTCGCACACTACCAAAACACCTCTACGACCCAGGCCCGCGGATCGCGGACGGAGACCGACCTCGCCAGGTCTGAGGCATTGATCCGGGCCGTCAGGGCCGCGACGGAGGTCCAAAATGCCTAAGCCACTCGACTTTCACGACACGGTTAACGAAGCCGTTCGACCGTGTCATCCGAGGGCCACTCCGCGCGTTAACCGTATCGTCGACGGGCCACCTAGGCGACTCGCTGTTTGGCGCCAAAACCGCCGTGGGCGACGACCGTTTCGGCCCGATTGGCGCGGGCGGCCGAAGGGTGAAACTTCGCCAGCGATTTCGGCCAAATATAGGGAGTGGCGACCGACTGTCGGTGCAGAAACGTTTTCTGGTAAAAGTCGTTTTGTAAGGGAAAAGAAAGGATACGTCTGTCTACGACCGTGTCGGTTTTGTGAGTGGCCTAACTTGCTTGGCCACCGAAACACGGGATTCCGGACGCACGGGTTCAGAAAGTCTCAAGTTAACGGCAGGGAAGGCCACCCCTCATGATCGCCGCGATCCCTTTGACCCTCTGGATTGTCGCGGCCGCGCGAGGCGACGCCCCCCGCGTCGCATTGTACCTGCGCGTGTCCTCCGAGGATCAAGTCAGGGGGTGGTCGCTCGCGAACCAAGAGCGGGACCTTAGGGCTCACTGCAAGCGGAAGGGTTGGATCGTGGTCGCGGTCTACAAGGAGGAGGGCGTCTCCGGCCTCGACGACGCGAACCGGCCCGAGTACCAGAAGATGATCGCCGCCATCGCGAGGTGGGACATCGCCCTCGCGTACAAGGGCGACCGGTTCCACCGAAACACGGACAACGCCCGCGAGTTCCTCCGACAGTCGCGTGCCGCGGGGAAGCAGGTGTGGACCATGGCGGAGGGGCGGCTCGATGCCCCCGACGAGGGAGAGGCCGAGTACCCGGCCCTCCAGCCGATGGCGTCGCACGAGATCGCCACGAGCATCACGACGCAGACGCTCCCCGCCCACGAGTCGCTGCAAATCTCGGATCGCGTCCTCCCCGGAAAGTGGACCGGCAAGAAGGCCGGCCGCCCGCAGGGGCGCATGCCGCTCGGCTTCACGTGGAACAAGGCCGACAACGTGTTCGTAATGACCGCGTGGGCGAAGAAGTTCAAAGAGGACAAGGAGGCGCACGGACTCAGGGAGGCGCGACGCCTCAACCCGATCCCGAGCGGGCGGCGGAGGGATCAGTTCCTCAGCGAGCGGGCCGCGTTCCGGCTTCTCGCGAATATCGATGCGTTCGAGCACGAGGCTTTGCTGCCCAACAAGCAACGCACGGACGAGCCCGGGTTCTTCTCGAAGTTCGACAAGAAGTGGCCGGAGTCCCGCCGCGCCCTCGAAGCGGAGAGACAGAGCGAGGCCGCGCGGATCGCGAAGCGGGTCACGTGCCCCTGCGGCGCCGTCCTGAAGTCCCAGTCGGGAATGCGAGGCCACCTCCTGTCAAGTGCCCGACACCGTGAGTGGGAACAGAGGGAGCGTCGCGCCATCCCTTGGTAACTCTCCCTCCGTAACTCGTCTTAAGAGCGCTAACTCCGCTGAGCGCGACCATCAGGACCGCGCCCGCGCGCGACCTCACCACCTATTTTCAGAATCAGAACCTAAGTGCGCTTTCGGCTTGCGTATGAATGAGAGCAACATGGTTTCGAAAAGCTACAATTCGGTCGAGCTACAGCGCGGCAAAATCTTCGCCACGGAGTTGAGACCCTACATCGACGCGATCAAACAGATCCAAATGGAGGATAGCGATGTGGCGGTGTTGTCGTACCTCCGCGCAATCTCCCTTGCACTCGCCTCGGAGCGCCCGCTGGATTTTGACGAGGTCTATCAACAGATGCTCGATGACCCAGCGATCCCGGACGCGTCAAAGGACCTCATTGCGCGGGTCACGCTTGATCTTCAAGCCACCGATCTTCAAATTGTGGAGGTGGTCGAGTGAAGGGGAAGCATGGCGAGTGGAAGCCTGACGAATTCCGTACGCGGGCGTTCGCCGAGGCGAACAGCAGGATCGCGCTGGCGATGCTGCTCTTGCGCGACGGGGAACCCGAGGAGGCGGTGGTGCGGACCATTATGTCGATGCTGCACCTCGGCGACCCGCTCATAGTGCGGAACACGGAGTCGGCGGTCTGCGCGGCGCAGAACACCGTCGGAATCGCGCTCATGCGGCTCGGCCGAGGGTTCCCGATCTCGGCGGATGACGACGAGCAGTCGGAGCAAGGGGAGTGAGTTCGTGGAGATCGGCGCAATTATCCGTCTGGTGTCGGACGGGAAGGCAGGTTGGTTCAAGCTTCGCACGTCTACGAGCGGATCTGGCGGGACGTGGATGTTGCGGGAATCAACCAGGCTTCAGTATGTGGGGATTCGGAACAGTCCGCCAATCGGCTCCGACCCAGTGCCTGTCTCCCATTTCGAGATCCTGGACGGTGAACACGCGGGGTCGATCGTGACCGCGTCTGGGCTGTGGCTTTACGAAATTGAGGAGGACTGAGCGGGTATATTGCCTCTGTTTCGCGCAAGATTCGAAGAGCCACTGCAGCAAGGATTTTCGGGAAGATTGAGGTAGCTAGCTGGATGTGGAATCTCCGCCAGCGTCTGCCTCAGCGAACTTCTCGTGAATCGATTTCGCGGTCTCCAAGAACCATTTGGTCCAGAAGAACAACTGCTTCACCATCACAACGGCATCCTCTTTCTTGAATTGGCCGCCGGAAGAGAATTCAACAACTCTCTTCTCCTCATCGACGACTCTAATTGATGAGAAATGGCTCATCGCGTTCGGATGTGCTAGTTCAGAGAGTTGGTTGTAGTCGTCGACTAGACCTTCGTACTTCTTGTTCGCATGTTTCACCTGAGTGAGGACGTTCGGAGCTTTCTCTTTCGAGCCATCTGTCCTGTTCCCGTAAAGGATACTTCGGAATTTCTCTGGGAATTCTTCAACATAGCATGCGGCTGCGAGCGTCTCGCACTGGGCTCTCAATATTGTCACGACTGCAGGCATGTCCTCACGAACGATTTCTCGCAGAGCTGCCGACAACAATCCATGCGATCGCGCAATCAGCCCCGACAACAGAACGTGGTGCTCGAAAAGGACGTGTTCCGGATTATCGATCATCAGGGCTTCGATCAGAACCCTATCGTGCTCGGGGAAGAGCTCGTGGAACGGGTGTTGGAGACCAGAGACTTCAGGATACTTGGACGCAATGTTGTCGACGTTAGACTTGTCTTCTTCTGAGATTCTTACCTGTTTCAGCAGGTCCCTAGGGTCTTCCACAAAGATCGAACCAGGCCTATCGAAGCTCCATTCCTTCGTCTAAAGACCTACCGGCGGTGAGACCAGCCCTTTCCTTCCAGTCTGGCAGGTGGGCCGTCAAGATGCTCTTGAACAGTTTGCTGTGGTTCGGAATCTTTAGATGAAGAAGCTCGTGGACAATCACATATTCCCCGAACTCTGGGCTCTCGTTGAGTAGCTGGGTGCTGAAGCTGACAAGGCCGTTGGTGGAACACGATGCCCACTTTGTCGTCATGGGACGGAGACTTACCCGCTTCGGCTCGACACGCATCTTTTCGGCCCAGTAAGCAACTTTCGAACGAAAGTGATCGGCATCCCCCCACTCTTCAATCTTGGAAGTTTTATCTGAACCCGTCACGCCGCAATACCCCCTCGTTGAGTGCGGAATAGCTTCTCAACCAGATCCACCATTTGCTCTTTGCCAACGGCCGGAATAAAAACCTTGTAGAGCTCAGCCTTCAGGGCCCGGAGCTCCGAAACGTTCACCTGCCAATTTGGGAAGCGATTCAGGAGACTTCCCACTTGGGCGGCCACAGCCTCGGGATTCTTGACACCCGCCTGTTTGACGACCCAATAGACTGAGAAAGTCTGGGTGTCCATCTTCTTGTCGGCCATCTCACGGTTCGCCTGGTTGTACTCCTCTATGAGTCTCTCCACCGAGCGGAGGGCGTCTTTTGTGCTCGTCTGCCTGTCATAAAGCGCCTCGACAATTGCACCTGCCCTCTCGGCAATAGAAATCAGGAAAGGCTTCGAGCCACGCTCTTGGTCCGCGGCTTTCACGAGGCTCCTCGCCAGATTGATGACTTTCGAGTTGTCTGAAGAGTCCTCGGCTCTGATCGCCTTGAGGGTCTCTTCATCGATGTTGCGAGGCTTCATTAGTCCTATGAGCTCGTCCATCTTCACGTTCTTTCTAACGAGTTCCTCAGTCTTCTTCATCAGATCCATGATAGGGCGCACGCTCTTCGCATTCAGCGCAATCTCATACATCTTGGAGAGCTGGAGGTAGTCGTCGAGGTGGGGACGGAGAACGACATCGGGAGAAATGATTTCGTAGAGTGTTTCGAGCTCTTTGTAGAAATCGAAGAAATTCTTCCTCTCGGTTGGGTTCTCGACGAAATCAATGACTCGTTCAACGACCTTGTCGCCGCTCGCACCCTTTAGCAGCTTCAGGTACTCGGGTGCCTTCGTCTTCATTAAGTCAGTGAATCTCGCCTTCAGGAGGTCCAGGTTCTCGATGACGCTCGCCACCACATCCGAATCGAATGCCAGTGCCTTTTCCACCTTGTCAAAAATGCCGATGAAGTCGACAATCATGCCACAGGGCTTCTCGATTCTCTGTTCCTCTTTCAGCTGTTCGTAAGGTCGGTTGACCCTCGCGATCGCCTGAAGGAGAGTGTGATCGCGCATGGGCTTGTCGAGGTACATGCAATAGAGAATCGGAGCGTCGAATCCGGTGAGCAGCTTCTCTGTGACGATGAGGATCTTCGGCAGAGAGTCCGGCTTGACGAACGCCTTCCTGATCTGTTTCTCCTCGTCCTCCGAAAGATAGTAGCGCTTGAGCTTCTCCTCGTCGTTGTGGGCAGGCGTGTAGACAACGCTCGAATACTCGGCAGGCAGATGCTTGTCCAGCTCCTCTTTCAACAGTACGCAGGCCTCTCGATCCACACCCACCAGGAAGGCCTTGTAGCCGAGCGGTTCGACGTTGGTCTTGAAATGCTCAGCGACGAACTTGGCAATCTTATCCACGCGGTCCGGTGCCTTAAGAAAATTCTTCAGATTGACAGCACGATCGAGTATCCTATTGAGGTCTTCGATGTCGCTGACGCCCTCGGCTTCTGCGAGTTTGAAAAATTCCTTCTCCAACTGGTCTTTTGGGACCTGTACTTTGTTGGGCGCGAGTGTGTATCGGAGTTTGACTGTGGTGCCGTCCTCGATCGACTCTTGGATCGAATACTTGTCGAGGTATCCTTTCTCGTCGTAGATCCCGAAAACCTTGAACGTTCCTTTCCCCTGCGCAGTCTTGTCGATGGGAGTGCCGGTGAACCCGATGAGAGTGGCCTTTGGCAGCGCAGCGACGAGATAATTTCCGAGGTCGCCAGTCGTCGTTCGATGTGCTTCGTCAACCAGGACAAAGATATTCGGTCGCGTGTTTAGATTCGCGGGCATCCCGTCGAACTTGTGGATGGTTGTCACAATGAGACCGCGGTAATCCTTCTTGAGCAGGTCACGCAGGTTGTCCTTGCTCTCGGCTACGGGGACGTCGACGCCTCTGAAAGCCCGGAGCCACCCGGCGAGCTGTCCCTCGAGTTCGTTCCTGTCTACCAACATCAGCACCGTGGGCTTCTCAAACTCGGGTTGAGTGAGAAGGTGCTCCGCGACTGTGAGCATCGTGAACGTCTTACCAGATCCCTGCGTGTGCCAGATTAGACCCCTCGGTTTCGACTTGTCATCGCACCTGGCCACGGCCTTCTTGACCGCGCGTGTCTGATGCTGCCGCAGGATGATTTTGTTGAGCTCGTCATCCTTCTCGAAAAATAGGATATAGGATTGAATGGTCTCGAGGAAGCGCTCTCTGTCGAAGAACGCCTTTACCTTCTTCTCGAAATTTCCCTTCTCCTGGTCCTTCCAATTGAACAAGCTCTTCAGGTCGAGGCTCCACGTGACGCCGTAATAGAAGTCGACAATGTTGGGAACGTCGAACACCTGCGGGGCTGTCACCATCTCAGGCGTTTCTCGGTGATAGCGACGGACCTGCGTTATCCCCTTCTCGATTCCGTCTCTGACCTGAGCCGCCTTCGTTTCCACGAGCGCCACTGGGATGCCGTTGATAAGGAACATGATGTCCGCGCGGTTTGTGAATCGGCCGTTCGTGTACTGCCACTCGGGCGTCACTTGGAAGACATTGTTCTTCATTTCCTTGAAGTCCAATACCTTCACATTGAGCTCGCGGTTCTGAGACTTCACAAAGACAGTGCGCTCAGCTTTCAGCCACGAGTGGACTTCGCGGTTCCCCTCGATCGTACTGCGTGTGTTTTCGATGCGTCGGACTATTTCACCGACGTTCGAATCGTCGACGACGCCAGGATTTAGCGCCTTCAGTCGATCGACAAGGACCTCATAGAATAGTAGTCCACCTTCGCCACGTCGCAAAGAGAGAGCTTGCTGCTGCGAGACTAGCCCCCAACCGATTGCTTGGACATATTTAATGATTGGAAACTGCACGCTACTGGCTTCTGAAGTCGGGGCTGGCATTTGCATCAGCTCCCCTTTGTTGGAATGCGTATCCTGCCGGTCAGCAACGCGCTTGACAGGCTTTGGTAGAGGTCAGTCAATTCGGCTAGTCTCAACTCTTCAGCCGTGACCTTCTTGTCGACCGTGGAGAGCATTGTCGAAATACGGAGCTGCTCTTCAACGGGGGGGACTGGGACTTCCAGTTGTGCGAGGCTTCCCTTGTTCACCGAGTCAAAAGTAGTCCCTGAACCGAGCGCTTCCACCTGTGGTTTCATGTAGGTCAAAAGATAGAACAGAAACTCGTTGCTCCCACCATTAAGCTGGAGAGCAGCAACCCCGCGCCCAATGACGTACTCGCGGTCGGCCAGATTTGTATCTCCAACCGGGGCTCGCACCGACATGAGAACGCTGCCCTCAGGAGCGAGTTTGAGCTTCTGAGTACAGTACTTAGTCGGAATCGGATGTCTCTCCGAGAATTCGGCTTTCCCCTGCAAGAATGGCAGACCTTCGCCGCTGGTATTGTAGAACTCGGAAGGCGGCGACTGTCCCATGATCATCGTGGCAACTGATCCAAGAGTCCCCCGCGGCCAGCCACCATTTGAAAACGAAGATGCCATGAGTGATTTCTTCATCTCTCGCGCGGTTTCAATGATCCCTCGTGTAGCTTTCTGAGCCCTTCGGATTACCGAGAGCGCCACCGCGATTTCGCGTTGCTCTTCGAGTGGTGGCAGGGCAACGGTTTCACGGAGTACTACTCGATCGGTGACAGCCGGGTAACTGACTCCCCGCTCATTTGCAGCCACCCGCCCTACGAAATCATCGCTTGACACCGCGTAGAAAAGAAATCCCTGGTCGGCCATTTCCTGGTTCGCGCGGATCACGCAAAACGCTGTCGAACAAACTTGACCGTCGAGCTGAGTCGGAACAACGGCAATGCGTTTCAGCGAAGGCCGAACCGTCGCAAAAAGGATGTCGCCTTCCCGAATTGTCTTCCTTGCTCTGCTCGGGGCTTCGGATCTCGTATACTCGGTAGAGCCTATGATTTCCAGAAATTCATTAGAAATGGCTGACACATCGACATATTTGAACTTCGGTTTCGGATTCCTCGCAGGGTCTATCTGGGGCGTTCGCAGGGTGACCTCTTCGAGAGGGATGAGCCGCCACGATTGCGGCGGCCCGAGAGGGGATACTGTGGGTTGATCGGCCTCCAATCTTGTCTGAAGTATTGTCCCTCGCTTAGCCATTTCTCCACCCCTTGAAACCAATCTGAGCCAGAATCTTATCTAGCTCCTTGTCCGCGTCGGTTCGTTCCCTTTCTGCAGCAGCCAATCCCTTAATGACCTCGGGTAACGGCTTCACTTCGGCGCTCGACTCCGGCCCCACAAATCGGGACGGCAACAGGTTGTAGTCATTCTTGATGATCTCTTCCTTCGTCACGATCTTGGCAAGCCCTTCGATATCCTGCCATCCGTGAAGCGTCTTGGCGATTTTCAGTATCCGCTCGTCAGGGATGAAATTCTTGGGTCTACCTTTCTCAAACTCCAGGCTGGCATTGATAAGAATGACCTTGTCCTTTCGGTCCTTCGGTTTCGACTTGTTAAGGATAAGAATCACGCCGGCGGCTGTCGTGTTATAGAACAGATTTTCGGGAAGTAGTATTACGCCCTCGATTAGATCCGCGTCGACGAAGGCCTTGCGGATCTCCTTTTCTTTGTTCGAACCTTCGCTGCCGCTACCTCTTGTTACGGCACCAGTGTCGATTACGATTGCCGCTTTTCCGTTGTCGTTCAGAGAGGCAAGCATATGCTGGATCCAACCCCAATCTGCACTGCTGCTCGTTGGATAGCCTAAGGAGAATCGCTCGAATGGATCGTTCTCGTAGAACCCGCCGTTGTATCCGCTTTGCATCCACATCGGATTCGCGACGACCTTGTCGAACTTCCTCAGCCCGCCCGATTCGACGAACTTGGGGTTCCTGAGAGTGTCTCCGATTGCAATCTCCCCCTCCATGTCGTGGACAATCATGTTCATTTTGGACATCGCATACGTCACGTGGTTCATTTCTTGCCCGAAGAGCTGAAGGGGACGTTTGACCTCCTTGTACTTCTCCTGAACTGTCAGCTCGCACTTGATGAGGAGTCCGCCCGACCCGCAGGCAGGATCGTAAACAGATTCTCCCTGCGCGGGGTTCATGATTCGCGCAATGATCCAACCGACTTCCTTCGGCGTGAAGAACTCCCCCGCGCTCTGGCCCTGTCCTTCGGCGAACTTCCGCATGAGGTACTCGTAAGCCCTCCCCACGATGTCTGGCTCGACGTCACCGAGGCCAAGCCGGTAACGGGGGTCGCTCAGCGCCTCGATTAGTTCCTGCAAGCGCGTGTCCTCAATGACTCGCTGGCCTGCATATGTGGCATTGAAGTCGACCGCATCGATGACTCCCTGGAGTTTCGGATTTGCCTTCGCGACCTCGCGAAGTGCGTCTGTCACACCTTCGCCGACCTTCGTGGTGATCCCGCGAATGTTTTCCCATTTGGCTTTCTTTGGAATGAAGAAGCGGACAAGCCCATGGTCTTTCTTCACGAGCTCGATTGCGGTCTCCTCATTGCCGAACTGTTCTGTTAGACGGGCATTCTCGTCATCGAACACGTCGGAGAGTCGTTTCACGAAAACAAGCGGCAGAATGAAGTCCTTGAATTTTGGGGCGTCCACAGCACCTCGGATAGAGCAGGCTGCCTGCCACAGCCAGTTTTCTATGGCCTTTGTGTCGAGCTTTCCCGGCTCGCCATTGCTCTGGTCCATCCTGTTGACAGGCACTTTGTATAGGCATTGTGGGCAGGTAGTATAGCGGCGCGTCGACTTCGTCTCCCATTGATGCCCGCAGTTCGCGCACTTGATTTCTGTCGTTTCCATAACAACCTACCTACCTACCCATTTGTGCACGCATCTTATTAAGCCTTCCAGCTACCTGTACGAATCAGGTATCGCGCAGTTTAGATCGAGCTTACAGCCGGAGCCAAGGCCGTCTCTTATTTTCCAGCTTCATCGGACGGAATCTCGCAAGTATTCGCGGTTTTTTCAACGACCACAGATAGACCGGTGATCGTTCCGGCAAGTAGTGGCGTGGATAAAACCCCGCAAACTCTGTTCCGAACCTTCTGTTCAACTCCGCTGCGATGGAACCGAACGCGATCTTTTCGCAATCCGGAATTTCAACCGAACCGATGATGCCGGGCTGGGGGAACTCTCTCTTGTCTGGAGGTTTCCCGTCAATCAATGCCAATTGGTCGTATCCTCGAGCTACAATGGCGACACGCCCTCGAGTCTCCGTCGACATCGAACGGACAAGTGCGGGAAAAACGCCTTCGGCAACTAGCCTAGCCCAAGGCTGTTGGAGTAACATTCCGCGACTGATCCTTCGAGGCATGCGGATTACACAACAGAATCCGCGATGGACTAGATGAGATTTGAACTAGACTTGACCAGCCGGTTGCTCAATCTGAATCTCGAGCTGGGTGTCTACAAGGTAAACTGGGTAACCGGTGGAATCGAACTTGTTTGTCCTGCCTACTGTTAGCGACGAAGTTCGCAACATCAATTTCAATCCGCTCTTCGTCTTGTATTCGCTCGGGGCTTCTTGGACGGTTTCGTATTTCATGTTCTTCTCGACCACGGAGTTCGATAACTCTTCAGGTGTGTATTGTCGCGAAGAAGGCAGGCCCCTGAGGTCCGCTGCTGGCATGACAGCCATCAAGAGATTGGAGACACTTGGCATCACAGTCTGCGTTGACGGATCGGTCTTGAGGGTTAGAAGAACTTGTCTCAGCTTTAGCAAAGTGCCGTCGACCAGTCTGTAAGTGTTCCAGCCCTCCATCTCGATCTCGAAGTCCTCATATTCGGATCCGGGAACCTTCCCGAGGTCGATCTTCGGTGTAGCAGGAACGCCTTTGTCGATCCTAGGGAGGTCAGTCTCGGCGAAAACCGGAAATTCCTCTGCCCTGACGCGAATGACCTTGGTTATTTGCCGTAACTGAACAGAAGGAGCCACCGCATCAGAAAAGAAATGGACGAATTGCGGCGGTCGCTCCGACATTAGGAGATCCTGAGGGAAGAAGCCCTGTTTGGCTGCCCCAGTATCAACAAAGTTTGTGGCCTCGACCAGGACGCAAGGAACATGCTTGACATGGTTCTTCTTGAGTTCGTACACACGATGGTACCCGTTCTTCAGGAAGAATCGATCCTTGAACTTTGCAACCAGGACCAAACGCGAGCCCCATCCGGTTACGAATCCAATCAAGCGTCTTTTCGCTGTGGGGTCGACTGTCTCATAGGGAGCGATGATCCGGTGATCTTGCCCTTGGGAAAAGAGCGTGTACGACCTCTCCGCGTCGTTATAGGTCTTGCCTACCGGTCTCGCAATCGGGTCTCTTGGAAGACAGAAATCGACCAAATTGACAATATCTGAGAAGGCCTTCCCCTCCGGTTTCGTTCCTTTGTATTCCGTGGCAACGTACTTTTGGAAACAGATCAGCTTGTCTATCTCAACCAGCTTGACAGACCATGTCATCTGGCCGACTGCTTCAACGAACTGGGGCGTCTTCGTCAACGCATCAAGATACGGCTCATGAACCGTGTCGAGTCCCAAGACCTCACATGACAACTCTGTCTTGGCAAGGTTCTCGACCGCCGTCCGTGCCGATCTCCATTTTCTTAGCAACTCGTCATCGGTCGCGCCTTCCGCCACGCAGTGAGTTTTCAGGAATCCAAGAGCTTCTGTTTCTTCCATGAATCCGAGCAAAACCCGGCCTTTCGACCGCTCCATTGCGCACGATGTAATCATGAAAAGGCTTTAACTGTATCAGTGAGCGGTGCGAATTTCTGATCGAGTATCCAGGCACCATGACTTCCCGAAGCCGGCCAGCTGCGGCGAACCACTTTACGCACCTCGCCCTCAATTCCCGCCCCGAGGACGTGTCGCGCGATCACATAGACGCAACGGTGACGGCTTTCCTGAAAGTAGAGAGGGACGCCGATTGGACGGAGGTGTCTCTGGTCACATTGCATCCACGCGAGGAGATCCGGATTGTGCTCGCGGCAAATGCAGATCGATACATGGCGATCAACGAGTCTCGTTTCCGCGAACTTCGCACACGGCTAGAGGCTCAAGGTGTCGGCCGATAGCGCTCGAATCCAGAAGCGACGAGATGGAAAATGGATTAGCCGCTTGTTCTGACGCGCGGTTTTCGTTCATGGGAATGCTCGCTGTTGAACGAGTCCGCTGTTGGCCATCCCCTCCCCAAACGGTTATAGGGGGTAAAGGGCCGTGCAGAGGACCCGAGGAGGGTTACCGGGTTGAACGCCCTGTTGCTGACGGAGCGGAGCGAAGCACCGCATGAGCCTAGAGTTAGTCTGCCAGCTGGCGTTGTTGGAGGTTCCTACAATGCGTCCATACCTTTGATTCGACGGTCGCGGCTCACGACGAGGTCGAACGGCGGTGTCGGGAAACAGCTCTCCGACGGATGGTGCCTGAACTTCGCGGTTGGTTGCAGCCACGCGTGTCCCTTCTGTTACGTCGATGAGATTCACAAAAGGTTCGGTTCGGCTCGTTACGGCGAGGCGGTCCAGCAGCGATGGGGTAACTACCTGCTTGTTCCCGGTAACCTGGACGAAGCGATTGAAGAAACCCCGTGGGAGAAATGGCGCGGAAGGGAAGTGATGATGAGTTCGACTCACGATCCTTACCTGCCGACCCTCGCTCAGGCCGCCAGACGGATTCTTGAGCACGCGCTGCCAGCAGGGGTCGAAGTCTGCTTGCAGACCCGCTCTTTCCTCGTGACGAAGGACATCGATTTTCTTTCGGACTACGGCGGCCAGGTCAGGTTGCAGGTATCCATCGCCACGATGGACCGATCTTTCGCTCGCCTCATTGAACCACGAGTACCGCCTCCCGAGGCTCGGATCGAGGTCCTTCGCCAGGCAAGGGAGGCTGGCATGCGGGTTGGTGTGATCCTCGCGCCGATCTTTCCGCCGTGCACTCAACGACCGGATGTCATCGCTGACATCAGCGCAATGGCGCAGGCCTTGGAGGACATTCAGCCGCAACATATCTACGGCGAATCTGTTCACGCTCGCGGACAGAACCTGCGACTGCTTGAGGCGGCGCTAGGCGAGTCGATCAAGCTTACGCCGGGCTTCGACCGCGGCATTTCGAAGGTCTTCCATCAGGAGTTGGGAACGTCAGGTCTCAGGGGCGTTTGGTGGCCCGCGTAGGGTCCCTTGGCGTCCTTCAATTCGATCCAAAGCTTCCTTCACGTCGAGTCCGTCGAATGTCTCAATCTTTGATTTGAGTGTCTTGAGGGCGTCGAACCAGCCGGGCACCCGTTTCTGGCCCGCGCAAAAAATAAGGATATAGTGGTACGATCCTCCGCTCTGGATCCTGATGTCCAGAGAGTTTGGGCGAATCCGCTTGATGTTTTCCAGGTAACCTGTGAAGAGTTCGTCCTGGGTCGTGGCGTTGAACGCCAAATCTTCTCCGACTAGTTGCGCGATTGCCTCTCGATCGCCTTCCCAGTCCCTCGCCAGAACGCGACCGATGTTCGGAATGAATGTGATGAACAGGTCGCCGCGGTGTCGTAATAGGCGTTCCATGTTCGGCCACGGAAATCCCCCGAGACCTTCGTAGTCTACAAAGGCCAAGTAATGGGCGTTATGTTTCGCTAGGACCCGTTCAATGGAGTCGATGTGATTCTCAGCGTCGTAGCCGATGACCTCATAGGTCCCGGGCTCGCGGAAAAGGGCAAGACGTTTCGCGAGAGCCATGGCATACCCAGGATTGTTCTCGATCGCCAGGATGAAGTCGAATTTTCTGTAGCGGGGACTCTCGCAGGCCACGACGGTCGAGCCGCTGACCAGCGACCCCGTTTCGCGGATCCGGTCCAGTCCTGAGCCCGCCAGAATGTCGACGTAGTCGATTGCCTTCCAAGGCAGGCTAGGCAGCTGCTTGTTCATGATCGTCGTGTAGATTTCCGTGTGGTACTTCAGCGCGATGAGCTTGAGACACGTCCACGGCCCGAAGTCGTTCCGGACCAGCGGCCTGACGGAGGCGGCGCGCTTCCCCCACTCAAGGAGATGCCGAAGGTGTTTCTCAAGCCACACAACATCCTTCAATCAAACGCCTCGGAGTTGTGGTCCTCAGTTTGAACCGACTGCTCGAGGGCTCGCGTTGACAAGCTCCCCGAAATGATAGCGGTCCAGGGCCTTATGAAACAGCGGGCATGGGTGGTGAAAGTACAGCTAGCTGAAGCGTTGCCTAGTCGTGAATTGGGGCATCTAAAGCGGGAGTGATCTCGGAAATCGTAATTACGAGCTTTCAATTCACTTCGCCGCGAATAGTGGCTGACTACCTATCTTTCGCTGCGAAGTGAAGGACCGTTTCAGTGCGAATGCCCCCGCCGTGATGCAGTGGGAATTGCATGCGCTGGTTCACGATCTTATGCGAGGAACGTTGGACGAGTCTGAGTCCTGACTTGTGTGCCAAAGACGCAATCAGGGAGGGCGTATCAACGTCAAGTCCTCGCCGCTTACTTGGACCCACGATGATAAAGACGTCTCCCTGACCGGCCGATGCGACGGCCGCCACCTGATTGAGCCATGTGAACGTGTCGTGAAAATATTGTTTGGTGATGCTTGAGTCATGTTGGAATCCGTCGGCTGCTAGTCTGGAAGCGACCTCAACGATACTCGCTGGCATCCCGTCTTCCATTCCCGACCTTATCGAAGTGCGAACGACTTTCGCTCCGAAGAAACGGTGGGAGAGAGGTGCGTAGTCTCCAACGCCCAGGAGGCCAAGCCAGAAATACTCAAGCCGGTGCCGCCTCCAATACTCGATGGCGTTCAAATAGGGCGGCGACAGAATCTGTACGTCAGGAATGGTTGATTGACTCTCGCAAATTCGCGACCACTTACGGGCGTCTTCGCGGACGACCCGCGCCCTTCCGAGTTTCGGGAGGGCGAGCAGGGCGGAGTACCCCTGCGCCAATGTCTCGGTTCGGTCCAACAGCTCGGCGTGCAGATCGAAGCGCAACCCGTCGTTTAGTCTCTGTTTGCGGACCGCAGTCACCTCAAGGCCACTGACCGGTTGCGGGTCGGCCCGTGATATGCGACGAATCGTGGACGCGATCACAGTAAGCACGGCATCCCGTTCTGCCTTGGGGCGATTAGCAAGGACTGAGTGTGCGATCCTCAGGAGTGTGGCAAGGTCGCGAGCAACGGTTGGATGGAACCAGTGATAGACATTCGGCGGCGCTCGGAATGGCGTCTCCGATTTCATTTCCAGAATCGCCTCATCTGGTGTCCGACCAGCGGCTGCCCGATACCCGATGGGTCCCGCGCGATCGAAGATGAGTTGCATGAGTCCTCTGAGTACATCTGGTTCGACGGGCGTCGTCTTGCCGCGAGTAATCAGACATGCAAGCGGATCGATGTCCGCAACGAAAGCGTCGATTCCGGAGGCGACGGCGTAGAGCGCGGTGGTCCCGCTGCCGACCATCGGATCTCCCACCATTCTGGCGCTATTGTTCGCCTCAATGATGGAGTGAACGAGGGGGGGATGAAAGCTGCCGGGGAACCGAAATACCCCATGAGTGAAGAGCTGCGGGCTCTTCAACCCAAGCGGCTTCGGTTCGGATTGTGGCATGTGCACCATATGGGAATGGTTGACGTCAAGGTATCGACCGGCATTTGTCAAGTTTCGTGGAGACCCAGCGCCTCCAACAAGCCCTTCCCAGCGGTCGGGTCGGAGAGTTGCGAGACCTCCTTCTGCACGTGTTCGGCGACCTTATCCGGCGAAACGTTGATTGCCACTTTGTCCCCCCACGTGTCAACGATCTCCGGCACGAGCCGGTTTAAAGTCTCGAACCATTCCCGGATTGCCCCTTTGTCAACTTCGCCAAGCGGACCGCCCCTCCCTCCCTCGTAATACTTTATCCCTTGAACATCAACAGACTCTCTCCCCTCTTCTTGCATCTTCCAGACAATCTCAAGGGCCCGCCGAAGGTCAACTTTCTGACCGGGGTCAGCCACAAACTTGTCCACCCAGGTTGATGCCTCGCTTGGTGAACGGCACTTAAACAGCTCCTCAAGGCGCTGAAGGGAGAGCCTCCGAACCGCGCTGATTTCGACGAGTCTGGCCAGGTCTGCGGCCCTCATGAGACAGACGCCGAGCTCCTTCGCCTCCGAAACGGCCTTGGAATCCGGCTCATCGCCTCCTTGAAAATCCTTAGCGACGACGATAGTGTAGGTCGCGGCGAACCGTTTTTTGAACTCGATGACGCCCGCCAGGTTGAGGTCTTTTGCAGGTACGCGTTCGTCCGCAGTTGACTTTGCCTCGTAGACGACACGATAGGATGGATTGGACTCGTTTGCTCCTTCGTCCACCGGACGAGTCCCAAGCGGCGCAATCGCAACCCCTTCGGGCTCGTTGCCGCCCGCCATAGGGATGACACGGAACCCGAGCGCAGCAAAGGCCAGATGAAGGGCGTTCTCGAACGGCTTCCTCTCCGAGACAGACTCGCGAATTCTGACCGCCACGTAGCGCGCGCTCACCGGATAGCGGCTAACCATCTCACGAAGGAACCGATCCCTCAGCCGCATCGCTTCAAAAACCACCTCGTGCGAGATGCCCGCTTCGTAAAGATAGGCCTCAGTCATCACTTCAGCAAGGGCCACGAGCTGGAGCCCAGGCGGCACCTCTCCGGTCGGGCCGAGATAGTTCAGAATGACCGGGTGCTGCGTGTTAATCTTAATGGCTGCACTTGAGAGGTCGTAGACTGCGATCGGCGATTCCACGCCGAGATCCTCGGATAAAACGGCTTCGATAAGGCCCTCGGTCCTAGGCTCGGCCCCTGGCGGCAGGACTATGGTATATCCGGACTTTTCCGGCAGGGTCAAGATCCGCTCTGCCGCATGCTTGAGAGGGAAACGGACCAACGAAGAAGGCATTCTCTTGACCTTCGCCGGCAGGCTTTTCTCTGCCTCCTCTTCCTCGATGAATTCCTCGTAAAACTTGCGCGTCTCGTTGAATTTTTCATGTAGGTAGCTTCGGACGTTGCGGATCCATTCATTCTCTCGGATCGACTCTCGGTTAGCTATTAGGAACTCATCGAGGTGATCCGCGTTTACCTCAGCACGGAATCGATAGAAAGTCTGGTATGAGAGCTCGGGCAGCCCAAATCGCTCGTCAGCGTTGTTGACCAGCCTCCGACGTACCATCACGAAGAAACCGTAGCTGCGCCCAAGCCGTTCTGCTTTGCCGCCTGTAAGTGTGTCCTCATAGAGTTCGAAGGTACCGCTGATCGGGTGCACCGCACCCGACTCATCCGGGACAAATACTCCAGGTCTCTTCGGCTCATCAGTCCCAGTCGACCAGCCCAGCTTTTCCGCTATCTTGTCGTTGGTCCCTATGGTCCATGTTTTCAGAAGTGGAATGTTCTCCTTGCTCGCAACTACCAACTCTCCATTCAGGAAAACCTGGAAACCAGGCACAATCGGAAGGGCCGTGCTCACGATCCATCGGAGGCGGCCCACCTGCAGCTCTTTCGACGGTTCCTTCAGAACGTCCACTACTACGAGGGTCCATGTATCGGGCGCTTTCGACCCGAAGGGCTCGATGCGGTTCTTCTGACCCTTTTGGAATTGAAGTATGGGCTCCACCAACTCGCGCACTTCCTTCTCTTTCAGGCTCTTGACCTCGAGCTTTACGGGGATCCTGGCGTCTGTGGAGGCCTCGCCCTCAGCAGCGCTCTCAATCTTTGAGTAATCCATCATCACCGTGTGGTACCCTTTCCGCTTGCAGATGAACGTGATACGCCTGCCGATGACGTATGTCGCAAGCTTCCCAATGCCGAACTTCCCTATCTGCTGCCGAGCTCCGACGCGTCTCGTCTTCTTCCTCGCAACATTCCAGAGATCTTTGAAACCGTCCGGGGTCATCGAGTCTCCGTCGTCCCAGACGGCAACGAAGCCGTTCTTCGAATCAGCCGCCTGATCTATCAGGACAAAACTGTTCCGAGCCATCGCGTCATAGGAGTTGCAAACGAGCTCCTCAATCGCTTTGTTTGGAGACGAGTAGAGCTGCCCAGAGAATAAATCGATAATTTGGTAGCTGATGCGGACTGGGATCTCGTCTATTCTTGATCCCAGGGGATCGAGGTGCAAGAGACCCTCGTCTTTGTGCGGCATGTGTTGACTTTGGTGGTGGACCCCGCCCAACGCTATTTAGTTATTGCGCGACTCGGTCCGAATCTGTACCGGAAGTGCTCCACGACATCGGACGGGCGCTACCTCGCCTTCTCGCCCAGAAAGGCCGGGCATAGACCGTCGGAGTTCCCGTCAATAAATGCATTTGGCGCGGCACGGGTCCGAAGTAGGGGCCCGAGGGCGGGGAAGTGGGTGGCGAGGGGCCTGCGAGCCCTACGGCGCGTCCTGGGAGCCCTGTAATGCGTGTGGGCGCGTCCTGTGACAATGGGGTTCAAGTAGCCTTCGCGCCGTGCAATAGGCGTGTGCCAAGCCAACCTGCCCGGGCATTGGATCGAGTCGGCCCCTACCGGCGCCGAACGGGCACGGCGGAAGGCCGCCCTAGACCGCCTCGCCGTGGTTCGGGACGGGTACAGGGTCTACGACGGTCCCGCGGTACTTGATCTCATCCGACAGTGGAATCGGAGGTTTCAATGGTCCCCGGACGGGGATCGGGGCTGCCTAGTGAGCGATTCGGAGGGACGTTTGGTCGAGTCGAGCGAGGTCTGCAGGGCCTTTCTGACGCCCTGATCGGCCATTTTGTTCGGTACAGAAGTGCACCTTTTGGAACAGGTAGTTACCATCCCCTGATAGCGTGAGAATCACGGGATGCACGCTTAAGTAAACGGGACCGCATCCGAACCAGGTGGAGCTCACCGCGGCCGAGCGCGTCCTCGTCCATCTCCACGGATTCTGGAACGTGCCGGAACC
>Ga0137396_10000374_pt1 | contig 20699 bp, 20 predicted proteins | sample czc16metaG_FD_108284 | JGI IMG/M metagenome (GOLD analysis project Ga0137396, IMG submission 108284) | Vadose zone soil microbial communities from Angelo Coast Range Reserve, California, USA - czcobulk3.16 metaG | ecosystem: Environmental > Terrestrial > Soil > Vadose zone | place: USA...
CAAAACGCCGCGTTGGAGATGTCGATCTTACAGTCGTCCGACCATTTCTTGGAGTGTGGCGTAATGAAATCGACCGCTACGTTCGCAAGCATCGGCTGAAATTCCGCGAAGATGCGTCCAATAAAAATCTAGCGCCACTTCGGAACCGGACTCGCCGGCGAATCATTCCTTATCTCGAAAAAACACTCGGCCGGAACATTCGCCAGAGTATTTGGCGCGCGGCCACGATTGCGGCCGAAGAAGAAAACTGGATTGAAGCTCAGCTGCCCGGTGCAACCGACGTCGACCTGGCCGTGGCGAAGTTGCACGACTTACCGGTCGCACTTCAGCGTCGCGAAATTCTGAAGTGGCTGCGCGCGCGAAATATTGGGAACGTTGGCTTCGATGTTGTGGAAAGCGTCCGGTCATTGCTGAATCACGATACGCGCGTCGCCAAGATTAATCTTCCGAAAGATCGATATGTCCGCCGCCGTGCCGGAAAGATCTTTATCGAGTGAGTTGTAGAGGCGCTTGTGCCAAGCGCCTATTTTATTAGTTCGGCGGCTGACACAGCCCCCGCTACAACATCTGTGAAAATCTGTGTAATCTGTGGCTAAGTAAACTGAAATGAGTTCCGAAATCCGCGTCCGATTCGCTCCGTCGCCTACGGGCTACCTGCACATCGGCGGCGCCCGCACCGCGTTGTTCAACTGGCTCTTCGTGCGTCACCACGGCGGGAAATTGATTCTGCGAATCGAAGACACCGACATCAAACGCAACACCGAGGAAGCCGCGGCCGCGATTTACGAAGGTTTGGAATGGCTTGGACTCAATTGGGACGAAGGCCCGCATGTCGGCGGAGATTTAGGTCCTTACTTCCAGAGCCAGCGCACCGAGATCTACGAGCGCTACCTCAAGAAACTTCAGGACGGCGGCCACATCTTCGAAGATCAGGGCGCATTACGGTTCCGTTCGCCGCGCGAACACGTGATCGTGACCGATCTCGTTTGTGGCAAAATCGATTTCGATCTCACCAATCCCGGTACGCATCCGGACATGACTATCCGCCGGCCGGATGGGTCGTGGATCTTTCATTTCGTGAATGTGATCGACGACATCGAAATGAAAATTTCGCACGTGATTCGCGGCGAAGATCATCTTTCCAACACGCCAAAGCACATTGAAATTTTCCGCGCACTCGGCGTCACACCACCGAACTACGCGCACATCCCGCTCATTTTGAACCGGGACGGTTCCAAGATGAGCAAACGTGATGAAGGTGCAGCCGTCGCCACTTATATGGAACAAGGTTACGCGCCGGAAGCAGTTCGCAATTATCTTTGCCTGCTTGGTTGGTCGCCAAAGGACAACCGCGAGAAGATCGACATCGACGAAGTCGTAAAACTTTTCGAGCTCGAGAAAATCAATCGCCGCAACGCCGCGTTCGATCTCGACAAATGTTTTTGGCTCAACGGCCAATACGTCGCGCAGATGTCGCTCGATCGCTTCATCGAGCTAGCCCGGCCGTTTTTGGAAAAAGCGAAGATCGACATCTCCAATGAAAAATACGTGCGTGACGTTCTCGCGATCGTGAAAGAGAAGATCAAGCTCTTCAAAGATGTGCCGGAATGGACGTCGTATTTCTTCACTGAAAATTACGAATTCGATTCCGAGTCGGTTAAGAAAGTTTTTGGAAAGCCTGAAGCGGCCACGCATTTGAAGGCATTGCGCGGCGAATTTGCCAAGATCGACAAGTGGGATCTTGGAACGCTGGAACCGACTCTCAAGTCGCTCGCGCAAAAGCTCGGCTGCAAGACTGGCGACCTGGTCCATCCCGCGCGTGTGGCAGTCAGCGGCCGAAGCGTTGGCCCGAGTTTATATCACATGCTGGAAGTGATGGGAAAAGAGCGCGTGCTGAAACGCTTCGACCGAATGATGACGCAGCTCGGCGCCAAATGAGTCCGAGCCGGACTGGCATGAAAAAGAAAGGCACGGCTACGAAACAAGTTTATACGCTGGCCGATTTGAAAAATTGGCAAGATGTCGATCCGCCCATTCGAATCGGCATCTTCGGCGATCCAGTGGAGCACTCGCTATCGCCGCAAATCCAGAACGCCGCACTCAAGCATTGCAAGATCGAGCTGCAATACGTGCGCTTTCACATTTCGCCTGCCGAACTGCGCGAAGCGATCAACCTCATTCGCAAATTGGAATTCGTGGGCGTGAATTTGACCATCCCGCATAAAATTGCGGCGCTCGGTTTGCTCGATATCGCCGACGACAATGTAAAGCGGATCGGCGCGGTCAACGTGATCAAGGTCGAAGCTGGCAAGCTGCGCGGTTTTAACACCGATGGCCGCGGATTTGCGCGTGCGGTGCGCGAGGAATTCTCTGTGGACTTGCGCGACCTTCGCGTGCTCGTGCTCGGCGCAGGCGGCGCGGCGCGCGCAATTGCGTTGCAATGCGCCAAGGAAAATTCCGAGCGGCTCGTTATTGCCAATCGCTCCTTCGAAAAAGCGCAGAAGCTTGCCGACGAACTGCGGGATTTTTTTGCCGGTCCGAAAGTGCTCGGGCCAGTCGCGCGTTTACAAGCGATTCCGTTGGAAGAAGCCGCGATCCGATTTCAAATCGCGAACGTTGATCTGATTGTGAACGCCACGCCGGTCGGATTAGATCGCGGCGATCCGTCTCCGATTCCATCGCGATTGCTCGCGCCGCACGTGATGGTTTACGACACAATTTATTCCGCCGAGCGCATGCCGCTTATTTCAGCTGCGCTCGAAGCCGGCGCGCGCGGGGCAAATGGATTGTCGATGTTACTTCATCAGGGCGCGCTCGCGTTTGAAATTTGGTTTCAGCGCGAAGCGCCGATCGAAGTGATGCGCAAAGCGTTATGAGTTTTCCTTCGCCATTTCTTGGCCACGCTTAGTCGCCGCTTCAATAGCGGCAATTAAGCTTTCGCTCGTTCGGAGTTTTTCCATCGCGGCAAGGCCCGCCGCGGTTGTGCCGCCGGGCGTGACGACCATTTTTCGCAATTCTTCCGGCGACATTTTGCTTTCCTGCATCAACGCAGCCGCTCCGAGAACGGTTTGGATTGCCAATTTCATTGCGACGCCGTCGGACAGTCCCATTTTTGTTCCGCCTTTGGCCAGCGCTTCGATCACAGTGTAAACGAAAGCCGGTCCGCTCCCGCTCAACGCAGTCACGGCATCGATCTGTTCCTCTTCGATTGCAACGACCACGCCAATTGCGCCAAAAATTCTTTTCGCAAGATCGAAATCTTCATTAGTGGTGCGACTGCCGCGCGTAATCGCTGTTGCCGCCTGGCAGATTGCCGACGGCGTGTTGGTCAGCGCGCGCATGAACCGCGCGGTTCCCGTTTTCTCCATGCTTGAAATGCGAACTCCTCCCGCGAGCGAAATCACAAGTTTGTTTCGAAGCTGGTCGCTCAGCTCCTGCAAAACCGGCAAGACCATCGCGGGCTTCACTCCGATGAAAATAACTTCAGCTTTTTCTGCGACCTCCGCGTTTTCCGCGGTCACCGAAACCCCCGATTCTTTTTGCAACGCCGTGCGCGTCTGTTCATTTGGCTCGCTCGCGATGATCTCGCCCGGCGGACAAAATTTAGCGCGCATCAAGCCGCGAATGACCGAGCCCGCCAGTTTGCCCGCGCCGATGAAACCGAGCCGATGTGTTTGAGAATCCATTTGTTTGCCGGATATTAATCAATGGTTGCGGCTGGTGTAAATTTCGGCGTCAGCTCAAGCCGAACTAAGGCTGATCTGGCGGCAGAGCTCCGTGAGCTTGCGCGCGAGCGCAATGCCGTCATCCTCGCGCACAACTATCAGGTGCCGGAGCTGCAGGACGTGGCCGATTTCGTCGGCGATTCGCTGGGTCTGAGTTACCAGGCCGCTAAGACCGATGCCGAAGTGATTCTTTTCTGCGGCGTCCATTTCATGGCCGAGACCGCGAAGATCATCAACCCGGGAAAGCGCGTCATTTTGCCGGACCTCGAAGCCGGCTGTTCGCTTTCCGAATCGTGTCCGCCCGAAAAACTGGCCGAGTTTTTGAAAAAAACCGCCGACAAAAATTATTACGTTATTGCTTACATCAATTGCAGCGCCGGCGTGAAGGCGCAGTCCGACATCATTTGTACCAGCGGCAACGCGGACAAGGTCGTGCGCGCCGCGCCGAAAGATCGACATATCCTGTTCGTTCCCGACCAAAATCTCGGCGCGTGGGTGATGAAACGGACCGGCCGCAAAATGGATTTGTGGCAGGGGACCTGTTACGTGCACGTGGAGTTCACCGCGCGGAGCATCAATCGGATTCGCGAAGAATATCCGGAGGCGCCGGTTGTGGCGCATCCCGAATGCACTTACGCAGTCCGAATGCTCGCGGACGAAGTCTGTTCGACGGAAAAAATGATCGCGTTTTGCAAAAATTCGCCTGCCCACGAAATCATTATCGTGACCGAGGCGGGCATGCTGCATCGATTGAAGAAGGAAATCCCCGATAAAACATTCATTCCCGGACCGACCGACAATTGTTTCTGCGGCGAATGCCGGTTCATGAAAATGAATACGCTCGAGAAAGCGTATAACGCGCTGCTCAACATGGAACCGGAGATCATGTTAGCGGAATCAATTCGCAAACGCGCCGAGTTGCCGATCCTGCGCATGCTCGAGCTGAGCCGCTGACGCGGCAGTGACGAGTGAGTCCGACCCGGACTGGCGTTTGTGACAAGTGACGAGAGAGAGCCCGGATTAATCTTGTCACCCGTCACTCGTCACTCTTCACTTTTCCCCAATGGAGCGGCCGTCGATCTGGGTCATCATTGTCGTCTTGTTGCTTTGCGTATTGTTTCTGCGCGATCCGCGCTTTCAACGCTCCGAAGAATATTTTTTGCGCTGGCTGGTTCGACATTCGCAACCGGCGGCCAAATCGGTGCCGATCACGATCGTTCAGACAGGACGCGAAAATCCGCCCGCGCCGCTCGAGACCGCTTTGCTCTTGCGAGGCGCGCTTGAATTCAAGCCAACCGTCATCGCAGTCGAGCCGGTTTTGCAATGGGGCGAACGCAACAAAGATCAGCAACAAATTTTCATCGACCAGGCGATGCGCGTTCCAAGACTGCTGCTTGGCTCGGAACTGACCGCTTCGCCGGATCCCGATGCACCCGTCGCGGAGATCGCAGGCTTCATCAAAGTTACCGGCCGCCGCGGCGATCTTCCGGAATTTTCCGGGATCGAGCATCAGCCCGAGGAAGATGCGCGAATTGTCTCCATTCTCGGCTTTGTCAATATGCCCGAAGAGAAGGGGAGCGATCTCCACGTTCCGTTATTGTTTCAGTATCGCGGTGAAGTAATCCCGTCCTTTGCGCTCCAAGCCGCGCTCCTTTGGATGCGCCTCACTCCCGACGAGGTCAAGATCGACATCGGGTCGGCGATCACGCTTCCGAATGGAACGAAGATTCCGATTCGTTCCGACGGCACCCTCCTCATCAATCCGCGTATGGCGCAGCGCGCGCGACATCTGACGCTGAACGAACTGTTGCTCGCGGCCGAACAACATGAGAGCGGCGCGGCCAGTGGGATTCGGCTCGAAGATATGCGAACCCACCTCGTCCTGGCGCGGGTGGAGACGAACGCGCCCGATCATTTCGCCGCCGCCATTGGCGCGATCCAAACAAATTCATTTGTCCGGCGTGTCAGTTGGATTTTCGATTGCGCGATGGTCGTTCTGGCCGCGGCGTTGAGCGGCGCTCTCCGCAGATTTTCGCGCATCGATCTGATCATCGGCGCGATCGCGTTTTCCGCCGCGTATTGCTTGATCGCGCTCGCGATCATTTCTAGCTTTTCAATCTGGATCCCGGCCTGGCTGCCGCTCGGAGCGACTTGGATTTCGGTCTTGTTCGCGATCGTTCTTCCAAAACCAAAAGGTTCCGCGCGCACAGTTTCGATCGCCGCGCCGCCTCCGGCTCCATGACGAAATCGAAGGAAGGAATTGAAGCGCGGGTCGAGCGATTACACGCTAGCGGCATCATCGACATGCATTTCGATTTGCCGATGGATTTGTGCGAAAAGCGCGCTCAGCCAAATGTTCTCGCCACGGAATTTTTGCCGCAGTTCGAAGCTGGCGGAATGGGGCTCATTGGCGCGGCGATCTACATTGAAGATCGATATCTTCCTGAGCGCGGGCTGCAGGTCGCGCTTGATCAGATCGCGCGCCTTTACACCGAAGCCGAGCAATCGAAGTGCTGCGTCGTTTGCCGCACGCACCAGGAAATTTCGAGCGCACTCGATTCCAAAAAGGTCGGTTTTCTCATCACCATGGAAGGCGTCGAGCCGCTCGGCGACGATTTGGATTTGTTGCGCGCGTTCTACGAACTTGGTCTCCGCGCCGTCGGACTAACGCACGCGCGCACGAACGCCGCCGGCCACGGCGGCATTTTTGCCGCCAGCGGCTCGTCTCCGGAAGGATTAACGCCATTTGGTGGCGACGTGGTCCGCGAATGCGAGCGACTCGGGATTATTGTCGACCTTGCCCACATCAATCCGGCCGGCTTCAAAGAGATTGTCGATCTTACGACGAAGCCGCTGGTTGTTTCGCACACGAACTCCAGGAAATTTTACGATGTCGAGCGCAACATCAGCGATGAACAGATCAACATGATCGGCCAACGGCGCGGCGTGATCGGGATCAATTCAGTTCTGGTCAATCCCAAACAAAAAGAGAGCACTCTCGATCGCTACGTCGACCATATCGAACATGTCGCGAATTTGATCGGGATGGATTGCGTCGGGATCGGCTTCGACTTTTTCGAATTCATTTACCGGCAATGGCCGGAATCAAAAAAGAAATGGATGGCGGAAAAATTAACGACACCGCATTTCATTCCTGACCTGACAAATCATTCGCACGCCCGAAATTTGACGCGCAAATTGATCGAGCGCGGTTTCAGCGACAACGACCTCGGGAAGATTTTGCGCGATAATTGGATGCGCATTTTTGAAGAGCTTCTTTAGTTAAATCCTTGAAATTCATTAATCTGACGCGCCGAACTGAGATCGGCGCCAACTCGTACTATTTAGAAGTGGGCGAACGTCGCCTCGTGCTCGACTCCGGAATGCACCCGAAGTTCGAAGGCGAGGAAGCGCTGCCGAACTGGAAAGCGCTCGGCGATCGCCGACTCGACGCGATTATCGTTTCGCATTCGCATCAAGATCACATTGGCACGTTGCCGGTCTTGATGCGGCGGCAACCGCAGGCGCGTGTGTTCATGACCGAACCGACGACCGAAATCGGCAGCGTGTTGCTGCACAACTCCGTCAACGTGATGACACGGCAACGCGAAGAGTTTGGCACCACGCTTTATCCGCTTTTCACTCATCGCGAAGCCGATCGCGCCGCCGATCGCTGGCAATCGTGCGCGTTGCGGCAGGCATACACACTTGCGGGAGAACGAGGAACCGGCGCTGATGGTGATGCAGTCACGTTCGAATTTTTCGACGCTGGACACGTGCTCGGTTCAACCGGAATCCTCATTCGCGCTGAAGGACGAACGTTGTTTTACACCGGCGACGTTAATTTTGATGATCAAACGATCGCGCAGGCGGCGGTTTTTCCGAAAGAGAAGATCGACATCCTCATCATGGAGTGCACCCGCGGCGATACGCCGGTTCCGGCAACCTGGTCGCGCGCGAGCGAAGAGCAACGGCTCGGGCAATCGATTGAAAGCGCGTTCACGCGCGGAGGTTGTGTCCTAATTCCAGTGTTCGCGCTCGGAAAAACGCAGGAAGTGCTGGCGATGCTTTACAAATTGCGCCGGGAAAAAATTCTCGATTTTCCGATCTACATCGGCGGTCTCAGTTCAAAAATCAGCGATATTTACGATCGACGCGCGCAAGTGGGTCGGCGCCAGCTTCCGCGTCTGCAATTGCTCGATGAATTGCGCCCGTTTGTTCTAAACGCCGAGACCATCCACGACGCGCAGACACGGGCGGGACGTGTTTACGCGCTTTCCAGCGGGATGATGACGCCAAAAACGCTCTCCAACATTTTCGCTCGGCGAATTGTCGATCAACCACGCCATTCCATTTTCTTCGTCGGTTACGCCGATCCGGAATCACCCGCCGGAATTTTGCGGAACACTCTGCCAAACGAACAGATAACAATCGATCCCGACGAAGGCTCGCAGCGCGTGCGCTGTCACATCGAACAGTTTCAGTTCAGTGCGCACGCGTCGCGCGAGTCGCTCATCGCATTTGCGGAGCGGCTGGCGCCGAAGAAAGTGTTGCTCGTCCACGGCGATCCGCTGGCGGTAGAGTGGATGCGCGCGCGGCTCGCGTCCGATTTGCGCAATTCAGAAATCATCGTGCCTACGCCGGGCGTCGAATTGGAATTGTAGTGAGAATCGTCTCCTGGAACATCAATTCGCTCCGCAAACGTCAGGACCGATTGTTCGCGTGGCTCGAAAATACCGCGCCCGATATTGTTTGTTTGCAGGAAACGAAATGCCCCGACGAACAATTTCCGGCATTGGCGCTGCAATCCGCCGGTTACGAACCCGCTTATCACGGCGAGAAATCTTACAACGGCGTCGCGATTTTTTCTAAAACAAAACTGACAGATGTTCGCGCGTCGCTTTGTGATGAAGTCGTCGATCCTCAAGCGCGGGCGATTTCGGCGACGACCGGAAATTTGCGTGTCTATTCCGTTTACGCGCCGAACGGCCAGGCGGTTGGTTCGCCGGCTTATAAATATAAATTGGAATGGTACGCGCGCCTGCGCGATTGTCTGGCCAAAGAGAAAGATGTCGATCTTGTCGTGTGCGGCGATTTCAATGTCGCGCCGGAAGATCTCGACGTTCACGATCCCCAGCTTTGGCGCGGCGCGATCATGTGCTCCGACAGCGAGCGCGCCGTGTTCCAGCAACTTTGCGAAATCGGTCTGCGCGACACGCTGCGACTGCATCCGCAGGAACCGGGCGTTTTTACGTGGTGGGATTATCGAATGCTTGCGTTTCCGAAAAATCGCGGGCTGCGGATCGACGCGGTGTTGGCGAGCGAAGGACTCGCCAAAAAATGTACGGCATCGGGAGTCGACCGCGAAATGCGCAAAGGGAAAGATCCTTCCGATCACGCGCCGATTTGGGCAGACTTCAATTTGTAAATGAAGACGTCGCTGCGCGTTGCCAATCCACCACCCAAGTCATTGTTGATATGGGACGGCGAATGCCACTTCTGCCGGCGCTGGATCGAGCGCTGGCGCGAAATCACTGGCGACAAAGTCGATTACGAGATTTCGCAAAACGTCGCCCAGAAGTTTCCCGAGATTCCACTCGAACAATTTCAACGCTCAGTCGTGTTGATCGAGCCGGACGGTGCCGTTTTTACGGGGGCCGAAGCGGTCTTTCGCTCGTTGCGATCTCGATCTTCGAAACGCTGGCTGGCCTGGAGTTACTATCACGTTCCCGGTTTTGCGCCGATCTCAGAAGCTTTTTACAAATTCGTTTCGATGAATCGCCGGTTCGCGTCGGCGATGACGCGACTTCTGTGGGGCAACGATGTTAGCCCGCCGACTTATTTTTTCGCGCGACGCTGGTTTTTGCGCGCGGTCGGTTTGATTTTCCTGATCGCGTTCGTTTCGCTCTGGATCCAGATCGACGGGTTAATCGGCTCAAACGGAATCTCGCCGGCCGCCGAATTTCTTCCCGCTGCCCGCGCGCAAATTGGCGACCGCGCGTTGTCGATCTTGCCGACGCTTTGCTGGTTCAACTCGAGCGACGCGTTTCTTCATTTCCTTTGCAGCGGAGGCGTTGTCCTCTCGCTCCTTCTGATCCTCGGAATCACGCCCGCGCTTTCGCTTGTCGCGCTGGTTGCTTTTTATCTCTCGCTCGGCGTCGCCGGACAAGAATTCCTTGGTTATCAGTGGGACATTCTCCTAACGGAGACCGGATTCCTCGCAGTCTTTCTCGCGCCGTGGCGGCTGCGCTGGACGAAAGCGAACGAGCCGCCGGTTTCGCGCGTGGGAATTTTTCTAATCAAGCTTTTGCTCTTCAAGCTCATGCTCCTGTCCGGCGTGGTGAAATTGAGCAGCTATCAGTTCCTTGAAAATCCCGCCGACGACACCTGGTGGAACCTGACCGCGCTCGATTATCATTACTGGTCGCAACCGCTGCCCACGGTCATCGGTTGGTGGGCGGACCAACATCCGGAATGGTTCAAGAAATTTTCGGTCGCGTTTTGTCTCGTGGTCGAAATCATTGTTCCGTTTTTCATTTGGGCGCCGCGCCGACTGCGATTGCTCGCCTGCGGTCTGCTGATTTTTCTGCAAATTGCAATCGCCGCGACCGGGAATTACAACTTTTTCAATCTGCTCACGATCGCGTTGTGTTTGCTTCTGATCGATGATTCGGTTTGGCGCCGACAGCGCGGCGCCCTCCAGACAAATGGAGGGACACGCGCCGTCGTGTCCCATTATTTTTCGGATCGATTGTCGATCTATGCAGCGGTGATTGTGATCGTTCTCACGCTACCGCTCAATGTCCGTTACATTTATAGCGCATTTAAGCCGACAGAAGAATGGTCCCGGCTCCTGGTTCGCGTCTACGAACCTGTGCGAGGGTTTCGAATCGTTAATGACTACGGACTCTTTCGTGTGATGACGAAAGATCGAAAAGAAATCGTCCTCGAAGGCAGCGCTGACGGACTCGAATGGAAACCGTACGAGTTCAAATGGAAACCGGGCGACGTGATGCGCGCGCCGGGTTGGTGCGCGCCGCATCAACCGCGACTCGATTGGCAAATGTGGTTTGCCGCTCTTGGTCATTCTCGGGAAAGAGGTTGGTTTAGTCGGATGGCGATCGCGTTGTTGCGCGGTAAAGCGTCGGTCGGCGAACTGTTCGAGAAAAATCCGTTTCCGGAAACGCCACCGCGGTATATTCGCGCGAAGTTATACCGTTATCGTTTCACCAGCGCGGACGAACATCGACAAGCCGGCGCGTGGTGGAAGCGCGAGGAGGTCGGCGAGTATTTGCCGAGCGTTTCACTCGAAGACGTGCGCTAATCGACATTGAGGCGGCGCGGTTGAGCGAACTTTTTTCGCTGATATATTTCGGCGCGATGCCGAAGGAAGAACAGATCGTGATGGAGGGGACGGTGACCCAGGTTTTACCAGGGACAATGTTCCGCGTCGATCTTGGCGGCCAGCGCAATGTGCTCGCACACATTTCCGGCAAGATGCGGAAGCATTTCATCCGCATCGTGCCGGGCGACAAAGTCTCGGTCGAGCTTTCGCCGTACGATCTGACCAAGGCCCGGATCATCTTCCGGGAACAGTAAGGTCCGAGCCGGACTGGCGTTTAGCAGAGGCAAACAACCCGAGTTCAACAAACAATCCTAAGATCGACAATGGTGTGGGATTTGCTCAGAATCGGAAGCGCGCGGATAGTTGTAGTAGCGAAATTTAAATGGAGACCACCATGGCTGAAGAAAACAAATCACATCGAGCGCCCGCCGCGGCGGATGCGCAGAACAAATTCGAGAGCAGCAAAATGCACGCACGCAAAGCGGCCGAGGATCTACGCGACGCGGCCGGGGCCGTTGCCGGCGAATATCGCGGTAAGGCCGAGCAAGCTTGGAACGAGGCCCGCGGCAAAGCTGAGCACGCTTGGACGGACGCGCGTGGCAAAGCCGAGCAAGCCTTGGGTGATGCACGTACGCGCGCGCGAACGTTCCAGGACGATGCCGAAGAGTACGTCCGCGAAAATCCGACCAAGGCAATCTTTACCGCGCTCGGCGTGGGATTTGTTCTTGGACTGATCTTCCGGCGCTGATCGCGATTTGCTGAATGGCTGGCGAAAATTCGCCGTCGGGAGGTCGAACGCGCCAGACCGGTTTCATCGGGAGTTTGGTCGCGCTCGCGAGCGCGCTCGCGGATTTTTTCGAGAGTCGCACCGAGCTTTTTGCGACAGAATCAAAAGCGGCGCTCATCCAGTTTGTTCTCGTCGCAGTCTGCCTGGTCGCGGCTCTTTTGTTTTTTACGTTCGGATACGTCTTCTTGCTCGCGACTGCGGTGGTTGCGGTCGCGCATCTGGCAAAAGTCTCATGGCTGTGGATAGCCTTGGCTGCAGCTGGGCTGCATTTGTTGCTCGCGCTTATCTTTCTGCTAATCGCTCGCAGTGGAATTAAGCGCCCTATCTTTCGCGCGACCACAGCCGAATTAAAAAAGGACCGTGAATGGCTAAAAAATCTGGAAACAACAAATCACCCGCGGAGCTAAAAGAGCAAATCGCGCGCTCGCGCGAAGATCTCGCGCTCAGACTGGATCGCGTTCGCGAGGAAGTTGATTTGCCGCGTAAAATTCGCCGCTCGGTCCAGCGCGAGCCGGTTCCGTGGATTATAGGTGCGATCGCCGTCGGTTTGCTTCTGACTGCGATAATCAGTCGCAAAAAGAAAAAGATCTATGTCGATGCAAAAGCGGCAAAGGCGACGAAAAGTGCGCTCTTGGAAGCGGGATTTCTTCTTGGGGCACTGCGCGTTGCCGCCGGTTTGCTCAAACCGGTGATCGTGGGGTTCCTCGAAAAGAAACTTGCCAGTTACAGCTCGCGCGGGCGTTCCGGGCCGAAAGGCTTTTGAGTTTACGCGCGCGGTCGCGCTGCATAAGAATCGCGGCGCGTTATGCCTCCAACATCGACATCTTCCAAGTCGCATCCGCTGTCGCATGTCGATGAATACTTGGCGGTCGGACAAAACACCGGCGCGTCGGATATTCATCTTGGCGTAAACGCGCCGCCGCTCTGGCGTTTGCACGGAACACTGCAACCGATTTGGCCCGACGCGCCACGTTTCGACTCGAACCAAACGCTCGCGCTCGCGGAAGGTTTTCTTTCGAATCTCCACAAAACGCAGTTGAACGAGCGCGGTGACGCCGATTTCGCGTACGCGAATAAATTCGGCCGGTATCGCACCAGCGTCGTGCGTCAGCGGCTCGGCGTCGATCTTGTCTTTCGCATCATCAACACAAAGGTGCGCACGATGGACGAGCTCGGTTTGCCCGAGCATCTCAAACTGCTTACCCGCTATCAAAATGGATTGATCCTCGTCACCGGCTCGGTCGGCAGTGGAAAATCGACCACGCTCGCGGCTTTGGTGGAGCAAGTGAACATTGAGCGGCGCGAACACATCATCACGCTCGAAGATCCGATCGAGTATGTGTTGGAGCCGAAGGGCTGCCACATCACCCAACGCGAAGTTCACACCCATACGCGCTCGTTCGCGGCGGCGTTGCGCGGCGCGCTCCGCGAAGATCCGGATGTGATCATAGTCGGCGAGATGCGCGATTTGGAAACGATCTCGCTCGCGATCACCGCGGCCGAGACCGGCCACCTGGTTTTGGGAACGCTCCACACCGGGAATGCATCGCGCACGCTTGACCGATTGCTCGATGTCTTTCCGCCGGATCAACAGGAACAAATCCGCATCATGGTGAGCGAATCGCTCCGCGGCGTGATTAGTCAGCAATTAATTCCGCGGGCCGATGGCAAGGGGCGCGTGCTGGCGTTGGAAATTTTGACCAACACGCCCGCAGTCGCCAACGTGATCCGCGAAGCAAAGACGTTCATGCTTCCGGGAATTATTCAGACCGGAAAAAAACAAGGGATGCAACTGATGGATGATGCATTGGTCGATCTCTTCAGCCGCGGCATCATTAGCGCTGAAGAAGCCTACGCGCGCGGGGAACAGAAACAGGAAATGCGGACACATCTAAAGCTGTGAAAGTTCCAAATCCCAAGCTCCAAAATCCAAAGAAGCTCCAAATCCCAAGCTCCAAAGGCGGACGGATGCGCGCGGGCATTTGGAGATTGGCTGGTTGGAATTTCTTTGGAACTTGGGTTTTGGAATTTGGGATTTCTTAATGGCTTATCTCGACCAGTTTCTCAGCATCATCGTAAGAGAGGGCGGTTCGGACCTTCATATCGGCGAAGGTCAGCCGCCGAAGATGCGCAAGCATGGCGACGTCGGGCCGATCCGCGAGAAAGCACTGACCCGCGACGAGACGATGTCGATGTTGCGTGAGGTGTGCGGCGAGCGGAGCTGGAAAATTTTCGAGGAACGGGGCGATCTCGATTTCGCTTACGAAATGGACGCCGCTTCTCGGTTTCGCTGCAATTATTTGAAGCAAGCGCACGGCTACGGCGCGGTGTTTCGCTTGATCCCAACCAAGATCGCGAGCCTCGAACAACTCGGGATTCCGCTTGTCGCCAAAGAATTCGCGCATCTGCGCGGCGGGTTAGTGCTCGTCACCGGTCCAACCGGTTCCGGAAAATCGACGACGCTGGCAGCGCTGATCGATTACATTAACGATAATTTCTCGCGGCACATCGTCACGATCGAGGAACCGATCGAGTTCGTGCACGACAACAAACGCAGCATCATCACCCAACGCGAGGTTCCTGGCGATTCCGAATCGTTTCCGGTCGCGCTCAAAGCTGCACTGCGCGAAGACGCCGACATTGTGCTCGTCGGCGAAATGCGCGATTTGGAAACGGTGTCGCTCGCGCTCACGGCCGCCGAAACCGGATTGCTCGTTTTCGGAACGCTGCACACCAACAACGCGCGCAAAACGGTTGATCGAATGGTTGATGTTTTTCCGGCAGCGCGACAACCGCAGGCGCGGGCGATGCTGGCCAATTCATTGCGGGGCGTGCTCGCGCAATTGCTTTTGAAAAAAGCGGACGGCTCGGGTCGGGTCGCAGTGAATGAAATTCTGGTCGCGAACGCTGCTGTCTCCGCGATCATTCGCGAGGGGGCGACCCAAAAACTGCAGGACGTGATCGTTTCCGGCAAAGGGCAAGGGATGCAATTCATGGACGACGCGATTTTTGCGCTACTCCAAAGCGGCACCGTGACGGCGCACGAAGCGTTCATGAAAGCGATCGACAAAAACCGGTTCAAACAATTTCTCCCGGCTGAGGAAGAACATCTTGGCGACGCCGCCGGCGCCGTTCCGAACGACGAAAAACGTTTGCCCGGTAATTTCATGAAGCGCGCCGCCACTCAAGGCCCGACGAGGTCGACGCGACGATAATTGTCGTCAGCTGCGCGCAGTGTCGGCAGAATCAGTTGTGCGTGTTTTTGCAAACGCAGCCAACAACAAAGTCACCGAGGCGGCAACTACCAGGAGGAAACCGACAACGAAGAGCGGCGCGTCGAAGTAGCGCAGGCCCATAAGCCAAAGCAGCGTCAGCGGGAGCGTTGCAACTGTGACAGCCGTTGTCCGAACGATCATTTGGGCCCAACGATCCGAATATGGCGCGGCATAAAAAGTCAGAAAGCCGAGAGGAAGCAACAACAGCCCGACCAAAATATGATTCAGAAGCATCGGCGGAATGAGATTGTCGGCCGCATCCTGAGAAACGCTGTGTCGAATGAGGGCCGCGATGTGGGGCGTCGCCACCAAATGCACGATCCCGAGCAACAAAAGCAGCAACCCGCTTCCTCGAAGCAATCGAACGCGAGTAGATGTGGACATTTGTAGAGCTTCGCAAAGCGCTGATCACATAGTTTAACGAAAAAAAATTCTTGAATCCAGCTCATTGATCCATGGCCTGTTGGTCAGCTATTCAGAAAACAATTCAAGCTCAGCGCCCAAGTGCGCCGAGACCATCAATGTACGAGTTACCCAAGCCATGAAGAACACCAACAATGGCGAGATTGCCTGATCTCTTAAACAACACTCCAAAAAACAACCCGGTCAGAAAAATCCCTGCAAACATCGGTAATACCTGCCCGGGCACGGGACCCGAGAAGTGGTAGAAGTGCAAGGGTCCGAGTGTGAAGAGTAAGTTGCTGACGAGAATCCCCACCAGAGAGCCCCAACGCCGCACGAGTTCCGTCTGCAGAATTCCGCGGTAGACCAGCTCCTGATGGAAACCCCACAGAAAGTTGGTGAAAATGACAATCGCCGCAGGGCGCCACCACAAGCCGGGGTCGGCCAAGATCATTCGCAATCGGTCCGCGAAGAGAATGCCGAATACAACGTTCGCGATTACGAGCACCTGAATGAAGTAAGACTTCTCTGTCACATTCCAATCCCGCCAGGGATACAGACCGATCTGCCCCAGCCTGACTCCGGCGAAGAACCGGACCAACTCCATCGCCAAAACAAGTAAGACGGGTACGCGAAGCCAAGCAGGCGGGAGAGGCAGTCCGAAAAGGCTAAAGAGCGACAACCTTGGGCCGATCACGCCTTCAAACAGAATGAAGATCAGTAACAACCGAAGGGCCGCCGAAGAATCGTATGCGGGCGAACACCTGGTCTCGAAAAGAAAAAGGTGGCCCTGCAAATGGCGGCCTAATGACTTTACCAAAGGTCGCTCCTTCATGTGGTGTTGCACTACAGATCTAACGAGAATGGAGCGAGCCGGGAAGGCCGCGACATAGATTGCACGACCCGCGGGGTGAGGGTGAGAGAGTGGGCCACGAACGAATCAAAAAGCTCAGGTACGGCTACCGATAGCGAGCATTTTTCTTCTCAAGTTTTCTACTTTCTAATTTCGAATTTCTAATTTTCCTCCACCGTTGACTGCAGCGCTTGGTTAGACCTATCGGATTTTGTAGTGCTTCTCCAAAAACTTCCCAACATAGTTTCCTTCTTCACTCCCGTCGGGTCGTACAATCACCCAGTTCAGAACGTCGGACTCGGGGAACTGAACTCGCTGACCTTGTTTGTAGTTTGTGACGAGGTCCGGCGTGTTCGCGATGATGCCGTAAACCTTGCCTCCCTCGATGGTGTGAACCTGGATGAAAACATCTTCGGCTCGCGGCCGCTGCCCCTTTGCAGCTTCCTGATACAGCCGCGTCCAAACATAGAACGTGTGGTTCGGGGGCAGACCCGCTAAGAAACGCTTCTTCGCAGCGGGATAGGTCGCACGTGCTTTCGCGACGTACGGAGCAATCGCCTTCTGATACGCTTCGCCATTCACCGGCCCCGTCTCGTTGCCGGGCTCTTTGCCGCGCCACTTCTGCTGCGCGCAGAGGGAACTGCAACTAACGAGGATGAGTGCGATCACTAAGCGGTGCATAGGTCTAACGAGAACAAGATGAGCTACGGCGACTGGCGCCGAGCGGGAAATGCAATCTGGAGGGTTTAGTCATCGAAAACGAGTTTACACGACGGTCGCCGTTAGCTCCAGCGCTTGGTTAGGTGCGTGCGTCTTCATCTGGGTGAAAATCTCTCCACAACGGAATGTTGTGCTTACGTGCACCGTAGCGATAGCGCACGGCCACGAATAGGCCGAAAAGCGATCCCGCCAAGAGTGCTGCCGCTGCTAGCCGTGACAGGCTCTGATGCGATGAACCGGTGAGCCACATCGCGAGGCCCCAAAACACACCAAACCAAACGCCAGCGGAAACAAAGTTGGCTGTGAAGCTGAGAAAGTGTGGCGGTGGAACCCTCCCGCCGATCCTCCAGAGTAGACGATGCAGTGGCGGAGCGTAGTTGCTACGCCATATTCCTGTCGATGCGAGAAGGGCAAGTGCGGCCGTGAGCTTTTGTTCGAAGCGCATTTGAAGCACTTAACGAGAAGTAGACGGGAAAATCCCGCCTTTGATTACGGGTTTTTCCGGCCTAATCCGGAACTTTAGTGGGACGGATGGGGAGAAACACTGCATTCGATAACGATCATCTCAGGCTCTTAAGTTTCCTGCAAGCAGGCGGCGAGACGTCCCCTTCGTTGACAGGGAAAAGCGCTAATGATAATGTCGCCGCACTTTCGCGATAATTTCGCTGAAAGCGTGATAACCGAGGCTCTTAATTTGCACTCGTTGTTAAATAGTCAGGTATTGGTGCTGAACCGCCTGTGGCAGGCGGTCAACATCTGCACGGCGCGGCGCGCGTTCTCGCTCGTTTACGCCGGTCACGCCCACGTTGTTTCGGCGGACGATGCGAATAATTTCCTGACCCACGATTTTGAAGGCTGGCGCGATTTTTCAACCGACGCGCCCGACCACGAACTTGTTCAGACGATTTCGTGGAGGATCCGGGTGCCGCGCGTGATCGTGCTGCTCTTTTTCGATCGGCTGCCGAAAAAGGAAGTGAAGTTTACGCGCCACAATGTTTTCGAGCGGGACAAGAACACCTGCCAATACTGCGGCGGGGCTTACGATCGGAACGATTTGAATCTTGATCACGTGGTGCCGCGGGATCGCGGCGGGACGACAACTTGGGAAAACGTCGTTTGCTCGTGCATTCCGTGTAACACGCGCAAAGGCAATCGTCTCCCGTACGAAGCGCAGATGACTCTGATTCGCAAACCGAAGCGGCCGAAGTGGCGGCCGTTCCTGCACGTCACGTTTACCGCGCCGCAGCATGAGAGCTGGCGCCACTTTGTCGATCTTGCTTACTGGAACGTCGAATTAAGCGACTGACCGGAGTCCTTTAATAAGGAAAGCAGGAACGTAGGAAACCTGCAGAGGCATTTTTCTTAGGTTCGGCAGAACTTCGAACCGCGGATCACGCGGATTTAAACGGATAGGAAGAATCTGGAAGCCATGAATCCAGGAAAAGTTTCTGCTGACTTCATGGTTTCCTGGTTTCGAGATAGAATCCTTCTGTTGTTCTGATCCGCGATATCCGTGTAATCCGTGGTTAATGTTTTAACGCATTCAGAATCGGCTGCGGGTAAACGCCGAACAAAATCGTGGCGATGATCAATAAGGTGATCACTGCGCGTGACAGGTTGGTCACCGTGATCGCGCCGTTGTTCGCGCCCGGCTGCCAGTACATCGCGCGGACTACTTTCAGGTAATAATAAAATCCGCACGCCACGGTGACGATTCCAACCGCGACTAGCGCCGTTTGTTTTTGTCCGACCGCGCTTAGGAAGATGAAGAACTTACCGAAAAAGCCGGCGGTGAATGGGACGCCAGCGAGCGACGCCATGGCAATAAGCATCGCGAACGCGAGAAACGGCGCGCGTTTCGCCAAGCCATCGAAACTGGAAATCTCTTCGCCCGTTTGTTGCGCGACAATGATCAAGATCGCAAAGCTCAAGAGGGTCATGAGTAGGTAAGCAACGAGATAAAATGTGACTGCGCGGCCATCGAAGCAGGCGACGCCGATGAGCAAGTAACCCGCGTGGGCGATGCTGGAGTAACCGAGTAGTCGTTTGAGATTATTTTGCGGGAGCGCGGCAAGATTCCCGTAAACAACGGTAAGCAACGCGATCAGAACGATGAGGCGTTCGATGTTCGGCAGCATGAGAAATGGTTGGAGCACGCGCAAAAGGACGACGAAACCGGCGGCTTTGGATCCGACCGAAAGAAATGCAGTCACCGGCGTCGGTGCGCCTTGATAAACATCCGGCACCCACATTTGGAACGGGACGGCCGCGATTTTGAAACCCAGACCGACCAACACCAACACCGCGCCGAATGTCGCCGCGTGATTGTCGATCTTGCCGCTGGAAAACGCTGCGGCGATTCGTTGCAGATTAGTTTCGCCGGTCACACCGAAGATCCAGGTGATTCCGTAAACCAGGAACGCGGTCGAGAGCGCGCCGAGGATCAAATATTTAATGCCGGCTTCGAGCGCGATTGGATTTCTTCTCGGAAAACTAACGAGCACGAAGAACGAAATGGTGACGAGCTCGAGCGAAACGAAGATGAAAACGAAATCGATCGCCGAGACGAGATACATCAAGCCCGCGCAGGTCAGAAGCGGAAGCGAAAAAAATTCGCCGAGGTTCGGGGCGTGGTCGGCAGCGCTCCGCAAAACTGGCGTGTAGTCGATCATCATGACGAGCACGACGATCGTGGTTACGAGCATGAATCGTTTGAAGAAGATCGATAACGGGTCCGCCGTGTAAAAATTCCAAAAGCCAGTTGCCGGTTGCGCTGTTGACTCTGGCGAGAGAAAGAAACTGGCGATGAGCACGACCGCGAGCCCGACAATGCCGGCGTAAGCAAAGATTTTCTTGTCGATCTTAGCGGCAAAAGTTTCCACGAGCAGGATCGCGATGCCGAGGACGAGCACGTCAATCTCCAGATGTGGCGCAGGGATCGCGATCATTTGGTCGCGGTGAAATAACTGCGAAACGTCGGGGTGACCATTCGCACGAGCGTTTGCGGGAAGAATCCGAACCAGATCAAACCCGCGATCAACAACGCGACCGGGATTCGGAGGTCAGTGCCAAAATCGACCAGTTTTTCCCAGCGCTCGTTCAGTGTGCCCATGAAAGTGGAGCGGTAGGCGCGCAGCATGTAAACGGTCGAGATGACAATGCCCCAAAGCGCCAGCACGGTGGCCACTTGGAAAAGGTGGAAGCGTTGCATGTCCCATCCGTTTCGGATCGCGCCGAAGAAAATCATGATCTCAGACGCGAAGTTGGCGAAACCAGGGAGTCCAATCGCGGCGAACGCAGCAAAGCCGAAAGCGAGACCGGCGAACGGCATCACTTTGGCCAGACCGCCGAGATCGTCGAACAGCAAAGTGCCGGTGCGATTGCGGATTTGACCGGCGACGGCGAAAAGCAGCGCGATGGAAAGCCCGTGCGCGAAAATGAGTGCAGCGGCGCCAATTGTTCCAATGATGTTGGCGCTCGCGATGCCGAGAAAAATGTAGCCCATGTGCATCACGCTTGAGTAACCGAGCATCCAATCGAGCTGCTTCTGCGCGATCGTGACGAGTCCGATGTAGATGATGTTGCCGAGCAA
>Ga0137396_10000375_pt1 | contig 20690 bp, 28 predicted proteins | sample czc16metaG_FD_108284 | JGI IMG/M metagenome (GOLD analysis project Ga0137396, IMG submission 108284) | Vadose zone soil microbial communities from Angelo Coast Range Reserve, California, USA - czcobulk3.16 metaG | ecosystem: Environmental > Terrestrial > Soil > Vadose zone | place: USA...
ATGCGATCTGCGAAGAATAGTGGTGAGCGGTCGTGCCAGAGCTCGCGATCGGCTACCGGATTGCCCATCAACCACTCATCGTTTTTCTGGAGGACTGGGTCCTCGTTCATGTGGGCTGTGAACCAGTTGGCCAGTGGGACAATACTGACTCCTGCTGCCCATATCTCCGGTGTCTTTGTCAACGCCATCAGGGTCAGGTATCCTCCCCATGACCCGCCCATTATCGCAATCTTCTTCTGATCAACATAACCTGTGGTTTTGAGATACTCGACTGCGCTGACGAGGTCGTTGAGATCGCCTCGGCCCGCGTCTTTGCGTAGGGATTCCATGTATTCGCGTCCGAACCCTGTTGATCCACGATAGTTGGGAGCGATAACGAGGTAGCCATGACTTGTCAGGTACTGGATGTTGGGATACCAGCTGTTGAAGTGTTGCCACTGGGGTCCGCCATGGGGATAGACGATGGCCGGGTGTGATCGGTCAGGTTTGATGTTGGCGGGGACGTAGAGGAAGCCGGAGATAGGGGTCTTGTCTTCAGCTGGATAAACGATCAAATGGGGTTGGACGAAGTTATCCTGGTTTAACCCACCTACCAGCGAGTAGGTGACTTGTTTGAGGGTGCGTTGTTTAAGATCGTAAACCCAGATGTCATGTGGGCTGTCGCCTGATGCGTGTATTATCGCGAGGCGCTTGCCATCAGGGGAGAAGCGGGCCTGGCGGATGACTCCGTGGCCGGGAGGTATCTCTTCTTGTTCCCCTTTCAGATCGCGAATGTAGAGATGGATATTTCCAGCTTCGTTGACGATATAGGCGTACTTGTCTTCTGTCGGACTGACGTCTGCGAGAGAGCTGTCCCAGTCCTGAAGGGTAAGCCACTGAAACTCCGCGTTTTCTTTCAGATCGAGTAAAGCGACCGCCTCCATTCCCTTGTCGTTCGCGTTGCTGGTAACATAGACTCGTTTGTTGTCGCGGGTCCAGCCGCCAACGATGCTGGTGGTGCGATCATCGATGGGAGCGAGAACGATCTCACTTCTCGCCTCTAGATCATAGACGCTGACACCGCTGTACTGGTAGTTTCTAGTTCTGGAGAAAGCGAGTTTTTTCCCGTCAGGACTGAACTCCACGGCTTCGCAGTCGCCTGTCTCACTGCTGATTATCTTCTTGACTGTCCCTGTTGCAAGGTCGTGCTGGAATATGGGGTAGGTTCCTGGGATGTCCCGCTCTGCACCGTAAACCAATGAGCGGCTGTCAGGGCTCCACCTCATGTCTCTGTGGCCCCTCTTCTCCGTGTTGGTGATGTTGCTCGTCTTGTATTCTGTCAGGTCGAGAAGGTAGAGATTCGGTTTCTCGTCGCCCTGATAGTCTTGCGAGTAGAGGAGGTGGTGGCCGTCGGGCGAGGGATCGGCGAGATCTGTCTTCTCCTCGTTGACTGTGAGCTGGACAGGCCAGCCGCCGATGCTTGGGACGCGCCAGATGTTGTATCGGCCGGTAATGTTCGTCTCGAAATAGAGATGCTCGTTATCTGTGGACCAACGCAAGGCGAAGATAGATCGAGTATAGTAGAGCGTGTCAATGTCCAACGGACGATAAGCCGGGTTGGACGGGCTAGTGATAGAGTCGCTGGCCAGTTTCGCTGCCGGAGTAGGAATCATGAGGCCACACATGAGCAAGACTGGGTATAGTTAGAACTATCGGATATTTGGAGCGTGGTGTACAACAATCCTTATTTCGATAGGCGAATCGTTGTACGTGGGGAGAAGCCGTTGGCAACTGTAACTGTGTCTCCGAAGTATCAAGTGGTCATACCCAGCGATGTGAGGGAGAGGCTAAAGCTCAAACCTGGACAGAAGGTTGCCGTCATCGAGAAAGACGGGGTTGTCCATCTGGTCCCGATTCGTCCATTGAAGGAGCTGAAAGGGATGGCTTCAGGGGTGACCCTGAAAGGGCTCCGGGACGAAGGCGACAGACGCTGATACTCATCGACTCTACTGGCTGGATAGAATATTTCGGCAAGGGGCCGAAAGCGGAACTCTACGAGAAGTATGTTGTCGAGAACGCTCCTGAACAAATTCTCACACCGACAATAGTGGTTCTGGAGGTTTACCGTAAGATCAAGAAGGACAAGGGTGAAGAGAAGGCCTTGGAGGCTTACGCGCACTTGGACGGCACCAGCGTGGTTCCCTTAGACGTGCGAACCGCAGTCGCGGCCGCTGACATAGGACTCAGAACAGGACTGGGAACGGTCGACAGCATCATCTATGCCATCTCAAAACACTACAAGGCAGAACTCATCACCAGCGACCACCACTTTCAAGCACTGGAAAGAGTCACGCTGATCTAAGATCCTATCAACTCCTCTGAAGGCGCTCAATTCTCTGGTTGATAGTGGGCCAGATGTGGAGCCGTTTTCGTGGATATCCAGTGGCGTAGATTGTCTCTCCATATTTTGCGAGAGCTGATAGGAGCACTTCTTTTCCGATTGTCTCCGCTGCGTGCCCGTCAGCGGTGTAGGGGAGGTCTCTCCAGAGCCATTTGGTGTAGAACCTCAGAAGTGAGAGAGTGTAGATAGCCCAAAGGGCGACTGTTGCCCACAACAGTTCAATGGAGAGGTTTCGATCAGGAAGACGTAATATGACTAGTAGAGCGAAGATCAGAGGGATTTCGCCTATACCGACGGGTAAGACTAGGCGAATTAGCGATGTGCGATTCTTGTCACGCAATAGGACGTAATTGTACAGTATTGAGGCGGCAAGCAGTGGTCTCCAATCTTCAGCACTAAGCCGACCCATCATTCTCCTAGGCAGCCTTACTTCGCCAAATTGGACAATTACCAGGTCAGGGCCGAAATCGTCGGCCCAGACAACACTGTCGGGTTCGGGCTTGGTTATTCCAAGCTGGTGGAATAGCTCCACAGCATATTTCAGAATCTTCTCATCATCTGGATTCTGAGAAATATCCGGCGAGGATTGCACTGGATTGTCCTCGGTTAGAGCGCTAGCGACTGCGAGCCTGAGCCCAACGAGCTAGTGTGAGAATGCTAAAGGAGAGCCCCGCCCAGAAAAGATAGTTCAAGGCAACTAATAACGGATCGTATGAGTAGCATCCTCCCCCGGGCCCAAAACAGGTTGGAATCTGACGTCTTACCCCGAAGGGAAATCCGATCCCTGGTGAAGATCTTCCTGACGTGGCAAAGATGGTCACGCTGAAAATGGTGAACGCTAGTGGTCCGAGAGCAAGCGCGAAGTTCTGGGCGAGTCGGTGGAGGCGAAGTCCCATGGGGGAAGTCATCGGGTTCGTGACTTCTGGTGTTCTCCAGACACGCCACGCTATGAGGGATATCCCTACTCCGACAGGGATCAGCGAGCCGGTCATGTAGCTCAAGTCTATTGCAAACGCAAATACGAGGAAGAAGACTACCAAGTTGAAGATCCAACGAGCACGTCTTTCCTCGGCCTCATCATCCAGCATATCAGAGGTTTGCTCGGACAAGTCCTGTAGCTAGATGGCAGCTCGAATATTAATCGCTACACGGCGTCTCATTTTGGATGTTGGCTAGAGCTCCAGGCACGCTCTGATGTCATTTCTTGTTGCGCATTTTCCTCGTGGGGGGTTTTCCTTGCCACTCGATGACCAGTCTGGGCTTTACCGCGGTGGGTGGAGGTGGTATGGGCACGAAGGGCATTGGGTGCTTTAGTATCTCATCTTCCTTCGACTTTGCCTCGGGTCTGATTCGAATTATCTCGAAAGTGTCTGCTCTAGCTAGGACGTTGTACTCGGATAGGTGGTTGGTGTGGAGCAATTTGCGGACTAGAGACTTGACTCTCTCTCGCGCGAGACCGGTGATGTCGATCCTCTTTCCGTGACGAGCGAACACTCCGTTGGACATGGCCGTCAAGAACTCTATTAGCAAAGAAACTTGGTCGTTATCGAAGTCGTCGGCTAGAACCTTAGTCAAGCCTGTTTAGCTCACCGTGCCCAGCGGGACCAGAATCGTTTAAAGCGGGAGCTGGGCTATTTTCGACTATTCGCGGTAGCCCGGAAGAATCAGTTTTCTCTTGCGAGCTTTGCGCGGCGTTCTTGTTCCACTTAGGTCCGCCGTTCTAGGGTGAAGATGTGGGTTAGTCGTCAAGTATTCTGTCTCGAAAGAGAGGGGATTGGTCCTGGCTAACTACAGCGGCTTAAAAGAGACAGATCTTGCCGTCTGTCTTTAGACGAATCTTCTGGAGAGATAATACCAGAACATTCCGTAGTCGGTGGTCGCTGCGCGTTTCCGTTCTTCGAAGGGTACGGTCTTGAAGGTGTCGAAGGCTCGCGCACGCGGTCGTACGAGGCGCGTGGAGTCTCCGTCGACCAGGACCACTCTAATTGGTTTGTTTGCCTTCATGGCCGTATTTTCTCCTTGAGACACGTTGGCTGCGGGCGTCTATATCAATCAAAGAGTTGAACAACAATGAAACTGTTCGTGAAAATTTTCCTCCGATACGTCTAGGAAAGGTAGAAAGGAACCTGGGGGTCTATGGAAAAATCTTGTTGAATCAGCTTTCTCCTGCGTGCTTTGCTCGTCGTTCTTGTTCTGCTCATTGGTGTTTCGAAGATGTAGGATCATGTCTTAGTTTCGAGAAGGGGATATTTTTTGACTATTCTATCGGCCTGCGGGCAGAGCTGCTAGATCCAGACACGCTTCACTTCGGTGAAGTGTGGATCGTCAGTGGCGCAGGGGACTCGCAGCTTCCTGGCAGTTGCCATTATTAGCGCGTCGGCCATGGGAACCTTGACGCGGTGGCTTATCCTTGCGCCCTCTTCCGCGATTTCAGGATCGACATCTACGATGGTGAATTCCTTCCTGACTGAGTCTACTCGGAGGTCTGCAACCGTTCTGTCTTCGTGGCTGAGGGTGAGCTTGTAGATCTCGTAGAGGCTTATTGTGGAGGCGAACGCGTTCTTGGATCCGTCGAGGATGCTTCTCAGCTTGCTTAGCTGCTCAGGGTTCTTTGTTGTGAAGACGGCCCAGAAATAACGGGTGTCGAAGAGCACTAGCTCTCTTCTCGCATCTTGTCGAGAAGTCTGAAGGCTTCTTCTTTCGTCATCTTGCTCTTTCCGGCGAGATCGAAGATCGACGGGATCTTCCTGAAGACGACCTTTCCGCCCTCAGCATCGACGAGCAGTCTTGTTCCTTCTCGGATGTCGAGTTTCTTCCGAATCTCCTGAGGTATGGTTGTCTGCCCTCGCCTTGTGACGACGACCTCTTGGGTCATGCTTGACGAGGGGCGTATTCCTATTATTAAGCTATTCCTACCCGTTCCGGAATCCTATTTGGGACGCTCGGTGGCGAGCTTTGAGCGGCGTGCTTGCTCTTCTTTGGTCGGCGTTTCGAGGGCGAAGGATCCTGTCTTGGGCTCTCCCGATCGCGTGTAGGTGGCGACTATGACGCCTGTGGGCGTGGTCTGGCTCTGGACGAGCTTGTAGCCTGCTGGGATAGCGCCTTCGCCGAACAATCTCTTACCCTTGCCTAGGGTGACGGGGTAGATCTTTAGCTTGAACTCGTCCACTAGATCGTTCGTCAAGAGTGTCTGGATGAGGTTGCTGCTGCCGTGGACTTGTATCTCGGGCCCGTTCTGTTGTTTGAGTTTTTTGATCTCTGTGACGATGTCTGGTCCGAGTAGGGTGCTGTTCTTCCATTCCAGCTTCTTCAGGGTCTTGGACGCCACGTACTTCCGGGCGTTGTTGAGGCCTTCCGCTCCAGGATCCGTGCTATGGGGCCAGTGGGCCGCGAATATCTCGTAGGTTTTTCTTCCTAATAGCAGGTCGTAGGGATGGCCCATCTGGTCGCCCATGACCTTGCCAAGAGTATCATCCCAGTAACCAGCGCTCCAGCCTCCCCACTTGAAAACACCGGTAGAGTCTTCTTCCGGCCCACCAGGAGCCTGCATAACACCGTCCAAAGTCAGGAAAGTAAGAACTACGAGCTTCCGCAAAATCTCTCTCTAACGGGCTTTTGGGGTAGAGAGGGTATTGAGCTTTCGCGCTATCTCTATTTTAGCCGGACCGTGCGTCATTCGGAATTGGCTTCTCGGGAACAGCTTGACCGGTGCGATCTTGTTCCGAATAAAGAGCATCAAAGGAGGGTAGGGTCTTCCGCGCAGAACTGTGATGGTTTCTACCATTCTTCAACGGACAGCCCAGGGACCCTTGCAAAGTCGGACTTGTTTCGAGTCACTACTGTGAGCCTGTTCTCCAGTGCTATCCCGGCGATCATTGCATCTCTAAAGTCTAGAGACTCGCCCTTTTTCTCTAGTGTGGCAAAAATGTTGCCTGCTCTTTCCGCTGAACTAGTTGCCAGCGGGAGGACAAGGAGACGTGATAGAAGTCTGCGGCTCTCCTTCACGTTTTCTTCGATAAGTCTAGATTTGTGAGCTCCATAGAAGAGCTCGAACGCGTTGACGCTGGTTGTAGCCTGTCGCCCCTCCGTATCCAACTTGCTCATGTGTTTCTTGGCCTCATCCTTCTTTCGAAGGATGGCGACCAGAAGGTCGGTGTCTAGGCATTTCAGGAGGGTGTTCCTCGTCGGCCGCGGATTGCGATCGTGGTTTTCTTCCAGTTCTTCTTGAGGCTTGAGAAGATCTTTTCCTCTTCTTCGTCGGTCATCGTCCAGGCTCCGAAGGAGTCCTTGAGTTCACCGCGTTCTCTGGCTAGTCTCTTTATCACTTCTGAGAAGCTCTCCTTGCCCTTCTTCTCGCGGGCCAATAGTTCGTAGGCTTCCTCCGTTATTGTGAGGGTTTTGACGCCCATGGCAGGTATGTTTACGTGTAAACATAAACATATAGCTTTCTTCTTCCCTGCGGTGGGTACGATCCCCGTAGACTCCTCTAGTCAAGTCAGTCTATCCGGCTTAGGTTGAGATTGGCAGTGCATTGCCAGCCGCTTTATATGCGGCTTGGCAGTCGATTGCCAACGCATTGTTGATCCAGAATCTATTATAGAAAGCATCCATCATAACTGGACCGGTATAGCACGGAATCCAGCTGGATGAGCGATTGACCAAGATCGTTGCTGACGACCTCCAGAACGAGGAAGTCTCCTCCCTAGTTGAATACATGGCGGCCGTGTCCAGCGGTCAGATAGCTCAGCACAAGAAGCTCGTCGAAGTCACCGGTCTCTCCAACACGAAGATCAAATTCTTAGTCAACAAGTTCCTCTACACCCGACACCGTCCCGGTTACAGAGTGCTCGAAATTGGGGGAAACTTCGAGATAGTTCGTCTCAAGCCTAAAGAGAAACGGACCGAGCAACACGAAACCCTCAGCCCAACGATGCTCCCAGAGTCCATAGGCTTGGGAGGCCTTCCACGCTGGGGCAAACCGTCAGACATGATTGAATGGGAGGGACAGCCGCCGCCGATGAAGAAGGAACGCTACAAGAAACAGTAGCGCCCGCTGAGACTCCTGCTGTTTAACGGCATAACAAGATATTTCAGCCTCGAAGCCAATTACCTAGTCAGCTTGGACGGTCAGCCAGTTCCTCAAGCACAACAGCCTCGACTAGCACTGGCTATGGGACAGCCCACGATCAGACGCTCATGGGGTCCAACCTCTAAGGAAATGTGAGGCGAGGGATCGCGTCTGACCCAGACACTATCGTTTTCTCAAAGATTTCTTTTCTTGTAACTTTCCTTTTTCTGTAACTATTGTTTTGTGCCAACTATTTTTTTCTGTTAACTAATATGCGACCCCCCTGGGGGTCTGTTTTTCCCGCGCCGCGCCCTTCGTGAAAACGCTCGGGATCCACGCTTAGCGGCCCTTGCCTATCCGTTCTGCCTTCGTGCCCGGGTCTTTGTCTTGTACGCTGGTCCGCTGTAGGGCCTAGCAGCCGATTCTACTAGTAGTTGGATCATCTTTCTATAGCAACCCTTCGGGAGCCCCAATACCAACTGACCACGGAGTGTTTGTTATTGGATGAACTTAAGAGTCCCAAACGTGAGTACGTGATCGAACATCACTGGCATTCTCATTTGATCTCGGATCGGGGCTAGTCGTCTCCGCGCTAATCGTTCTGGCAATAGGCTTCCTGGTCGGGGTAGTTCTCAAGAAAACTGTGAAGCTCGGCCTCGCAATAATATCCCTCGTCGGCCTCCTGGTCGCAACAGGCTACATCAACCTCACGCTGAGCGACAACAATAAGACAACAATCTACAGAGTCGCCTCGCAAGTCCCCGCTGTCGCCGGCCAGGCGTCCAGCCTCGCAAGCATCCTGCCAATAACCTCTGCAGCCTTCCTCGTCGGTCTAGCCATAGGCATATGGAAAGGCTAGTGGCACCCTTGTTCCAAGAACCGAACTCACCGTTCTAACTTGTAGACTTAACAGTCGTGCGACACATAGACAACCTGGGAAAGAATCATGCCAATAACCATGAGCAGGGTTCTGATTGTCGCGGCCCTCTTCCTGACCACTGTGTCAACGGTTGCGGGATTCATGGTTTCGCCCGGAGGGTACCTGGCACCCCTCGCGAGTCCCGACTTGCTCGGCGCGACAGGGGGAATCACGGGAAGCATCTCGATAAGCCCTGTCTCCCCTGTCTGCGGTCCAACAGTCGGCGCAGCCCCCGCGCCGTCTTATTACAGCAATTCCAACGATTTCGGCATTCTAGTGATTCCGTTATCAGGCCCCTCCCTAACCATTCCTGTAAACTGGGTCCTAGAAGGGGGTTGCGAGGACTACGGGACCTTCAACGTCCAATTGAACCCGGGCGTATACTCACTGATTCTTGCTTGGTGCGCCTCACCCCACGCAGGAGGTATTTATTGTCCCGCCATGCCGAAGACTGTCATCGTTGAATCTGGTGCCTGGACTCATATCGAGATCGCGATGAGCCGCGGAACCGAATAGTCAGAGGCTGCTCGACCGTTGAACCAGACCAAACCGGGACGCGCTAGGAGCTTTGTCGAGGACGCAACTGTTTACTGGCTGATAGTCAGCGCCATTCTGCTCGGCTACCTCACCGTTACTGTAGCTGTTTCTGCCGGCAGCCTCTACCTCGCCTTCACGCTAGCACTTGCCATCATGGAGCTAGTACTTGCCTACGCATCCTGGACCCGGAAGAACTGGGGCTTCCTAGCAGCAACCGTCTCGGCCATAGTTGTCGCGGGCTTCGCCTTCGGAATTCTCTACAGCCCCATCGGCGATCTTCTACTCCTCCTCCAGCTCCAGGTCGTGCTGTTCGCCTACCGAGCACATCGAGAGCCTAGGCCCGTTCGCTGAAAGCGTCAATTCCACCCTTCGAGTCAAATCGGATCGAAAAATTGTATCTTTTGCCTCCATACAACGCCGTGCATTCGCGTCCTCGGTAGCTACCGATCATCTTGATCTCATCGATTATTTTCCATCCCGTTCTCTTCTTGACCTCATTAACCATGTTCTTGAATTCGACCGCGCAGATATCACAACAAAAGAACATGCGTTGTCCCTCGATCTCCTCCCAGTAGTCGCCCCATGTTGCCTGGCAGATCGCGCAGCCTTTCTCAGCTACTTTCAAACTGTCTACTCCTCTCCAGTCTCGCCATCAGGTACCGGTCGAAATAGTCAATCGATCTAAGGAACGTTGACTGGACATCATCCATATTCCCAAAAATCCTCGAATATTTCTCAACTAGCCCTAGGGCTTGTTCCGAATGGCCCACATCCGCCTCATAGCCCTCCCGCAAGAATGCTTTCGCCTCTTTCGATATTTCCTCGTTCTTCAGAATCATGGGATCGAAATAGCCGATACTCGCACCCTCATTCCTAAGCTTCCGATTCGCGATCAGCTCCAAGCCGTGCATCGCCGCCAATCCCTCAACCCAATGATCATTCTGGCAGATCATATCCCAGACCCGTATCGCCTCCCGGGTATCCTCCAGCGGCGCCATCCGGAACGCTTTTTGTCGATCTAGCCCTAGGCTCTCGCCCATTCTCAGCAACAACTCATAATGGCTCGGCTGGCTGGTCCCGACCCCACCGTATTCGGTGTTGATATTGTCCAGTTCATAGAGAACGACCTCCATTTCGTCCGTTCTCGCCATGATGTAGCTGCAGGACCGGACCCATTGACGGAGGAAATGCTGATGCTCAACAACATACCCCAGCAAGGTCGCACGGGAAGGATGCTGGAGCGCCACCACAAACGGATGCGGACTCGATCCATAGAATTTTCCGATAAAACGCTTCTTAATCCATCCCTCAAGACTACTATTTTCGATCGAGAAGAAATCAGCCAGTAATTTCGATAATGTCTTCCTATCAGACTTGTTCTTGGTAATGTTTCGGTTCAACCACATTACATGCCCGGCATCGCTCCGACCCGCTTCAGCAACAAAGTGGCCCGCCAGATCCTCCCAATCATCATGCTTCTGGAAACCCACACCACAACTAGGACACCTCGTCAACCTATTCCGACCTTTACAACGGAAAATCCTTCGGCAACCGACCACGAAGCCTCTGATACTCAACGTCTCCCCCGTTTTCTTTTCGAATGTTTTCTAGCATCTTTTTCACCTGATCAACCGTAAAGCCCCGAGCGTCACCGACCATTTCTACGGTATGTTCAAAGTCCTCGTGACATGAAGCATAGCAGTTGCCCATTCCGGTCATGAGTTCTCGTTCTCTTGGAGTCACTAACTATCCTGACCCCTTGTTATGACAATGGCGCGTCGCTAATAATTTGACGGTGGCATTGTATCATCAGTCTCGTTGAGAAAAGCGGGGACCTGTCCCTGCCTTCAGGGTTGAAAGTTTCACTTCGGCTAAGAGCTTCGCATCATATCTCTAGTTTGGGAGAGGCGTCGATGAAGATTACTATGAAAGCCGATGGGAAGCGCCTCAAGCCTTGGAAGATAGCTGACACCGTTTTCCATGCCGAAGAGACTATCAGAGCAGAGCACTTGGAGTTAGTCCGGAAAGCCCACCTAGTGCCGGAGCCAGAGCGCAAGAAGCATGATGGTAAGGACGTCTTCGAGCCTGGAGAAGTCTTCTTCATTACAAAGGAAACTGACAAGGGACCTGTGAAGGTCGCTCACGTTCACTGGAGACCCATAGTAGATTGTGGAGAACATTACCGATTCCTCAATCCAGACGGGACACTAGGGGAACGCGTGACTTCTGCGATTGCAGTTAGAAAAGAGTTCCACGTGTAAGAAAGCTGCCCGTCGTTTCCATTCGGAATCCCTGAATTTCTTGCTCCACGACGGAGCCCTCTTCAAGCTCAAAGCTAGCGCTGTAGAGAGCCAAACAAAAAGATGGGTGATTGAGGGCCGTAATTGATTCTGCTTTATGGGCAGGGTATCTGGTATGCGGCGAGCGAAGCGTCGAACGGTATTCCGTAGTCTTGGACGGCCCAGAGAGCGCATGCTGGTGCAAAAGTCACCGGGTCAAAGGCTATGCTCTCTACTGATTCGCGGTTGCCGCTGACACTTACAGTGAAGAACGTTGAGATCACCGTGCCATCAAGAGTTGTCTTGATGACCGGGCGACCGGTTGCCCCAGAGGGTTTGCAGCTTACCAAGTACAGGTTGTCACCCACCTTGCTGTCACCTGCCACACCGAAGGGAAGCTGAACCCGCCTCATCAGGTTCCCTGATGAGTCAACATTGTAGACAAAGCCGACAGTGCAAGGGTTGACAGATCCGCCTGACAAGCATCCGATGTCAGGGCTGACCCAGAACGTCCCAGTCGCTGCATCGAAACTTAGACCATCAATGAACCCGCATTCCTGGTCCGGAGCGAACACAGCCGAAATGTCCACCGTCTTCAGGACATTTCCCGTAGAGACATCGACCTCGGAGAGGAACGCGCACCCTGTCACTCCCGCCACGCAGGTAAGAGGTTTCTCCTTTGCGACGCCGACCCAGAGATGGCTGCCGTCCCATGCTAGGGCTCCTGCCTCCTTTAGCTCCTTCAACGTGTTCAGCAAGACGCCGTGCGTGGTCGACTGGAAAATATCAGATGTACATGTGCAGGGTTGAGAATACCAGATGTTCGTTCCGTCAAACGTTACTCCAATCGGCCAATAGATCGACGGCAGGGTCCTTTGACCGTTACCAAACGGGGTTGTAGCAGGCACATCGAATCCTCTGAGAAGTTTTCCGTCCGCTCTGACAGTTACCACCGGCAACACAGACATCAGAGTGATCATGATTGCGCTAAGCATTACTAGTCGTATTTTGTTCGACATTGTGTTTCCAAGAACCAGCCTTCGTCAAAACCATTTATCGCTATTGGATGATCGTTTCACGATCGTCACCCGTGTCTATCTGGAGGCGCCTGTAGCTTATCTCGGCTGATTACGGTATATCGTGGATATACAGTGAGACGGCGGGAATTCCGCGAGAGAATCCCCGAAACTTTTGTATTATAGGGAATCTCTGAATTTCTGCTCGGCGACAAGCGTTCCAAGCGACTGAAGACCAAGATTCGCCCGCTTGAGAAGAAGTGTTGGATCGCCACGCATTGCGAAGGTGGATTTCAGCTCCGTTGCGAATTTCGGTGAAGATATCTCGCCGATCGCGTAATCTATCTGGTCTATCAGTTGTTGTTTTGACCCGCAGGCCGCGCATCTCGCAACCGCTTTCCAGTCTACCTTTTCTGACAGCATCACAATGTCTTCGAAGTCTTGGGTCTCACCGGCGTGCAGTTTCATCGCAGCGAGCAGATTTCTATTTGCCACCCTAGACGGAGTTGAGTCTGTTGCGCCCATCACGATTGCCTCTGCGGAGTTCTCCTGTGTGAACTTGTAGGTCCAGATTCCTCGGGTTGTTGTGTTGACGACGGTGTCGACGAGGAGCGCTATGGATGCTGCTTCTCCTTCAACCGATTTGGCGTATTCCCTGATCGTCACGCCTATGGGTGGACGAACCTCACTTCTTCTCAGCTCGTATCCCTCTCGGAGAAGTGTCGCGTCTATGACTGGGACATTGTCCCGGTTGGTTGCGAGTTCGCAGTCGATTGAGAATCGGTGTTGGCCGTGGGCGTTAACAGCGTATCCTCCGATGACCACGAAACCGTCTGTAGCTTCCGTCAGAACTCTGAGGATCCGAATGATTTCGGTCTCACGTGAGGTAAGATATCCGGATTGGCTCATCATTTCGACCACGCCCCACTCTTTTTGGAAACGTCCAGGTTCGACAGCGCCCCGTTTTTTAGCGACTAGCTTTTCGGCTTTAGTCTGTGGTAGGCTTTGTCGAATACGTCGTAGATTTCTTTCCAGAACATGTTGTCCGCCAGCTCCTCCGTTGTTTTATCGTCGATACGCCATTTCAGCGGGTCTGCCAAGTACTCGTGTCCTTTCATCGTTGCCACGAACCTCGCGCCCAGCGCAACAAGCTTGTCATCGATAAGGCTCTGAACGACGTGCTGGACAACCTCCCACTCTGTCTTCCCTGGAATGTTCCATCCTGAGACCCTCCCGCAGTCCTTAACCAATTGTGACAGTGCCATGCCCTTCGGGACCTCTTTCAGCCTCGTCAATAGTAGGATACGTCTGATCTCGAGGCCTGAATCGAGCTTGCTGTCCAAGAGGGAAGACCCTCTAACAATCCGAAGCTACTGGCAGATTAACGAGTTGACACGGGACCTGCTAGGTGATGAGTTCTTCTAAGAGACCGACCGGCGCGCCTCCGAGGCCCAGCAGCTTATCATGAAAGGATTTCAAAGGCGCAGATGGGTTGGAATGGAAGAAGTGCTCTTTGGCCTTCTTGATGTACAACTTCCCTAGTGTGTATCCGTAGTATGAGTGGTCGAAGGTTCCCCTCAACGCCTCCCGCTCCGCTGGCAATGCCTCCATGTACGCGTTTTCCATGATAAACTGCCGTGCCTCGTTTACTCCTAGGCTCTGTGTGTGCATCCAGAACGAGACGATAAACCGGCAATCCCTCAACAATGCCTCTTTCAATTGTATCAATCGCAACTGCTCGTTCCCGTAGCCCTCGTCGAGCATCATTTCTTCGCAGTAGTGTGCCCAGCCCTCGCCGAACGCGTAGTTCCAGTACGCTTTCCGGGTCATAGAGGTCCCGAACTCCCGTTGGAACACGCGGTGGGTGTAGTGTCCTGGAAAGACTTCGTGGATCGAGATATCCTTCAACGTCACGTAGTTGAGATGACGCAGCCATTCCTCCCTGGTCTTCGGGTCCCACGAATCCTCCGGCGGGGTCACATAGTACAATCCCTCCAGACCCTCCTTCTCAAACGGGCCCGGCGAAGACATGGCCGCAGTCGTAGTCGCCCGCATGTGCTGTGGGGTTGGCACAACCCGGACCGATGTCCCGGCAGGAATAGAGATGAGATCATGCTCTCTCAACCATAGCTCCAGATCCCGCAATCCCTCGGCAGTCTCATCGATCAATCGATGAGCCAAGGGATGGTTCTCCTGAATTCCGTCAATGACACTTGCGACCGTTTGTCCCGGTCCAATCTTCTCCGCTAATTCCCGTAATGCTTTCAGGTTCGATTCGAGATCCTGCAATCCCATTGCCAATACTTCCTCTACCGGTTTGTTGATCCGATCGTTCACCCAGAGCAGTTTCTGGAATCTCTCTCTTCCCAGGGCAAAATCCGTTGAGAGCGAGTGTTCCTCGGTGAGTTCTTCGATGAATGCGGCCATCTCGACTACCGCCTCTCGTTTCGATCTCTCAAACTCCTCCTGGACCGCCTGGGATGCTTTCCCAGCTTCTTGCGTCGCGTTCCCATCAAGATCCCGTAGAACACCCTGCACTTGCTTGGTCGCGACATCAACAATCGACTGCGCCAATGTCCCATCCAAGTTCCGCGAAGCCTGGTCGAGAAAACCCGGGACCCTGGCCAGATGCTTATTCACGGCTCCAGTTCTAGCGTCGACGGGCGCGTATTCCCGGGAAATATAGGGCGTCACGCTCAACTGCAGCGAGTAGATGTTTGGCCGAGTCGCATAACCACGGAGATCCTGGACATCGAACAACATTCGCTCCAGCATTGTCTCCATACACAACGCGTCCAGCCTCCCGTCTTTGTCGAGCCCGTGGCTCTCGCTCTGGACCCGCTCAAGCAACCCGACAGCTTTGTCGGTCCAAGCCTTCAACCCGCCTGGCGAAATATCCGGCAACAATCCATCATAGTCATGCAAGCCCAGCATCACAGCCTGCCGCGGACTCAACTTGAACACATGATTGAAGACCTCTTGCTCCAGCTTATCCAGCCTAGAAACTAACAATCAGAAACCCCTCGTAATCCTCGCGTGGAAATCTCTGAACGGCGATAAAAAGACACACTATGCGGGAAACCGATAGCCTGATGGAAACTTACTGTTGGCTCGCCGGGACAAGCGTCTCCAAGCTTTGGCTCGGGTCTTGTGCTCCAGACGGTCGAGTCTGATCGGCTTCTAGCTTCGATAGTCGTTTTTCTAGTTCGAATATCATCTTGTGCTGGCCGAACAGCATCGAGAACATTAGCGGGACCTCTTTCACCACTGAGGCCATGGTGCTCGCGTATGGCGCGTAGTGTTTGCACTGGCGTAGAAGATCGTCGAATATTTCCTTGTCCTCGACTCTGAGAAATTGCCTGAATCTTCCTATTCTTTCAATCTCATCGTTCACAACCAGCCTCCACGAAGGAATCGTGCGCCCCATAGAATGCTTCTTGGAACCGTCCCTTAATGACTCAGAGTGCTACCCGATAGTATCATCTTAGATGATGAATGGTATGAGTCGTTTTGTTCTTTTCATGTAGCTGGCATAGTCCTGGCCCAGCCCCGACAGCAAAGCCCGCTCCTCGACGTACATTCTATACCCGAACGAGATACTGAAGAAGAAAAGCAGTACCAATAACGCGGCCAAGGATTGCACTGCCAAACCCAGTCCAATAACCATGAGCATGATCCCGGTATATGACGGGTGGCGGACCAGCTTGTAGGGACCCTTGTCGACAACCTTCTGGTCTTCCGATATGTGAACTGAAAGCGAAAAGAACCGGCCGAGAATCGCGATCGCGTACTGCCGGACCAGAACCCCAAAGAACATCAGAAAGATCCCGACATAGAAAATCCAGTCGGGAAGCGCTCCCACGCCTGCGTATCCGAAGTAGAAGGCGATGAGCATCGAGACAAGTATTGCGAAGGTGATTAGAACTCGAGAGCCTCGGTCTTTCTTGCGGGTTGCGCCGCGGCTGCGAAGCCGCGGAATCAATGCTGCCCCGAAGATCTCGCTGGCAATCAGGACGAAGAGGGTAAAGTCGAAAAGGATGAGGCCGAGACCTGACGCAAAGACTGGCAAAGACTATCAACCATGGTTAATGTGCCTCAGCACCGAAAGTCTACCTATCTAGTTTCCAGTGCTTTCGAACACCATTCTCGATCAGTGATTGGGGCATCAAGTGTTTTAGCGTCTTGTAACGCTTCTCGCTGCCGACTGCGTACTCTAGCTTCGGGTTCTTGCTTGTGATGATTCGCAGAATAGTCTGCGCCACGATCTTGGGATCTGCTCCGTTCTCGAAGTCCTCATCTAGCTTGGCGGTCGCTCGTTGCCGCAACTCGTCATAATCTCTTATCGTGTATCTTGCGATCTTTCGAGTATTTCCTAGGTTCGTCTTGAAGAATCCGGGCTCTACAACTGAGATTTTGATCCCGAAGCTCTTGACCTCGTGACGCAACGCTTCAGACCAGGCAAGCAGCGCGGCTTTCGCCGCGGCATAGTAGCCCTCGAAAGGAACCGGCAGAACAGCCGCCAGCGACGAGAGGTTAATGATCTGTCCTGTGCCCTGCTTCCTCATAATCGGCAATACAGCCTTGGCCATTCTGACTGGGCCGAAAAAGTCTGTTTCAAACTGCGCCTTCGCTTCTGCAATTGATGTTTCCTCAGCACCCCCTGTCAGCACGTAGCCTGCATTGTTCACCAGGAAATCCAGCCGTCCCGCTTCGTCAAGAAGCTCTCTTACACCATTTTCGACAGAGCTGTCAGAGTCCACATCAACTGTCATCATACCGACACCAGACTCTTGGGGTTTTGCTGACGGATTCCGGCTTGTACCGTACACCTTGAAACCACGACCCAACAGCAACCGTGCGGTTTCTCTGCCGAATCCAGAGGACGCGCCGGTGATGAGAACTACTCTGCCCTCAGGCATGATCGAAGAAGAAGAAGAATCTGGAGCCTAAATCGTTTCGGAGGAGAAAGAGAAAGAACAGACAGCGGGTACATGTTCGCTGTCTAGTCCAAGAACTCTAAGACTCACGGCTCAGGGGTCTGCTCAAAACCTCGAGACCCCTCTCGAGATACGCTTCAAGTTCTCTGATCTGTCCCAGCGCCTCCCTGCTGTCTCCTAAGGTTAGAGTCATATCAATCGTCCGAGCATGGCTCAGCATCTTGCGGAAGACGCCCCGTAGGTCATCCTGGAGCCTGCCCGCTTCTGTCCCGACCACTGCTTCCTGAACAGCCATATTGGACATGACCTTGCACTAGGGTCAGGATGGATATCATGGGCAGAGGAGCCCGAATCTATTCCGGCCGCGACTGCCCTGGCAGCCACGAGAGACCTGAATCCGAAGAGGATCTTCACTCAACCGGCCTTGTCTCGGGAGTCTTCCGATCTTCTGGGCCCGGCGAAGGCCCTGTTTCTGGTTGCGGATTCTTCTTTCGAAGAAGTACAACCGTTACTGCCGAAAGAATGCCGGCGAACGCTGTCGTGGTCGCTCCGGGGTACAAGTAGGGCCGTGAATAGGTTACAGAGCTAGGACCCATTGCTACCTTCGCTGTGGCGTTCATAGACCCGTTGTTGAGGTAGTGCAGAGTATAGTTGCCTGGAACCTATAGTTCGAGAATGTCTGTGTCGAAGTGCTCCCCGAAACTAGTGGGCAGGCCACCGTACTTGTCCGTGTGAATCGATTGGGACGTGTTTCCTTGTGGACCGGTGAACCATAGAGGCGACGGAGGTCCCGGCTGCGCGCTGAACGAGAATGTGAAGACTGCGTACTGCACCGTCCATGTCGAACCGGTTGGACCTGGCGCCGTCCACAAATACGGGCCGACAATGAAATCTTTTCCGTCTGGGCTCATGAAGGAGCCCCAACCGTTTCCGGGGTTGGTCTTGAAAATCATGATGAACTGGTCTTCAGTTCCAGGTCTGATGATGCTCCCGTTGCCATTGTCGCCGCGGTAGTACGTATAGGACAGCTCTCCGTTCAGAACTGCGTTGAGAGTGCCGCCCTGATCGTTGGGATACGGTCCAAAAAAGCGCGTAGACGCCCAACGTTAGCATTACGATTATTGCAAGGCTTGCGAGAACGAGGTGGACTCCGCCGGTTCTAGTCGGTGGAAGCAAGGCAGTGAGAGACATCATCTGTTTCTTAGGTTCTTCTAAGATTTTCGGCTCATCTGCTCCTTCTGACCGAGCGCGCTTTTTTGAGAACTTAAACAAATTCCTAGGAGAACCACCATCTCCACCTCAAGCATGTCTCATGTTTCGAAGAGAAAATGTCACAACAAGACATTCAATCGACTACGCGGAGAGGCATCTCAACACGCTCAGTAGTCCTCGTGATATTGCTCGTCGGACTCGGCGCGGGAGCAGTGGGCTACGGGCTCAACAACGCCTTTGCGGCAGCCAACCCATCACAACAAACCACAACGACCAACAGGCAGTGGTCCAGTTTGAGGGGGGCAGGACCGCCTGGCTGGGACCACGACGGCGGCTCCACGCTAAGCTTCAGGGCCTTCAGTACAGTAGCCAACGTCAGCGCAACCGGATTCTCCATCACTGACAGCACACACTTCACCATCACGATCGCCTATCACGGCACCAGCAACGCTCCAGCAATCACGGTCGTCGGTCTCGCTCCTGGACTCAGCGGCAGCACCACACTCGCCTCCGGATGGACCAACCCAACAACCGTAACCCTAACGCTCACCGGCGCTGGCTCGCTCACCACCACGATGCGCGCGCAAGCACTGATCGTACCTCTCACCAGCTAAGAGGATGGTCGATGTCCAACCCAAACTCCCCCTTTTCTAAAAATATTCCGAATAAGTCCCAGTCTTTCCAAGCCCGACTGGATATGACTCTACGATTCCTATCGCTGGGAGACGAGTGTCTCTCTCGCGGACTCGTTACTATGGCGATGGGCTTGTTCCTGCTTGGGCTACTACTCGTCCGCCTACAGTTCTCGTGAGAGCTCGAAAATCTACACGGTAGCTGTGAATCGGGGCATCACTAAATCGGTAAATCGACGCATCAAGCCTAATCCTTCTTTGTCGGGGAAGTAGAGGATGAAATACGACACACCGAGCTCCTGGAAACCCTTCATCTTCTCTTCTACCTCGGCCGCGGTCCCGATGAGCGGTCGGGTGGATCTCATTCTTTCCGCAAATGTTTCCGCTGACTCCTCCGCCTTCCGATACTGACCGTAGTGTTTGTTGAAGGATTCGCGAAACTCGCCCTCCGTCCCGCCAACCACGCACGTGCCATAGTAGGATCTCTCGATGGTGTTCAGCTTCCTACCAGCATTCTCACAAAACGTCCGCAGAACCTCGACCTTGCGCGCATACTCGTCAACAGTCAACCCGACAGCATTCCATCCATCGGCAAGCTCCGCGACAATCCGCAACAACATTTTCTCACCGCCTCCGCCAACCCAGATCTTAGACGATACAGGTCGGGGGTAGCTCCAGGCTCCATCGATCTTGAAGTTCTTTCCCTCAAACGTCGCGTGGTCCTGGGTCCACATCGCGCGTATAATCTGGACAGCCTCCCGCAGCTGCTGCATACGAACTCCTATCGATGGAAACGGTATACCGTACGCCTTGTACTCGGGCTCGTGCCAGCCCGCGCCAAGAGTCAACATCATCCTCCCGCCGCTAACATGGTCGAGGGTCGCGCCCATCTTCGCCAACAAGGACGGATAGCGGAACCCGACGGCGCTGACAAGCGTGCCGAGCGTTATCTTCTTCGTAGCCTGGGCGAGAGCCCCGAGCGCCACCCAGGGGTCCACGCACGGCTGACGGTACATCTCTTCGTTTCTTCCCATCAAATGGTCGCAGATGAAGACGCCGTCAAACCCGGACTTCTCAGCCTCCAACGCTACCTTCCGGACCCCGTTGTAGCTTATCCCTAGGTGATTCTCGATCTGAACACTGAACTTCAAGGATATTACTCAGAGTTCAGCACCGCTTTGTCTTGGTATTTATCGGCGTAATCCCCGGAGCCTTCGATAGTACAAGCCGAGTAACGCAACTGCGACACTGACAACGAGCACCGGCCCTACGAAGGGCAACATGATAACCGAGACTGCGAGTGAGATCCATGGAAACAACTTTGCACGGCCTCCCTTGAGCAGTTTGATGCCCGACGCGGAACCGATCACGTAGACGAGGATTGCCGCGCCACTCGGGATCAAGAGCGCCGTCTGCAAATCGATGCTCAGAAAATACGACACGGCCAGAGTGATCATCCCCAAGGCGGTCAGTAACGCGAGCGAAAGATGAGGAACACCGGTCGTGCTGTTGATTCGAGCTATCGCTCTTGGAAGGCCTCCCTCCTTCGCGGCAGAATAGATGACCCGGGACATCCCGGTCGTGTAAGCGTTGACTGTTCCGAAGATGATGAAAACCGCAAGAACCCCAGTGCTAACAGCACCGTAAACGCCTAGAGCGTTCGAGAGAATCGCGGCGAATGGAGCGACACTGCCTCCAGCTTTGTAGGCC
>Ga0137396_10000376_pt1 | contig 20688 bp, 20 predicted proteins | sample czc16metaG_FD_108284 | JGI IMG/M metagenome (GOLD analysis project Ga0137396, IMG submission 108284) | Vadose zone soil microbial communities from Angelo Coast Range Reserve, California, USA - czcobulk3.16 metaG | ecosystem: Environmental > Terrestrial > Soil > Vadose zone | place: USA...
AGGCGCCGCTCGAGGAGATCGTCCGCGGCGTGAACCAGGTCCTCCACGAGCACGCCGACAAGATCGAAGGAGACGTGGACGTCCCGGTGTACACGCTCCAGGACGCCGAGGAGATGCTGCGCATCATCCAGACGCTCGACCCGCCGGGCGTGGGCGCCCGGGACCTGCGCGAGTGCCTGCTGTTGCAGCTGGAGCAGCAGAAGCGCCAGGACACGCTCGCCTACCGGCTCGTGAAGGAGGCGTGGGACGACCTCAAGGCCCACCGCTGGAGCGAGCTGGGGAAGCGCTTCGGTCTCGAGGCCGAGGAGGTCCAGAAGGCCGCCGACGACATCGCCAAGCTGGATCCCAAGCCCGGTCTCCAGCACTCCGCCTCGAGCGACCAGTACATCATCGCCGACCTCATCGTCCAGAAGATCGACGACCGCTACCACGTGTTCCTCAACGACCAGGGACTGCCACGCCTGCGGCTCTCCAAGACGTACCTGGACATCGCGCGCGACAAGAAGCAGTTCCAGGGTGAGAACAAGGAGTTCATCAGCCAGCGGCTCAACAGCGCCCAGTGGATGATCCAGGCGATCGAGCAGCGCCGCCAGACGATGCTCAAGGTGATGAACTTCATCGTGGACCGGCAGCGCGAGTTCTTCGAGAAGGGGATCGAGTACCTGAAGCCCTTGACCTTGCGCGAGGTCGCCGACGTCATCAACATGCACGAGAGCACCGTCAGCCGGGTGACCAACGAGAAATACGTCCAGACGCCGCGGGGGCTCCTGCCGCTCAAGTTCTTCTTCTCGAGCGGCCTCTCGACCTCCACCGGCGAGGACGCAAGCGCCCGGTCCATCAAGGCGCAGATCCAGAAGCTGGTCGCGGACGAGGATCCCAAGAACCCGCTGACCGACCAGCAGATCGTCGAGGAGTTCGCGAAACGGGGCGTCAAGATCGCCCGGCGTACCGTCGCCAAGTACCGCGATCAGCTCAACATCCTCCCCGCGCGGATGCGCAAGCGGCTGTGAGCCTCGCGACCGCCGCGGCGCTCCCCGACGTGAGCATCCTCGTGCCCGCCCGGGACGAGGCGGAGAACCTTCCCGACCTCGTGCGCCAGGCCCAGGCCGCGCTGCGCCCGCTCCCGTATGCCTGCGAGCTGGTCATCGTGAACGACGGCAGCCACGACGGCAGCGCGGCCGTGCTCGAGCAGCTCGCCCGCGAGTACGCGTTCGTGCGGGTCGTGACGCACCGCGCCCCGCGGGGCATCGCCGACGCCCTGAAGACCGGGGCCGACGCCGCGCGCGGCCGCGTGCTCGTCTTCTGGCCCGCGGACCTCCAGTACCTGCCCGCCGACATCCCGCGGCTGGTCGAGCCGATTCTCGCCGGCGAGGCCGACGTCGTTACCGGCGCGAAGCAGGGCAGCTACGAGAAGCGCTTCGTGTCGTCGATCTACAACGCCCTGTGCCGCTGGCTGTTCGGCGTCCGCGTGACCGACCTGAACTCGGTCAAGGCGTACACACGTGAGGTGATGGATCAGGTCCCGATGCGTCCCGACTGGCATCGCTTCATGGTGGTGATCGCCGCGACGCGCGGCTTCCGGCTCGCCGAGCGCCCGGTGCCGCTGCACCCGCGGCGCGCGGGGAAGTCCAAGTTCGGAATCGGCCGCATCCCGGTCGGCGTGCTCGACCTCGTGTCCGTGTGGTTCCAGCTGCGCTTCGGCCGCAAGCCGATGCTGTTCTTCGGCCTCTCCGGCGCCGCACTCATGTTCTTCGGCTTTCTGGTGGGCGTCTACGCGGTGATCGAGCGGTATGTGTATGGTCACGGCAACCGCGCGTTTCTCTATTTGGTGCTGCTCCTCGTGATCGCGGGCCTCGCCCTGTTCGGCTTCGGGTTCGTGGGCGAGCTCGTGGCCGACGTGCGCGAGCAGCTGCGCGCCCTGGAGCGGGAAGTGGGACGGCTCCGCGAGCGCGGCCCGTCCAACGATCGATGACGCCGGGGTGGGTGGACATCCTGCGCTGATGCGGCTGCTCGTCGTTACGCACAACTACCCGCGGTTCCCGGGCGACCCCGCGGGCGGCTACGTCCGCCGCCTCGCCGAGGCCGCCCGGGATGTGGGACACGACGTGTACGTCCTCGCCCCCCACGTCGCCGACACCGCCGAGACCGAGAAGGCCGGCCAGCTGACCGTGCGCCGCTTCCGCTACGGCCCGGCCTGGCTCGAGCGCATCGGGTACCGGGGCGAGCGCCCCAAGCGCCTCCTGCTCGACCCGCTCGCCGTCCTGGCCTTGCCGGCGTACTTCCTGAGGTTCGCAAGCGAGCTCCGCCGGACGACGGAGCTTTTTCGCCCCGACGTCATCCACGCCCACTGGTGGTTTCCGGCCGGGTGGCTGGCGGCCGGTCGCGGCGTGCCCTTCCTAGTGACGTGTCACGGAACGGATGTGCGGCTCCTGGAGGTCGGACCGTTCCGGCGCATAGCGCGACGCGTCCTCGCCGCGGCTGGCGCCGTCACCACCGTGTCCAAGTTTCTCGCTGACGACGTCGCGCGCCACGCCGGCCCGTTGCCCCGTCCGATCGTCGTCGCCTCGATGCCCGTGGACGTGGACGCCTTCGCGGCAGGGGAGGAGACACCGAAGGCGGAACCGCCACGCATCCTGTATGCGGGTAACCTCGTCGCGGCAAAAGGGGTGGACGTGCTGATCCGCGCGCTGGCCCTGCTCGCGGCGCGCGGCGTCCCGTGCCGGCTCAAGATCCTCGGCGAGGGGCCGGCCAAGGAACGGCTGCACGCGCTCGCCCGCTCGCTCGGCGTGGCCGACCGGATCGATTGGTCCGCATTCCTGCCACAGGACCACATGCCCGCCGAGTACGGGGCCGCCACCGTCACCGTGCTGCCGTCGCGTGGCAAGGCCGAGGGGCTCGGCCTGACCCTCGTGGAAGCCCTGTGCGCGGGCTCGGCGGTCGTGGGCACGCCCGTCGGGGGAATCCCCGAGGTGATTCTCGATGGCCGCACCGGTCTGCTCGCCCGCGACGGCGACGCCGACCACCTCGCGGAGCAGCTGCAACGCCTGCTGACCGACGACGGGCTCCGGGCCCGGCTCACTGCGGCGGGCCAGGCGTACGTGCGCGAGCGCTACGCCCCGGCGGCAGCCGCCCGCACGTTCCTCGATCTCTACCATGCCCTCGCCCGCAATCACCCGACACGCTGAGGAGCCGCCGGGCTGGGCGGAGCTCGCTCGTGCCACCGGAACGTTCTACCACGACCCCCGGTGGATCCGCGAGATCGCCGCGGTCTTCGCGTACCGCGTGCACTGGCTCGCGGCGGGGGAGGGTGCGCTCAGGGGAGGCCTCGCGCTGGCCGAGGTCCCGGCGCTCATCGGGGCGGCTCGCCTGGTGAGTTTCCCGTTCAGCTTCGTCGCCGGACCGATGGTCCGCGACCCCGCAGTCACAAACGCACTCGCGACCGCTGCCCGCGATCTCGCCGTCGAGCGGCGGCTCAAGCGGGTCGAGATCAAGCAGGTCAGTACAGCCGTGCCGCTGGCGGACGGGTTCGTTCGCAGCACGCGGTACACGACCTACCGCGTGCCCACCACGGGCGGCGAGCACGCGGTGTGGAGCCGCCTGCACGTGACCAGCACCCAGCAGCGGATCCGCAAGGGCCAGAAAGCGGGCGTGACGGTGCTCCTCGGAGAGACCTCCGAGGACTGGCTCGCGATGGCCCGGCTAGAGGAGCGGGTTCAGCAGGCGTTCGGCGTGCCGCCGCCGCCACGGCGGTTCTTTCTTGGCTCCTGCCGCCGGCTGCAGGAAGCGGGTCTGGTCGATCTGTACCTCGCCCGTGTTCCGGACGGCCGCGTCGCGGCCGGCTTCGTCATGTTCAAGGGTCCGCGGGAGTGGGTGTACGCGTTCAGCGCATCCGACCTGCGGTTCGTCCGGGAGTTCCGCCCCACGCACGTTCTCCTCTGGGAGGGGCTGCGCCGTGCGGCAGCCGCGGGCGTAGTCGTCGATCTCGGCCGCGCGGCGCCAGAGCAGGCGTCCCTCGCCGAGTTCAAGCTGCGCTGGGGTGCGGAGGCCGTGCCGCTGGCATATGATTATTGGCCCGACGCCGGCGGCCTCCAGCAAGCCCGGCGCGACCGCGGCGTCCTGGCGCTGGCTGCCCGCCTGTGGTCGTGGCTGCCGGCGCCGCTTGCCCGCCTCGGCTCCGGCCTGTACCGCTACCTGGGGTGACCGTGCGCCGATTCTTCTGGCGGCTCCGCAAGAAGCTCCTGAAGCGCTGGGCCAAGAATTCCTTTTTTCCCTCGTGGCGCGTCCGGCTGCTGCGGTGGTGCGGCTATCGCATCGGCCAGAGCGTCTACATCGCGGACGACCTCATCATCGCCGAGGAGCTGGAGGACTCCGGCAACCTCGAGATCGGCGACCGGGTCAGCATCGCCCCCCGCGTCACCCTGGTGCTCTCCTCGCACCCCAATGAGTCGCGCATCCGCCCCTTTGCACCCGTGCGCCGGGCGCCGATCGTGCTGGAGCCGGACGTCTGGCTCGGTGCAGGGGCGATCATTCTCCCCGGCGTGCGCGTCGGCCGGGGCGCCATCGTGGGCGCGAATTGCGTGGTCACGAAAGACGTGCCGCCCCTGCACGTGGTGGCCGGACAGCCCGCGCACACCGTCCGCGTCCTGACCCCTCCACCCGGCTGGTCGTGATCCGCATTGCGACGCCCGTTCAGCGCCTCCGCGCCGACGAGCGCTTCGGCCTGGAGGTGCTCATCGACCTCACCCGCCTCCTCCCCGTGGAGGACCCGGCCGCCGATGTCGTCCGCCTCGAGCTCGACGACACGCCGGGCGCGGGGGAGGACTTCCGCGCCTTCCTGGCGGGCCGCGTCCCCGTCACGACGGGGGAAGGCGAGCTGCGGCTGCCGCGTTGGACGCTGCGACACGTGACGGCCGTCGCCGGCGGCGAGGTCGAGCAACGCTCCCCCGAGCGCGACCGCTTCGACCGCGTGCCCGCGGCGGCCAACCCGCTGGTCGGCGCGCACCGCGAGCGCCACCCCGTCGTGAGCCAGCTGGCGTGCGACCTGCGTGCGGCGGCACTCCGGGCCGCCGGCCGCCGCGCCGTTCGCTGCCTCCCGCCCTGGCCCGACGGACATCGTTGGGCGGTCGCGCTGACACATGACCTCGATGTAGTCGCGGGATGGCCGGCGTTCGCGGCGCTGCGCGTCCTTGAGCTCGTGAGGAAAGGCAAGCTCGGTCTGGCCGCGCGATCGGTCGGTGCGGCGCTGCGCGCCGTCGGCCGCGACCCCGTTTGGCACGGCGTGCAAGAGGTGCTCTCGGCCGAGGGGAGTGTGCCCGCCACGTGGTTCATCCTGTCCGCCACGCCCTCGTGGGAGACGTGGCGGCTCGGCGACGTCACCTACAGCGTGGAGTCGCGGGCGGCGCGGCGCATCCTCGAGGCCGCCCAGGCGGCGGATCATGAGATCGGCCTGCACGGCAGCTATTTCACGATGCTGGACGCCGGGCGCTTCCGCGCCGAGGGCGAGCGCCTCACCCGCGTGGCCGGCGTCCCCCCCCAGGGCGTGCGGCAGCACTTCCTGCGGATGCGCCCCGGCGGCACGCAGCACGCGATGCGGGCCGGCGGCTTCGAGTACGACGCGACGTACGGCTTCGCCGATCGCAACGGCTTCCGCCTCGGAGTCGCCGACGTGGTGCCGGCCTGGGACGCCGCCCACCAGATATCCGAGGGACTCGACGAGGTTCCGCTCGTGTGGATGGACCGCGCCCTGTCGAAGTACGGCCGTGTGGAAGACCCCGAGCGTTGGATTACGGACGCGGTCGAGCTCGCTCAGGCTGCCCAGGAGGTCGATGGTCTCTGGGTGGGCCTCTGGCATCCCAACCAGACAGCCGCCCTCGGCTACCCGAGCGCACCGCAGGCATACGTCCGTCTGGTGCGGCTGCTGCTCGAGCGCCGGCCGTTCGTCGCCACACTAGGAGCCGCCGTCGAGTGGCGACGCGCGCGGCGCGCGGTGCGCGCGGCGCGCGTCGCGCCGGACAGCCGCGTGGAATTAGTGGCGGACACGCCTTCCCGGTGGCCGCTCGCGCTCGAAGACGGGCAGGGCAGGGCGGTAGAGAGCCGTCCCTGGCCCGTCCGGGGATGATCGTGGCAAGGCGTCGGGTCTGGCGCATTGTCCAGGGTATCCTGGCGATCGCCGTCATCGCCCTTGCGGCCCGCTCGCTCATCCGGAACTGGGGGATGTTCCGCGCCCAGGAAGTCCATTGGACGGTCTCCCCGCAATGGCTGTTGGGGAGTCTCGCACTCATCTGGGTCTCCTACGCACTGCTCGTCGAGGCATGGAGGCGAGTCGTGGTCGCGATGCGCCAGCAGCTCGCATGGCTGCCCGCGGCCCGCATCTGCATGCTGGCGAACCTCGGCAAGTACATTCCCGGCAAGGTGTGGTCGGTGGCGGGCGCCGCCTTCCTCGCCCAGCAGGCCGGGGTGGCGCCCGCGGTCGCGGTCGCGGCCGCAATCGTGCTTCAGGCGCTGGCGCTCGCGAGCGGGGTGGTGCTCGTGGCCGTGGTGGCGCCGTCAGCCTTTGCGGGCGTGGGGTCGTGGCTCGTGACGGCCACCGTGATCGCCGGGGCGGGGGCCCTCGCCGGCGTGGTGGTGCTGTGTTGGCCGCCGGCCCTGCGTCGCCTGCAGCGACTGCTGCCAGGCTCCGTCCCGGAGCTGCCGGCCGTGCCCGTGGGCGCGATGGCCGCCGCCTTCGCGGCGAACCTCGTCGCTTGGGCGGCCTACGGCCTCGCCTTCCAGTGGCTCGCTCGGGGATTGACGGCCGATACGGCCCTGCATTGGGGGCAGGCGGCCGCCGTCTTTACGTTGTCGTATCTTGTTGGCCTCGTGGCCGTGTTCGCGCCGGCCGGGGTTGGCCCGCGCGAGTCGGTATTCGTCCTGGTATTGCAGGGGACGCTGGGGTTGAAGCTCGCCGTCGCACTGGCGATCGCCTCACGCGTGCTACTCACGATCACGGAGCTGGGCGCCGCCGTCCCGTTCCTCGCCTCTCGAACAGGAGCTCGCGGTTGAGCGCACCGAAACTCACCGTCGCCATCACCGCCGCCCCGTCGCCGTACGCACCCCGCCGACCGCACCTCGTGGCCGGCGGCTTACTGAGCTTGTGGATCGCGATCCTGTCGTTGCCGATGTGGACCGGGAAGTTTCTCGCCGGCAGCGACCAGCTCCTCGCTGGGTACGCCATCCGGTATTGGGGCGCCGAGCACTGGCGAGCGACGGGCCACCCGCCGCTGTGGAATCCCGAGATGGTCGGCGGCGTCCCGGTCTTTGCCGGTTTCGGGGACTTGTTCTACCCCACGGCCTGGCTGCGACTCTTCCTGCCCACCGTCACGGCGATGAACCTGGCGTTTGTCCTGCACTACCTGCTCGCCGGCCTGTGCATGTACCTGCTGCTGCGCCTGCTCGACTTCTCCTGGGTAGGAAGCGTCGTGGCCGCCACCGCCTACCAGCTGGCCGGCGTCGTCGCTTCGTACGCGAGCCCGGGGCACGACGGCAAACTGTTCGTCACGGCGCTCCTGCCGGTGATGCTCATCGGGCTGGTGCTGGGAGTCCGGCGCCGCCGCTGGGAAGGTTTCGCGCTGCTCGGCCTCGCCGTAGGCCTCGCGCTCTTGTCTCCGCAATACCAGGCCACGCAATACAGTCTCATCGCCGCCGGCATCTTCACTCTGTATCTCGCCTTTGGGGAGCCGCACGGGCTCACCGTCTCCCAACGCTGGACCGGTCTGGCGCTCGCCGCGGCGGCCGTCGTTGTGGGATTCGCTCTCTCGATGGTGCAGGTGCTGCCCTTCACCCACTATGTCCCGTACTCGCCGCGGGCCCAGGCGGCAGGCTTCGAATGGTCCAGCTCGTACGGTATTCCGTGGATTCACGTGCCCGAGCTGTTTCTCTCAGGCTTCGCGGGCGCGAAGGAGACCTACTACGGACCTAACACGCTCAAGCTCCACAGCGAATACCTGGGTCTCCCCGTCATCGCTCTCGCCCTGTTCGGGCTGGGCAGCCCGCGACGACGCCTCGTGAAATGGATCGCCGGGATCGCCATCCTGTTCCTCCTCATCGCCTTGGGGGGGGCGACGCCCTTCTACCGGCTCTGGTACGCAATCGTCCCCTACGTGAACAAGACGCGGGCCCCCGGCATGGCGTCCTTCGTCGTCGCGTTGGCCACGGCCGTCCTCGCGGCCTGCGGTGCAGAGCGCCTCGAGCGCCGGGGAGGGAAGCGGATGGCGACCCGTGCTCTCACCGCCGCCGTGGTGCTGGCACTCCTGGGTCTCGTCGGGACGTTCGGTGCGATCGCCACCGCTTACGCCCACTCCAATCCTCAGAGTGCCGGTGCGGCGGCGGCGGCCCAAGAAGGCATCCGCTGGGGCGCCGTGGGCAGTGCGCTCGCTCTGGCTGCCCTCGCCGGCGCGGTCCTCGCTTTCGCCCAGGGTCGCCTGACCGCGCCGGCCTTCTCGTTTGCGATCATCCTCATCGTCGGTGCGGACTTGTGGCGCGCCGCCCGCGGATTCTGGCAATGGAGCCGACCCGAGCTGGAGGAATACGCGGTCGACCCGATCGTCGCTCACCTCAATGGCGTCCCGCTGCCATATCGCGTGCTCGACCCCGGCGTCTACCGCAGCGCCACGTTGATGCGGCACGATATCCCGCAGCTCCTGGGCTACCACGGATTCGAGCTGCGCGCCTTCGACGAGCTCATGAAGTACGCGAACCATCCCCAACTGTGGCGCCTGATGGCCGTCCGCTTCCTCATTCTCCCCGACACCGTGACCCTTCGGGGTTACCACCGCGTGCTCGGTCCCGTGCCCACCTCAGCCGACCGGCCCGGGTACCTCTACGAGGCGGATTCGAGCCCGCCCTACGCACGCATCGTACCCGTGCTCGCCAAAGGGACGCCCGCGGAGGTCCTGGGCACGTTGATCGATCCGCGCATGGACTTCGATCGGCTCGCGCTGATCGATACCAGCGAGCGCTACAACCCTCTTCCGGTGACCAGTTTGCCGCAGCCGAGCCGATCGAAAGCCACGGTTCAGGCCTGGGAGCCGGGGAAGATGAGCGTCGCGATCCAACCCGCTGCGCAGGCGGGGAGCTACCTCCTCGTCGCCGAAAACTGGTACAAAGACTGGCGGGCGACCGTGGACGGCCGGCCGGGCGAGGTCTTACGTGGCGATCAAACGCTGATCCTCGTGCCCCTCACCGAGGGCGCCAGCCACGTCGACCTCGTCTACGACCCGCAGGACTACCGTCTCGGGCTCCACATCACCTGGGCCGCGCTGCTGGTGTTGGCGATCGGTCTGGTGGCGCCCCCTACGGCGCGGAGGTGGGGGCGGAGTGGCTGAGAAGGCCCTCGTCATCATCCCGACCTACAACGAGGCGGTCAACCTGACGCACCTCGTGCCTCAAGTCCTGGCCCAAGACCCCCGGCTCGAAGTGCTCGTCGTCGACGACAACTCCCCCGACGGCACCGGGCAGCTGGCGGAGGGGCTGGCCGTCGAGAACCCGCGCGTGCACGTCCTGCATCGATCAGGGAAACAGGGGCTGGGGACCGCTTACCTCGCCGGGTTCAAGTGGGGGCTCGAGCGGGACTACGCATACTTCTTCGAGATGGACGCCGACTTCTCCCACGACCCGGCGCACCTGAAGGAGTTTCTCAAGGCCATTGAGGACGCTGACCTCGTACTCGGCAGCCGCTACCTTGCAGGGCGGGTGACTGTCGTCAACTGGCCGATGGGCCGGCTCCTGTTATCGTACTTTGCGAACGTCTACGCCCGGTGGGTCACCGGGCTCAGGATTTGGGACCTGACTGGCGGGTTCAAGTGCTATCGCCGCCGCGTCCTCGAGGGGATGGACTTGAGCAAGGTCCGCTCCAACGGCTACGCCTTCCAGATCGAAATGAGCGTTCGGGCATGGCGAAAAGGGTTCAAGTTGGCGGAGATCCCCATCGTGTTCGTGGACCGGACCGAGGGGCAGAGCAAGATGAACCGGGCCATCGTGCGGGAAGCCGTGTGGATGGTGCCGCGGCTTCGGCTGATGGCGTGGTTTCGCCGCATCTAGCGGGCCTGCCCATCCACAAGATGACGGGGTCGGGGAACGACTTCGTCATGGTCGACGGGCGGATTTCGGCGCCGGAGCAGTGGAGTGCCGCCGACATCCGGGCCACCTGCGCGCGCGGGACCGGCGTTGGAGCCGATGGGGTGGTGTTCCTCATGCCAGGGTCCGGCCCGGACTGCGTTCGGATGATCTACTTCAACAGCGACGGGTCCCGAGCCGCACTGTGCGGGAACGCGGCCCTGTGCAGCACGCGCCTCGCCGGCCCGCTGGGCCTGGCCACGGGCGCCCGCGTGCGCCTGGAGACCGATGCCGGCACCTATGACAGCCGATTGGCGGCCGTACCAGATCGCGCTGAACTCCAACTCACCCCCGTGGGAGCCCCCAAGGAGCTACAACAGATCAACCTCGCTGCGGGCGAGCGCCGCCTCGCCCTGGCTTTGGTCGGGGTGCCACACCTGGTCCTCTCGGTGGACGACGTCGACCAGGTCGACTTGGTGGCCCGTGGGCGGGAATTGCGTGCTCACCCGGCAGTGGGCCCGGACGGTGCCAACGTCAATTTCCTGAGTCCGGCTGCCGGAACCGGGGAATGGCACATGCGGACGTACGAGCGAGGAGTGGAGGCCGAAACGTTGGCCTGTGGGACCGGGTCGGTAGCCGCCGCCTGTGCGCTGGACCTCTGGGGACTTTCCCGGCTGCCCACGGTCATCCACACGCGCAGCGCTCGTCGTCTCGAAGTCCGGGCAACCCGACGTGCGGGCGGAGATTACGGAGATGTCTGGCTGATCGGGGAGGCGAGGATCGTGTTCAGGGGGGTTCTAAGCTGACGTATTTCTCCACATTCACCCACATCTTAACTTAACATAACATCTCTTATACGAAGTAACATACCGTGCTGGCGGCCCATGGCTACTGCCCCACAGCCCCCTTCGTAAGCTCGCCGATGCGCACCTTGGCCTCCACCGCGGTTGGCACGGAATCTAGCTTCGCTACGATCTCATGGTAGTCAGCCAGCGCCTTGGTAGTGTCCGCCGCTGACAGCCAGGCCCTGCCGGCATCGGATAAGTACTGCCCCTTGAGAAACGGCATCCCCGACGCCTTGGCGGCCTCTTCGTATGCAAGCGCAGCCTCTCGCGGTCGCCCGAGATTCTCGTAGGCGGCGGCGAGGAGCCCGTAGGCCTGGGCCTTGTACTGCCGCGAGGCCCCTGGGGCGAACGTGGCGAGTTGCTGGACCGCTAGCTGGCTCTGGCCCTGCGCGAGACGAACCTGACCCAGGAGCAGCGTCGCCTCCTCAGCCGCTGGCGTACCGGAATAGTTCTCAGCGATGCGGGACAGTTCACTTCCGGCGAGCGGATAATTGCGCGACTCGAACGCCAGCCTCGCGCCCACGAGATCCCGCGCGGCGCGCGCCTCGGTCTGACGGCTCGACATCAGGCTCCAGCCACCCAGTCCGGCAGCGACCACCATGAGCGTCACGATCCACGAGACGGTTTGCTTGTGACCCTTGATCCACGCCGTCACGGCCGCAAGAATCGGGTTGTCCGCCGCGGCCGCCGCCGCCGCGCCCGCCATCCCCACCGGAGTCGCCATCTCGTCTCGTTCCTCGCCTCGAACCGGTGAACCTCGCGCACCCCACGGCCGCAGCGCCCCTGGGGCGACTCGAACGCCCGGCCTACGGTTTAGGAAACCGCCGCTCTATCCACCTGAGCTACAGGGGCGTAACCTGTGAAACTTAGCGGACTTAACTGTATCGGAGCAAGGCCTCGATCCGCGCAGCGCCGAGCCGCTTGCGGCCGCCCAAGAAGGCGAGTTCGATGAGGAAGCTATAGCCCACCAATGCGACCCCGCGCGCGCGCACCAGCTTCCCAGCCGCTTGCGCCGTTCCTCCCGTAGCGAGCACGTCGTCCACCAGCAGCACCCGGTCCCCGGGCCCGAGCGCGTCGCTATGCATTTCGACGGCGTCCGTCCCGTACTCGAGCGCGTACTCCACCCGCTCCCGTGCCGCGGGGAGCTTGCCCGGCTTGCGGATCGGCACGAGCCCGGCGCCGAGCGCCACGGCGATCGGAGCGCCGAGCAGAAACCCGCGCGATTCGATCGCCACGACACGGGTGATCCCTTCTCCACGGTACGGGGCTACCATCCGCTCCACCGCGCCGGCGAACAGCTTCGCCTCTATCAACAATGGGGTGATGTCTTTGAACACGATGCCCGGCTTAGGGAAGTCGGGCACGTCCCGGATCACCGATCTGATGGCATCGAGAGAAACGTCGGGCACACCAGTCAACTAATCAGTCTCAAAAGAGTTCGGGAGATCGACTTCACGTGGAAGATCTGACTTATCAACACGTTCGACCTGTGCCATTGATGGCCCTCGGTTGAGTGCGCGCGCCAGTTCTGCGAGCGCCTCGTCCCGGCCTTCGGCCAGGACCTCCACAGTCCCATCCGCGAGGTTCCGGGCCACCCCTACGAGCCCCAGGCGCCTTGCCTCTCGCAATACGAACCACCGGAACCCCACGCCCTGGACTCTGCCCTGCACCACGAACCGCAGCCGTGCCACGGGTCACGCGCTGCCGGGTCGGCGAGCCCGGCGGCGGCGCCACACGACGTAGGCTAGAGCCACAGCCGTCAGAATCGGGAGCAGGACCATCATTGCCCGGCCGGCGTAGCGCTTCGCCTCGTCGTCCAAAGCGCTCAGCACCAGGTCCTCCTTCTTCCCGATGAACCACCCGATCCACGTTAGAATCGTGCACCAGACGGCCGCCCCCAAACCCGTGAACAGCACGAACCGCTGCAGCGGCATCCGCGCGAGCCCCGCCGGTAGCGAGATGAGATGGCGTACGACGGGAAGCATCCGAGCCAGGAACGTGCTGATTTCCCCGTGATCGGCGAAGAACCGCTCCGAGCGGTCGAGACTGCGTTCGGAGACCAGCACGTACCGCCCCACCCGGCGCACGAAGGCCCGGCCGAGCCACAGGGCCAGACCATAGTTGGCCAGCGCGCCCAGAATCGACCCCAGAACCCCGCAGGCGATAGCGAGGGCGAAACTCATCTCCCCCTTGGCAGCCAGGTACCCTGCCGGCGGCATCACCAGCTCGCTGGGGAGCGGCAAGATCGAAGACTCGATCGCCATCAGGACGACGATCCCGGGGTAGCCGACATCGCGAAACCGGTCGAGGAGCCAGTGGACGAAGTGCTCAAGCATCGAAGCCGTGCTCCCCCACCAGCGGGACGAAGCGGGCGCCGCCCAGCGGGGTGTGGCGGAGGTCGCCCGCAGTGCGCTCCACGAGCGTCAGAGTCTGGGCACCGCCTCGCTCCAACGGAATGAGCATGCGGCCACCGGGCGCCAGCTGCTCGATGAGGGGGGGCGGCACTTCCGGTCCGCCCGCCGCGACCACGATGGCCTGGTAGGGGGCAAAGGCGTTCCACCCCAGAGTCCCGTCACCAACCAGGATCGAGACGTTGGCGACGGCCGCCGCCTTGAGAGCCTGTTGGGCCGCTTCGGCCAGGGCCCGGACCCGCTCGACACTGAACACCTGTCCTGAGAGTGCCGCGAGCAACGCCGTCTGGTAGCCGGAACCGGTCCCCACTTCCAGCACCTTCTCCCGCCCCGTTAACCGCAGCGCCTCGAGGTAGCGAGCCTGGGTAAAGGGCCGGGAGATCGTCTGTCCGGCCCCGATCGGCAGGGCGACGTCTTCGTAGGCGCGGTGCCGGACGGCCTCCGGCACGAACAGGTGGCGCGGCGTTTCGGCAACGGCCCGCAGCACGGCCAAGTCGCTGATGCCGGCCACTCTCAGGGTTTCGGCGAGTCTGGCGCGATAGCCGCCGAAGCTGTCCCCGGCGGCCCCTAATCCCCGCGAAACCACTCGTCCACGACCTCCAGCAGCTTGTAGTTGGTCAGGTCCACATGCAGCGGCGTGAGCGAGATATACCCGTCGCGCACCGCCTGGAAGTCCGACGCGGCGTCCCCGGACCACTTTGCGTGGCCGCCGCCGATCCAATAGATCTCGCGACCCCAGGGGTCTTTCATCCGCGCGATCTCCTCCTGGAAGACGCGGCTCCCCAGGTGGGTGACGCGCACGCCCTTCACCTCCGCGCCGGGGATCGGGGGGAGGTTGATGTTGAGCAGGGTTTCCTCAGGGAAGTTCCTGACGCGGACAATTCGCTCGATGATCCGCTTCAGGCCGGCGCGGTGGCTCTCCAAGTGCTCGAGGTCGAAGCTGCCGTAGGAGAATGCCACACCTGGAATCCCGGCGGCCAGTCCCTCCATGGCGGCCGCCACGGTGCCCGAGTACAACACGTCCTCGCCCATGTTGGGCCCGTGGTTCACCCCGGAGATCACGAAGTCCGGCTTCTCACCCACGAGAGATCCCAGCCCGAGCAGCACACAGTCGGTCGGCGTGCCGTCCACTTGGAAGGCACCGTCGGCGCGGCGGATGGCGCGCAACGGCCGGTGCAGGGTGAGCGAATGTGACGTGGCGCTCTGCTCGCGGTCGGGTGCGACGACGGTGACTTGACCCACCTCGGCGCACACGCTCGCCAGCAGCTCGAGTCCGCGCGCGAGGATGCCGTCGTCGTTCGAGATCAGGATCTTCATGCGCCCTGCCCGCCCCCATCGCCGACCAGTATCCGCCGCCCGTGACGCGAGAACACGCGTGCGAGGCGCCAGGTATCCGCGATGCACCGGAACTGGCTCGGCTGACCGTTGTACACCGTGGGAATGGCCAGCGACGTGACCCGATAACGGGCGGCCAGGGTATCGAGCAGGAACGCCGTCTCGTAGTCATAGCGGGACTCGGCTGGCCGCACTGCGAGTGCGAGGGCGCGGGTGAAAGCCCGGAAGCCGGTCTGCGCATCGGGTACGGGCACGTCTGCCACGCGGGAGACGAGCGCGGCGGACAACCAGTTGGTGAACCGACGCGCGAGCGGCATCCCGCTGGATCGAGCCCGCGCCCCGAGCACCAAGTCGGCGACGCCGCGGTCCACGGGATCCACGAGCTTCGGTATCTCCTCCGGCGGGTGCTGGCCGTCGGCGTCGAGCGTCACGATGATCGCGGCGCCGTCGGTCACGGCGCGGGCGATGCCCGTCGCCAACGCTACGCCCTTCCCCCGATTCGCGGCGTGGGGGAGGACCTCGGCGCCGGCGGCGCGGGCGGCCGCCACGGTGCTGTCCTCCGACCCATCGTCCACCACATAACAGCGCGCTTCCGGCGCGGCCCGACGAGCCCGAGCGACGACGTCCCCGACCGTCGCCGCGGCGCGATAGGCGGGGATGACGAGGGCGAGCGTGCGGCGCGCGTCAGCGGGAGCCGGCATTGGACGCCGCCGCCCCCTCGAGAATTGTGAGGATCGCCTTGATCTCGGTCTTGAGGTCGCGCACCGTTTCGGTCGCCAGGGCCCGCCGCGCCTCCGGCTTGAGCTCTCCACTGCGCCGGTATTGTTCGATCTTCTGCCGCGCGCCCTCGATCGTGTACTTCTCCGTGTACAGCAGGTGCTTGACCAGCATGATGAGCTCGATCTCACGGCGCTGGTACACGCGGTTGCCGGAGCGGTTCTTGGCGGGGTTCAGGAACCGGAATTGGCTCTCCCAGTAGCGCAGCACGTGCGGCTTCAGGTCGGTGAGCTGGCAGACCTCCCCGATCGAGAAGAACTCCTGAACCGGATGGGGGGCGCTCATCACCACTGCTCCGCTTTGAGATCCCGCTCCATCAGGTCGGCGATCGCTTGCCGCGGCGACTTGCCGCGGAACAGGACCTCGACGACCTGCTCGGCGATCGGCAGCTCGACGGCGTGACGCCGCCCGAGCTCGACGGCGGCGCGGGCGGTGTTGACACCTTCCGCCACCGACTGCTTCCCGGCGAGCGCCTGCTCGAGGGTCCGCCCCTGCCCGATGGCGACGCCGAGACTGCGGTTACGCGACAAGGCGCCGGTGGCCGTGAGGATGAGGTCGCCCATCCCGGCGAGCCCGGCGAACGTCAGGGGGTTCGCCCCCAAGGCGACACCCAACCGGGTGATCTCTGCGAGGCCGCGTGTGATCACGGCCGCCCGGGTGTTGTACCCCAATCCCAGCCCCTCGAGAATCCCCGCCGCGACCGCAATGACGTTCTTGAGAGCGCCGCCCAGCTCGACACCGATGGCGTCGGCCGTAGTGTAGACGCGGAACTGCACCGTGGCGAACACCTGCTGGACGCGGCGCGCCACGCTCTCGTCCCGCGCCGCGGCGACCACAGCCGTGGGCTGGCGCCGGTACACCTCTTCGGCGAACGAGGGCCCCGAGAGCACGGCGACCGCTGCGGCTGCCCCGAACAGGTCGGCGATCACGCGCGAGAGCGGCTGCAGGCGGTCGGGCTCCAGCCCCTTGGAGACACTGACGACCAAGGGATGGCCGGTGGCGGCGCGAGCCGCCTCCCCCATCACCGCCCGCACCGCGTGCGAGGGGGCGGCGGAGACGAGGACCTCGGCCTCGCGGACCGCGGTCGCGATCTCGTCGGTCGCCCGGATCTCCGGCGCCAGCGGCGCCCCCGGCAGAAACACCGCGTTCATGTGTTCGCGGTTGATGCCCTCGACGACCTCCGGCTCACGCGCCCAGAGGGTCACGTCCTCTCCCTTGCGGGCGAGGAGGTCCGCCAGGGTCGTGCCCCACGCCCCGCCGCCGACGACGGTCACGCGGGTCATGCGGGGATCTCTTTGCGGGTCCGGAACCGGTTTTCCGTGCCCGCGACCAGCCGGCGGATGTTGGCGCGGTGCGAGAACACGATGAGCGCCGCCAACGCGAGGCTTGCGTAAAAGGCGGGCAGCGCGGCCGGGGCCGTCAGCCGGACCCAGACCGGAAACGTCACCGCCGCGACCAACGAGCTGAGCGACACGAAGCCCGTCAGCCACAGGCACAGGCCCCAGACCGGCGCGGCGATCGCCACCGCGACCGGCGCGAGGGCGAGGAACATGCCGGCGGCCGTCGCGACGCCCTTCCCGCCCTTGAAGCCCACAAACGGCGAGAAGACGTGCCCCAGCACGGCCACTGCGCCGAACGCCGCGGCCCACCCCCCACCCAGACCCGCCCACGGGCCGAACAGCGCGACGGGGACGGCCCCCTTCGCGACGTCGATCAGCGCCACCGGGATGGCGTATCTCCAGCCGAGCACCCGGAACACGTTGGTGGCGCCGAGGTTCTTGCTGCCGTGCTCGCGCAGGTCGATCCCCCGCCCCAGCTTGCCCGCGACGAAGCTGGTCGGGAACGCGCCCAGGAGGTAGGCGCCGACGATCCACGGGAGCCACCTCATCCCCGCCCCCGCTTGCGGCGGAACTTGAGGTCGAGTGGCGCGCCGGTGAACGCCCACGCTTCGCGGAATCCGTGCACAAGGTACCGCGCATAGGACTCGGGGATCGACTCCGGGCGGTTGGCCACGATGGCAAAGCGGGGCGGCGCGGTGCCGATCTGCGAGGCGTAGAACAGGCGCACCGGCTCCCCCACCGGCTGCGGCGGCTGCTGGCGCTGCAGCAGCCTCTCGAGCACGCGGTTGACCTCGGCCGTCGGCACGCGCTTCTCGCGCTCTTCAGCGACCGTCAGAACGAGATCGAGCAGGCGGGCGACCCGCTGCCCAGTCTTCGCCGACACGTACACGAACGGGATGTAGTCGAGGAACGGCGCTTTGGCCTTGAGCACCGCTTCGCCGCGCACGGCCGTGTTGGTGTCCTTTTCGTCAATGAGGTCCCACTTGTTCACCGCGATAATGATGCCCGCGCCGCGCTCCCACGCGTCGTTGGCGATCTTCAGGTCCTGCGCGTGCATCCCGTCGGTGGCGTCGACGACCAGGATGCACACGTGAGCACGCTCGACGGCGCGCGCGGTGCGCAACGTCGAGTAGAACTCGATCTCGTCCTCGACACGGCTGCGCTTGCGAAGGCCCGCCGTGTCGATGAGCATCAGCTCGTGACCCTGGTAGGTGAGCGGCGTATCGATCGCATCGCGCGTGGTGCCGGGCTCGGCCGCCACCACCACCCGCTCTTCGCCAAGCAGGCGGTTGACGATGCTCGACTTCCCCACGTTCGGACGCCCCACCACTGCCACGGGGATCGTGTCGGCATCGTCGTGCGGCGATGCCTCCGGCAGCAGGGCCGCGACGCGGTCGAGGAGGTCGCCGCTGCTCTTCCCGACCGCCGCCGACACCGGCAGCGGGTCGCCAAGTCCCAGCTCGTAGAACGCCAGGTGACGGTGATCGTCCGGCAGCTGATCGGCCTTGTTGGCGACGAGCAGGACCGGCCGCCCCGCGCGCCGCAGGTCATGGGCGATTTCCGCGTCCGCCGCGGTCACGCCGTCGATGACGTCCACCACGAACAACACGAGATCGCCTTCCGCGATCGCCGCCTCGACCTGCGCGCGGATGGCGCGGTTCAAGGCGTCGCCGGCGGGTACGAGGCCTCCCGTATCCACCAGCCAGAAGCGGCGGCCGTTCCACTCCGACGCCGCGAAGTGGCGGTCGCGGGTCACGCCTGGGCGCGCGTCCACGATCGCTTCGCGCCGGCCGATGATGCGGTTGAACAACGTGGACTTGCCGACGTTGGGGCGCCCGACGATAGCGACGGTAGGCGTGCTCACGCCGTCACCTCCTGGCCGGCCAGGGCGTCGGCGAAGTCGTACGAGAACTTGACGGGAACGCTCAGGCGATCGGCCAAATCCCGCGCATCGACGTCGTCGAGGAATCGCAGGTCGTCGTTCACCGCCTCCGCGGGCAACAACGCCAGATCCAGATCGCTCCGGTCCTCGAGCGCGGCGAGGAACGCGGCTCCCGGCAGCAGGCCCGCGGTAGTCACCGAAGAGCCGAACAGAGAGTTCTCGAGCACGAGCAGCTCGAAGGCGGCACCCGTCGCCTCCGCGAGCGGCGCCAGCACCTGCGGCAGCAGCGGCCCCATCGCCGTCCCGGTGAGCACCGCGATGCGCTTGCCGCGCCAGTCCCCTTCCCCGAGCTGCTCCTGCGCCGCCGCGATCCGCGTTTGCAGATACCGCACGGCGCCCACGCCATTCTCCCGCTGGTCGAATTCGCCGTACCAGGCCGCCGGCGGGAGTCGCTCGCCGGCCCTGAGGTAGAGCTCGTCGGCCCCGAAGCACCACGGGTGCCCCCGCTCCGCCAGCGCCCGCGCCGCGACGACCCCCACCGCCTGCAGCGCCGCGCGGCACTCGTCGCGCGTCGGCTCGCGCACCAGCTGGTGCTTGCTGAACTCGGTGAGCGCCACCGGCACGACCGACACCGAGAGCACCGGATCGCCCACCGCGTAGAGATCGCCCAGCGAGCGCACCAGCTGCGGGCCGTCATTCACGCCGGGCACGAGTACGATCTGGGCGTGAAACGCGATCCCCCGCTCCCCGAACCAGCGCAGCTGGGAGAGGACCTCGGGCGCGTCGGGGTTGCGCAGCAACCAGCGGCGAACCACGGGATCCGTTGCGTGCACCGAGACGTATAAGGGCGAGAGGCGATACTCGACGATCCGGTCCACGTCCCAGGGCTTCAGGTTGGTGAGGGTGGCGAAGTTGCCGTAGCGAAACGACAGGCGATAATCGTCGTCGCGGATGTAAAGGGCGTCCCGCAGGCCCCGCGGGTTGCCGTCCACGAAACAGAAGTCGCAGTGATTGGCACAACGACGGATCCGCGGGGCCTCGAGGGCGACGCCCATCGGCAGCCCCTCGGGGCGCTCGACGTCGTACTCGAACTCCTCCCCGGACGGCAACCGGGCGCGCAACACGAACGCATCCTCGGCTGTGAGGAACTCCCAGTCGAGAAAATCCCCGAGTTCCCGGCCGTTGACCGACAACAGCTCCGACCCGGGAGCGAGACCCAATGCCGCGCCGACCGAATCCGGCGCCACTGCCTCGATACGAATCACGACACCGCCGGCCCTTAAAGGAGTTTATGAGCCCGGCCGGCGCAACCCCAATGCAGGCCGGAACTTGGGCGGCGTTAAATATCGCCTAGGAAAGCCGGTAGCGCCAGCCGACGATTCCCGGCCCGCTGGCCCGGACCTGGAAATCGGCGCTTTGCCCGCCGGGGACGGCCGCCACGTCGACCATCCGCGTGGCTTGAACGCTCCCCTGCCCGTCCAGGAACTCGAAGGTCAAGCGCAGCGGGCGCGATGCAGCGGATCTCGGGTTGGCGGCGACGGCGGTGAGGATGTACGCGCCGGAGTCCGGCACGAAGCTGGAGACGGTGATGTCCACCGGCAACGAGTCCGCCCGCGCCTGGTATTTCTGCGCGGAGTCGCGTCGCCCCACGGCGTCCCAAACTTGGGCCGTGACACGGATGGCCGCGCGGTTCAGCGGATCGACCGCGAGGAGGCGGCGAGCGGTCGACACGGCATTGGCCGTGTCCCGGATCGCCACGTACGCCGTCGCAAGATTGTACAGCGCCTCGCGGTGGTATGGGTTCTTCCTCCGGCTGAGGGTGTAGGCCTTGATGCCCGGGGCAAAGAGCCGGGCGCGAACCAGACGCTCGCCCAGAGCGAACAGCGTGTCGGCCTCGACGTCCCCCGCCCGGGCGAAGTAGGTGTCGAGCGCGCTCAGTGCCTCGGCCGAGCGCCCGCTCTGTGAGTAAAGGCCCGCCAGCGTGAGGGCGGCTTCGAGGCTCGTCG
>Ga0137396_10000377_pt1 | contig 20683 bp, 18 predicted proteins | sample czc16metaG_FD_108284 | JGI IMG/M metagenome (GOLD analysis project Ga0137396, IMG submission 108284) | Vadose zone soil microbial communities from Angelo Coast Range Reserve, California, USA - czcobulk3.16 metaG | ecosystem: Environmental > Terrestrial > Soil > Vadose zone | place: USA...
CAGGTGAGCCGCTCCTCGTGAACGAGTTCGGACCCCTTTGCACAGGCGCGGGATACAGGGTCGCGTCCAGATTAAATCCAGGCGAACCGGCTGCAGCGCTGGCACGCAAACTCAACTCCTCTACCCGAATCCCACGCGGCGTGTTCCTCGCCGTCGAGCTCACGAACACCGATTTGGGGCTCAAGCGAAAAAATCTCGAGGCCATCGACCGTGCCCTTCCACGGTCGGTGGCGATTCTCACCTCCTCACTGACCGTTTCGACGACAGAGCAGGCTTCGTGGGTACGGAACCCGCGGCGGCTGCTCGGCATCGGAGCCCTCCCCCCGCTTCTTTCCAATAAACTGATCGAACTGGCTCCCTCCGTCCAGACGGACAGGGAGATCGTCGGACAGGCGCGGGACTTCTTTTCGAAACTCGGGAAGGAAATCGCCGTCGTGCAGGACCGGGTCGGAATGGTGCTGCCGAGAATTCTTTGCATGTTGATCAACGAAGCTTCTTTCGCCCTTATGGAAGAAATCGCATCCCCTGCCGATCTCGACACGGCCATGAAGCTCGGAACCAATTACCCGCATGGACCGATCGAATGGGCCGATCGCATCGGCATCCGGCAGGTCGTCAGCGTGCTGCGTGCGTTGCATGCAGATCTCGGAGAAGAGAGGTACCGCACCTCCCCCCTTTTACAATTAATGGCCCGCGGCGATGCGTGGTGGCGCACTTGAATTTCTGCGGCGGCTTTTGTATCTTGAATCCTGCAAATTAATGGAGATCCCATGAAGACCCTATTTTTCGCGATCGCGCTTTGCCTGATCGCCCTGAACGCCCTCGTCGCCCAGCCGAAAATCGATGTGATTGGGGGAACGATGCTTGATTTCGGCGATTCCTATACCGGCCAAAAGGTGAACCGGATCGTTACCGTCAAGAACATCGGAAAGGATACCCTCCGCATCACCGACGTCAAAGCCCAGTGCGGATGCACCGCGGCGCTGATGTCCGACGCCGACAAAGTCGTTCCGCCGCACGGAACCGGGAAATTATCGATTTCCTTCGACACCCATAACTATGGAGGCTCCAAGGTTTCGAAGCAGGTTTACATTTCTTCCAATGATACCTCCCAGCCCAGGGTGACCCTCACGTTCACCACGAACGTGTTGAACATCCTGGATGTGGATCCCAAGCTGATCTCGTTCGATAACATGAAACTGGACTCGACCTACACCCGGACGCTGACCGTCGGGAACCCGTCGCCCAAGAATTCACTCAAGATCCTCTCTGTCGACTCGAAGGTGCCGGAGATAAAGGTGACCCTGATGAAGAACGAGCTCATGCCGGGTGAAAAGACCCAGCTCCAGGCAGTGTTCCGTCCCACGAAGACGGGCACGTTCCAGGGAATGATCGAACTCACCACCAATGATCCAGTCAACCCGAAGTTCAGCATCAATTACTACGCCTGGGTCAATAAGAAATAGCCTCCGGATCCGTAGGAAAACTCAACGATCCCACTTGTCCCGGTGGAACACCGGGACGATGCCGCGCGGAACAATCGCAGGCATCGCGCTTCTTCTGTTGATTTTCAATTCCGTTCTCCTCTGCCAGCCCCGGTTGCAGCTCCCCGGCGGGACCAAATTTGATTTCGGCGAAGTGTACACCGGCACGACCGTCCACCGGGATTTGACGTTGAAAAATATAGGGACCGACACGCTCATCATCTCGGAGATCAGCGCCGCCTGCGGATGCACGGGAACGATGATGTCGAACGACCGCATCGCCGCCGGGGACAGCGGCAGTCTGTTCATTAGCTTCAACTCGAAGAGCTTTTCCGGAGACATCGAAAAGGTCGTTACGCTGACCACCAACGACACCTCGCACGGTCATGTCCGCATCACGTTCACGGCAAAGATCCTGAAATGGCTGACGCTCGAACCTGAATATCTGGTCTTCCACGCGAGCGTCGACTCGGCCGCGACCGAGGAGCTTTCGATCGTGAACACGGGCACGTTCGCCATCCGGATTCTCTCGGCAACGTCTTCCACCGATCGCCTTTCCGTTACGCTCACCAGGGAGCTGATCCATTCCGGAGAAGAAGCCCGCATGCAGTGTACGCTCAAACCCGGCGCGGAGGGCCTCGTGAACGGCACCATTGCAGTCAAGACCGACCAGCCAAAAATGCCGTCCTTCGCGGTCCGTTTTTTTGCGCTTGTTAAAAGCAAGTCCCCCCGGCTCGGCAGCTCCGAGCATAACTGACCTCCGTTCGAACCCAGTCATGGCACGCACCGGAGCCGTCATTGTCGATGCAGTGCGAACCCCCATCGGGAGGTACGGCGGCGTGCTCCAGGACGTGCGGCCCGATGACCTGGGAGCGGCCGCCATCAGGGCTCTCATCGAACGAACCCATCTCGATCCTTCCAAAGTTGAGGACGTCATCTGGGGATGCGCCAATCAGGCGGGAGAGGATAACCGGAACGTCGGGCGCATGAGCGCGCTTCTCGCCGGGTTACCCTTTTCCGTCCCCGGAACCACGGTGAACCGCCTCTGCGGTTCCAGCCTCGACGCGATCCAGCACGCCGCCCGGGCAATCTGGTCCGGCGACGCCGAGATCATCATCGCCGGGGGTGTGGAAAGCATGAGCCGCGCACCCTATTCTATCGCCAAGAACTTGTCGGGCTCCTTCGGAAATGTTACCGCATACGATACGGCGCTTGGATGGCGGTACCCGAACCCGCGGATGGAAAAACTATTCCCCCTCGAATCGATGGGTGAAACGGCGGAAAACGTAGCGGAGAAATATAGAATCGGCAGGGAGGAGCAGGATGCGTTCGCATACAAAAGCCACATGAAAGCAGTCGCTGCTCAGCGGGATGGAAGATTCCGGGACGAGATCATTCCTGTCGAGGTTCCGTCTAGCAAGCAGGTCCGATTCTTGAGTTATCAGGACCGGCCTGATGAGTTGCGGCTGTCGGAGGCCGACCGAGAATTGGTGCGCAGTTATGAGGAACGATTCGGCCGGGCGCAGGAAGAACAGCCTGTTTACAAGCAGGTCGGTGGCAACCCGGTTCGCATCATCGTGCGGGATGAAGGCCCTCGTGCCGATACGTCGCCCGAAAAACTTTCGAAACTTAAGCCGGCGTTCCGGAAGGACGGGACAGTCACTGCCGGGAATTCCTCCTCATTGAACGACGGTGCAGCGGCGCTTCTCGTCACCGCGGAAGGGCTTGCCGAAAAAAGGGGCTGGAAACCGATCGCCCGGCTGGTTTCCACAGGGGTCGCGGGCGTCGACCCCCGGTACATGGGGATCGGTCCCGTTCCCGCGGTCGAAAGCGCGCTTCAGAAGGCGGGACTGACGATGAACCATATCGACCTGATCGAACTCAACGAGGCGTTTGCCTCGCAGTCTATTGCCGTCGTCCGCGATCTCCATATCGATCCCGAGAAGCTCAATGTAAACGGCGGCGCGATCGCACTCGGCCATCCCCTCGGCTGCAGCGGCGCGCGCATTCTTACCACGCTCGTCCACGAGATGCGTCGCCGGAAAGCGCGCTACGGAATAGCCGCGATGTGCATCGGGGTCGGTCAGGGAATCGCCGCGATCGTGGAAGGTCTTTCCTAAGAGGCCGGGCTCAGCAACACCCGTAGTCGGGAGGCGAAAACTGCGGTTCGGTCTCGTAGACGACCTGGCCGCGGACGCAATACTCCCCCTTCGCAAGCACACGATACCCTCGGCGGAACGCCTCGACGACGATCACCACCGCGGCCACCATGATGATCGAGGTCAGGCCTACGTCGACGTACCCCTGAACAGCCGTGGCGGGTTCGGCGACGAGCGGGAGGAAGTTATCGGCGATGCTCTCCCACCCCGCTACGAGCGTCGTGGCCAGGACGAACACCATCGGAATGAGCGTCACCCACACGAAGCGGACTTTCCCGGCATTGATGATCGCGCTCGATGCGACGGCGAGGGCGACGCCCGCAAGGAGCTGATTTGCGATCCCGAACATCGGCCAGATCGTGCTGATGCTCCCTGTCTGAATGAAGTACACCCAGGCCAGGACGACGAGCGCTGAAGAAAGCGCAGTGCCCGGAAACCAGCCGGTTCTTTCCAGGGGCTTCCATAATCGGCCTCCGAATTCCTGAACCAGAAATCGCGCAACCCTGGTCCCGGTATCGATCGTGGTGAGGATGAACAATGCCTCGAACATGATCGCGAAATGGTACCAGTACGACATCAGGCCGCGCATCCCGGGAATTCCTGAAAAAATCTGGGCGAAGCCGACGGCCAATGAGACCGCTCCCCCGGGGCGGCCGGCAATCGTCTCTCCGACCTGCCGGGAGAGGTCAGGGAGATTCTGCGCCGGTATTCCCAATGATGCGAATTTTTCAGGCGAGAGATTGATCGCGAAATAATCCCCGGGGAAGAGCGAGCATGCCGCGATCAGTGAGATGATCCCAACCAACCCTTCCATGAGCATCGCGCCGTAGCCGATCACTCGCGCTTCGCTTTCCTTATTGAGCATCTTCGGCGTCGTTCCGGAGGAAACAAGCGCATGAAAGCCCGAGATTGCTCCGCACGCGATCGTAATAAAAACGAAGGGGAATAGCTTGCCCGGAATGATCGGGCCGCCGCCCCCGACGAACTGCGTCACGGCAGGCATCTTCACCTCCGGGTGAACGATGACGACGGCGAGAACGAGGGCCGCAATCGTTCCGATCTTCATGTACGAGCTCAGATAGTCGCGCGGACACAATAAAAGCCAGACCGGCAGCACCGATGCGATGAAGCCGTAGGAGGCGAGCGCGACGACGATGCCGGTGCGCGAGAGCGTAAAATAGGACGCGAACGAAGAGCCGGGAATCAGGCTGCCCAGGATCACTGCGGCGAGAACCCCCGCAACGCCGATCAGGCTCGCCTCCCCGATCCTCCCCGGGCGGATTCGGTACATCCACAGGCCCACCAAAAGCGCGATTGGAATCGTCAGGGCGATCGTGAATGTGCCCCACGAGCTTTCCCGGAGCGCGTTCACGACGGCCATACCGAGCCCCGCCAGCGCCACAACCACGATGATGAGAATTGCGATCGAGCCGACGGTCCCTGCAAGCGGGCTGATTTCATTCCGGGCGATTTCCGCGAGCGACCGCCCTTTCCGCCTGACCGACGCCGCCAGAATGACAAAATCGTGGACCGCGCCGCCGAGACAGACGCCGATCAGGAGCCAGAGAAAGCCGGGGAGAAAACCGAACTGCGCCGCGAGGACCGGGCCGATCAGCGGGCCGGCGCCCGATATCGCCGCGAAATGATGGCCGAAGAGGACCCATCTGTTTGTCGGCTGATAGTTCTGCCCGTCGTGCAGCGCGTGGGCCGGCGTCTCGCGCTGATCATCGAGAGCAACCACCTTCGCCGCGATGAACGCGCTGTAATAGCGGTAGGCGATAGCCATGACGCAGAGTGCGGCGAGTATGAAGGGCAGTGTGTTCACCGCTCTTGAACTTTAGAAAGCGTCCTTGACGTGCCGGAGAAGCGGCGTTCCGTTTTCATATTCGATTCCGATCACATCAAACCGGCATTCCCGCTCACCGATCTTCCTGTCAAACAGATATCCACGGGCAATTTTTTTCAACTGATTCCGTTTGCGATACGTGACGGCCTCTTCCGGCGTCCCGAATTCCTTCGAGTGGCGCGCCTTTACCTCCACGAAGACCAGTGTCGTTCCATCCTGAGCGACGATATCGATCTCTCCGCGCCTGAACCGGTAGTTCCGTTCGAGAATCCTGTAACCGTTGTTTCGCAGGTACTCGGCGGCCGCATCCTCGCCGGCGGTTCCCCGCTGCCGTCGATCAATCACCGGACCGCCTCTCCGGAGCGGCGCCGGCCAGGTGAAAACTTTTTCTATGTATTTCACACGGGCCCAGAACACGGAGAGCCGCCAGGTGTTCGGGCGTTCCGTATCCCTTGTGGCGGGCAAAACCATATCCTGGGAAAGCGCGGTCGTATTCCGTCATGATTCTGTCGCGGGTCACCTTGGCGATGATCGATGCGGCCGCGATGGAAAAACATCGGGCGTCCCCCCGAACCATCGCCTTCGCCGGCACAGGCCCCGGCTCGCACGACGGGCCGTCGACGAGCACATATTCTGCCGCGGGAGAAAGTCGCGAGACGGCCAGTGCCATCGCCTCCATGGTTGCCCGGAAAACATTGATGCGGTCGATGGCTGCGTGGGAAACGATGCCGACTCCGTAGGCGAGAGCCGATTGCCTTATTAATTCGAAAAGCTCCTCCCGGCGCAACGCGGTGAGTTTCTTCGAATCATCCACGCCCAGGATGCAGACCCCCGGTGAAAATATCACCGCGGCTGCGACGACAGGCCCCGCGAGAGGCCCGCGCCCCGCCTCGTCCACGCCGGCAATCCGCCTGATTCCCTTTCGCCAATACTTTTGCTCGACGCCGAGGCCCAGCATGGTTATATACGGCCGTCGTCAGAATCCATTCAACAGCCCGACGTGAAGCTTTCCCTCGCCAAACGAGTTGCCCCGGCCGAAGGCGATGCTGACACCGATATTACCGAGCGATGTGGCCAGCCGGACCCCGATGCCGTATCCAAACACAAGCTGCTGGGAGGCGGGCCCCGGCAGAGTCGCCGGAAGATAAAAATAACCCGCGTCGAAGAAGCCGTAAAAATACGATTGACGTTCCAGGAGGAACCGGTACTCGGTGTTTGTCCAGGCAACCCTCGATCCCAGGAACTCGTTCTCCCGGTATCCCCTGACCGTGTTTGTCCCGCCGAACCGGTAGAGATCTCCGGGATCGATCTGATCCGACGTCAGTTGCCTTCCGTGCAAGCCCATCGCAACGACCTGCCTGCCGGACGTGCGAAGGAACAAATCGGCATCGATGCTGATTTTCTGGACGGCACTGGAGCCGTCAGACCCCGGCTGCTGCTCCGCTACGCCGAAGACCTTCTTGTTCCCGATGCGATACCCGGTGTGATACAGCGCTCCACTCGTTGGGCTGATAAGATCGTCGCGCGTGTCCAATTGAAGCTCGAGGCCGGCCGTAATCGTTCTGCTGTTCGAAACCGCCGTCGTGGTCGCAGAGGGGATCGTCACGGAATGGCTGACGACGCCGCTGAGGCTCAGAGATTCGGTTATTAATACATCGGCTTTTGCCTCGACAATTCGCCCGATGTACGTGCTGTCCTGCTGCCGCTGCCGGAAGCTTCCGCTCAGATTGACCGGATAGTTCAAGACCCAGGGCTCGACATACCCAAAGGCAATCTCCTGTGTCTCCGAATCCTCGCGCTGCCAATGAACATCAAGCTTCCGCGCCGTGCCGAAGAGGTTTCTCATGGACACATTGACAATTCCGGAAAAAATGGCCGATTCGCCGGCGCGGGACGCAGGCGCAAACCCGATAATCCCGTCGAACGTGTTGGTGGTTCCTTCCTCGACTTTTATCATCAATCCTCCGCCGCGCGGAGTGAGATACAGTTCCGGCTCATCAACCCTCGAAAAGATGCCCAGACGGTTCAGGCGCAGCCGGATCTTGCCGGCCCTCACCGGATCGTACACCTCGTGCAGACCGACGCGCGCCTCCCTCACGACAATTCCCTCCTTCGTCTCCCGGTTGCCTGAGACCGTGACCTCATCGATGGTCACCACGGGACCTTCATCGATCGAAAGATCGATGCGGAGACCCGCGGCTGAGTCATCGTTAAGCGACACGTCCTCGACTTCCACTCTCGCAAACGGATGGCCGATTTTCTCGTAGGATGTCAGGAGAGCATCGATGTCGCGCTCGAGGACCTCCCGCCGGAGGCTCCCGCCGGCATGAGTTTCAAACGATTCCAGGATCCTGGCGCTTGTCATCGCCGCATTCCCGCGGCAGCGGATGCTCGAAATTCGCATCTCTTCGCCCTCATGGATGCCGATCGTGAGGTCGACGGAGCTGCTGTCATCGGAATAGGAGGCGGAGTCGAGACGCACGCCGGCAAGATAAAAACCGCGGTCGTGATAATATTGAAGGAGCTTCTCGAGATCTTCCCTCATCTTTTCGGAAACCCATCCGCTCCCCTCTCTCAAGATCATGCGGCCGCGGAGCTCAACATCATGCACGGCAACGGTTCCGTGAAACCTCACCGACCGGATCGCCGTCTTATTTCCCTGGGCGAGCGTGATGCAGTGCACCAGAACGCATCCGAAGGTGAGGATCCTCAGCATCCGAAAGCGGCTTGCCTCTCAGCGGGGTCGCGTCCGCCAGACATCCCAGATTGGTGTTTGAAGCCGATAATCGCCGAACCCGCTCGCGTCGACAAAGACAAACTGCCGGTTCAGATCATAATACGTCCACACTTCATACGGTTTGGAGTCAATATCGAACGGGTGCCGTTCGATGTTGCTCGGGGGCCCGAAGATGATGTAAACCATCCCCATGTCCGACTTCCATCCGTCAACGTAGTGCGTGAAATGCTTGTTGGCGTACTCCACCCGGCTGTAGTATTCCTCCATCAACTCATTGCGCTCGGTGCTCGGCGTCGGGTCCTTTTTTTTCCAGAAATCGAGAAACATTTGCCGCTTTTTATCGGGCGGCGCTTTCTTCATCTCGTCGATTAGATCTTTGTCGGCGATGTATTGCATTTCATCGATCGCCAGATCAAGGTCCGTAATAGTAACGGGGATCCCCCGCCAGTGAACGACGAACGGGCGCGCGGCGGAGGCGGTATATTCATTGAAACGGCTTCCGATTTTGGAGCCGAGCGGAACCGCCTCGGCTGCCAGCATGTACTCGCCCGCGACCAATTTTGTATTGTCCACTTTCACGAAGATCGGCTTTTTCTCCGCTCCCAGCCCTTGAATAGAAGTGTCGGTCCGGACGGTCTCTCCTCTTGCATTGCGGACGATACTCCTGAATTGCGCCGAGTCTGCGCCGAGATGATCGTAAACCTCAAAAAAGACGAAAAAACCGGACGTCAGGTCCGCGACGTTGCCCGTGATGTTCGGATAAATTACTTTTTTCCCCTGTTCGACGGTAATCCGGTTCACGAGCATCAGGTCGCTCATGCTGAAGGGCGGGCCGGAAAAATCGCGCACCGTAACTTTCCTCTTGCCGGGAGTTGTTTTCTTCGTATCGTTATCCGTCACCTGGATGTTGAGAACGTAGTGTCCCGGCGGAAGGGCGAACGACTTCAGGCTCAGTTTCGCAGCCTGGGGGGAGACGGTCTCCTCGTAGTCTTTCGTCTCAATTTTTTCCGTCCAGAACTTTTCCGTCACGGGCTTGTTCACCGAGTCAAGTATGGAGACCGTGATATCGTACGAACTGTGAAAGAGGTCGTTGTCGCGCGTAAAGTGCAGGGTTTCGTAGGGTGCCTCGATGTACACATCCAGGCGGCTCATCTTGGGTTGATCGGAAGCGAAGCAGAGAGCATCAAAAGAAATATGGGGAAGATCGGGGGACGGAGACACGGGCTGATCCGTCTGGGCGCAGAGGGAAGATGATGCTCTGAGGAGCACCAGCCAGATGATGCACCCGAGCCGTCCCAATGGGCCCGCCCGGATGGTGATTTTATGTTTCATGCTCGATGGGCGCCGTTCCGGAACCGTTGCTCACCACGCCGAAAAGGTCGTACTCTTCCGCATCGACGATCCTCACGTCGTAAAACCGCCCGGACGACAGACCGGGCGCGTTTTCAAGAACAACTTCGTTATCGACCTCCGGGGCGTCTCGCTCAGACCGCCCTACCGATCCGCCAGCGGGATCCACCGAATCGATCAGCACCTTCAGCGTCGTTCCCACAAGCCGCTCGTTCTTCCGCCGGGAGATTTCGCTCTGAGCTTCCATGATCTGTTCACGCCGCCGGTCCTTGACCTCCTGCGGGACCGGATCCCCCAGGGGATAGGCCCAGGTGCCTTCTTCCTGCGAATAGGTAAAAACTCCCAGCCGGTCGAATTGAGCTTCCTTCACGAAATCGAGAAGCTCGGCAAATTCCTCTTCCCCCTCCGTCGGATAACCGGCGATCAGCGTCGTTCGGAGCGCAATTCCGGGAACCGCCGCGCGGATTTTTTCTATCAGCTTGCGCAGCTTGACGGACGTGATCCCGCGGCGCATGGAGGTGAGCACCCGATCGGAAACATGCTGCACCGGCATGTCGAGGTACCGGCAAAGCTTGGGATTCGCGAATTGCTCCAGGACGTCGAGGGGAAACCCGGTGGGGAACGCATACAGAAGCCGTATCCACTCGATGCCCTCGACGAGACAGAGCTTTTCCAAAAGCTCCGCAAGAACTCTCTTCCCGTACAGGTCGAGGCCGTAATAGGTGCTGTCCTGCGCGATGATGACCAGTTCCTTCACTCCGAGGGCTGCGAGGCGCCGCGCCTCGAGCACGACGCGCTCCATCGGTTTGCTGACATGGTTCCCCCGCATCAATGGAATCGCGCAGAAGGAACATGGCCTGTCGCACCCTTCGGAAATTTTCAGGTAGGCAAAGTGACGGGGCGTGGTGAGCATCCGCTCTCCGAGGAGCTCGTGCTTGAAATCGCCTCCGAGCGCCCGGAACACTTCTTCCATTTTGTTCGCGCCGATGTAGAGATCGACATCGGGGATTTCCTTCTTCAGCTCGGCGGCGTATCTCTCCGACAGGCAGCCCATGACGACAATTTTCCCGATGGTTCCCGCCTTTTTCAGCTCGACCGCCTGGAGAATCGCGTCGATCGATTCCTGCTTGGCCGCCTCGATAAAACCGCACGTGTTAATGACCGCAACATCGGTCTCGCCGGGATCGGATGTGAGTTTCCATCGGTCGTGGTTCAGGTACCCCATGAGAACTTCCGAATCGACGACGTTTTTCGAACATCCGAGTGTGAGGACGTTGATTTTTTGTTTTCTATCTCGCACGGGTCAGCTAAAGAAAATGAAGTCCAGATAAAGATACACAAGTGGGGCCACTAATAGCAAACTATCGAAGCGGTCAAGGGCGCCCCCGTGGCCGGGGATCAGACGGGAGGAATCCTTGGTACCGGCGTCCCGCTTGAAGAGCGATTCGATCAGGTCGCCCATTTGCCCGAACACCCCGACGATGGATCCGATAATGACCGCGGCGCCCAGCGTCAGAAATTCGAGCACGATGTACTTCGCCGCGATGGCGGCGGCCACAGCAAAGATGAAACCGGCAATTGCGCCCTCCCAGCTCTTGTTGGGACTCACTCGAGGGAAAAGCTTGTGCCGGCCGATCGCCGAGCCGACGTGAAATGCAGCGCTGTCGCACACCCAGATCGTCGCAAAGACCGAAATCGCCGTATAGCCGCCCCACCGGTACACGAGCGCGATGGACGCGGGATCGGTGAAGCTCGACTCGCTTGTGAAATACCGAAGCATCGGGAAATCGAGCGGCAGGAACATTTCCCGGATGCCGATGAACGTCCCCATAAATAGCGATATATAGAGAAGCCCGAACATCGTCGCCGACAGGTTGAGAAGCGCGGATCCATCGTTCCGGAAAAGCTCGATCAGGCTCACGCCAGCGACGACCAGAAGGAGCGTTATAATGAGAAGTTGTGGCTGCGAAGGGAACGGCATCGCGATGCCCGCATTCTCAGCGAGATGAGCAAGAAAAAATCTGAGTTTCGAGTGGTAGAAGGAAAGGTTTATGAAAATTCCGCACAGCAGCCCGAACCATCTCTGTGGCCTGGCGCCCTTCAGCCGCGCGAGCGAATAGAATTCCCATAGAGCGATCGTCGAAACGAGTGCGATGAATCCGAAGAAATATTCGCCTCCGGCGATGCAAATGGCGGCGATGAGCGGTATCGCCACGACCGCCGTGAGGATGCGAAGGGCAAGATTGTTCACGCCGGCTCCCTCTCCTCGCTATAACGCGTGACCCGCAGGAAATAGTACGTCGAAAGGAGAAAAACAACGCCGAAAAACCAGAAGACCGCGAGCAGAACGCCGGGTGAGAGTTTTTCCGGGTTCCCCACGACGAGCGAATCTTCGTCCATATGGAAAAACGTCGCCACGCAGGCAAATGCGTTATTATAAAAATGCGCCGCGATCGACGTCCAAAGGCTGTTGGAACGATACGCCAGGAATCCAAGATACATGCCGATCGCCGCGAGCGGTACGAAGGAGAAGGGGTTCACATGGTACAAGCCGAAAATGATTCCGGTCAGCACGATCGCCCACGCGGGGCCCAGACCTTTTTCGAAGCAGCGCTGAACGAGACCGCGAAAAAGGAACTCTTCGGCGAGGGCGGGGATGAGCGCGATCACGAGGATCACCCACAACAGCTCGGGAACGGAGCTCGAGGACGCCAGCAGTTTGTACGCTTCCTCGAAAAGCTGTTTGAACTCCTGGCTTATCTTCTGAAGCGGCTCCGGAAGCGGAATCCTCTCCTGGAAGACCAGATACACCTGCAGCATCTCCTGCAAAGCGAAGATGCCGACGAGCGGAACGATGAGTGTGCGGAAATCCGGGAACCTGAGCCGCAATAACGACCGGGGAGAGAAGGTGGCGAATCGCACAAGAAGGAGCGTCGGCGCCAGGATGAGCAGCAGTTCTCCGAGCGCTGTGGCAATGCGGTAGGCGGTCGCCTGCCCTTCGACCGGCTTCAATCCGAAAAAGAGATACGTCAGCACTCCCCCGATAATCTGGTAGGTGACGAAGACGACTACGAGCGACAGGAATCCGAAGAGGAGCGGCGAAATCCCGTAGCGTTCGATGAACGGCAGTTCGAGGGTGGGCGCTATGGAATGCGACCCCGTAAATTGTGGTTCGGGGGATTCGGGCTCCCTTTCCTGATCCTCCATCAGGGCACCCGCAGCCGGTTTTTAATCATAGCGCAGAGAAGGGGAATCATGATTTCATGGTGCCCGGTAAACAGGAAGCCTCTGCCCTTCTCCCGCGTGGGGCGTTGAACGACGTTCATCCGAGCCCGGTAGTGCTGGATCATGTCGAAATTCGCCGTCGTGAAACCCCGCGCTTTGAATCCCAGGTTTCTCGCGACCGTTAATGCCTTAAGAAAAACCTCCGGCAACACCACTGCCGAGCCGATGTTCATCACCACCCCCCCTCCGCGAAGGTCTTTCACCACATTCGCGAGGACCTTGAAATCCCGGAATGATAATTCCCCCGTCGAAGCGCCGTCCATCGAGGGCTGCTGGTGGACGATATCGGTGCCGATCGCGGCATGCACGGTCACCGGAACCTTGAGGCCGTAACAGGTTGCAAGCAGGCTCAACCTCCTGTTGGGTGCCTTCTGTAGCTGCTTTCCAAGAACCTCGCCGTACCCTGCCCTGTCTTCCACCCATCCCCGTGCCAGGGCCCCGTTGATGAAATCGCCGGTTTCGCGTGCCATCCCGAACGAGCCGTTCTTGATATTCGCTTCCACATCTTCCGAGGTTTTGCCCCACAGCGCTATTTCAACGTCATGGATCGCCGCTGCGCTGTTCATGGCGACGCAGGTGATGACCTTTCGCTTCAATAAGTCGATCAGGAGCGGTGAGAGACCGACCTTTATAACATGCGCGCCAATCAAAACAACGACCGGCTTGCCGCTCCTCGTAGCGCGGACGACGTCGTCGACGAACAACCGAAGATCCCCGGCCGCAAGAATGTGCGGGAGCGAGCGGACGAAGAGCGAAAACTTTTCTTTCTGCGGCTCATAGGGACGGGCGAAGTCCTGGAGACGGACCTTGTTTTTCCTTCGGCCGATCGGAATCGTTTTGACGGAGCGCAGATTGACCTGCTTGTAGAGCGGCATCGGGGTTGATGATTCTTTTATTTAACGATGGCGTCGATCGGTCCGTTGATGCCGCGGTATTCGACGAGTTCGGAATCCACGGAACCGATCGCAATCTTTGTGCTTACCCGGACAGGCATTCTTCGGTCATCATCGGTAATCCATACGAACAGTTTTCCATCGCTCTTAAAGAGACCTCCTTCTCTGGCAAGCGGTTCGATGACCAGGCAGCGAAAGGTCCCCGCCTCCACTTCGACGGTCTGGCGGCCTCTGAATTTGACATCGAGCTCGTAGGTGGAGTCCTTGTAGAAATTCTGCAGGTGAATTTTCTGGCCCGGCTTCAGGCCGCCGTAATCGACGGTCCGGGAAAAGTAAAATGCGGACAGCATGTCCTGAACATATGGCGGAAGCGGATGTTTTCCCTCCGAAGTCGTTGCGACGTGATTGACCTGATCGAAGTCGGCCGTGAAATCCCGCGCGAAGCCCCCTTCCCGAATGTGCTGTTCGAATTTCCAGGGGAAAATCCCAAGCGCGTCGATCACCGTGCCGTACCAGTCCTCAACCCTGTAGAAAATATTAAAGAACGGTTTTGAATTCAGCGTAAATTTCACCTTGAAGGATTTCCTGCCCCGGCAGACCGTGTCGGTCACCGTCAGCACGGCCTCGCCCGCCGAGACTCCCAGGGCGCTCACTTCGAACCTGAGATACTCACCTGCACCGAATGCCTTGTTCTCGATTCTGCGCAGCGTATCGGCAATGGGCAGCGATCCCGCCGTGTCCTTTGGCGCCACGCGCACCTCTCCCCCTCGGGCTGCAGAGTCCCGGCTCGATCCCGCGGAGTCCCGGCTCAGTCCCGTTGTATCCCGCCTCACTCCCGTTGTATCCCTGTTCGATCCCCCTTTGCGGGACGTGGCGGGACCGGACGGGGCCTTCGCACTGCGAAGGCGGGCCGGTGCCGTCTTGCTCGAGTCACGATGTGGATGTGCACCTTTCCGGTGAGCGGGTCGCGTTTGGCGGGTCTGGCCTATTCCGCTGACCGACGACCACGCTATCGAAAACCCCACCAGGGCTCCGAGCACCGCTCTGCCCCGCATCCGCCTCAATCCGCGTTCAGGTAAGCTCGGGCCGCCTCGAAAACCTGCTCGACGGAGATCGAGTCCATGCATTCGCATGCGTCGACTTTCGACGCAAGGCACTTCGTGCAATCGGCCGGCATGCCGACCGGTGAAAAAATCTTCTTTTTCTGCGTGTACGGCCCCCAGCGCGTGGCGCTCAGCGGAGCAATCTGAGGGTACAAACCGATCACGGGAGTCCCAACGCCCGCCGCGATATGCAACGGACCGGTCGAGTTTGCGACGAACAACGAGGCAAGCTTCGCGAGCGCGGCGTACTCCCGCAAATTCAATCGATCGATGACGACGAGAGTGCCGTCCCCCGACAGGTCGCGCACCTGATTCGCAAGGATCTCCTCACTCTCGCCGCCCGTGATAATGACCCTCACTCCGGGGAGAGTTCTGATCCGCCGCCCGAGAAGGCCGAAGTTTTTTGCGCTCCAGTCCCGCGCCGACCCGCCGCTCCCGGGGTGGATAATGACGATCCGTTCCTTCTCCCGGACGCCGAGGCGCGAGAGAAAGCTCCTGACCGAGTCGAGGGTCTGCGGTTTTACATCAAGAGTGGGCGCGATACTGTCGCCGTCGGTATTCAATCCCACCGAGCCAAGGAGACTTAGATTATACTCAAGTTCGTGTTTCTTCGCGTCCTTCCGATGTTCGAACACCTTGCGGTTAAACAGGAAAGAGTACCACCGGTAGCCTGTACCGACGCGGATCGGGATTCGGGCAAACCATGTCATGAGCGCCGCCCGGAACCGGGGATGCGTGTGAAAGACGACATCAAAACGCTCTCTTCGGAGCATCGTGACGAGATCGAAAAAGACTAGGCTTCGCTTGCCGTCGTCGTAATGAATGATCTGGTCGACGGCCGGATCGCTTTCTACAATTTCGGACGTGTAGCGCTGGATCAGGAGGGCAATGCGCACGGAGGGAGAATTCTTCTTGAGAGCGCGCGCCATCGGTAGGGTCAGGATGACATCCCCGATCCTATCGGTGCGGACGATCAAAATGCGCCGGATATTCGAATCCAATCGTCGGAAACTTCGGAAAGTGTGCCTTAATATACGTGGAATGAGAGCGAATTGCAACGGTCAGCCACGCCTCCCGCGGAACTGACCGATGATGTCAGCGAATCAGAAGGAGTTTCTTCGTAGAAGTGAAGGGCCGGGAGATCCCCTCCGTGTTCACCCCTGTCAGTTGATAGAAGTAGACACCGCTCGGAAGAGCCTCCCCCGCGTCATTCGACCCGTCCCAGCGCAGGGCGTAATCGCCCGGACTCCGGATCTCGGAAACCAGCGTTCTCACCCTTCCTCCGACAACGTTGAAGATCGCAATCTGGATAAAACTTCGCACCGGAACGTTGTACAGGATTGTGGTCACCGGGTTGAACGGATTGGGATAGTTCTGTGCCAGCGAGAAGGTGTCGGGGATGTGATCACCGGGCGGTTCATTCACGCCGACGACGATCGAACCGTCAAGATAACCGACGATGCGCTGCAGGACTGATCTTCTTGTTGGCTCTGGCGTGATCGCCTCGAAGCCGAATCCCATGAGGATCACCTTGCCGCCCGCGCCTGCGCTATCAACGCGGACACCCGCTACTTTTCCGACTCCATATGTCAGGATTGCCTTCGTCCGCGGATTCGTTATCAGAAAACTGTCCCTCGATGTCTGATCGTTTGCACCCGGAGATCCGAACGTGAAAAAACCGAAACCATTAAAGAGATCGCCAGACACACCGCTCGCGCCGAGCGTATGGGTGTTCCCGGCGAATCGGACGCCGAGTTCGGTTCTCAGAAATGCAGAGGTATCATTCTTTTCCACAAAATCCTGACCGGTAATAAAAAGGTTGCAACGGGCTTCGAGACACGCAGCCAGACTATCCAGTTCCGTTTTTGCGAGCGGCGTGTGTTTCGTTCCGGTGAAGTAGATCACCGTATTCTTCTTGAAAAACCTTCCGCGTTGAAACGGCGCCGGACCTTTGTTGACTGTGTTCCAGACATTCCAGTACAATCCAAGAGAGTCCAGTGCTGCCTGGAAGTAACTTCGAAAGTTGAGGCTGTCCTCGCCGACAAGGAAGACATCCGCGGGCCGAGAGACGAGCGGAAGTGTAAGGCCGGCGGAGTCAACATCAAGAGAGGGAATCTGCAAATGTCGGAACGGCGTCTCGGGGTTCACACTCAAGGCATAATTTGAGATCAGTGGGGGATAGGGACGAGCGATGTTGTCAAATTCAAAGTAGCCAGTGGAATCCGTGGTTTTCCTCAGGTCGACTATTCCATAAGATGCGGATACCGCGACGCCAATGTCCCCTTTGATGGGATGATTCAGGGTGTCGGAGACCGTTCCTTTGATGGATGTAAGAGGAAGTTTTTGGAGCTCGAGATCTTGGTGCGATGTAGAATCCGGAACGAAGTAGAGGGGGGCATCCTTAACGTAGAAAGGGTAAGCCTCGACGTGCACGGTTGGCGTGAGAGCGTAATCGCTCGCGTAGTAGGGAAAGGTGAACTTCCCTCGGGAGCTATGGAGATCGACCGAATCACCCGTTGAAGGATTTCGGATGATACCTGTGCTCACGGTATCGTGACTCACGCTATCCAGAATCGCTCCCTCGATCACACTCCGGAGTGGTCCTGTACGAAAACGGTAGATGCCTCCGAACCCACTTGTACCCTGAGTAATTGACGCAAAGAGGAAGTACTTGTTCTGCGGATGAGTCTTGAGGTTCCACACGCTGCCTCCGCCGGGGAGACCCGCATTGATTGGTATCCAGGAAGACCCCCCGTCGGTGCTTTTATAAACTGTTGTAGCCGCATTGGGGAAGGTTCCCGCGAATACGGTTTCCGTATCAATTTCATCGATCGCCACTGACCAAATCGGAATACCGACGAGCGGCGTTTCGAGCCAATGCTCTCCCCCGTCTGTAGTCTTGAGAAGACCGCCGGTGCCACCACACCCACAAAGCGTGGCAAATGCCGTCAGAGGGTTTGTGCGACTCGCCACAATCTTGGGAATCTCCCCGATCTGTGTCCCTTGCACGACTCTCCAGTTCGCGCCGGAATCTATACTCTTGGCAATTTTTCCTGCACCACTGCCCGCGTAGAGTATGTTCGCACTGTCGTTCCTTATCACCAACGTGCAGAGATTCGAACCCGCCTGCCCCATTCTCCTCCACGTAAAACCACGATCGGTACTTCGAAACACACTCCCTGTGTTATAATCGCCGGCGTACATCATATCAGGGTGAGATGGATCGTAGGTGATGCTTTCGCCATCGAAAATCACCCCCGCGATCACGGTCCTCCACGACGCGCCGTGGTCGGTGCTGCGTAATAGACCACTAGTATCTACACCGGCGCAAAACCATACTGTCGTATCGGACGGATGGACCAGTATTTGCCGGATCCCACTCGTCATTCCTGTCGAGCCCTGCAGGGTCCAGGCTCCTCCCCGGTCATACGAAGCATAAAGCTTACCCGAATCTCCTTCTGCATACACAGAGTTGGGATTAAGTGGATTGATCCCGACAGTCAAGGCGACCGATGGGAATCGCTTGATCCACGTTTGATTCTGGGACTGAGCCTGACACTTGAAGAGAAGCAACACAATGACCCAGGAGAGGAAAGCATGTTGATGTAACTGCGTCATGGCGACGGCCCCCATAATAGAACGGCTCGCCCTTTGCCAGTATGGAAACCGCCGGCCTGTGTAGGGACGAATCGCAGAGCACAGTGAACTTGACTTTCTCACTTAAATGATATTATATTGATAATAACAACTTGAGGCGGTAAATGCCGATCATAAGACCAATTTCCGATCTGAGGAATAAAGCTAATAAAATCTCGGAACTCGCCCACAAATCGGATGAACCCATCTTCATAACGAAAAATGGCCAGGGAGATTTGGTTGTCATGTCCATCGCCCAATACGGTAAAATCCAACTCAAGCTTGATCTCTTCGGCAAACTTGCAGTTGCCCAAGCCCAGCGCGCAAGTGGTGAAAGAGGCCGCAGCCTGTCTGCCGTCATGAAGGAAATCCGCACTCGAATCCATGAGTCGGCATAAGTATGACGTTCGACTCCTAAGAATCGCTGAGGACGATTTTTCCGAAATTGTTGCCTATATATCAGCTGACCGGCCCTCCGGGGGTGAAGCTCTCGCAACGAAGATCGAAAAGAACCTGATCCTTCTCTCCAAAAATCCGCATCTAGGTCGAGTTCCGAAAGAAGCTGAGCTTGCTCGCCTTCACTACCGCTACCTGGTGGTTGAGAACTATCTCATCTTCTACACAGTCGAAGGGCAGACGATTTATGTGCATCGAATACTTCACGGTGCTCGAGACTACCTGGGCCTGTTCTAACCGTTCCGGTCCGCCGAAAGCCGTGATTTAATGCGTACGGTTTCGTCCGTTCAATGTCTGTATGAAATCCTGTAAATGGCTCCCAGGAAATCGTCGGATACAAGGAGAGCCCCGTCGGGCATAGCCTGGACATCCACCGGCCGTCCCCATGGCGAGCCGTTCTGGAGCCACCCCTCCGCGAAGACTTTATAATCGACCGCCCGGTTGCTGTCCACCGTCACGGTCGTGACTCTGTAGCCGATCGGCACGGTGCGATTCCATGAGCCGTGTTCGGCGATGAATATCTTTTTTCGGTATTCGAGCGGGAACATCGTGCTTCGGTAAAAGCGCATCCCGAGCGATGCAACATGGGGCCCGAGCTCCATTGCGGGGGGAGTGAACTCGCTGCACGGATGCTTCGATCCAAAATCGGGATCGGAGATATTTTTCCCGTCGCAGTAGGGAAATCCGAAATGCATTCCGATTGCGGCGGCGTGGTTCAATTCGTCGGGCGGCCGATCGTCGCCGAGCCAATCTCTCCCATTATCGGTGAACCAGAGCTCGCCCGTCGAAGAGTCCCAATCGAATCCGACCGAATTGCGAACTCCCTTCGCGAAGACTTCGAGGCCTGTCCCGTCCAGGTTCATCCGCATGATCGACCCGTAGCGCTGGTCCTGCCGCTCGCAAACGTTGCAGGGCATCCCAACCGGCACATAGAGCTTCTGATCCGGGCCGATACGGATGAACTTCCAGCCATGGGCCTGATCGGAAGGGAAGCTGTCGTTCACGACGACGGGATCTGGAGGGCTCGCGAGCCGGTTCTCGATATCGTCGTACCGGAGAACGCGATTCACTTCGGCGACATACAATGCTCCGTTCCGGTAGGCGACGCCGTTCGGCATATTCAATCCGTGTGCGATGGTCACGACGCGGTCGGCTTTTTTGTCCGAATTGCTGTCAATCACCGCGTAAACATCTCCCCGGTCGCGGGTGCCGACAAAGAGAATTCCGCTCGGGCTCAGCGTCATCGATCGCGCCCCCGGAACGTTTTTCGCGAAGAACGCGATCTGAAAGCCGGCGGGAAGCTTGATTTTTGCGAGCAGGGTATCCTCCGGAGGTGCGGCAGGAAAGGGCTCGGACCTGCTGCACGCGACCGAGCAGAAGCTCATCATCAGAGATAGCAGTAGCTGCGGAGTATTTCGCATGGTCAGTTATTCCTTTCGGCGGCCCAGTATCCCCATCGACCGCTGCAGCCGGATGAGGAAGCCGTTGTAATCCGACAGGGCCTGTATTCTTGTAATTTGCGCGTTCGAGAGTGAGAGCTGAGCGTCGGCCACTTCGATCGGCGTTCCCACTCCCGCCGCATACTCGCCGTTTGCGAGCCTCAGGTTCTCCTCCGCCTGCTCGAGCAATTTAGCTGTCGCTCCGATTCTATCCTCGGCTTCCTTCAGGCCGAGGTAGTTCTGCTCCACCTCGAGTCTCGCGGTTTCGTTCAATAAATCCAGGTTGGCGAGCGCA
>Ga0137396_10000380_pt1 | contig 20648 bp, 18 predicted proteins | sample czc16metaG_FD_108284 | JGI IMG/M metagenome (GOLD analysis project Ga0137396, IMG submission 108284) | Vadose zone soil microbial communities from Angelo Coast Range Reserve, California, USA - czcobulk3.16 metaG | ecosystem: Environmental > Terrestrial > Soil > Vadose zone | place: USA...
ACTAGAGCTCTATACTATTAATAAATGATAGTAGCAATAGCTATAATATGACAATAACTCCAATAACTAGAGCTCTATACTATTAATAAATTATAGTAGCAATAGCTATAATATGACAATAACTCCAATAACTAGCGCTCTATACTATTAATAAATTATAGTAGCAATAGCTATAATATGACAATAACTCCAATAACTAGCGCTCTATATTATGACTATTAATAAACTGCATAATAGCGATTGATAACTATAATGGCAAATTGTCTCCATCAAAATAATTGTGCATTTTTAATATCGACAATGATTTTGCATAACTAATAATTGTGAATCAACAACATATTTTATCGTGCGAAAATAAATTTTCTAGTTGATAATGATATAGCAAAGTAATGGCAAAAATTATCACAATTGTTAATACGATTTTGTAATTCAAATCGATGACATGATGCAAAATATTGAAACTATTATTAGCAAAATTTTTTTTCAAATAAATTTTTTGATAATCGAGTTCGAAATTATCAATCGGTTTGGTTTTGTCCGACTTCATCATAATATTAGCTAGTAATTGGGTTTTTTTAATATCTATAATAATGTGGGGGGTTTAAAAAAAATAAATGGACAACAGAATTTGCTACAAATTTCGTGAATGGGTTAGACACAATGATTTGATCATTAATGACAAAGCATTCAAATACTACATATCGTCACAATTGGTGGATAAAAGTCTGAAATACAAAATACACATAATCAAAACATTAAACAAAGAATTTAATTTTTATCATAACATTTGTTTGATTAAGAGTGAGAACATAAATAAACATAAATTCGAAATTGATAATTTCAAAATGCTATACAAATATTGCATTCGTAATTATGAATACAGTGAAATACCCATAATTATTTTGATGATAATGATTTTCAAATTGCGATTATCGGAAATAAAAAATCTATGTTTGAAAGATTTCAATACGTATCTCGATCATAATGAGATGTATTATTGTTATCGTGGCAAAATGAGATTCAAGCTCATAATATCAAACAAATTTATTGATAATTTTGTTAAACACATAATAGTAGCATTTACTGACAATAGAGATGATCAAATTGTGTTCAAAAAAACTACGCAGTGTTATAGACAAAGATTGTGGACTATGCAACAAAAATTATTTCCCAATACTGAAATTGCTACATTTTCGAAATTGAGAGAATTTTCTTTAATCAATAAACATATAGATAACTAAATTGATAACGACCCAAAGACAATTATGGATAATTAGCATGATTATTAAAAATAATTCAATAACGCTATAATGATATTAGTAGCTATTAGCTCAAAATATGCGTTTCACCTGCCTGCGCACATTGATCATGTATTGTTTGTTTTGTGTTTGGATATTAATTGATAGGTTATGGATAATTATATATTAAAAAATAATAATAAGAAGAAAATATAGCTAATATTCGCAATGGCAACTAATGATGCGAATACGGATACGAACGCAACTGCGGGTATCGAATTGAGCAATGTGATAAGGATTCAACCCGCTCGAAAACCAGTATACATTTTTGACCGGAAAATATTGGAAAAACAATTCAAAATGAGACACAAATTTTGGCTGGAGAATTTTTTTGTCACTTATATACATTGTATGTTATATCCGTTTTTCAGAAAAATTTTGTTTTACGATTCAATGCGAATTAAACGAAAAACCACAACCAAATCGGAAACACTTGATCAAATTCGAATTAGAATGAAAATAATTGGGCGTGATTTGAGAAACTATCGCAAAGCATATTCGGCCATTATACTGCTATTGTGCGAGATCATTTTCAACACAACATTAACTGATAAGAATGAACGCAAGTTCAATAGGAAATTAAAATTGTTCAAAAATATTAAACACATTGATCGTTTATTGTTGGAATTCAAATTAATACCGAATTTGCCATCAACTCTACCATATTCGAAAATTATGACAAAACGATTGAACTACACGCACATATTTGATTTTACGCAATTGGAATGGGGTCCTATTTATTGGCATATGATGCAAATAATAATGGTTCGTTTTGAGATGGGTGCAGCGGACAAAACACTAATAATTAATAATACTGATTCGACCACAACATCTAGAGAAAATTTTTTGAAACAAGATTGGTTCCAATATTTATTATCACCAATCGGATTTGTCAATCAAATTTTGTGTCCGGAATGCTATCAACATTTTCAGAACCAGTTGCACAATTTGAAATGGCATTTTATCAAAAATAAATACTCGCATAATTTGTTCAAAATAATCAGTAATTTCCACAATTTTACTAATAATATTTTTATGTCCGATCTAGACATTGACAAAATTCGAGAGAATTACGCATATTATTTGAAATCAAAAAATTCATCATTATCTACAAAATTGTTCAATCATTGAATAAGTTTAACTTTGGGAAATAATATCGGATTATAGCGAAATTTAATGACATACCTGCACAACAATAATCACTATTATTACGAACACGATAACTATTATATTGATTATCCGGATAATAATTGCACATTTAGCAATACGCATTCACCTATTATTATACGGAGCGATAACTATTAGCTATTGATTATTGTAACCCTCGCACCGTTTCTAATTTATAAATTATAAATAGCCAAAATATAATAATAATAATTAGAAAATAATAAGAAAAATATTTTGTGAATTTACATTCCACATTATTGAATATTAATTAGATAGCTATATTCTATTATATAGCAATAATAATAGCTACAATGTGAATTTTATTTGCTCGGTACGTATTTGCTAATGAAAGGTGATGGTGCAAATTTTTTTATGGTGTCCAAAATGACCATCTCATCATCATTACCTGCACCGTTTTGGCCGCTAATTTTTTGCAGAGTGATACCGGAATAGTCCTTGACACTATCAATGTCGACGAGCGCCGGTATGGCCGGATTTAATATGTATTTACCACGATAGATATCACCAAACGTTTCGTCCTCGGAAATGCACGTTAAATTGTAATTGTTCAATGATACGTTCGCGTGAAAAGGATGAAACGTTACTAATCTTCTATCATCGGTAGTAACGGCATCCACGCACATTTTGCTAGCTGGAAATTTAATTCGATCGTAGTGAATAAATTCTTCTCTCTTCGATGCGTCAATGCTCATTTTTGTGCTATAGGCCGCACCATCACCGAATGTTTCCAACGAACGATTGAAATAATCGTATGGCCATTCATCGCGGACGAGAACACCAAGATTATCAGACTCCTCGTCCAAACCATTCAAAATTGCGGGATTGATTTTGTTATCAGTATTCATACTGTAAAACAATGTACACTGGGGAATATTCTTATCATAGAAGTGACACGTACTCAGCGGATATTGTTTATGGGTTAATTCATTTTTGTAAATGTTCATGCACATATTGGGATATTTGTTCAAGTCCACATTGATACCACCGTGACCACCATCCGTTGAGAATTTGTCGAATTTGAACATTTTATCCCTGTCCGGCACGTGCACACCAAAACTTCCGTAATCGGCATTGCAAAAACAGTAATTTTGTGTCAGTGGTGTGTTATTGGATATGATTGATTTTATTTCCCTGCTAATTATGGAATTTCTACCCAGAAATGATTGAGTTGTTGGATCCCACTGGCACGGATTGGGAATGCATGTATTCAAATTGCTAAATTTCTGCACAAAATCATTGGAAAAATGTTTCTCATGATTTTTTATTAGTATGAAACCCTCGGGACAATGGTGGGTATTGCTGCTGCTGCTGCTATTATTGATTCGCTGCCCCGCAATAGGTTTGAGCAATTCATTCTCATTCCACATTCGCAATCTGCACGAGGGAATGCCATTCACTATATCAGCAATCAAATGATTCCCATCACAAACGCACTGATCACCAACCAATCTACCATGCGGACCGCAACTAACCGGGATGTTGCAATCAGAAAAATTACTAGAATTTCTCACGATATTCGGGTTTTTGCATTTACAATAATAATTGAATTGAGTTTTCACCCCGTTCATACTTCCGTTGGACAATACCCAATCGCCATACTCTGTCGAACAGCTCCGATCATTTCTATCGTACAGAATTGATCCACAAATTCCATTTTTACCTATCGCGTGCGGTCCATCTGTTTTCACACAAACATAGAAATTGTTGATATTGTCACCACTGCCGCACGTTTTGCAAGCATTCGGATCATTCGTATCGCACTCAATCTGATTAGTTTCGCAATCGATGAACATATTTTTATGAGTGAAAAAATTATCAAAATCATTGGGCGGCATTGTGAGTTTGGTAAATAGTCCTGAATTATCATCATCATCATCATCATCAATATTGGTTCGATTTGACGTGATGGTGTCGGGATTGAGCCCATTATTAATTTTTAATTTATCTACGCGCATCAGAACAAATATAGCCAAAATTATCACGAAAAATATAAGCGAAATATAGAATAACATTTAATTTTTTTTAAAAAATAAATAAAATGAAACATTACTTCACCTCGATCGATCTGCAAAATGCCGATACATACGCATCCAATCGTACCAAAGAATTGAAATATTACATGTACGTCAAATTATATCCGCATATATTTTCACACACAACGGGAAAATTTGACAACGACAATGCGGAAGTGAAATTCACGAAATACGGATGCGAGAACATATCCTGTTACGACAAATTTCCTCGTTCGAGGACGTGCAACCGAACCAGCAAATGTGAATGGTATTCGAGCGGCGATACAATGTTTCTCAGGTGTCAACCGTCGTGCTACAATTTCTATACGAAACATGATACTGCTCTGAATCCGTTCGATGTTGAATACATTGACAATCGGTGCGTGATACACAACACGGCCCTGCAATCGTACATGACCGATCCGTCAACGAGAGTGGAAAAATTCACAAAGGGTATATCGACTTTGCAAACGGGACTCGACTATGACAGAAAAACCGGCCGTGGTAAGATCAACAAGTACTTTTGTAATCATTTCAGATTTGGGTTTGATCCGCGATCGGATAACTGCGTGGACACGACTGGCCAGAAAGTGAGCGAATTTCTGTTCGGATCAACGTTCACGTACGTGTTCAATCCGACATCTAAATTAATTTATCCCAATCCCATATTGTTGAAACAAAAACAAATACCCGACTCGTACAAGACCGTGGATAATTGGTTGAATCAGAGATCTGCGGATTATGAAACGCTTTTGGCCATTGCCGATAAGAAAATTCAAGAATTTCGCAGTGCGCCGACAAATAATGTAACACTTAATGACGAGGATGATGTAGCGCGAAACTATTATTATGGAGAATTGAGAACAAAACGTCAGGATGTTGTCGATCCCACGAAATTGACAACGAATCATTCGGAAATACATCACTACATTGATTATTTTTTAGATCTTTGCAATGATTCATTCGTTCTCGGACTCTTGGTCCAGATAAGTTTCGATTTGAACGTTCAGATTATCAAAAAGCAATTGGTGAATAAATTACCCGTGTTTGTGAAATCAATTGGTGATATCGTATTAGATTTTCTCGCGAACAAATCGGCCATAGCCGTACAATTCGCCGCCATGCTGACCACACTGAAAGTGTTCAACCCGGACATATCGATGAAAGATTTTGCGCGTGTGGGTGGTCTGGCCATTGATTCGATAATGGGCGTTGTTGACGCTCTGGGCATTGCCGGTATCATACTCGATCAGCTCGATCCGCTCGGTTTGAAAAACAAATATGATCAGAAACATTTCGATGATGTGCGTGACAGGTATCGATTCCAGTTCCACAGCATGGACTATCAAAACAATTTGGAAATAACGCCGGATGTTGTGTGGAGAGTGATTGAGAAACGTTGTCCCTTGCCTGACGATTATCACAATGCACTGGTCATTTGCCATTTCAAATGCTCGCACGAGTACCTAAACAATTTGGAATTTAACAGCGTCGGTCAGAAACTTGATCATTCCGTCGACAAACGGACATCCTATTTCCGGGCCATAAGCCCCTCAGTTATTCCCGATCTGAATAGGAATTTGGAAATGGCGCTGAATTTGATGTCTAGTGACGACGGTGATCGCAACACAATACCGAACAAATTGGACACTTTGTACAAAAATAATTTATTGTACGCGGTAAGTGACAAGTATAAATTTATTTTGATATCAATAACAACACTCATTCTGCTCGTACTAGCCCTTACTTACTTGACCGAAATCAAATCGATATTGATCGCTCTACTAATTGTCATTGTTATCAGTTTCAAATTTCTATTTGACAATTGGTTGAGCATTTTGATCGGTACTGCGGATAATAATAATATCGAATCTAGCAATGAGAAAAAAATTAATTAACAAAAATAATAACGGCAACAAACTATGCTGAGTACAAATTTAATTTTCGAAAAAATTGAGAATAATGAGGAATTGGATAAGAATGAAAAAGAATTTTTATCAACTCAATTATTAGCCACCGAATCACGCGATTTATTTTTCAAATTCTTAATTTGTAATCAAAACGTAACCACTGATGAGCAAAATAAAATGTTAAACACCCTATCAACAATGACCAATGCCTGCACACTGGAAACAATATTGGAAAAATTGCGATATATAATGACAAATTTTATTCCTCAAAACGCTACCAATTTTGGAGGATTTCCTGGTGCATCGCCAACAAATACTCACGAATATGCCGATTATTACGGCAGTCTCGCTGGTGGCAATTATAGCGAAAAATACGATCAATTTAGTGACAATTATTCGCATTCCCAGTCTCAGTTGGTTAAGAAAAATCGAAAATTGTGTTTGGAAGAAAAAATAATAAATTTTCTCGAGACCAATGCGACTCAGTACCAAGAAATATTTTTAAATAATTGCGAAAACAAAATTAATAAGAATGTTTATGAGGAACATATTGCGCGGGATAATGACACAATATTTGAGGAGAATGAATTGGATAGGTGGGAAATCAATATCAACCCATCAATAAATGATTTTCTAGCAAATGTGTACTTGATGCAACAAAAAATGGCCAAACCAATTTTGCTAAATTATTATTTGTGATAATTCATATTATTCGAAAAATTTTATTAATTAATAACTTTAACCATTATTATAATTAATATGACGAATATTGACTATTAATCGTATTGTGAATTGTAGTATAGTAGCTATAGTAGCTATTAATTCACTAGCAAGATTACTATTTTATATAGCTACAATCAAAATAACTAACCATAGTACGTGCATAATTAGCTATAATAATCCTAGAAAATTGATCAATTGATAGTTATTATTATTCCCAAATATATAGCTACAAAATAGCTACAAAATTAGCATCACTAATTCAATAATGCCATAAAAAAATTATGAAATTAAAATGAACAAACTCCCCGAGAGTGATTACAAGCTTTTGAACAAATTTAGTTCGCTATATAATTACACAAACAAAATTGATATGTTGGTCCAAGTAAATAATTTGAGAAATAATGATATTAGCTATTATTTGAATTTTAGCTACATGTATAATATATGTCACGTATATGATAGTTTTTACAAATATGTAGCGAATAAATTAAAAAACAAAAATGAGCAAGAACGAGATGATTTGTTACAATCCTATTTAATGTTTATAGTCAAATCATATGCGATGCGAAATCATATAATAGATGTCTTTGAGGTGTATCCCCAAAACAAATTCGTACAGAATCAATGGAACCAAAACAAAGAATATTTATTATATAAGCATATTCTATTGGAGAATGACAAATCGGTATTCGATCGTTGGTTAGATATAGATTTGGAATACACCAACAAACTAATAGCCAATAGAAAAAATTTAATATCTCTAATAAGAAATTACAAAAATAAATTGAGAAAAGACACAAAAATTATTGATGGCGATGGTAAACGAAAACGGCGTATGCATGAAGAAGATGAACCAAAAATAACGAAAAGAACCAGATACTAAACAGAACAAATAACTAATCATCGCAATTTCAATTAGCTATAATTATGAATTGATTAATGTTACCACAGAATAATACGTTTAATTACTTAATCAGATGGCTATAGCTGGAGCTCCTGAATAGATAATGATGAAAATAATTTATTCAAATATAGCTAAATATTAGAATTTCGTAGGCTCCTAGCTATTAGTTACTATTAATGCTCGAGATAATTTTTGACAAAATGCAATTATAGCTACACAAATTATTTCGAATTCAGACTGTTCGAATACGAATCATGAATTCTTTAGCTATGATAGCGATTACATTTTTGTGGAATAATTGTAATTAGCCACTATTGATACCAAACTCAAAATACATTGAGATAAATTGTGCCCAAATTCGCGCACAACGAATTTATTATTGAATGATAAAAACATTTAGAATTAAATATCTGTTTTGGGGTACAAAATATGCGTGATAATTATTCGATTATAGCTAACTTCCTTTAGCAAAATCACATGATCGATTATAATAACTAATAATGTGCTATATTAGTAATAATAAAAAAACTTAACAAAATAAAAATGGTTCAACTATCCCAAGAGGATCATAAATTTTTAAATAAATTCAGTCCGCTATATAATCACACTAATAAAATTGATATGTTGGTACAGATAAATAATTTGAGAACTAATAATATGGAGAAATATTTTGATTTCATAGCCGACGACACATGCGCAGTACACGATAGTTTTTATAAATATGTCGAGAACAAATTAAGAAATAAACCCGACGAACAAAGAAATATCTTGCTACAATCGTATCTAGAATTCGTAATTAAAACATCAATAATGAGAAATCATCTCATTGATATGTACACTTTTCTACCCAAAAATAAATTCGGACCAAATACAAATCTAACAAAAAATGATTTGCATTTATTATATAAACACGTTCTTTTGTTAGATGATGCCTATGTGCTGGACAAATGGCAAATTAAAAATTTAGAATACACTGACAAATCTGCTATTAGAAAAGAGAGTTTAATATCGGCAATAAAAAAATTCAAAACTAAATTAGATTTGGGAAATGGGGCAGATGAACCAGATTAATTTCATTAAATTGTAAATTATAGCGAATTTTGATAAATAATTATTCTTGCAAAGAAATCGACACAATAAACAATAAACATAGCTATTATTCAATAGTATATTGTATTAGCGGTTAATATGCTACTAATATGATTGGCGACAATATTATGAACAAATTAAACAAAATGATAAGTAGCGGGTCATTTGAAAATTCTGAAATTTACTAAATTTGAAAATAGCAATTGGTTATGATCGACAATATAATAATTTAAAAAATAACAAAATTCAAATTATGGCCAACGGAATACCTGACTATATTTTTTTAGAGAATCATCACAGACTCTATAATTACACAAATCGAATTGATTTCTTGATGGGTGGAAACAAAATTCGCGCTAGATTAGACAAAGAACAATATTTCACACACGCGAATGATAAACATTTATTATTCGATACCTTTTATAAGTATTTAGAGGGTAAAACAGCGGGAATGGCAGATCAAAAAATATTATTGGATAATTATATCAAATTGACAATTTGGTCATTACTCGCGCGAAATCATCGGACCAATTCGTTCAAATTGGACAAAAATAGATTAGTGATAGACGCAACCAAATTAGGGATAGACAATATTTACAGACACATTCTCTTGGAGAACAAAAATGATATTGAAAAAATTTATGATGATTTGAAAACTGAATATGCTACCGAATTGTTTAAAACACCCCCAAAAAATTTGATACATTATCTTGATATGATGACACAACAACCACCACCAGGACAACAACCACCAGCAGGACAACAACCAGGACAACAACCACAACCAGGACAACAACCACCAGCAGGACAACAACCAGGACAACAACCACAACCAGGACAACAACCACAACAACCACAACCAGAAGGACAACCACCAGAAGAAGGACAACCACCAGAAGGACAACCACCAGAAGAAGAACAACCACCAACATAAGGATAATAGGTATCAAAATAATAGCTACAATTATTAACGTAACAAAAAACATTAATTTAATAACTATATTACCGAATTTGTGTAGCTATATCGCGCAAATTAATTCATAGTTATTCGACAAATCAATATCAATAGCATAATCATTTAAAAATTGAGGGTAATTAATGAATCCAAATGATCTGGTGGTTTATGAGAATTCGAAACAATATAATATCATCTTGATAAATGTAGCTAGCAAAAATCAAGAAATTGAGCGGGATAACATAACAAAAATTAGCTATGAGAACATTAAATAACAATCTGACACAAATTATTGTTGAATGATTATGAATAAATTTTAACAAAAATATAGCTATTATAATTTGCTAAAACAAATTTGTGAATAATTGATAGGCGATAATAATTACCCAGAAACTCAAAATCAATCCGCGTTCTCTAGCTACTATATAAAGATGTGTGAAAAATGGAAAAAATAAATTAAATAATAAAATTAAGAATAAAAAATAAATAAATTGAAAATTGAGTGGGGGGTATGAGCGACTATATTGGGGTATATATTTTGTGAAATTAACGAACTCGTTGGGGTATATATTTTGTGAAATTAACGAAATCGTTGGGGTATATATTTTGTGAAATTAACGAACTCGTTGGGGTATATATTTTGTGAAATTAACGAAATCGTTGGGGGATATATTTTGTGAAATTAACGAAATCGTTGGGGGATATATTTTGTGAAATTAACGAAATCGTTGATACTATATTGTGATTTTGAATTATCAATTATTTTGTGAAAATATTGTGCAAAAAATTAATTAGTGACTATAACAATGGATATTAATGGAGCTATGCATTGACAAAACCAAATGAAACTGACGGTAAGAACAATGCAAACAGATTTGAATTTGTATTAGCTATAATTATGATATTGGAGGGAGAGGAAAAAAACATTTTATTTAAAAAATAATGAACCAGAATAGCACGCCAATAATATCAGATTTGATCATTAGGCAAGGATTTGCTCGAATTCGTAGTCATTTACTAGATAATGATAAATCATTGTCATTTTTGACACCTAAAGAAAATAATTTCAAAACTATGTTATTAAAAGATCCGTTCAATTATAATTTCGATATCAATACGGCCAGTTCAAATCTGTACAAATCAATGAAATTTAAAGAATTGTACTGTCACAATTATTTACTATGCAAATTTGATCTCAATTTCGCGACTGATAATAGCCACGAAATAATAAAACTCAATGCGGATGTCAAATATCACATTTTTGATAACAAATATTCCGATGATATAATAAAAAATATTAATGACGTGGAACAAACCGTAACACTGGGAGATATTTACGAATTTGTTCCAGAAATGGCCGCAGAAATCGAAATATGAAATTACCCCCAATAAATTTGATTAAAAAAAATCCAATAATTAGCCAATAGTTGTTTTGGGGAAATGAACATTTTAAATTGTATCGGATTCAGAGTCAATGAGTTGATTTTGCGCGAAGATGATGTTGGCAATGCAGAGCAAATGATTTATATCAGGGTTGTTGATCAATATGGTATTGATACAATTTATGTTCATTATCAGTTAATGCCGCTGACAAAAAATTCCAAAACTAACACCAATTGCGTTTTGAGTTCGGATAGTTTTGTCAGATTTAAATTTATGGAAACGATCGAGAACAAATTGAATTTTCCCGCAATAGCCGCCAATGTTGGGGCCGAAATTGGCAAGTGTGAGATAAAATCGATGAATTTCACAGATTATATTTTATCAAAGAAAAAATTCAAGGATATAAATTGCGACATTTACAAAAAAATGCTCGCCGACAAATCATTAACCAGTGTACTTTGTGAGAATGAACATCAGCAGAGAAATAACTGTTTCATATACAATATTTTCAAATGTTTTCTAATCACTAATAGTATCAGGGATCATCAGAAATTCAAAAATTTCAAATACTTAGCTATTTACACGGAGATTTTTCCCAAAGATATTTTGTTTCATAGCATTTTGAAATTTTATAATGTAAATAATTCTTATTTGCCATTAACGGGTGATGAGCGAAAAACTGGGTTTGTTTACGTTTTCGCATTCGCTAATGCCAAACACGTGTGGGAATTCACGACACTATTTCCAATATTTTCCGCGCTATTAATCTACGAATATCTGAACCATTTGAACGATACGAAAGATGGGCAATTGTCCGATCTTGAAGCGAGTAAAATTTTGTTACAAACCGGTACGTCCGATGTCCTATATTATTTGCAAATAACATTCCCAGTTTGCTATCACAATGTCATTAAAACATTCTCACCAATTTCCCAATTGAACGAAGAATTTTTGAAAGATTTAAAAACAACTAATTTGGATCAGGCAGAATTTTATATGGCATCATGCAGTAGCGGTGGTAGTGGTGTTGGTGGCGGTGGTGGTGGTGGTGGCGGCACAACAATAATTACTATCTGATCATGACACATTATCAATCCTGAAATTTAATTCTCAAATTCTTCCCGATAATGTATTTCAATTTAATTTCGTACGTTTCACCAACCTGGAGACCCAATAATTTCCACATTTTATTCTTCTCAATCGTATAGTTATTAGTGGGAATGCGTTTTATTGATCGTACCATCCTCAAATTCAATAAGAACATTTCCAAATCGCTTGTTTGTTGTATTGAAATAATATTTTCTGCATCATCTTCGAACATCACATTCAAATAACGATGCTGTCGCTTATGATCAAAATAGACCAGTGTCAATTTTCTCACCGCTAAATCTTTGATAATTTCTACAATATCCATTCCATTTCTAGCCATAATAATAATTCTACCTCGAGTGCTATTGATATATATATATAAGCAATTTTCAAAAAAATTATTTTATTTTTGATCTGTTCAAATCGATCGTCTGTTTTGTATTAGGAAAAAATCTGTCCGATCTCAAACCGCATATTCTCACAATGACATTGCATTTATTGGATAAAATGCACTCATAAATCTTACCAATTTTTAACTTAATTGGACAATACTTCTTATTGTTGGAAACATTTTTATGCGTATCAATATGTTTCTTGTTACCAATGTATATGTATATATTTTTATCTCTATCTAGAAATAAGTAATGATCACCAATTTTATTCAGCACGATCGGAATTGTGCTATTATTTTTTTTTATTTTGAATTGATCGCTATGTTTCTCGAATAAAATATCGGTGAAATTCAATGAACTAACGTACATCAATTCAACCGTGTTTTTTGATTTAATTTTTATTATTTCGTTCTTGAATTGATTAAACACTAAGATCCCATCGTTTCTGGAATGAGTTTGCAAATATTTCAATTCACACTCTCTCAGAAATCCGTAATATTCCTGACAAGCAAAACGCGCATTATTCACGTGTTCAATGACATTTTGTAAGAATTTTGACACGCATTTATAATGATTGGAATCGATAAAAATTGGAACAAAATTCACGGATAACACATCCAACAATACGATGTTAGATTTGGCGTTCGTATTGAGTGACAATCGTTCAGCTGAAAAACAAAACACATTGCTGACGATCGAGACAAAATTATTATTATCATCACCACCACCACGACGCTCATTATTAATAATATCATGCCGATCCAATTCAATTGTCCAATTCACCCCATCCTCCCATAAACATTTTGCTACTTTTTTCATGAGGATATTATCGAAATATAACCAGACATTTCCGTATATGCCGTCCCATTTCACGCTAAAATAATTATTTCGGCTCAATGATTTGAGTCGGAATGCCAAATTGGGCAAAACGGTCTGTCTCACTATCTCAGATTTGTAAATTATTTCTCCAATATCAAAATTGGTCACATTACATTCGTCAATGTTGTCGCTAGATATTGTGTTCAGACCGAACAGATTCATTCGATTAAATAGTAACACTATAGTTTTGTTATTGTTAATAATAGCTATCAATTTTCTCATACATGTTTTTTCTCGGAACGTTTTCAAATTTCTCAATGTCTCATCCAATTCGATTTCACACTCGAAACTATAATTACCGCGCGTCACATTCTCGTTCAAACTGAATCGCCATTTGTATTGACTTTTTTCGAATGACCAATAGTATCTGTTAATACGTAAATCTGGATGTTTGGAAAATGCCAAATAATTGAAAATTTTGATCAATTTGTTTCTTTTGATCGCATTAGCCAGAACATTGATCTCGTTGGACACGACAAACTTGTACCAATTATCATTGATCAGAATATATTTTGAATATTTTTTGATTGGATATTTGCACTCTAATTTATTATTATCGTAAAATCGGAAATTGTTCCAATAGGAAATTCCCTGATTGATCGGCTCACCGTAGATATTTGTCAATTCTTTGAGGAAATTTCTGAACGCAATTGGCATTATCGAATATCGCAGACGACATTCAATCTCGTACATTTTTTAAATATTATGACGTTATTAATGATTTGTTTTGGGGGGGGATTGTTGCGATTATTCAAATGCGTGATTCGAATACCTCAAAACAAATATACGTAACAAATAAATATTTCAGATCCACTCACTGTTTTTATAGCCATAATATATTTTGTTTGAGAAAAACTAATTATCCAACGCAATAATTGGATTTTTCTTATCACAGATTGATCAAATATTTTATCGTTGCGAATGATGATAATTGATTATATCTCGTATGATTGTGATAAAATGCATTGTCGTTTTTGCTTTGGAGCAATTCGAGATGACCGAGTGCGTGATTACATCCCAACAATACCAACATGAACATGATATTATTTTTGTATCGTTTAGTTCTAATGATAAAATTATTATTATCATTGTCTTGATCGGCGCACTGGTTCGCGGCATTTTGTCTGACTGATAAATTTTTCAAATAACCACTACCCTGCATTGTCTTATCATTCGTATAGTTTGCTTGCATAGAATATTTGAGATACGTGTCAATTAGGCGCGAAATTAAATGATAATTCACGATTATGTAAAGCATTTTTTCCTCTTGCTTGAATTTATTTGTTATCGTATAGAAACATTTATTCATATTATTTATATCATCATAAATCATACTTGTAGCATTGACACCATACCCTCCCCCTGCTGCACTATATATATTTTTCTGATCAATATCATAATCGTCAATTTCGAAATCGATAACATTCTCATTATAGGGTTCCCAAAATGACACAATCTCATTGAGTTCCAAATGCAATTTATCGGGCATCGGTCTAGCAATGATTTTCATAAAAATATGACCATACTGATCGAAATCGATCGGTTTGTGTTTGACCAAATTTATTATGTACAAAAATTTTTGAACATAAATATTTATATTGTTGACGTTGATTTGGCTACCGCAAATCGCGTAAAATTCCAAACTGGCGGACAATATGACTCGCCAGTCTTTTGCCGCTTGTAATTTATTATAATTGGCAAAATTTGATTGAATATCAGATTTGATATTCTTGCAATAATTATCCGATACGACAACCGGATTGTCAAATGTAATGTTGTCTCTGATCGATTTTAATCTATTAGATTGGCGTCTACCATCGCGAACAATGCAATGAGATTTCAAATCATTGTTCTTATTATTGTCGTCCATATCATCATCATCATCATCGTCAATAAATTCCTCATTCAAACGTTTCATATAATCAATGTATTCCTTTTTTGACAAAACACTCCCATCTAATTCTTGTTGGAAATTTCTCCATATTTTGCGCAAATTCTTCAGATTATCATGATAGGGTTTATTTTGGTCTATGAACAAATTGAATTTCATGTTATAATTTTTTTATGGAATTTTGTTCGAATAACTAATAGCTAATTATTGTTTCCTTTGTTGATAATATCATAGCTATATTAATATATATGATACTATGATAGAATTTAATAATATTATTATCATTAGTCATCGATAGAGCGCTTGTTTATTAGTGATTACAGTGCGCGAAAGTGCTAGATATCACATTAGTGTAGGGTGAGATCGTTAGAAAACCCAGGGTTATTTTTGCGTTGGTGATTGTAGCTCCCATATTTAATCGCAGAATAACCGTATCTATTTGTTAATGTCCATTGAAGATGAGCCATTTCTTATAGTCAACCTTCTCAAGCTGGGGTCACAAGACTCGGTGCTAGAAATGCGTGTTTTTTAACTTGAGCCTGCACTCAGACCAGCAATCATAATATCCTATTATTAATTGCTCGTAACATAGCAATCACCATGTCAATGTATGATAACTAAAAAATAATAGCGTCATATTATTAATTATTGACATAATTATTAATAATAGCGTTAAAGTATAACATTATTGTCGCGTAATAACTCATAATATATCCATTTGATACTAGGACAAATAATAACAGTTACGAATAGTTCATAACTATAGCTATATTTGATATTATAACAATCACAAATCAATAAGTATAAGTTAAAAACATGCATCTCTGCACTGAGTCTTATCTCCCTTAAGAATGTTGACTATAACAGATAGCATAATATCTTCAACGGACATTCACAAACAGATATGGTTATTCTGCGAGTAACTAGGAGCAGTCGCCACCGTAAATAACCCTGAGTTTTCTAACTATCTCACCCACTAACGTGATAGCACCTTCGCACTGTAATCACTGATAGCCCGCGCTCTATCGATGGCCTGAAGCGTTCCCCTCCACCAGGTCTTGAGCATGTAGTGCGATACTCCGGAAGGCTCAGGGATTTTTCATAATTAAAATCATCTGAAAAATCTTTTGACACTGAGCGGGACTCGAACCAGGGACCTCTCGGTTACTAGTTGAGCACTCTAACCATTAGACCATGCCCAACCTCCCTAAATCAATAAATATATATATAGCTATTATAGTTCGAATATAAATTCATTAAACGTATAAATAGAATTGATCAATCACCAAGAAAAATACAAAAAAAAATTTTGCGAATATTAATATGAATCAACCAACTTTTGATGAAATCGTCTCGGACGTTGTTGGGGAATCGAAAACGATGGAATTTATTGATACGATTTCAAAATTCATATTTTGTAAATATAATTTTATCAAATCAGATTGGAGGGAATCGGAGGATTTAGCAAATATGCAAAACGAATTGAAAGAAATCAATTTGAAACAATTTAGCAACGTAAACATTTGGAAAACATTTGGTTTTGAACCGAATATATCATTTCTGATGGTTGGGAATGTCAAATGGACATTTCCGGACGATTCGACCAACACAAAATATTCCAATGCGAACAATCAAGAGAACAAAAAAATTAAATTATTAATTCAAAATTATTTAGAGAGTGATAATCCGCTAAAATATATAAATTCTATAATAGAATCTCATTTAAAAACGAAATTAAAATTAGACTATATCAGACCACATCATTCGATTGATCTGTCCCCATACTGTTGCAATTCGGAATGTGATAAATGTTTCAAACTATTTGATAAATATGAAGATATTTACAAAGCAAATCAACATAGTGTATGCACTCAACACTGCCACATTTTGAATAGAAACAAATCTAATGGACAATTGGATATAAATAATTATAATTTGTACAATGTGAAAAGGAAATTCGTACCAAGAAGCACGCCGGCTATCATATTTGGCGTTCTCGATAAAGTAATTACGTTCAAAGATGATACATTTTACAAATTGGGGGGTAGAGTTGCTGTACATTTATTGATGACACCAGGTGTATTAACGCGCAATTTGTATCCGGATATGAAGTGTTTGGTTTTTGAGGAGGATGGGAAAGTAATTTACGAAGATTTGAAATCGTGAACATTATCGAAACGTAACTAGCTACAATTAAATATAGGTGGCTATAAAATATAAAAATACGCTATAATCATAGAAAATATTCTGACCGGATAAACAAACCCCAAATATTTTAATTACAAAATTATATCTCGATCAATTGGATAATAACAAAAATAGATTAGACACAACATCATTATTAATTATGAATATTAAATCAATCAAATTGGCAATCACAACATGTGAGAATTGTGAATATAGCTAGACACCGATTGATTCGCTAATAAGAAGAATAGCTATAAGAAATGTAGCAAAAATTTGTGTTGGTTATTTTTTGATTGCGCACAATATTAATTTAATAATAAAGCCCGCCGATTGGATAACAGAGCGGCACAATCGAGTCCGATTGTTTATGATAATACAAACAATAGGCATTCATAGGATTCGTGAAATTTATCAATCTCAAATAATCGTAGGGTATGTCATTCGGAAAGACGGTAGAGTCCAAATAGTATTTGAAATTAATATGATCGGACAGAGGCCACAACACATTGCCATTTATTATTATCTCTTTATTTCTCAAAAAATAATTATATTCCCGTTCGGTCAATTCGAAATCAACGTAGGAAAATGCTAATTGCAATTTGCTAGCAATACCAACCGGTATTTTGTACGAGCAGATGCTATTCTCGCTAACCAAAATGTCAATATCTTTGATCAGAATCAATTTGTTCCTTGGTAAATTATTGGATAATTCGTAAATAATACGATAATCTCTATTCAAACAGCTCACCAAATGATGCAATGCCGTCTCATAAATCAAATGATCGTGTTGTACGATCGCGTTTATCTTATTCAAATTCGTTCTTATAGTGATATCGGCAGTGAACGGACACGTTTTTGATGGATCAAAATCTTTAATCGTAAACGATTTCGAATATTCTAGCGAATTGTTACCACCATCAATCGGTGGGTTATAAATGTACAATTGTTCAAAATCAATCACGCTATCAATTAATTCGTCGACAAATTCATTTTCCTTAGATGCCTTGTGTATTTTGACATTCTTATCGTCCGGTTCATATCCAAATTTGTATGTTAATTTTATGAATATTTGATCCGACGCTCGGATTGTTATGACATCCAAAAATTTATCAACAACATTGAGAGTTAATAGATTCTTATAATTCACCGTTTTCATATAGTCAATATTATTCGCAATAAACCCATCGTTATCGGGTTGAAAATATTTCTCGCAATTTGTTCTTATTCTAGCGTAACTGTATTGGGGCAAAAATCTATTTCCATAATTTGACATTGGCATTCGTCTGTTTATGCCACAATATTTATTCATTGATTTATCAGGTATAAATATGTTCTCATAATTTGTCATTGTGTTTTTTTTTGTCGTAATTATTTTGTTTATTCATTCAAAATAATAATAATAATAATTAATTATAGCTACGAGACACAAAAAAATGAGAATTTATTCACCAAAATTAAAATTACTAAAAATGTATTATCGAAATGCGAAATTAATAAAAAATTTCCAATATAATTTGACTGAAATATTGCGCCCGATCACGATCAAATCATTCATCAACATTATCATCTATAATTTGGATAATTTTAATATTGATAATATATACACGTCATTGATCAACAACAGGGATTGTGCTCGATTTTTTATCAAATTGGCAAAAATTATGCGCAAGAATTTGCCAGAACCGGGCACACCTTACGGATTATTGTTCGCGTCGAAACTCAGTAAACGTTTGGTTCAATCAAATTTGGATTACAAAAATGTTACGGCCAATTTCAATGATGATGTCAAGCTCTCGTCAAATATCAAAATCAAACTTTGTCAATCTCATATGAGCTGTTTGCAACACGTGATCGACATAAAAGATTTGAAATTTTATCAAATCACGTGCTCAATCAAAAATCAAATTGTCGATAAATTCAAGCAATTAATTTTCTCGAACGCAACTCGATCGAACTGTATTCATTATGAACATATTCGCACAGATCAAACTGGTATTGTTATTTTGCGGATAATATGCGACAATATGGCATCGTACAAATTCGTAATTAATCAATTGTTTTGTTTTTCCGACAAATATCATTGCACCATATTTTTTGGTAGTTCGAAATGCAAAACTATCCATGACAAATTGGGACCCGTTATGTATTTCATTACGCAATTGAATTACATATTCGCGCAACAATTTAACAAAATACCCCGAATTCGATTTCTCACTAAGCAGGAATATGAAATATTTTTCATTCTGATCTATCAAATATCCGGCAATGGCAAATTAATTGCGCTGAATAGAGCGGGAATCAAAATAAACGATAACAATTCGGGTTTGGAGAAAATATGTTTCGAAGCTGCCAAACAGAATCTGTATAATGAGGCCCTAAATAACAAAACGTATGAGATGTCGGATTCCCAAAGTAAACTATTTTTTGGTCAAAATATTATCGAGGGTACTGGTTACAAATTCGATTTCATTTTCAATTTGAGCAATAATAACACAAAATAATGACAAGTCAACAAAATATTAAGGCATTAGATAACACACGGAGTAATACATTTATTCACAATTAGCTATAGTAGCTAATAAAAACTAAAGACTACATTTGCCAATGATTTTATGCCAATGATTATGCCAATGATTATACCAATGATTATGCCAATGATACAAATTAACAAAAACACAATCAAATCTAGCTATTAATGACAAATTAACAAAAACACAATCAAATCTAGCTATTAATGACAAATTAACA